>Ga0315277_10001099_pt1 | contig 40022 bp, 25 predicted proteins | sample YL17G05_15_MG_FD_203695 | JGI IMG/M metagenome (GOLD analysis project Ga0315277, IMG submission 203695) | Sediment microbial communities from Yellowstone Lake, YNP, Wyoming, USA - YL17G05_15 | ecosystem: Environmental > Aquatic > Freshwater > Lake > Sediment | place: USA: Wyoming | collected...
ATCGCGGCGGGGATGAAGACCATGATGGAGATCGAGGCCAGGAAGACCAGGAACCCGCCAATGACCAGCAGCGCAGGCGTCATCTTCACGCATAGTACTCCTGCTCCAGCTCGGGGTCGAATCGCACTCCTCGATAGAGCGTCATCAGGAGATTGTAGAGGCCGATCACGGCGCCGCCGATGATCGAAAGGCCAAGGGCCAGCCGCATGACCATGTAGGGGTGAATCTCCGGCAGCACGCGGACGACAACTTCTCCATTGTACCAGGCCTGCCCTTGAATCAGCCCGGCGGTCGTCAGGACGGCAAAAAAGCCCACCAGTCCGAAAGTGACCAGCCAGAATTGGGCAAAAACGAGCTTGCCCGAGTACACTCGGCGTCCTGTGAGTTGAGGCACGACGAGCCACATGACCCCCAGAGCGATGAAGCCGCTGAAGCCGAGCACGGCAATGTGCGAGTGGCCGACGGTCCAGTTGTTGAAGTGCGTCACCTTCTGCACGGCCGGTATCGACTGCACCGGCCCCTGAATGCAGGTCAGCAGGTACCAGATCGTCCCGGCCAGAACGAATCGTCCTGCCGGATGGTGCAGCAGCGCCCCGCCGCGGCCCCGCGCCGTCAGCCACAGATTGGCCAGCACCGTGAAGACCGGAATGACCATCGCCAGGGAGTCCGCGATGGAGACCGCCTTGAGTGAGTTGGGGATGGGCGCCTGCAGGATGTGGTGGGCCCCGATATGCGAATAGAACACGATCAAGGTCCAGAAGCCGATCACTGATAACATGTGAGAGTACAGAGGGGTGTTCGTGACATAGGGAATCACGTAAAAGGCGGCCCCGACGGCCAGGGGGGTCAGGATCAGACCCACCAGGTTATGGGCATAGAACCAAAGGAAGATCGAATCCAGCAGGCCGCTTTCCGCTCCCGTGGCGGGATGCCACATCACGTTGCCGATCGGATAGGACCCGGCGGTCCACAGGAACGTGCCGACGAAGTACCACACGGAGATGTACAACTCGCCAATGTTCCGCTGCAGGATGGTCATGACCGCGTTGACGAGCATCGTGAGGACCGCTCCCACGATAAGGACATCCGCCAGCCAGATGTATTCCGCGTACTCCCGGCCCTGACTGTACCCGAACGCGAATCCGACGGGCCCGCTCAGAACGGCCAGGTTCCACAGGACAAAACTGATCCACGCGAGAGGCTCCGACCACAGTGTCGTGCGCAGCAGTTTTGGGGTGTAGTAGACCCCGGAGCCGATCAGCGTGCCGGCCACGAAGCCGTAGATTACCGTATTGACGTGTGTCGGACGCGTCCGTCCGAACACCAGCCACGGAATATTGTTGAAGAACTCCGGCGAGACAAAGTGGATGGCGGAGAACAGGCCGTAGAAGGTCCCGATGACAAACCATACCGCGCCTGCCACGATGAAGGCCAGGGCCGCACTGTTCGGCCGGCGATAGAAAGGCTCGTCTCTCATGACCGCTCAATAATGACAGGTAAAACAATCATGCGTGGCATTGTTCTCGCGATGACACTGGATGCAGAAACCCATGTTGAGCTTCTGCGGGAGCACGACACGATCCATGGCCTTGATATCTCCGTGGCATGTGCCACAATCCACGCCGGAGATCAGGTGCATGCTGTGATCGAAATGGGCGAGGTCGGGCAGGTTGGAGACCCGGACCCACCGGATCGGCTCGCCCTGCTCGTAGTGCCCGCGGACCCGCTCAATCTCCGGGTAATGGATGATGATCCTGCTGTGACACAACATGCAGGTTTCGACCGGCGGCAGGCCGGCTACGGGTGTATCGAACACCCCCGGATGGCACATCAGACAGCCGATCTGCTTGTCACCCGCGTGGACACGGTGGCTGAAGGGGATCGGCTGCTGCGCGCCGATATCGGCCGGGTAGTACAAACCTCCAAGCACAGCCAAAGCCGTCACGAGAACGACACAGATGACAAGGATCAGCGCGGCCCTGGGTTTGTACCGCCCGTCTCTCACAGTTCCATTCCACCCGCCTGTACCTGTTGGCTCGCGTCGCCGGCGCTCTGCGCCGCCTGCGGCACAACGCTCCGGTGCAGCCAGAGACCAAACAGCAGCAGGCCCGCGACCAGAGCGGCGACTCCGGCGATCTCCGCAAATCCGAACCGCAGTGGCTCGCCGAGGCTTGGCATGACCAGCCACCACCGTTCCAGCCACAGAGCCGCCAGGATCAATCCTGCAATCGTCCCCGCGTACGTGTAGTTGCGCTTGGCGTCGCGCCTCAGCAGCAGCACGAGCGGTCCCAGGTACACCAGCGCCAGCAGCACGATGCTGATGTTGGGCCAGTACGTCACGTCGTTCATCCTGGGCACGAGGTATCGCGTCTCTTGGGGCATGTTCTCATACCAGATCGGCAGCAACTGGCAGTACATCAGGTAGGCGGTCAGCATGCTGAAGGTGACGACCAGCTTCGCCTGGTCGGAGAGCTGATCGGGCGTCGCTGTGGCGTCCACTGTGGCGGAGATCAGGAGCCAGCCGACGATGGCGATGAGCAGGCCCGAGATGAAGAAGTAGATGCCGAATACCAGACTGTACCAGCGGGGGTCCAGGCCCATTGCCAGATCGAAGCCGAGGATGGAAAAGACGATGCAGTAGATGAAGATCAGCCAGGCGGCCAGCCGCTTGGGCTGCCGGCCTCGGCTCATGGCCGAGACAAACCACCAGGCCAGGCCGGTGAAAACGATCAGCGAGATCACGTCCCGCGTGAATAGAAAGCCGGCGTTGAGCCACCAACTGTTCGGCAGGCTGCGCCCCAGCCAGGGAGCCCAATAGCGGCCGCCGACGATCAGCACGAGCAGGATCAGCACGCATACCGGCAGCAGCACGATGCCGGCCAATGCCGTCCGCTGGGTCGTGCCCATCCACGTGCCCCGGCTGACCAGGACAATCGCCGGCCAGACCACCAGCCCCGCCGACAGCGAGCTCAGGAACAGGAAGTCCGTCAGCAGCATGGCCCAGGCACGCCGTGCGTCCCACCAGATCCCCACGGCAATCCACGCCAGCAGAGCCAACAGCACAATCGCTGCCAGGATTTGCGCCGAGCGTTGCTGCCACAGATGCCCCATGCACGTGTCATTGGACATTGTAGATCTCTTCCGGATGAGTCGATTCCAGGACCTGATGCAGCCCCTCGAACTGCCCGGCAGGGGCGGCGATGAACAATCCGAATCTGTCCCGGCTGAACCGCCAGTCATAGCCGGCGGGCGTCTTCCACCTTGGCAGCCGCGCGTAGACCAGCATGCCGATGAAGTTGCCCAGAGCACCCAGGAGAATCGTGCCTTCAAATCCGATCACGCAGTACGGAATGATCGAGACCGGGTGTTTGCCCCCGACGATCAGATTGTCAACCAGGGCCGATCCGATGGCGAGGGCAAAGCCGCCGGCCAGGCCGCACAGCGCCCCGATCAACGTCCAGTAACGGACCGGGCTCTTGCCTCTGCCCAGCAGCGGCTCAAGCTCATCGACGCGCAGCGGTGCGTACGTCTCCATGCCATAGAGCGCATGATCGTGGACCTTATCGACGGCGTCCAGAAAGTCCGTCGCTTTCGCGAAGACGCCGACGACCCCCGTCGGCAACTCCGCCAGCTTGACATAAGGTCTCGGCGAATACCGCTTCTTCTCCTGCTCCTGCTCGGTGTCGGTCTTGATGTCGCTCATGGGGGCCGCCGGGAAGAATTTCGCCAGCACGAGAAAGCCGAAAAAGAACAATGCGATGGACCCGTTGAGAATGGTCAGCTCGACCGCGGTCGGCAGGTACCAGCCCCAGTTGTGCGGCAGAAAATCGTGGGCCGTCGCGGATGCGACGAGCCATAGACGCTCCGACCACATTCCGATATTGACGAAGAGAGAAATGACGAACAGCAGCACCATGCTGCGGCGGACCCTCCTGAAGACGAACAGCAGGGGCAGCAGGACGTTGCAGATGACGATCAGAGGATAGAACAGCCGCCAGGAGCCGGTGAGCCGCCACCAGGCAAACTGCATCTCAAACAGGTTGCCCGAATACCAGGCCATGAACAGCTCGGTTGCGTATGAATACCCGATGATCAGTGTCGTGACAATCATGAGCAGCGCCACGTCCTGAAAATGCTTGGGTTGGATCAGGTCCTCCAGGTGCAGGAGCTTGCGAAGCGGGATCAGGAGCGTCAGGACCATGGCCAGCCCGGAATGAATGGCGCCGGCGACGAAGTACGGCGGGAACAGCGTCGAGTGCCAGCCCGGCAGAATGCCGGTGGCAAAGTCCCACGAAACGACGGAGTGCACGGAGACCACCAGGGGTGTGGCCAGGGCGGCGAAGAACAGGTAGGCCCGGCCGTGATGCCGCCACTGCTCGCTCCGCCCGTGCCAGCCCAGCGCCAGCACGCGATACAGCTTGTCGCGGAACCCGCGATTACCTGCGTGGTAAAGGTGGTCGCGCGCCGCCGCGATGTCCGGAACCAGACCGACATAGAAGAAGATCAGGCTGACTGTGAAGTATGTAAAGATCGCGCATATATCGAAGACCAGAGGACTCTGGAAATTCGGCCAGATCTGACGCTGAGAGGGATACGGTATGATGTAATAGAAGACCCAGAATCGGCCCAGGTGAATCAGCGGGAACATCCCCGCCGTCATGATGGCGATGATCGTCATCGCCTCGGCGGACCGGGAAATCGCCGTACGCCACTTGGACCGCACCAGGTACAGGATGGCGGAGATGAGAGTCCCCGAGTGGGCGATCCCGATCCAGAAGACGAAGCTGCCAATATACAGGGCCCAGCCGACAGGATGGGAGATGCCGGCCACCCCCATCCCCGTGCGGATCTGATAGATCCACGCGATGAGCAGGCCGGCCATTCCCAGGGCCAGCAGCGCCATAGCAAGCTTATAAAGCACGCCGGGCGGCCGCAGCGCCCTGATCACATCTTCATTGACCTGCCGGTATCCTGGCATAGGGTCACGCAGTCTCCGTTTCATCGGGCCGGATGCGTTTGAGGTAGACGACTGCGGGCTTGGTGTTGAGCTCCTTGAGCAGTTGGTACCGCCGCGGGTGCTCGAAGAGCTTGCTCACCTGCGAGTCCGGCTGCATCAGGTCGCCAAAGACGAAAGTCCTCGTGGGGCAGGATTGGACACAAGCAGGCTGGACCTCCCCGTCGCGCAATGCGCGGCCCTCGGCCTTCGCCTGGCGCTCGGCGTACAGAATTCGCTGGATGCAGAACGTGCATTTTTCCATCACGCCCCGGCAGCGGACATCGACATCGGGATTCAACTGCAGGTGCAGCGGCTCGCGCCACTGCGGATTGAACCATTCGAACCGGCGGACCTTGTAGGGACAGTTGTTCGAGCAGAACCGCGTGCCGATGCACCGGTTGTAAATCTGCGCGTTGAGTCCCTGGTCGTTGTGAACCGCCGCGAAGACAGGGCAGACCGGCTCGCACGGTGCGGCGTCGCAATGCTGACACGGCAACGGCAGGAAACCCGCGCGCCGAGAATCCCGCGGGTGACGGTACGGCGGGACCTTCAGCCAGGACATCTCCCGGCCTTTGACCAACGCCTCCGGGCCCATCACGGGGATGTTGTTCTCGGCATAGCACGCGGCCTCGCAGGCGCCGCAGCCGATACACCGATCCAGGTCTATCACCATCGCCCACCGGTGATTCGGATACTCGTGGGGCGGATACAGGTCGCGATGCAGATCATATCCCCGCGGCAGCGGCCAGATGATCTCCTCGACCTCATTGTCTTTCAGGTCCCGGAGCCTGCCGCGCGTGATCCACCGGATTATCCGCCGCTCGTACTGGTCCTGCGTGGCGGAAAGATTGATCAGGCGCCCTGTGGCAGGCATCTTGCGAAGCGAGACCGTGCCGAACAGCGAATCCGGCCCGCCGGCAGCGAGCAGCTCAAAGGCATTCGCGCCGCGCCCGTTTGCCACTTCGCCCAGGCTGGCGTGCCCTTGGCCGAATGCCACCGCCACGACATTGTCCACCACGTCGCCTGTGACGCGGGCAGGAGCCTGGAGAGCGCCAGACTCGTTGGAGAGCTCGACCACGTCGCCGTCGGCGATCTCCATCTGCCGGGCCGTCGCCGGGGAGATGTCCACCCAACTGCCCCAGGCAAGAGTGCTCATGCGCTCGGGGATTTCCTGCATCCAGCCGCGATTGGCCAGACGTCCATCGAACAGCAGAATCGACGGCCAGAGCCACAGGTGCAATCCCCGCGTTGCCTGGGCCGTGGGCTCCGGCGCCGGGCCCTGGTTTTGCGGCGTCGGCGGCGGCTCCTGTTTCACGGTGGCTACAGCTCCACCATTTTGCAGTGATCGCTGCCAGAACTGCTCGAATTCTATCGGGGCTGAAAGCTCGCTGTGCAACTGCCGCCATCGAAGCATGAGCCAGTCACGGAACGTCCGAACCTGCCGATCCGCCCTCTGCAAAGGCCGCCCGTAGCTCTCGGCCAGGGCAAGAAGGATATCGCCGCTGTGGCGGGCCTCGTGCAATGGACCCATCATCGGCTGCATCAGGCAGTGAACACCGCTCCAGGGCTCATAATCTCCCCACATCTCCAGCGGCGAAAGCGCGGGCAAAACCCACTGTGCCAGTCTCGCCGTCTCATTCATCATCGTGCCAAGGAAGACGAGGTGACCGACTTGCTTGGAGTACTCTCGTAGATGCGGAAGGCTGTAGGCCGGGTCCACGTTGTGCACGATCAGGACATCGCCTTGCGTGAAGTCTGCAAACAACTGTTCAAGCTGGGCTGCGGGAGTAGTTTGTCCCAGAGCATGAACCTGTGAGAAGTTGATAGCCGGACCGATGCTTCCTTTGGCCTGGTTCAGCAGCATGACAGTAGTTGCAAGATTCTCCGCAACAAGACCCGTCGCGGCAACAGGCCCGCCCAGGGCAACGCCGTTTTTCGCCTGCATGAATCTGCGAGCCACGGCCTGTATGGATTCCGCCGGCACTCCCTCAACAGGTCCTATTCTCTGTCCCGTCGTTTCCTGCAGGATTGCCGCGGCCACGTTGCTCTCCTGCCCCGCCGGGATTTGCAGGAAGTGGTCCGCGTTTGCCGCCGTCATGGACAGACGCGGGCCGATGTAGATCAACTCGCCGCCGTAGTCCGGCGGGCGGTGGTGCATCTCACTGAACTGCCATGCGAGCTCCACGTTCGATATCCAGCTCTCGAGGAAATCAGCGCCAAAGCTCAGGATCAGGTCGCATTGGTCGAGCCTGTATCGTGGAATCACCGGCCTGCCGAAGAGCCGCTCGTTAGCCGCACGCAACGGCTCGTAGGCAAACGCCTCATAGAATGCGACTTGCCCCGGCAGCCCGAGCGCTGTGTGGAACTGGCGCATCACCTCTGCCAGGGCGCCGGTCTGGAGATCGCTCACGATGAAGAGCCGCTTGGCACTTTTCAGAGCATCGGTCACTTCAGCGGCGGCCTGGGACCAAGAGAACGGCTCGAAAGGACTTAAGAGACCTGAAGGACTCAAGGGACGGGCCCCGGCATCCAGTCCTTCTTTAGGTCCTTGCCGTCCTTCTGGTCCTTTTCTCTTCAATGGCCGCCGTATCCGGTCCGGATCATACAATCCCTGGGGCGCCGACTGGCCCCGGGGGCACAGGCCGCCACGGCTTACAGGGTGGTCAGGATTGCCCTCAACCTTAATGACGCGGCCCTCGCGGCAGCGAACGTGCATGCCGCAGCCCGCAGGGCATTCCCGGCACGTTGTGGCGAAAGTCGTCCAGATCCCGGGTCTTGCGTGCGGCCGTTCCTTCGCCTCGGAGATCCAATGGTCGGAATCCCTTTGCCCTAGATCGTTGGCTGGACGGGGGCTTGGCCGCGGAGAACTATGAAAGCCCATGTGGCCGGCGCCAACACCGGCCATCATCTGAAGAAATCTGCGTCGATCCATCAGAATTGACGATTTACTATTTACGATTTACGAATCGCAGTCGCAGGCCCTGCCTTGGCGTGAACCCGAATCGCAAATCGTAGATGGGAGGTTCTTTGTACACAGCCTCTGGCCCCGTCGGTGGCAGAAACTCGCACACCGTATGGCACTCTTGTAAGTCTCTCGTGGTTCCAGATAACGAGGTTAAGGCCGTCGTCAGGTCTGACATACGCGTAAGGCCCTGCAATGGCTTAAGGATTTTCCTTAATGGCCGACGTGAGGGCGGGAATGTCGCGATATATCGTAGGGCAGGAGAATGAGGGAGAAAACGGTTTGTTCCCACGCCGCAGCAGAGCCGGCTGACCCAGCCTGTGATGGATGATGGCAAAGTGTCAAGTTTCAAGTTTGAAGTGTGAAGCAGGGCTTGCATCGTCAAACTCCACACTTCAGACTCAGTAATGATCCACTAATCAGCGTCGCACGTCGATCCTTCCCAAGTCATACCAGCCATCCGCCCGGCGACCCTCGATGGCTAGCCTGATTTTCGGCTCGTTGGTGCGCTCGTCCAGAATGCCGATCATCAAATCATATTTGCCGTCGGCCGCATCATCCGGAATCGCCACGGCATCATCGTAGAGATTATCGCCCGGCAGCCAGGATCGTAGGTCCGCTTTGGCGACGAGAATCACGTCCTTCTGAGGATTGCTCAGGCGAAGCGCGAGACGGAATGGCCGATAGCACGGGGCCACGCCCTGGTTCTCCCACCAAGAGGCGAATTTCAGCTCCCCGCCCGGCTTCATCGTCGAGGGATATGTGAACTTTCGCAGCGCGAAGCGGTAGCCCATCCTCTTGAGCCACCGATTCACCTGCGGCCACCACTCCTGCGGCACCGCCGACGATTTTGCGTTGAACGATGAGATGTGCCATTTCAGCGACTGCTCGATGATGTAGTCGATATCCCAGCCCTGGTCCTTCCAGTGCTGCATCACCCAGCAGACTTCGAGCGTTACCGGCGCTTTCTTCCAGGCGTCCTTCACCCCGAAGTTAATGATCGCCTGCGGGTAGTAATCGCACATGTGGCACCAGGTCGGGCTGAAACCTCCCATATCGCCGAGGCAGTCCACCCGCCAGCCGACGTCGCGCTTCGACAAGCCGTAGCGGTTGGTCTTCTCGTCGGTCAGAAGCATGACCAGAAGCGTCTTCTTGAACGCCTCCAGGTAGCTGTCCACGAGCGCCTCGCGGGTTTTCTGGGTCAGCCGGTCCGAGCCAGCCCCCTCTCCCCAGGCGCCGACGATCGAAAGGTCTACGCTCTCCAGGGCCGGATGCCCATCGTAGCGCGCCCCGAGGTCGCGCGCCATGTGGCCGAAGCACTCGACGTAGCGCGGGTCCTCCGGGTTGGTGCGCCACTTCTCGGGCAGGTCCTTCTCCTCGCCGACCATCTTGCGGTACCAGTCGGGCACGTCGTTGTCCGCCCCCGTGCCGTACGGCGCGATGCGAAGCAGCAGCGTCTGGCCCCGGGACGACGCAGTCTCGAGTGCCTTGTCGATGAAGTCCCAGCGATATTCGCCCTGCGCCGGCTCGATGAACCTCCAGTACACGCGGAAATAGGCCAGTGAGGTCATCGGGTGGTTTTCGTTTTCCAGGTTGCCGTCGAATTCCTGGTACACGATGGGATACCCCTCGGTCCACCTCTTGCCCTCGTTCAGCGTGTCGCCGTTGAACCGCTGAAAAGTCATGAATCCGATCCCCGGATTGACCAGGACGTCATCGATTGCCTTCGGCCTGACGACGGTCTCCTGAGACCATGCCTGGACCGTGCAAAGCAGAATCGCAACAACAAGGAACCAACGCATGATATGCATCTGAGATTTCCTCCATCTTGGAGCAACACGATGACATGGCTGCGGCGGCATCTTTCTCCATGAGTTACGGGTACACGTTTCCGGACGCGCGTGCGGCGTTCTCCGCGATCCGCGGCGCGGCGCTGAGCAGGTTGTTGACGATCATATTGCCCTTGCCGGCGGTCAGGACCAGAGTCGCCGATTTCGCATCGGGGCGATCATCGCGGATCAAGCAGCCGGACACACGACTGCTCGTCACGTCTCGGAGCAGCAGTCCAACGTTGTCGCAGTCCAGGATTGTGCAATCCGTGACGTTCATCCGCCGGCAGTTCTCGATCAGCAGCCCGGCCGACTCGCGCCACACGTTCGTAATGTGCAGGCCCGACAGAGTGCAATCCTCGGAATTGCGCATCACGAGGCTGTTCCTTGTGTCGAGACTGTCGCCGTAGTTGTAGAGAGGATTGCGGTCGAAATTGTTGGGCCCGATGATGATGTCGGAACAGTCCTCCACGAGCAGATTATGCGTATATCCCATCCAGAAGGTGTTGCCGGTGAGGACGACGCCGCGACAATCCTTCAGGTGAACGTTCACCTTCACGTCGCTGAGCACATTGCCCGTGATCGTGACGTGGCCCTCGCGCACGAGGGCGAGCTTGGCGGTGGGATTGCTCCGGCCGATGATCCGGATGTTCGCCGAGTCGGGCGACGAGCCGTCATGCTGAATCGTGCAGCCGGTGATGGCCACCTCCCCCGTCCCTTCGTTGCTGCCCGTGCAGTCGATCAGGAAATTCGCGGTCGGCGGCGCCTTGGGGCTCATGTTGTCCTCGATGTCGCAGCCGCTGACGTGAATGTTGCGCACGTTGCCGCCGCGAGACACGATGCCGCCGCCCTGGTTGTAGCTGATGTGACAGCCGATGATATTCGACTGGTGCAGGTTGACGTTGTCGTAGAAGACGCCGATGCCGCGGTTCTCGTAGAGATGACACTCCGAGACGATTACGTTGCGGTTGTTGCCCACAAGGTGGATGCAATGCAGAACGTTGCGGACGTGCACCCGCGTGACGGTCAACTGCATGGTCCCGACCGCCTCGATCCCGACCGCCTCTGGATGATCGCCCTCGATCGCGAGTGCATCGACGAGTGGCATGCGCTGCCGTTCCCAGACGTTCTTTGCGAAGTCCTGCGGACCAGCGGACTTCATGTGCGTGCCCACAAATCGCAGGGCCGCTCCCGGACCGGCCATGACGATTCGCGCTACTCCCCCGCCGTTGATCGACACGGGGCCGACCCTGTCCAGATCGATCACAATCGTCTTCGTGACACGATACAGGCCCTTGGGAAACTGGATGAGGCCTGCTTTCGAGTCCACCGCCTTCTGAATCGCACTGGTGTCATCCGCCTGCCCATCCCCGATGGCGCCGAAGCTCCGTACATTACCATCGGCGGCTGCATTCGGTTCCCCGCCGGCGGCCAATGCCGGCCCGCTGCCGGCGCATATGAGAAGCGGTATCAGAATGGTCGCAATGATCGTCCGTCGTCTCATACGCCTAACCTCCATTTCGTAGAACGCGTCTCTCTAAGAAATCATGCTCAACGGATGCTGCCGATTGCGCAGCGGCAGAGGGACCGGGCCGTTGAGCCGATGCGATTCGTATACCGCCAGGATCATCTCCAGGGCCGCACGCCCATCGTACATACTGCCTTTCGGCTGATCGCCCGTCTCGATCGCGCGAATCAGATCGAGTGCGATCAGGCGATTGCCGAAGCGCTGATTGGGGTCCGTGAGAGATTCCGGCTTATCGATCCCGGCCGAGGATATCCGCTTCCACACCGCCTTGCTGCGCCCGGGCTGCCACGACGGGTCTTCGACGAACCAGATGTCGGACGCCGCGCCCGTGGTCATCGTGAGTATTCCCTTGCTTGCGTACACGTGAAGGCCGAAGCGCTCTGAGGCCCCGTGTCGTGCGCGATCGGTCGAGAAATAGCCCGTTGTGGCGCCGTCAAATCCGTACATCGCATGGATTTCATCACCAGCAAGCGGGCCGATGCCCTCCGCCCCGTCGCGCACGTTGTTCCTCGTCACGGGCTTGCCGCCCTCCCGCACCTGTGCAAAACACCACCGGGGATCGCCCGCGAAGAAACGCATCAGGTCCATGATGTGGGTACCGAGCACCATGAGGTCTTCGCCGCCGCCGCGACGGTCCTCCTTGCCCCGTCCGCGCAGCTCGAGGATGTCGCCGAGCAGGCCGTCGGCAATGGCCTTTTGAGCCTGAGCCAGGGCCGGACCGTACCGGGTCTGGTGTGCGATCGCCAGTTTGAGGTTCCGCTTCTCGAAGGCGGCAATCATCTCATCCGCCTGTTCGAGGTTCTGACACATGGGCTTCTCAAGAAAGACGTGACAGCCGAACTCCGCACAGGCCAACACCATGTCACGATGGCCGTCCAGCCAGCGGGGCGCCACGCTCACGATCTGCGGCCGCTCCTTCTCCAGCATCTGGCGATAATCCGCATAGGTCCTCGGGGCCTTGAGTCGCTTGGCAGCGGCGGCAAGTCCCTGCGGGTCGGGATCGGCCACGGCCACCACCTCGGCCTGCTCGATCTCGGTCCACACGACATCCAGGCCGTGTCCATAATCGCCGCGTCCCGTCCTGCCGATGACCGCTACCCGATATTTGGCGCCGGCAGCGCCGGCACGTTTGGACCGGTCCGAGGCCAGAGCCGCCCACCCAAGCATGCTGCCCGCCATGAAGTCGCGACGTCTCATACGTTCACTCCTGTTCCACTGTGACACCCGATCATCTTACCCTCTGTGCCGTTGGCGCACAAGAATTGCCGGGATTCAACGGAGGTCCCGGATGCCTGGAAACCCGGAGGTAATAGTTGCGTCAGTCGGAAGGTTTGGTACGATGGCAGGCAAGATCGGGGCCGCGACTCGTATCGTCGATCGGTGCGGCCTCTCCCGCGAGAGACAACGAAAGGAGACCGGCATGCAGACGAACATCGGCAGAAGGGAGTTTCTTCAACTGGCAGCGGCAGGCGCCGCCGTGCACTTCGGCGGGTTGTACATTCCGGCCGCCGGCGCACAGGGGGACAGAAGCCGCATCATAAGCCCGGGGTGCAGAAGATCGAAGGTGAAGGTCGCCAAGATCTACGTGGGAGTCCAGGGCAGTCACTACCCGAATCCCGATCTCGATGTGAAGAAAGAGGTACAATCCTACGAGGCGGAATTTGCGAAACTGAAGGATGAGCTCGCCGATGTCGAGTTCGTCGTCGATGGCTTGATCTCCTCCGCCGACCAGCTCGGCCAGTGGCGCGACAAACTGAAGGAGGTCGACGGCATCCTGGCTATTCATCTGACGCTCTGGACGATGCCGATCATCGAGGAGCTTCTGCGCTTGCAGCGCCCGACGATGATCTTCTCGGCCCCCTATTCCGGGCATGAATGGCACGTTCTCACCGGGCTGTACAAGCAGAAGGAGGGCAGCAATCTGGAGTGCGTCCTCACCAGCGATTACCGGCAACTGGCGGCGGCAATCCGGCCGTTCCGGGCCATTCATCACCTGCGAGAGGCCAAGGTCCTGAACCTTGCCACGCAACAATCTGATGAGTATATGCAGCAGGTGCGAGAGAAATTCGGCACGGAGATCAAGCGGATCGACCTTCAGCGAGCACTCGATGCGTACAACGCCGTCAGCAACGATGACGCGGAATCGGAGGCGCAGTTATGGATCAAGGGGGCCCGGGAAGTCGTGGAGCCAACCCGACCGGATATCGTCAAGTCGTGCCGGCTTGCACTGGCTTTTGAGAGACTCATGAACGAGGAAGAGGCGACCGTGATGGCCGTCGATTGCTACGGCAGCATGTTCGAGCCGCTCTGCCGCGCCTATGCCTACCCCTGCATCGGATTCGCCAGGCTGAACAACCAGGGTCTGGGCGGCATCTGCCAGTCCGATCTGCCCTGTGCCATGACGCACATTCTGTTTCAGGGTCTGTCAGGCCGGCCCGGGTTCGTCTGCAATCCTGGCTTCGACTACTCGACGAACAGCGCCATCATGATCCACTGCCTGGGCACGCCGAAGATGGACGGCCCCGACGGGCCGGCGGCTTCCTACAGGCTGCGGAGCGTCATGGAGCGCCGCGAGGGCGTGGTCCCACAGGTCAAGATGCGCATCGGCGAGAGGACCACGCAGGCCGTGCTGGACGGAACCTCGAAGCTGCTCTACTTCACCGGCCGGATCACCGACACGCCCGAGACAGATCGAGGCTGCCGCAGCAAGATTACCGTCAAGGTGGATGGCGACGCAGAGCAACTCTGGAAGAACTGGTCGGGCGGAATCCATCGCGTGGCCTGCTATGGAGACCTGACGAAGGAACTGGAGCATTTCTGCAGGTTCAAACAGATCGAGCTGGTCAACGAAGCGGTCAAGGCGTGAAGAAAGTGCGAAGTGTCAAGTTTGAAGTTTCAAGTGCCTCTTCACGGGTGAACGACAAGCAAGTGGCGATTGAGGCGGGTGGCAGCGGCAAGCGCCAGCTTGCCGATGGTTTCGCCCGTCCGCCATCGGCAAAGCCTTCGGCCTTGCCGCTGCCACCCATAACTTGCTGCTTGCCCTGCTACAATTTTGTCGCACACTCTCCTTCGCACTTCACACTTGAGAGTTGAGACTCTATGGAGTGTGTTTGAATCCCTCCTGCAGGGTCCAGCCGGGATTCTCGGGCTTGTTCTCCGTTTGATATGCGCCCACATCAAAAGGCGCTTTCCTCAGAGTGTGGTTGAAGTCCATCTCCGGGACAAACTGTGCGTCGGCGCGACCGATCAGCGCCGAGCCGGGCGCGGGCCAGAAGTTCTTTCCGACAACATCTACGAAGATCCCCGAGGCGTCAGCGACTTTGTAGAAGCGGGAATTGTCGATTGCGACTCCGGAGACATTGCCCTCGACGTAATTGGCACTGAAGGCCGCGTCGCCGGCGCCCGAGACGTCGATGGCGGCGGACCCCGGACAAGAGATGACATTATTCGCAAAGACTGTGTCGGCGGCTTTGGACCAGCGGATCAGGACTCCCCTGGGATGGCCGACGATGGTATTGTTGATGATTCTCACGTTGCGCGTCTGCGGCATGGCGGCATGAGGAGCCGCAGTGATTCCCGTAGCGGAACAGTCGAGGATGATATTGTTTCGAATAATCGCGTCCGAGACGACCTGGATGCCTTCCCCGGCCCTCCAGATCGCGTTGCCTTCGACCACGTTGATGCCTTTGCCGCCGCCGTAGACGAAGATTCCCGGGTACTGCCGCCCGATGTTCGTATCGTGGATCACATTGTCCCGAACGACGTTGCCGTAGGACCCGAACTTGATCTCGATGCCGTCGTTGCCGCCGTCGCTGGTGCTGCGCGTATGGTGGATGTAGTTGCCCTCGAAGAGGCTGTTGGTCGTGATGCACGAGCCGTCGTGGCAGCCGATGTACATACCTTCGCCCTCAGTGGGGCCGGAGACGCTCAGGCCCGTGTGATGCAGATGGTTGCGGCGGATAATGAAGGAGTCGCAGTTGCCGCTGTTCATCGTCAGAGCGTTGTTGAAGGTCTCGAAGACCTCGCAATCTTCGAAGATGACGTGGTGGCCGCGGATGAATCGCACGCCCGAGCTGCCGCCCTTGAATCGCAGCCCGCGAATAGTCAGATAGGAGCAGTCGACGAACTCGACGTTGTTGTATCTCTCCGCGTTCTCGGCCGCATGGGTCAGCAGCGGCGCTTCCCCCTCTGCGGCGCGAATCACAATCGGCTGATCCGCCGTGCCCTTCGCAGTCACTGCGCGGCGACCGTTCTGCGAATAGAGCCCGCCATGCAGGACCAATTCGTCGCCCGCTTTCAGCGCGTTGGCCAAACGCTCGAACTCCTCGTCCGCATCCGCTGTGGATGGCCGGATCTCATAGACAGCGCCCCGGCAAATATTCGCACCAGAAATCGCGGCGAACATGACCGTGACGCCCAGTACCCATCTGAACCACCCTCGGGCTACGGCCGCGCCACGCCGATCTCGCCCACATTCTCTCCTAGGAGACTGTGGGTTCGGGTGGCACGGCCAAACTTGTTTGACCGTGCTTTCCCTCGCTGGGCAGACACGCTCAAGCTGCGCTTGGGCGTGCCACCCAACGTATCCGGCTTGGTTCTTTCCTGACCTCAGCCGCGAAGTAGCCCAACGACTCATAATGTCCACCCTTGCCGGTACGTCGTGCGGATGTACTGATTCGCCTCCGGCAGATTGGTCACTTTCATGTTCGGCCCGTCCCATTCGATCCTGGTGTCCACCCGCCTGGCGACGTTGCCGAGCAGGCAGATCTCCGTGAGCAGCGCCGAGTACTCGAAGTCGGCGCCGGCCTTCTCGCCGCGCTTGCAGGCCCGGACCCAATCCTGCTCGTGAGTCCCCTGGACCCTCGGGATCGTCTGGGGCGGCAGCTTGTACTCCTTCATCCGGCTCTCGGGGATCAGGCGGGGGTCCTCCCCATAGACGCCGCCAACCAGTCTGCCTTTGGCGCCCTTGAACAGCGCACCGCCTTCCGCATGTCCCATTCGCCTGCCGTCCTCCAGCTCCGCCGGCCGGGGCGGGCGAAGACCGTCGTACCACGTCAACTTCAGGGCCGGGAAACGGTCGCGGGCCGGGAACATGTAGGTCACGATAGACGCGATAGGATGAGTATCCGGATTCAGGTCGAGCGACGTGGCTTCGATGCTCGTCGGGTATCCGAGCTTCAGAGCGGAGACGACGGGGTCGAGCGTGTGGGCCCCGCAGTCGCCCATCATCCCGCACCCAAAATCCCACCAGCATCGCCACACGGCGGGATGGTACGCCGGATGGTAAGGCCGTTCCGGGGCGGGACCCAGCCACAGGTCCCAGTTCAGCGTCGGCGGAACCGGCGGCTTGTCCTCGGGACGCCGGCTCCATTTCGAGCTCCAGTAGGCGTGGCCGAAGGGATAGTACGAGAGGCTGCACCAGGCATCGACCTCGTGCACGTCGCCGATGGCCCCGTCGGCGATCCACTCAGAGATCAGTCGCAGGCCCTCGCCGGAGTGACCTTGAATGCCCATCTGCGTGGTCACGCCGGTCTCGCGTGCCGCTTTCGCCAGCATCCGCGATTCGTAGATGTCGTGGGTCAACGGCTTCTGGCAGTACACGTGCTTTTGCCGCCGCATCGCCTCCATCGAGATCACGGCGTGGGTGTGGTCCGGCGTCGCAATCATCACGGCGTCGATGCCCTTCTCCTTGTCCAGCATCTCGCGGTAGTCTGTGTAGACCTTCGCCTGCGGATATCGCTTGAATGTCTCGGCGGCGTAGGCGTGATCCACGTCGCACAGGGCCACGATGTTCTCGCTCTCCAGCTCTCGCAGGTTGCTCCTGCCCATGCCGCCGACGCCGATGCCCGCGATGTTGAGCTTTTCACTGGGCGGCATTCGTCGCGGGCCGCCGAGCACGTGACTCGGCACGATCGTGACGGCGGCGGCCGTCGTAGCGGCAGTGGACAGGAAACGTCGTCTGCTCAGATTCTGACTTGTCATGGAGACACCTCCTGATCAATCAATCACAGCCTCTGCCCGCTTACGAATACCAGACGCGGCAACGCATCTTTCGCCCACTATCATACCCGACCGGGACACCGTGTAGCCAGTCAATACCGCAGATTGTAAATCGAGGTGACAGCACTGGCAACTGGCTGTACCATGGTAAGCATGTCCGGACCGGTGGGTGTAATAGGCATTATAGGAGATGCGAATCATGGGAGAGCTTTCGAGACGCGAGTTTCTTGGCACGGCCGCCGCGGCGGGCGGCGCATTGCTGGCCGGTGGGTTGGCTGTCCGGCCGCTGGCCGCTGCTGAAGAGGCCGGCTGGCCCAAGCTGCCGCCGGTGAAAATCCACGTCGTCTATGTCGGCACCGGCGGGGCGTGGCCCACGCCCACGTTTGATGCGCCGGCAGAGGTTGCGAAATTCAAGAGCTATCTCGCGGGCGTGCAAGAGCGTCTGGGCGACGTTCAATTCGTCGGGGGCGAGCTGATCGCCAACACGTTGCCGGCAGCCGCGGAGGCGGCCGCCAAGCTGAAGGACGCGGATGCCGTGATGCTGGTTCACCTGAGTTTCGGAAGCAGCGAGCCGCTGCTGAAGCTGGTGGACGCCGGCTTGCCCACGGCCATATTCTCGCAGCCCTTCAGCGGACACGACTGGATGTATGTCCCGCGCTGGCAGAAGGCCGGCAAACGAGTGATCCTATCGACGTCCAGCGATTACGCCGAGCTGGAGCGGGCGGCGGCGCTGTTGCGCGTACCCGTGCGCATGCGCCAGTCGCGAATCCTGGTCGTGGGAGGGGCGCGAGGAACCGCCCCGGCATGCTCGGCGGAGCAGGTCAGGCAGCGCCTCGGCCCCGAGTTCGTGCCGATCCGCCAGGAGCAGGTGGCGGCGGCTCATAAGGCGGTTGACCCCAAAGCAGCCCAAGCCGAGGCGGAGCAGTACTGGATCGGTCAGGCCAAGCGGATCGTCGAGCCCTCGCGGGCGGACATCATCAACTCGGCCCGCATGTACCTGGCGATCAGAGACATTATGATCAAGGAGCGTGCCCAGGCAATTACAAGTTCGCACTGCATGGGCGAGCCGGCCAAGGGATGTCTGACCTTCAGCAAGCTGAACGACCTCGGACTCGTCGGCGCGTGCGAGGGGGACATGGATTCGACGCTCACGATGCTGATCTTCGCCTACGCGTTCGGCGTGCCCGGCTTCATCAGCGACCCACTGTTCGACACCTCCAAAAACGCGGTGATTCACGCCCACTGCACGTCCACGACGAAGCTCGACGGGCCCCACGGGGAGCGGGCCCCCTTCCTCATCCGCACCCAATGCGACAGCAACCAGGGCGTGTCGCTCGAAGTCCAGATGAGGGTCGGCCAAGAAATCACCTGCGCCAAGCTGATCGATCTCGACACGATGCTGATCTCTACCGGCAAAATCATCGAGCTCACCGACTTCCACGATCGCGGCTGTCGAACCCAGATCACGACCGAGGTGGCCGACGCGCGGAGGATGGCGCAGAATTGGGCCGCCGCGATTCCCGGCAGTGACATGATGACCCTGCTCCACCGCGTCGTCTTCTACGGCAACCACCTGCAGAGCATGAAGGACCTGGCCATCCTGATGGGGCTCAAGGTCGTCGAGGAAGGATGATCGGCCATGATGCCAAGAACTCTTCCGCCATTGCTGTGCAGCCTGCTGCTGTGGACCGTCGGGCCGGGCGATGCTTGTGCCAGGGGCTATTATGTCAGCCCGGTGGGCCACGATTCAAATCCCGGGACGAAAGCTCGGCCCTGGCTGAGCGCGAAGAAGATCAACAGCACCGACTTCAAGCCGGGGGACCGCATCTATTTTCAGGGCGGCAACCGCTTCGCAGGTACGCTCTTGTTCGACCGAAGCGATAGCGCCACGTCCAGAAAGAAACTTGTCGTGACTTCCTACGGCAAGGGCCGCGCCGTCATCGATGGAGACAACGGCGGCGGCCTGCGGGTGGACGGGTGCAACTATCTGGTGGTGAAGGACCTTTGCTTCACCGGCTCGGGGCGCAAGGCAGGGAACACGCAGGACGGTGTCTACATCTTTGACTCGCAGGGCGTTGAGATCAACCACATTGACGCCACGGGGTTCAGAGGGAGCGGATTGCGGCTGGACGGCGTTCGCGACAGCCGAGTCACTCGCGTGTACGCTCACGAGAACGGCTCGGCCGGGATCAGCGTCGGCCATGACAAGCGTTCGGCGCATCTGCGCATCGATTATTGCGTCGCCGACAACAATCCCGGCGATCCCTCGAACCTGACAAACCACAGCGGCAACGGCATCGTCGTGGGCAACGTCGAGGACGCAATCATCGAGCGGTGCGAGGCATCGAACAACGGCTGGGACATGCCCCGCAAGGGCAATGGGCCCGTCGGAATCTGGGCGTGGAACGCCGACCGTGTCATCATCCAGCTCTGCATCTCGCACGACAACAAGAGCCCGGGCGATGACGGCGGCGGTTTCGACCTCGACGGAGGGGTGACCAACTCGATTCTCCAGTACAACCTCTCGTACAATAATGACGGACCGGGATATTTCCTGTGCCAGTATCCCGAAGCGCCGGATTTCAAGAACAACGTCATCCGCTACAACATCAGTCAGAATGACTGCGTCAAGAACAACCGGCGAAGCGCCATCGACGTCTACTCGGCCAGTGCCAACGCCTCGGACTGCCAGGTCTACAACAACACCGTGTACAACCGGAGCGGGGCCGCCGTAGGATTCGGGGGCCTGCCCATGCCCAATGTCGTGTTCCGCAACAACATCTTTGTCTGCTCAGACGCGGTGGTTACGGGCGAAGCGGAGTGTGGGCGATTCGAGGGCAATCTCTACTGGCCCGCCGACGAGCGGGGATTGTCGTTCGACGGGCACGCGACCCTCCGCGAGTGGGCCGAGGCGACCGGCCAGGAAAAGACAGGCGAGCGGATCGTCGGATGCTATGTCGATCCGAAGCTGGTGAAGGCCGGTACGGTGACTCTCGGCGACCCGGCAGAACTCTCTCGCCTAGCAGCATACCGGCTTTTGCCGGGTTCACCCTGCGTGAAAGCCGGGATTCCGATAAAGGACAATGGCGGCCGGGACTTCTGGGGTCATCGGGTGCCCAGAGACGCAAGGCCGTCTCTCGGTGCGTGTGAAGAACCGTAGTACAGGAAGGGCGACAACATGAAGCGATTTACACTTCTCACCGGCGCGATTGTTGGTTGCTGGCTGTCGGTTGTTGGTCTCGCGCAGAGCGACCTGCAATCCACCGGTGCACAAAGGGAGCAGGCACTTGCGCCCGGCCGGGCCATGTACATCGGCGTGGACTACTACCCCGAGCATTGGCCCCGCGAGCGTTGGGAGACGGACATCAAGCTCATGAAGGAGGCGGGTTTCAACACCGTGCGCCTGGCGGAGTTCGCGTGGATCGACATGGAGCCGCGAGAGGGGCAGTTTCAATTCGACTGGCTGGACGACGCGGTGCAACTGCTCGCACGATACGACATGAACGTGATCCTCGGCACGCCCACCGCCGTGATGCCCGCCTGGCTCGCCCGCAAGTACCCGACGACCCTGCGGATGAAAGCGGACGGCACGCGAGTCGTCTGGGGTGGCCGCAAGCACAATTGCTATTCGGACGATACTTACCGCCTGCTCTCGGAGCGGATCACCCGGGCGATGGCGCAACACTTCGCCAAGACGCCCAACGTCATCGGCTGGCAGATCGACAATGAATTCGGCGGCGAGGAGTGCTTCTGCCACTCGTGCCTGACCCAGTTCCAGGACTGGCTCCGGAAGAAGTACGGCACGTTGGACGAGTTGAACCGCGCGTGGGGCAATCGCTTCTGGGGACTGAAGTTCACCGCGTGGAACGAGATCACCATTCCCGACTGCGCCACCGATCGCCAGTGGGTCATGGGCAATCCGAGCGCCTGCCTCGACTGGAAACGGTTCATCACGTGGCAGCAGGTCCGCTTCCAGGCGGACCAGGCGAAGATCATCCGCGAGCTCTGCCCCGATGATTTCATCACGCACAACTTCATGGGCCTGTTCAGTGGGCTGGACTACTATGAGCTGGCGAAAGATCTCGACTTCATCGCGTGGGACAATTACCCCATCTGGTCCGACAAGCCGAGCATTCCGTACGACGCATCGCTGGCCGCCGATGTCATGCGAGGGTTGAAGCAGAAGAATTTCATGATTATGGAGCAGACGGCGGGGCCTTGCGGCTGGGAGAGCTTCGGGCGCAACCCCTGGCCCGGCGAGATTCGCAAGATCGCCTACCAGCAGCTTGCACATGGCTCGGATGGGCAAATCTGGTTTCGCTGGCGCACGTGCACCGTCGGCCGCGAGCAGTACTGGCACGGCTTACTCGGCCACGACGGCAAGCCGCTACGGCGCTACAATGAGGCCGCCCAGACGGCCAGAGAATTCCGCAAGATCGAGAGCTACCTGCGAGGGACTACGGTCGTGTCAAATGTCGCGATTCTCTACGACTACGATAACCTGTGGTCGCTCAGTTTTCAGCCCGGATTCGCCGGCAACAGTCTGCAGGGTGCGATCCGGCGATACTACAACGCCCTAGTGCGGGCCGGCGTCAACGTGGATATCGTCAACCGCCAGGCGGACCTGTCGAGATACAAACTCGTTCTCGCGCCGGACCTGTCGATCCTGCCCGACGAGACGGCCCGCAGACTGGACGCCTTTGTCGAGAGTGGTGGCGTCCTGCTCGCCGACTGCCGGACGGGCGTCAAGGACGAACGCAACCTCTGCCACGAGCGGACCCCTCCGGGCCTGCTCTCTGCCGCACTGGGAATTACAATCGAGGAATACAGCTCCCTGGGAGCCGATTCCGCATACGAAGTGGCTGAGCGCGGCTCAGGGAATACCTACACGGCGATTCAGTACGTGGACTGGGTGACTCCCCAGAGTGCCAGAGTCGTTGCGGGGTACGCCGATCAGTGGCACATGAAGCCCTTCGCCGCGGTCACACGCAACGGTTACGGCAAGGGCAGGGGATGGTACGTCGGAACGGTGATCAAGGAGGACGCCTTCTACGACAGCCTGGTCCACCAACTGCTGGAGGACGCGCGCATCCACCCGGTAGTTACACCGCCGTCAGGCGTCGAGGCATCGATGCGCCGGGGAAGAGATAAAGGATTGCTCTTCCTAATCAATCACACAGAGGAACCAAAGACCGTCGAGGTGCCCCAGGGCAAACTGGAATTGCTCAGCGGCACGAAGACAGGTAGATCAATCACGATTGAGAGATTCGACGTTGCGGTGATCGCGATGTGAGTGTGGAGAGCATCGGAATTCCCGTAGAGACGCAACATATTGCGTCTCCACCTGCCGACGCTGGACCGAGCACCGCGATTCGTAAATCGTAAATGGCAAATCGTAAATCGCAAATGAGGGACCCTTCCGATGACCTCCAAAGAGCGTGTCTACGCTGCGTTGCGGCGAGAACCGGTCGACCGTGTGCCGATCTTCATGTGGTACCACCCGGTGACGAAAGAGCGGCTGGGCAGGCTGCTGGAGATTCCCCCACAATATGTCTCTGCCGTCATGGGCGACGACATCCGCCAGGCGTGGGTGAGCAACAATTATCCGATGGAGGGGATCGTGCACGATCGCGACGGGCAGTCGCACGTGGACGACTGGGGAATCGAATGGACGCGGACTGACGGTTTCAACCAGATCTCCCGCTACCCGCTGGCAAACGCCGACGATGAGCAGGTGCTTCAGTACAAGTTTCCCTTCGGCCGGATTGATCCGCTCGTGGACCTGATGGAACCCGTGATGAGGGTCAAGGACGACTACTTCGTGGGCTGCGATGTCTCGCCTTGCGTGTTCGAGATGCACTGGCGGCTGCAGGGCATGGAAAAGACGCTCATGGAGATGGTGCTCAAGCCGGCCCTGGCGCAGGAGATGATGAAGCGATGCGCCGACTTCTCGATTGCCCTGTCGGAGGCCGCCTGCCGGCGGTTTCACCTGGACTGGCTCTGGCTGGGTGACGACGCCGGCGGTCAACGATCCATGCTGATGAGTCCGGATATCTGGCGACAGATGGTCAAGCCTCTGTTGAAGCAAAACGCCGACGTGGGCAAGAGGCACGGCATCTACGTCGCGTTCCACTCCTGCGGCGCCATCCGGCCGATCATTCCAGACCTGGTTGAGATCGGCATCGACGTGCTGAATCCCGTTCAGTGCAATTGTCCCGGCATGAATCCCCTGGAGCTGAAAAAGGAGTTCGGCCGGGACCTGGCATTCATGGGCGGCGTCGATACGCAGGGTGTCCTGCCCAACGGCACGGCCGATCAGGTGCGCAGGGCTACCACCGAATTGCTCGAAGGAATGACCGGCGACGGCGGAGGTTACATTCTCGCCGCCTCTCATGCCGTGCCGCCGGAAACGCCCAACGACAATATCTTCGCCATCTATGACGAAGCGGGCGTCACCCGCGAGCAAATCTTCGACAGGGCCGCCCAACTCCGCAAATCGCTACATACCCCCAACAGAAAAGGGTAGTGGAACATCGAGGCGCGATTTTCGAAAGGGCCTTATCGTTCGACCAGGCCGATTTTGTTGTTCGTGATGTAGTCCCAGTCGCAGGTGAAGAGCCACCAGTTAGTCAGGCGTTTGCCCTTGAAGGTCAGTCCGTTGTCCGCTCCCGGGATGTTCTGCATCCAGTAGATTTTCCACTTGATGTCATTGCCCTGCCAGCGGTCGCAGTTGATCTTTCGGGTCTGACCGATTCCCTCCGGCTGCCAGTCCTCGATGTCCGTTTCGACCACTCTGCGATTGACCCAGTCGTAGTCCCGCTCGCTGTTGGGCGCGTAATGCGTCCAGCCGCAGCGATAGACGCGCCCGCCGTCGGGCGTCTGCACGGGCACCATCTTGTGCGAGATGTCGCTTCCGACGAACTTGCCCCAGAACAGCAGGTCGGGCCATTTCTCCGGCGGCGTGACATCCCGGCCGTCGACGAAGTTGAGCAGGTGCTCGATCTGATGTGCGTGATTTTCGACGGCCTCGCCCACGTCACGCTGATAGTTGTAGTGGTACACCGTATACGTGCGGCTGAGGACCGGCAGGTCAGCGGGGTCGCGGTCGGAGTTGCTCACGTCGCCGCGCGAACTGGACATGTTGGACTCCCACAGGCCCACGACGCCGCCATGATAGGCGAACAGCCAGACTTCCTTGACGCCCTTCTGCTCGACCCACGTCCGGATGTCGATCTCGGCCATGATTTTGGCATAGTCGGTCATCGGCGCCCCCTCGCCCGGCCGCTTGGGCCGAGTGGGCAGCGGCTGCATGAACTCCCGGACGGTCAAAACCGTGTACTTCAAGCTCGGCTTGGCGCCGGGGTCCTTGTAGCCGTGGTACCGGGAGCCCTCCTCCAGGGCGGTAATTGTCTGCCGCGTGATCCGTTCTGTCTTCTCCCGCGTGGCCGCCAGCGAGTCGCCCCAGTCGCCGGTGACCTTGATGTCAATCTTGTCGCCGTCGACCGGGAAGTACTTGACGATAACGATGGGGATCTCGATGGGCAGCTTGACCGTCCCCGCCGACTGCACCTGATTCGCATCCGCCCTCCGAGGCACTTCCGCGGCATAAAGCCGGCCGGCAAGCCCCCCTGCCGCCAGTAACACCGTGAACACGCGACCCACTGTGACAAATCTCTCAAGAATCATCATGCCGCCCTTGTACCATTTCGTCGCGACGTGAGCAATCGGCAAATGCAACCGATGTGCCGGATGAACGCGCACGCTGTAAGGCACCCATCCCGCGAGTCCGCTGTCTTGACGCCAATGCTTTGACGGTTATCATCAGGCCATGGCTGCAATTTGTTCACGTCTGTTTGGAGGCACTTTGATGCTCGAGAGAGTGACGCCGATCATCATGGGTCTGATGGTGTGCGTGCCCGCGGGCTGGTCGGGCCAGGCACAGGGGCCGACGGCGGTCGGGAGCTTTCATGTGGATCTGCCGGCGCATCGATTTGCTGAGCAATTGTGCCCGGCGTCGCCGTTTGGGATCAATACGGCGCTGCGGCCTGGCGCGCGCGATCTGGAAGCGAGGCTCAAGCTGATGCAGGAGGCAGGCATCAAGTGGGGAAGGCAGGACTTCACCTGGAGACAGATCGAGCGTGAGCCGGGGTCGTATGACTGGGAACCGTACGACAAGCTGGTGGAGACGTGCCGGGCGCACGGGCTGCTCCTGTTCGGCAATCTCGCCTACAATCCTTCCTTCCATGACCCGCTTACCCCTGAGGGCATCGAAGCCTACTGCGCGTTCGCACGTGCGGCGGCGAAACGGTATACGGGCAAGATCGAGTATTGGCAAATCTGGAACGAGCCGAACGGCGGATTCTGGAAAGGGACGCCGGAGCAGTATGCGCGGCTGCTCGCCGCTGCCGGTGCTGCCATCCACGAGGCCAATCCGAATGCAAAGGTGCTTGGACTCAACATGGCCTTCTGTGACGTGCTCTGGGCCGGGAAGATACTGAAAGCTGTGCCGTACGATTGTTTCGATGTCGCGTGTTTTCATCCCTATCGCCCGCCGTCGGCGCCGGAGGAGCGATTCGACTGGTGGGAGCTCGACCAGTACGTCAAGAGCTGGCACAAGCACGATCTGAACGCCGAGTACCCGCTCATCCGCATGAGCTTCCTGGAGCAAACAGAGGAACTCGTCAAAACCATGCGCCAGTTCGGCGAGCCCAAGCCTTGCTGGATCACCGAAATCTGCTGGAACACGCACATACACCCCTACGGGACATCCGAGTTGCGGCAAGCCGACGTGCTCGTGCGCTTCCACGCCCTCGCCATCGCCTCGGGCAGGATCGACAAGGTCTTCTGGTGGACGCTCAAGGACGGCGGCGACAGGCAGTTCGACCAGGCCGATATGGTGGGCCTGGTGCGCAGCGACCTGACGCCGAAGTATTCCTATTACGCCTATGCGTGGATGACCCGCATGCTCGAAGGCAAGCGCCCGCGGCGCAACGATTGCTTCGGCCCGGATATCTACGCGGTGCTCTTCAGCGAGGAGGGCTCGGAGCAGGAGACAATCGTCGCGTGGAGCACGAAGCCCTACGCGTACATCCGCGTCAACAACCCGACGGGACTGACGTTCTACGATATCCTCGGGACGCGACGTTTCGTGCCGTATGATCCGGTGCGGACGAAGAACCTGAGCGTCCCCCTGGGCGAGAGCCCAATCTATATCGTCGGTCCCAAGGGCCTCAAGACCGAGCCTCGCCCGGACCCCGGATGGTGACCATGGACGCAACTCAGCGCTTCGCGACGGCATCGACGGTGATGCTCAGTATTGGTGGACCTTCTCTCTCGGTCGGTGGCTTCGCGGGTTCCATCGTGATCTCTACCACCACAGGCTTGCCCTCATTACTCAGTAGCGGTACGTTAACCTCCGTCCACCCGTCCTTCATTGACTCTTTGTTCACCATCGCTGCCGCAAGGTCCTTGCCATCAGCTTTGATGCTGACCTTCCAGCCCTCACTTCTCGGGTCGGTCGCAGCTGCAAACCTCAATATCCCCGTGGTGATAGACGGAATTCTCACTGCATCGGTGAACACATAGCCCTTGGCACCTTTGGTCAGACCCCTGAGCACGAACACATTCTTACGGCCTTGAAATTCCCAGAGCATCGAGCTTTGGCTCAGATCGCAGTTGGCTAGTGTCCAGGTGCCTAACCTCCGGGCCCATTTCAGACTGGGGCTCTGAATCTTGGCCATCTCCGCGTCAGTGAACGTACTGCCGGCAATCGGGCCCGGATTCTTCAGGTCTTCGAACTTGCTCGGCGTCGGCGCCTTGGCCGGGATGACGAAAACCTCTTCGCCATTGGCATCTTTCTCGATTCGCCCGCCGACTCGTGTGAGTCCTTGCCGGGCCAGTCTCTCGCAAACGTCAAGCAGTCTGGGAAAATTGTACGCCGTGTGGCTGAAGATCTTTGTCTCGTCGAGCTTGCGATAGTACCTGTCGGGCAGGTTCGCGATGCCGCGAGTGGTGAACAGGATGCCGCCGCTGGAGGACGGATTGCAGTCGCTGTCGAATCCGCACCGGCACGAGATGATCATCGTCTGATCGAGGTCGCTGTTGCCGTAGAGCAGGCCCATGAGGACCCAGGCCCCTTCGCGCTTCACATCGAGCGCACTGATATTGTAGTTCTTGTCCTGGTTGTACTTTTTCTCGGCCAGTTCCCAGGTCTTCTCCCAGTTGGTCGGGTTCTCCTTGTGCCACTGAATCATGTCACGGACCATGCCGGCGTAGAGGGACTGCGAGGGAATGGCTCTCAAGCCTGCTTCGATGAGCTTCATCACATCCTTCTCGAAGAAGGCCTCGGCGTACATCGCGCCCATGAACTGCCCGGCGTAGACGCCGTCGCCGTAGTTCATCAGCCGGCCGAACTTCTCGCCGAGCGCGATCACGACATCCGGCATACCCGGCGCGATCAGGCCGGCGTAATCGGCCTCGATCTGGTAATCGATCGCGCCGGCGCAGGGGTGGAACTTCGGATGGCTGGAGTCGGGCGGCGCGATCCCGTTGCGTAGGTTGCCTCGCCCGGCGGCATTGGCCACCCAGAGCGGATAGCCGCTGTTGGCAAAGTCTATACCCGCCTGGCGGATGGAGACATCGTATCCGTACTCCTCCATCGTTCGCAGGAAGGTCATCTCCACGTACAGGTCGTCCTGGCCGAAGGCATCGTTGATGAGTTCCTCCCTGAACGGCGGCATGTTCTCCGCAGGCATGACTTTCTGGTATCGGCCCTCGGTCGGCGCGCCCCAGGAGACTCCGAAGATCTGCCCGATCCAGCCGGCCTTCATCTTGTCCCGGTACTCCTTGACCGGCAGCCGCCGAAACTCCTGCCCCGCCGCCTGCATCGCGCCGATACACCACACACAAAGGGCCGCCCAGATGACGGTTCGATGAAATCCTGCCAAGCGATTTGTCTTCATACGGGCCTCGTCTCCAATTCCTGTTCGTACTTCGCACCATCGATGGAGACGCAAGATGTTGCGTCTCTACATTGAACGGGTCAATTCTCTTTCACCATCAGGCGAAAAGCAAGCGCCGACCGGCCCGCGGGGCCAAAATCACCCTGTAACTTGATCCAGTCGGCGGCACTGCCCGCCGGGATGACGATCTGAGCGGGCAGGGCCTTGCGCTCCATCGGATCGAGAGTCACGGTCCAGTTTCTGGGAGTCATTTGCCAGTTCGCAGGCGATTGCTGTACTGCGATTGTGCCTGAGACGTCATCGCTGCTGAAGTTGTATGCAAAGAGCCGCAGGTCTGTCGGTGTTCCAGCCGGGATGATGTGGGCCTGCTGATTCAGATTGGTCGCCGATTGCGGCATCTGAAGCTGGAGAACCACCGGACAAATGCTGCCGGGACGTGCGGCTGAGGCAGACATTGGCGGTTGCAGCGTGAGCTTTGCGGCGTGCCCTGCCGGCAGAACGATGAAGACGGCCGATGGCGTCAGACTGGAAGGCAATGCTGTCGCGAGCGGCCGACCGAGATAATCGTACACAGCTTGCGGCGATATCGACGCGGGCCAGGAGAGTTCCGTCGGCTTGCCGGCCCAGGCCACGAGGACATCGCGCTCGGTGCCATCAGGAACACCGTGAAAGGCGTAGATGTGTGCATCGGGACTTTGCTCCGGGATAAATCGCCCAAGAGGTCTGGCGCCGGCGAGCAGGCGGCCGACTGCGGCCAGGGCCACGTAGGCGGGACGCGGCGTCTGGTCATATCGCAGGATGCCGAATTGAATCTTGTTCTCCGCATAGTTGCCGAGGATGAAGAAGAAGTGGCGATTGACCCCGGCGAAGAGGCTGCTGGCGTAGGATTGAGCGATGAACTGTGCCTGCCGCCGCTCGTCCTCGGGCGATAACTCGCTCCAGGGCCGCTCCGTTTGCCAGGGCAGGCCAATGCCGCACTCGGTCAGCCAGATGGGCCGGCCGCAGGCCGCCTGGCGCGCGGGGGCGAATGCGTTCAGGTAATCGCCGGGCTTGGTGTACGTGTGGATGTTGTAGGTCTCGAAGTAGGGCCAGACTTCGTTGTCGAGGACGCCCTGGACATGGAGGGCTGTCCCCGACTCTGCATAGACATTCCAGCAGACTGTCAGGTCCGGCTTGGCCGCCTTGAAAGCCAGGTATGCTGCCTTCTGGTGAGTGCACATCTCGTCGATGGTGTGCCCGCCGAACATGGGAATGTTGGCTTCGTTCCACGGTTCCCACGCGAGGACGCGACCCTCATATCGCCGGGCCATGGCCTTGCAGAAGCTGTAGAGTTGGCGCAGGTCCCCCGGAAATCGACTCCCGGCGCGCTCGCCGTCCAACTCGCGATCTATGGCCCACCCTGGAGTGCCATGAAAGACCTGAAGGACTTTCAAGCCGTATTTCGCCTGGAGCGTCGCGGCACTGTCGTAGCCTGTGTTCTGCGCAAACGCGTCCGCTGCAGTTTGAACTTCGCCCCAGCTCATGCGGTCGCGAATCCAGTTCACCCCCGCCAGTGCAGCCAGGTATGCAAATCGCTCCTGCTTCGGCGCATCGTTCCGCGCAAACCACGATGTCGCCGAATCGACGCAGATGGGCGAGTCCTGAGGCGTCGGCACGGCCAGGCGCGAGAGGACGCCGGCCGTGGTCCAGGCAACGACCTTGCCGGAGGCATCCAAGAAATTGAGCCGGTACCAGCCGACACCCAAGTTGCCGAGATTCAACAAGTCAGAAGCACCCCGACTGACTTGTCCTTGCGCGACGACGGTCCCGCGATCATCTGCCGCCTCCCAGCGGGCCGTTTGCTCCGGGAGATCCCGGGGGACTTTGATCATCACTGGCTCGCCGGCGGCAAAAAAGTTGCCGGGGTGATCTGACGCGATGGCTGGGACGTTGCGAGAGATCGCCTGGGGGTCATGCCAGAGGTCATTCTGGGCGAAGGCTCCGGACGCGAAAACCAGGGTGACGATGCAGAGAAAAGCAGAGAAGTCCTTCATCCGTATTCCCTTCCTCATATTGTGGCCACATTCTCCATCCGACAAGTTCACTTGATGCGCCGGCGGTATGCCGATAGTATAGTGCCATGAATACGAAATGGCACGATGGAGACGCAAGATTTTGCGTCTCTACAATAGCGGTGGTTGTGGTTTTTGTCCTCTTTGCGGTGAGTGTGGCGCCGGCGGTGGAGACGCAAAATATTGCGTCTCTACGTGTCCCGGCGTTCACGGCCTACCTCGATCCGGATGTGGATGGGGCACGCGTCTCCGCACGCTCGGGCGTTACGCGATGGGACGATCCGGCACTAAAGGTGCTCTGGTTCGGCCAGATCAAGACGGCGGGCAAGCTCGACTGCTCTGTGGCCCTGCGACTGCCCAAGGACGCGACATCGAAGCTGCGCCTGACGGTCGCGGGCCAATCGCACGAGGCATCGGTCCAGGGCAACGACTCTGAGCTTGTCACGGCCAACTTCGGGTCGTTCGACATCGGTCAGGCCGGCTATCAGCGGTTCACGCTGGAGTCGCTCAACCCGCGAGGTCAGCCCTTCGGCGACCTCGATGCGCTGATCCTCAATGGCCCGGTGGCGCAGGATGCGCATTTCAACTTGAAATCCCGCCGCAACGCGGCTTCGGTGCACCTAGCCTATCCCGTGGACAAGGATAAGAAGGTCGAGGCATTCTACTGCGAGATGACCGGCCTGGAAGACCCCATCTGGACCTACTACATGGCTTGCGGCTGGCATCGCGGCTACTTCGGCATGCAGGTCAACAGCCCAACCGAACGCAGGATCATCTTCAGCGTCTGGGACAGCGGCGGCGAGGCCGTCGATCGCGGCAAGGTCGCCGACGAGAACCGCGTCAAGCTCGTCGCCAAGGGCGAGGGCGTGTTTGCGGGCGACTTCGGCAATGAGGGCACCGGCGGGCACAGCCACATGGTGTACCCGTGGAGGACCGGCGAGAAGCAGCGGTTCATCGTCACGGCCAAACCCACCGACGAAACGCACACGATCTATTCCGGCTATTACTTCCACCCGGACAAAAAACAGTGGGTCCTCATCTCCAGTTGGAACACGCCGAAGGAGGGAGGCTACCTGCGGGGCCTGTACAGCTTCAGCGAGAATTTCGGCGGGGCCAACGGCCACGTGCTTCGTAAGGCCCTGTACGGCAACCAGTGGATTCGCACGGCCGACAGCCAGTGGATCGAGTTGACCACGGCCAGCTTCAGTCACGACCCGACGGGCAAGGCCGACCGGCTCGACCGCTTCATGGGCGTGGAGAACGGCCAATTCTTCCTCTCGCACGGCGGCTTCGTGCCGGGCTTCACTCAATACGGCGAGAAATTCACCCGGCCGGCCGTGGGACAGCCGCCTGCGGACATCAAATTGCCCGAATGACTTAGAGGACGACCTGTGGACAATGAGCAAAAGGGTTCGGGGAGCAGCCGCGTGCTCTCCATCGATGCGCTGCGCGGTTTTGACATGTTCTGGATCATCGGCGGCGGGACGCTGCTGGAAAGCCTCGTGCAGGTCTGGAACCTTCCCGTCACGCGGACCATCAAGCAGCAACTGGAGCACGTCGAGTGGGGAGGCTTTCACTTCGAGGACCTGATATTCCCGCTGTTCGTCTTCGTGGTCGGGGCGGTGTTGCCCTTTTCGCTCTCCGGCCGTATCGAGCGGGGACAGAGCCTCGCCAGAGTTCACCTGCACGTCATCAAGAGAACAGCGGCACTGATTCTGCTTGGCCTGATCGTGAACGGCCTGCTGCAATTCGACTGGGCCCACATGCGATGGCCCGGCGTGCTTCAGCGGATCGGCCTATGCTACTTCTTCGCCGCCCTGCTGGTCATCCACACGAAGTGGCGAACCCAGGCCATCATCGTGGCGGCTGTCCTGTTGCTGTACTGGGCCGTCACCATGCTGGTCCCGGCCCCCGGCTGCGCTGCCGGCGACCTCACGATGAAGGGCTGTCTGTCCTCCTACATCGATCAGCAGTTGATCCCGGGCGAGCTCTACTATGGGTCCGGCGACAACGAAGGCGTGATCTCGACTTTGCCCGCGATCTGCACCGCACTTCTCGGCGCGTTGGCCGGACACTGGCTTCGGTCCAATCGCTCCGGATCGCACAAGGCGGCGGGACTGGCCCTGGCCGGCGTCGCGAGCCTCATCGCCGGACTCATCTGGGCCCAATTCTTCCCAATCATCAAAATCCTGTGGACAAGTTCCTACGTGCTCTTCGCCGGCGGCTGGAGCCTGCTGCTGCTGGCCCTTTTCTACTGGATCATCGACGTTCGTGGATACCGCAGGTGGGCGTACTTCTTCGTCGTCATCGGGATGAACGCCATCACGATCTACTTCCTGCAGCGCTTCGTGGAGTTCGACAGGATCGCGGAGTTCTTCCTCGGCGGCATCGTCAAGCATGTGGGGCTGATCGCGCCGTTACTTGTACCGTTCGGCGCATTGATGATCCGCTGGCTGCTCCTGCATTTCCTCTATCAGCACCGGGTATTCCTCAAGGTCTGAGAACCTAACCCATCCACGGCCGGCTGCGGCCTTTCGCGATGACTTCGGTGATGATATCGCCGGCAAGGATTGCGTTCTCGCGGAGGTGAAAATCGAACATGCCCACGTTGACAAAGTCGGCCCCATTCTCGAAGGCGAACCGGAATCCATCTCGCGGATGGAAGGCCCCCGCCGCCAGGACCTTGAAGGCGATCCAGGGCTTCTTCACGGTCTTCATGAACTCGATGGTTTCCGCCGGCCGGGTACACCACATGTTGTCGTGAGGCGGCAGACCCTCCTTCGGGCGCTCGGCTTCCGGTGTGGCGGACCAGTAGTTGTCGTTGTGCAGGGTCTTCATGTAGAAATCGACGTCGATGCCGGCCTTCTGCAGCGTCATCGGGACCTCCAGCGCATGGCCGGCCGTCCCGGCGATCAGGCCGTTTTTCCGAATGAATTCAATGACCTTGGCAAACAGGTCTATTCGATTGAGCCGGACCCAGTGGTCGGCGATATTGCCCAGGATGAACGCGCCGACCGCGCCGTTATCCACGGCTTTCTGAATGGAGCTGGTGAGGTCGGCGGCGCCCGGGTACGTCTGGGCAATCCATTGAATCTTGCCGCCCCGCTCCTTGCGGTACTGGCTGTACACCCGCATGGTGGGGTCTTCCCCGTACGCGGCGGGACTATTCACCGGCCCGATCATCGTGTTGATCCCGCACTGCTCGCACGTCTGCCACAGGTCCATGATCTTGCGGTCCGTGAAGTAGTGCCTCATCAGGGCAGCGATATAGATCAGGTCCCGGTCGTGGGCGCTGCCGATAATCTGATTCGAGCCGCAGATCAGGCGGCTGATGCTCACGCGTCCTATTCTTCCCACCGGCAACGCCATGCGAACCCTTTCGATCTCTGTTAAGCCAGTGACATCCTCTGTAGAATGTATCCGACAAAAACAAGCTCGGCCACACATTTTGAGAAAGAAGGTACTATGACGACGTCGATACGCATCCTGTGCATCGCGACATTTTTGCTGCCCGCAGTGGCCGCGAAGGCTCAGGCCGATGCGCTCGTCTTCAACGGCTCCTTTGAGCAGGACGCGGAGAAGAACGGAATTCCCGATGGATGGGCGACCGCCGGCCGGCCGGGCATCGAACAGCGGCTGAGCCTGGTCACCGACCCGCAGCGGGGGCAGGTCGCCAGGCTGAGCTGCACGCGTTTTGAGCCGGGTTTTCCCGATAGTCACGTGATGCTCGCGCAGTTGGACCGCGTGGGTGTGCGGGCTGGACAATGGTATCGCCTGCGCCTGTGGGCAAAGGCCGAGGACCTGGAGTCCGCAAACGCACGGGTGGCTCTGGTAAACCGGCAACGCTGGACTGCTACAGGACTCGACGATTCCTTCGCCCCTGGCGAGATATGGGAGCAATTCGAATTCTTCTTCCGGGCGAAGGAGGACCTTAAGCCGCAAGAGAGCCGCTTTCAAATCTGGTTTTCGGGCACCGGCACGCTCTACGTTGACGATGTCGCGCTGGAACCGATCGCGGAAGTACGCCGTCAATGGCACCCCCAATTGCCCATGGCCGGCGTGACCAATGCGCTTCCCAACAGCGGTTTCGAGTGCGGCGGCGCCGGCTGGGGATGCTGGGGTCCCGACCTGCCCGGCTGGGGCGGCGAAGTGTTCCAGTTGCTCGGGCAGTGGGACGACCAGCGGGCCTTCGAGGGCCGGCATAGCTGGAAACTGTCCCTCTCGCCCGAGACGCTTCCAACGTGTTACTTCGATTACTTCGACCCACTTCAGGCGCCGGTCAAGGCTCTCCTGCTCGGCCATGAAGGCTGGGTCCCGGTCGAGCGGGGACAATCGTACGAATTCTCCGCGTACGTCGCAGCGGATCGGCCCAGCGCGGCCGTACGCGTGGTCGTCCAGCAGGCCGATGGACGCCGGCTGCAACAGACTTTCACTGTGGGACAGGATTGGACCCGCGTTCAATTGGTTTTTGCCGCCGAGACGGATTTCGCCTGCGGGTCTGTGGGTCTGGACCTGCGCCAAGCACAGAAGCCGCAAGGCATGCTCTGGCTCGACGGGATTTAGTGGGAGCAGGGCAAGGAGCCTTCACCGTATCGCCCGAGGGAGCCTTTGGAGGCCCAAGTGGAAACCGCGCGACCCGGCAACGTCTTCACAGATCCGCAGGCCGGGCTGGCATTTCGCCTGCAGGCTTTCAACGCAACGGAAACAGCTCAAACCCTGAGCGGCACGATGACTCTGCTGAACTATCTCGATCAGCCTGTGTGGCGGCAGGAGGTGACACAATCTGTCGAGCCGAAACAGGCCGCGCAGACGGAATACGAGCACGTCCTGGCAGGGCAACGCGGCTTCTTCCGGCTCCAGTGGCAGCCGCGGCACGGACTCGCCCAAACGCTGCGATGTGCCGTGATCGAGCCTTCGCCGGAGCCGGACAGTCTGTTCGGCATGAATCATGCCTTCTCGTGGGAGTTTCTGCTTCGCCTGTCGCACGCGGCGGGGATCCGCTGGTGGCGAGACTGGTCGGTGAAATGGCACACAGTCCAGCCGCAGTCCGCCAAGTTCAACTTCCGCGTCCCCGACGCGCAGATCGATCGCGTGCTGGACACCCAGGGCCAGGTGCTCGTGTTGCTGCCCTTCCCATCCGCACCCTGGGCGACCAAGCCCGACATGGAGAAGATCAAGGCCAGCGCCGGAAACGACCGCTACCTTCTGCAGCGGCTCGTCGTCGCCTGTAAGCCGGAGCGTCTTGAGGATTTCGCCGCCTATGTGCGTGCCACGGTCGAGCATTACCGGGGACGAATTCGTGTCTTCGAGATTCTGAATGAGCCCCTCTACACGGACTACGCGGTCCCTTCCTATTTCGGCTATACCGCCGCAGACTACATCGCCCTTTTGCGCACGGCCTTTGAGACGGCCAAAGCAGCGGACCCTGCGTGTCTCGTCATCGGCGGCATCGCCAGCCCGCCGGACTCGAAGTGGATCAACGAGTTCATCGAGCAGGATGGCTTGCGATGGTGCGACGTCATGAACCTGCACCTATATCCGCATCGCGGTGCGCCGGATGCCTACGAAGGCGCCTTTCGAGCGTGCTCGGAGCGCATGAAAGCGAGGGGCTCAACCCATCCGATCTGGGTCACGGAAATCGGCTGCTACGGCGAAGACGACCCGGCGTTTACCCCCTTCAACGTCGGCGACAGCTCCATGAACTCGGCTCTGCGCCCCAACGAGCTGCGGGCCTCGGCCGACATGGTCAAATTCGCCACCATCCTCCTGGCCACAGGGACGCGAAAAGTCTTCTACCACGCGGGGACCTGCGAGGCCCTGAACCAGAGCAGTGCGGGCAACATTTTCTTCGAGTACGGCGGCGCGCCTCGCAAGCAATACGCCGCCCAGGCCGCCCTGTCACGATTGCTCGGCCCGGACGTGGAGTTCGTCCGCAAGTGGACGGAGCCTGCCGGGCTGCGGGCCTTTGAATTCCGCTCGCGCGGGCGAACCGTCACGGTGCTTTGGACCCGCAAAGCCGGCGCCTCCGCCCTGACGATTCCCCAGGGCTATCACGCGCAGGACCTGATGGGCAATCGCCTTGCAGGTCCCGAGACGATCCCCACGGACGTGCCCGTATACTGGGTCCAGGACTGAACGGCCTACTGAACCGGCTTTCCCTCCATGGCGTCCATGTGCTTCTGGAAGATGTCGGAGGTTTCCTTGTCTTTGCCCAAGTTGCTCCGAGCCCGCTCGGCTTCGGAGATGGGGGTCAGCAGCTTCGGCTCCTTGGCGACGAACGGCGTCAGGAAGATCAGCAGCTCGGTCTTCGTCTTTGCTCTGATGGTCCGCTTGAACAGCGCGCCGGCAATGGGCACGTCTCCCAGGAGCGGGACCTTCTTGACGGTGTCTTTGATCTGATCCTCGATGAGTCCGCCGATGACGATAGTCTGGCCGTCGAGGACCGCCACCCTCGTGCTCGCAGAACGGGTGGCAAAGACCTCGGGGAAGAGATTCTCGGAAATCTGGACCGTCTCGCCTGTCCGGGTGGTGATGCTCGGGGTGACGGTCATGTTGACCAGCCCTTCGGGGTTGACGGATGGCGTGACCTCCAGGACGATACCGATGTCGTCACGGTAGGTGAAGTTGGTTTGGGTGGTGGCCGTTCCCTGGCTGGTGCCGCTGGGGATCGGGACTTCCTCCGCCACCTTGATCGTGGCCATCTGATTGTTCCGGGTCAGGACGTAGGGCCGCGACAGGACGTTCAGCCGGCCGGTTTCCTGGAGGGCATGAATCGTGAAGTCAATGTCCCCCTGCACGGTCCTGACCGACAGGCCCGTCGGACCTGATGTGCCCGGGCCCAGTGGACTGGTGGCGGATCCGGGCGTGGTCAACTCGAGCGGCCGGCCGAAGACATCGACCGACTGCGTCCCGTTGCCGCTGTTGCCCCGGAGGTTCAACATGGCGAACTCCGTGCCCCAGTCCACGGTGTTGCTGTGGGTCAGCTCGGCGAAGAGGACCTTGATCAGGACCTGGCCGACCGGCTTGTCCAATTCCTCGATGGTCGGCCTGACCTTGTCGTAGTTCTTCGACGAGGTCATGATCAACAGTGAGTTGGTGTTGGGATCGGCCTCAAAGTACGTTTCTTCGGAGAGGCTGTCGCCCGTGGAGGAGCCGGAGGCTGATGTGCCTCCTCCGGCGGCCGCCATGCCGCCGGCGCCGCCAGCCGCCCCACCGCCCACGTTTCTCTGCCCACCGGTCACGCTGCTTCGGCTGCCGGTGACCTGCTGGTTCAGAGCCTGCATCTCCTGGAAGAGGCTGTTCAGAATCGTCATGAGGTTCGCGGCATTGGCATTCTTGAGTGCATAGACGAAGATACGCCGCTCCGCGGCCGGGTTGGCATCCAGTTCCTTGATGATCTGGGCAACGACCGTCAGTGTGGTCGGCGGGCCGCTGACCACGACGGAGTTCGTGCGCGAGTCGGCGGAGGCGATGACCGCCACGTCGGAGATGCTGCCGCCGCTCTGGGTACTCTGGCTCGTGCCGCCCGGGAATCCGCCGAATCCACCTCGCATGAAGCTGATCTGCTGGTTCTGCTGGCTGCTGGAGCGTGACGAGCGGGACGACCTGCTGCTGGTGCTGCTTTGCTGGCCGAAGACCTCGTTAATGAGTTCGGCCGTATCCACGGCGTCGGCATACTCCAGGCGAAAGACCTTCACGTCCGCCACATTGGCAATCTGCGAGTCCAGTTTTTCAATCACGCCGGCTACAACCTCCAGAACCGCTTCCGGGCCGGTGACGACAACGGTGTTGGTCCGGCTGTCCGCCGCAGCGGTGACCTGGACCAGGCTGCTTGTCCCCTCTGCCTGCTCGCCCCCGGGCGTGAACGGACCGCGGAACATCATCGGGCCCGGCATTTCGCTGCTGCCGCCCCGGCCCCCTCTGCCCCGGGAGGAGGAGGAGGACGCATTCTGGCCGAAGAGCTGATTGATCACATCGGCCACATTCGTCGCATCGGCGTAGCGGAGCTGGAAGACCCGGACGTCCGCGACCTTGGCGGATTTGTCGTCCAGCGAGTCAACGATCCCCTGCACCAGATTCAGTGCTTCGGCCGGTCCGCGGACCACTACGGAGTTCGTCTGCTCGTCGGCGGCGGCCACGACCTGCACGTTTACGGTGCTGCCACCGCTTTGTTGGCTGCTGCCACGGTTGTTGTCACCCCGCCCCCCCGGTCCTCCGCGCATTTCCATCATCATCTCGAGCGGTCCGCGAAAGCCGCCCTGCTGGTTACGGCCGCGGGTGCTGCCTTGCGCCTGCTGCTGGAAGATGCTGTTGATCAGGGTAGCCACGCTCGTGGCGCTGGTGTTGACCAGGCGAAAGACCCGGATTTCCGCGACGGAGGCCATGTGGGTATCCAGAGCGACGACGATCTGCATCAGGCGTTTGATGTTGGCCGTCGTGTCTGTGATGATCAGGGCGTTGCCGTCCTCATTGGCCTCGAGACTGGCGTACTCCGGGAGCAAGGCCTTGAGGTTTTCCGCAAGGGCGACGGCAGTCACGTGGCCGACAGGGACGATGTAGGTCTCAACGGTGTCGCTGGCGACCACCGCGTTCGGGTCCCGGCCCGTGCGAACGGGGATATTCTCCTTCTTCGCGTTGGCCAGAGTGACCACCTTGAGCGTCTTGCCGGTCAGGACGGTGGTCAGGCTCTTCTCCTTCAGCATCGAATTGATCAGGGCCACCGCCTGGTCGAGTGAGATGGGCTGGCGGCTGATGACCGTCATGCGGGCGTCGGAGATGCCCTCGCCAGAGACGATCGTCAGTCCCGCGGTCTCCGACAGGTACTCCAACACGGTTTGCAGGGGAGTATCCTGAAAGTTCAGCTTGACCTTGATGTCGCCATTGGTCTTGACCACCTCCACGGGCTTGGCGTCTGCGAGGGGCTGGGGGTCGGCCGCCTGTTGGGCGGCTGCACGGCCGGGCATCGATACGACGGCGACTGCCGAAACGGCGATTATTGTCAGGAGTCTGAGTGTCTGCATGGCCACTATCTCCACTTGTTTCACACTGGATTTCGTTGCATCGGGCGTTATTGCCCTAATTGTTGGTTTCGCTGCTCCATGAGTCGTTTGAGAATCTCGGCCTCGTCCGGCGAGGGGGCCTGTCCCAGCCCGGTTTGCGCCGCGGGCGAAGCACCGGTGGTCGAGGTTGCCGCCGGCCATTCCTGCATCTGGCCGGTCGAGACAGTCCCGCGCCCGCCCTCCAGGTTGTAGCCCAGCTTGACGCTGATCGTCTGGCTCTCCGACTGGTACTCGATAGCGTCGAGGCTCAGAGTCTTGATCGTGCCTCGCGCCACGCGGTCACCCTGGTGCAGCCGCAGGACGCCGCCGCCCTGAGAGTCCTCAATAAAGGCGATGAAGGCATCGTTCTCCTGGACGATCCCCTTCAGTGTGAAGTAGGACTCAGGGTTCGGGGCAACCGTCTTCATCGCTTCCCTCATCTCCGCTTCCTGTCGGGCGGGTCGGCGCTGCCGGGAGAAGATGTTGCGGCCGAGGATGACATCGTACTTGGGATCGATGCCCAACTTCTCGATGCGCGGGCTTTCCACAGGCGGCGCTGCCTCGGCTGGTCGCGTCTTGGCGGCATTCGCCGCCGCTCCCGCAGCATTCGGCTCGACTGTCTTTTTCGCTTGATCCTTCTTTTCGGAAGCTGGTCGG
>Ga0315277_10001101_pt1 | contig 39957 bp, 21 predicted proteins | sample YL17G05_15_MG_FD_203695 | JGI IMG/M metagenome (GOLD analysis project Ga0315277, IMG submission 203695) | Sediment microbial communities from Yellowstone Lake, YNP, Wyoming, USA - YL17G05_15 | ecosystem: Environmental > Aquatic > Freshwater > Lake > Sediment | place: USA: Wyoming | collected...
CGGCGTTTCCGATGTGCCTCACACGTAAGTAATATGTTCCGGGAGGAAGCTCCAAGGGGTCGACGAGAAAGACTTTGTCGTTTCCATAGGATGCTTCTCCCCAGAGCAGATATTTGGCTTCGGGGTCATTATAGAGAGTCAAATCGCAGGTACCGTTATCGTCGAGCACTTTAAGGGTAATATCGCCGACCGGGTTGGTAGGTATGGTAAACATATACCAATCAATTTTGTCATCGAGGCATACGACTTGAATCCCGGAATCACTTCCCGGAGGAAGGTTGGTCGCGTTCTGCCAGGTTTCATTACCTTCGGCAAAACACAGGGCAACGTCGATATTGAAATAATTGTATAACTTGATGGGTGTGTTTGCCGAACCGGCGTAGGCAAGCAGTCTATATTCGCCCTCGGGATTTTCCTGCGTGGTATCAATTACCCCATCCCATTCGACACCGTCCTTATATTCAAGCTTCACAATGCCGCCGCCTATCGGGGTTGCATCGATATATACTTCCTCAGCGTCAAACTGCCAATCATATATATTCATCTTAATCGATGCAGTGCCGCCGTAGGCATATAAGGGCTTGGATTGGATGAAATCGGCGATTGCATAAGGTTCCTTGCAGTTATCCGGCCAGGATGCATCGACTATGACGGCGGCATTTGCCAAGTCCTTGAAGAGCTGGTACTTGAGTTCATAGATTCTCGCATGACTGCTTTTTGGGGCGAATTTCCTCTTCGGCTGGTCGGTCGCAAAAGCCTTAAAGGGATTTATGGTTATATCCCCTTCGTCATCCCACAGGTCGGTATATGAATCGGCATTGAGGACAATCAAGCCCTGAGCATTGGAAACAACAATCCCGCGAACATCATAGCCTGTAAGGAGGGTCGGGTTCTTGAGGACAAGTTTGAGCTTGACATAATGATTCGCCTGCTGGAAGTCGACCACCTCAATACTCAGGCAATCGCTACATGCCGGTGGCTTAAGCATATTGGTTATATTGTAGTGGATGTCGGCATCGCGGATGGGGACGACCTCGATGGTCATATTGGCCGGGTCAAAGGTGAATTTGTAACATCCCCACAGGTACCGGCCCGGGGCGGGCGATTGGATACCGGCCGGTTGGTATAAAGCGGCTCCGGTTTGAACCGAAGGCACATCCGGTATAACCGTCCCCGCTCCACCGCTGCATGCCGTTATTAAAGGGATGGCCGAAAGCAATAACCCAAGGATAAAATATTGACGTCTCATAAACATTCCTCTATTTCATTTTATGGCCAATCTAAATGGACATTTTGATACCGAAGAAAATATACACAGCTTACCAGCTACCGTCTGATTTATACCTGCAGAGAAATATGTCAGACCCACCAAGAGCGGTGTGAAAATCGAGCCCCGGGCCCGGATAGAAGTCAACGGTTTGCATAAATGAACCGCATAAATATATTCTTTTTTTACTATCCACCGAGATCCCGGTAACCAGATCATCATAAACCCCACCGAACGTCTGAGCGAAAACGAAATCACCTGAGGGGTTTAGCTTGAGGACGAAAGCATCCTCATAGCCATGACTAATGATAATGAATGTGCCCTGCCCAGGGTCAAGGTCGGGGGTGCCCATGAAACCGCCTGCAACGATGGCGTTATCCTGATTATCCACGGTAACCAGTTCGGCAAAGTCATTGTCTTGCCCCCCCCAGGTTAAAGCCCGCTGGAATTCACCATACGAATCGAACTTGGTTAGGTAGGCGTCATATAAACCCAGGGATGCATGGAGATCTCCCCCCGCACCGGGGTCGAAATCAACCAACCCCTGAAATTGCCCGCATACATATATTTCGTTCGACCCATGTGAAATTATAGAAGGCGCCACACACGTTGACGTACCGTCATCCGCCCCCCACGTACGGGCCCATTGGAATTCACCGTTGGAATTACACTTTAAGATAAAAGCATCCCTATCGCCCAAAGCCGAGTGTTCCTCCACCTCCGGCCCGGGGTCGAAATCCCAGGTCCCGCTAAAATCACCCGAAAAATATATGTCTCCGTTATCGCTAACGGAAATATTATGACGCGTATAGCCGGGATTTACTCCTCCCCAAGTGACAACCCAACAGAAGTTCCCTGATGGGTCAAGTTTGAGTAAATATATATCCAACTCAGTTGCGGCATCCCGCAATTGGAGCCCAGGGCCGGGGTCGAAATCCGCTGTTTGCTGAAAAAATCCGGCAAGGTATATATTTCCAAAATCATCCACATCCACACTAAAAACGTCGTCGTATCCCACTCCGCCCCAGGTGCCGGTCCGGATGTAATTGCCTTGCAAGTCATACTCGCTCAAAAAAGCATCCGATTTTCCGTATGAAGTATGCATATCCTGACCAGGACCGGGATCGAAATCAATCGGGGTACCGGTGTCATCATAAAATGCGCCACAAATATATACATTGCCATTATTGTCAACAGCTACCCCAGACGAATAATCCTCATTCTCACCACCCCAGCTTCTTACCCATTGATAATTCCCATCGGGGTCGTATTTGCAAATGAAGGGATCAACGTACAAAGCGGTTCTTTCATCAACACCGGGGCCGGGGTCAAAATCAATAGTTCCATAGAAATTTCCGGCAACGTAAACATCACCCGCACCGTCAGCCGCGACATTGGGCCAATCGTCATACGATTCGCTGTTCCCCCATGTTCGCGCATATCCCTCGGGCTGATTGCTATTCTCGAGGACATACTCGCGGTAAAGGCTATCGCTGCCGATATGACGTATGCGGATATAATATGTGCCAGCGGGGAGGCCAAGGCTGGACAGGTCGATGGAACAATCCGGGTCGGCTTGTTTCCATGCTGCATGCGGCCCATCAGGGTCCATCGACTGGCCTTCATCATAGAGGGTGATGTCGGCCGGCCCGGTTCCATTCAATACATGCAGGTCAAGGAAACCCCACAGGTCGGAGACTGTGCTGAACCAGTACCAGTCCTCCTTGTCATCAAGGCAAACATACTGGTTGCCGCTGGCCTGCCCGTTCTCGAGTTCGATGGCGACATCAGGCGAATCATTTCCATCGGGATAACATGGGGAATCCTTCGTGTTGTTTTCAAGGACATAATCCCTCGTATCCTCATCCGTCCCGATGTGCTTGACGAGGGTGTAATAGGTCCCGGGGCCGAGGTCGAGGGGAGTTATATCGAGGACGGCGTCCGAGCCATAAGTCGCAGTGGCCCAAATGAGAGGGGGGCCGTCAGGGTTGGAGTAGAAGTTCAGATTGCACTGCCCGGTGTCATTAACAAGGTGAAGCTTGATGGAGCCCAGTATATGGTCGGCAATCCCGGTGAAATACCAATCATCTTTATCTTTTATGCAAACCATCTGGGGACCTGAATCGTAGCCGCAGCTTAGCTCAAAAGCTTGTTGCCATGTTTCGTTGCCCTCAGGTTGGCATGGCCATATTTCAGTATTGTTGTACAGGATATATTCCCTCACCCATGGGTCACTGCCTATGTGCCTTACGCGAAGATAGTATGTCCCCGACCCGAGGCCAAGGGTTTCAGCGTCTATAATAACCTTTGAGCCAAAGCTGACGGATTTCCAGAAGAGATAATCCGATTCCGGGTTGTCATAAAGGGCCAAATCAGAAGTCCCGGTATCGTTCAGCAATTCGAATGTAATATTCCCGGACAAGCTGCCGGTGGAAGAAAATTTATACCAATCGGCTTTATCGTCCAGACAAACGACCTGAATGCCGGAGTCTTCGCCTATGGGCAATTCGGCGGCGTTCTCCCAGGTCTCATTCCCTTCCGGAGTACATTGGATTGTGGTCGCATTGTTGTAGAGCACATAGCGGCGTTCGACCTCGCCGTCTCCAAGAAATCTCACGCGGATGAAGTAATCACCGAAATCGAGTTTCAACGGGTCAAGGGTAAGCAGGGCGTCCTGGCCGTAAGAAGCCTTGGCATAGAGGAGCTGTCCCCCTTGAGGGTCTTTGTAGAATGTAATATCGCACTCGCCGTTGTTGTCAATAATCTCGAGCTTTATGCCGCCGGTCAATTTTGCGCCTGCCTGGAATGAATACCAATCGGCAGTATCGTCAGGGCAGACAACCTGGATTCCTGAATCAGACCCTAACGGCAAATCGGACGATGCTTCCCATGTCTCATTCCCTTCGGACAAACAGAAGACCACGGTGAGAGGGAAATAATTAAACAGCTTGATTTGAGAATCGGATGTGCCTGCCGAGACGAGAAGGTCATATTTCCCGGTTTGATTTACCTGTGATGTTTCAATAGTCCCGGACCAAGTATATCCGTCCTGATAAGTAAGTTCCACCGCACCACCGCCGACCGGGGAAGCATCGATGTATATCCCCTCGGCATTGGACTGCCAATCATACACGGAGAGTTTGACAAGGGCCGCCCCGCCTATTCCGGGAAGCGGCGCAGGCTGGATGAAATCCCCGATAGAATATGGTTCCCTGCAATTGCCGGGCCAGGACGCATCAACTGCAAGCACTGTTTTCGCAAGGTCCTGGAGTGTTGAATATGCAATTTCATAAATCCGCGCGTGTGCAGCACCAGGTAAAAACCTATGCTGGGGTTGGTCGGTCGCAAATGCTCTGAATGGATTTATGGTTATATCGCCCCCATCATCCCACAGGTCGGTATGTGAATCGGGATTCAAAAGGCGTATGCCGGAAATATCGGTGACCATTATCCCGCGAACGTCATAGCCGGTGAGTTGTGTATGATTCTTTATGGTTATTTTGAGCTTGACATAATGATTGGCGGGTGTGAATTCCAGGACATCGATTGTCAAACAATCATCGCAGGCAGGGGGTTGTAACAATCCGGTTACGTTAAAATGCACATCTGCCCCCCTCGATGGAACGGGTTTGATGCTGAGTGATTCGGGGTCGAAGCTGAAATTATAGCATCCCCACAATTGGTGCTCATTCCCGGATCCGGCTCTTTCAACGGCCTGGTCGATGGACTGCATATCCGGGTTGACAGCCAGCGCATTACCGGCAGAGTTAGACCCTGCGCCGCATCCCGGCAACAACAATAAGGTCACTATCATGGTTGAAAAAAACAACCGTATCTTATACGCATCTTTATCCATAGGTTTCACCATATTTCGTAGATGCCCAAACCTGCGTTTCGCTCCGCTACGAATAAATAATTTCCGGCTATGGTGATTCGAGCCGGAATGTCCTGTGTAGGCACCACTGCCTCAACGGATGCCGCCTCCGGTGAGCTGACATCGATAACAACCACCCCTGCATCCCTGTCACAAAGGAATGCAAGGCCGCCTGCAGCGCAGACATCCAATGAAACGGAGGCATACCAGTCTTCGCCAAAATAAATGTGATTCACGACATGCGAATCTTCCGGAGGGTCAACATCAACAATATATAATCCGCTATAGGCCACATAGGCGTAACCGTTATCGACGGCTACACCATTGCAACCACCCCCTGCATAATCAATTTTCATTTCCTTTAATAATTCCGGCGACTCGGGAACTGCAATGTCATAGATTTGGAACCGCGTGGAATCCGCAAGCAAGTAAAGCCGATTATCTTTTATATCAAGATCATCCCAAAGCCCCGAATCATCCATTATATTGACCACATGCTCGCTGCCGGGCGGATCAATATCTATGACGGGAACGTAGTTTGGAATTATAAGATAGCAGTAACCACCGGCGGTGCATAGACGTCCAAGCATACTATCGAAGTAAAGGTAACCTGCCTGATAAGGCGAGTCGGGTGGGTCTACGTCGAATATTTCGAAATTATAGTAATCATCAGCGACATATGCATAACCGTTACTGTAATCAACGCTGATTGAAGTCCTCATAGTACCGGCCCTTCCAAGAATGCTTGCGGTCCCCGGAGGATCGACATCCACTACGAAAAGCCCGCCGCTATTTGTTGCGACATAAGCTTTCCCCCCATCAGCCTTGACATCAACAACATCGCCAATCCCAAAGGCATTACCGACAACATGCGCCGTATCCAACGGGTCGATGCCCACAACCATCAGGCCGATTTGCCTGTTACACACATAGGCGTAGCCATCCTTTATCAAGAGGGCATAATTATCCCCGGCTCCCGTATCGACAGTCTTGGTAATGGACGGCTTCAATGGGTTGGTTATATCAATGAATACAAGGCCGGTATCATCGGCAACCACTGCATAATTACCATAGATGGCTACATCGTTGGCATCCGCCATTGGGAGAGTTGCCACCAATTGAGGGTTTGAAGGATTAGGAACCCAGATGACCTTCAAACCGTCTTCATGAAGGGCGACATATGCATAGGCTCCGTTTACCGCGATACGCGGGGGCTCACGCCAATCGCTGTTATGCGGGGCAAGAGACAGACTGCTTACATTATATGCCAATTCCGGGGGGTTGATATCCTGAATGTAGAATAAAGAATTGTTAGCGGTGTAAGCCAAGGAGGGCGGCACCAAGACAATATCCAAGTTTCTACTATCGAAGGAATGAATTAGGCTCGGGGTATCTATCGGGTCGATATCGACAACCATAAATTGAGCCCATCCCGCTATAAAAGCATAATCGCCGCTTACCTCCACATCCCAGCACTCGTCCCCCATGTCGAGCGTTGCGGTGACCTGCGGCGATGCAGGATTGCTTATATCGATAATCAGAAGCCCCCACGTCCCATCAGCTACGAAGAGGTGGTCGCCGGAGACACATAGCCCATACGCATGGCCGGGCGTGTCGATCATGCTTATCCATTGCGGCGACCATGGGACAGTTATGTCGAAAATATGGACCCCGTTTACCCCGCAGGCTGTGTACGCATAATTCCCTGAAACCACAATATCTTCAGGAGAAAAATTCAACCAGGGGGGAGAAATATCATGTGGAAACGCGGTAACCTGAATATTCATCTCAAAGTGGAATTTCCTTTCCAGCGCGTCGTTACCGATATGCCGCACGCGAATATAATAAACCCCGCCCTCAAGGGTTAATGAGCCAAGGTCTATTGTCGCAGTCGGGTTTGCTTCTTTCCATGCAATATGCGGGCCATCCGGGAATGGTGCGTGAGCCTCATCGTAGAGGGTCATGTCGGCAGGCCCTGTACTATCCGCGACCACAAGGGTAATTGTGCCGTTGGAATCCGCCGGGGGGGTCTCAAACTTGAACCAATCGGTTTTGTCGTCGAGGCAAGTGTATTGCCATTCGCTGTAACCATTAAGCGGGAGCGCAATCGCGTCATGGTAGGAGTTGTTGTTGTCGGGATAGCAATTTGAATCCTGAAGGTCATTCGACAAAATATAATCTCTCACATCGAGGTCATCGCCGACGTAGTTTATGTTGATATAATATGCGCCGGGACCCAAATCGAGAGCAGTTACATCGATGGTTGCATCTGTTCCGAAGACCGCCTCACCCGAAACCAGCGGGGCACCTGAGGGGTTTTCATATAATGCAATACCGCATGGGCCGGTATCATTGGTCAGGCCGAGGGTCAAAGTTCCTTTCAGATGAATCGCGGCTGTGATTATATACCAATCATTCTTATCCGTGGCGCACACAACCTGGGCGCCGGGGTCCGCCCCAGGGTCAAGCGGGGTTGCATCCTGCCAGGTTTCATTTCCCTCAGGCTCACAGGGCCAGGTTTCGGCATTATTGTAGAGTATATATTGCCGTATAATCGGGTCGTCCCCGACAAACCGGGCCTTCAAATAATATGAACCTCCTGGGAGCTCAAGCGGGTCGAAATCAAAGACGACATTGGAGCCGTAGGATGCTTCCCCGCTTAACAGGGGAGCACCCGCCGGGTTACGATAAAAATCGAGGCCGCAGAGGCCTGAATCATTCAACAACTCGAATGTAATATTCCCCCCGAAATGTCCGTCAAAGGAAAATTCATACCAATCGGTCATATCGTCGAGGCATAACACTTGCATGCCCGATTGCTCACCCATCGGAAGCGAGGTCGCATTCTGCCATATTTCATTTCCTTCTTGTTCGCAAGGGACTATAAGGGCATTGTTGTAGAGTATATATTGCCGGACCAAGGGGTCGCTGCCGATATGCCTTACGCGGATATAATAATTGCCTGCTCCAAGCCCCAGCGGGTCAAGCTGAATTATGGCGTCGTTTGCGTAATCAGCGGTTTTCCAAACGAGGTGTAATCCATCAGGGTCGGCATAGAAAGTGATGTCGCATAATCCCGTATTATTAAGGACATCCAATTTAAGGCTACCGGACAGCGGAGATGTTGCGAGGAATTTGTACCAATCGGCTTTGTCGTCAAGACAGACAACCTGGTTGTTTGAATTCTGGGCGGGTGGCAATTCGGTGGCAGTCTCCCATGTCTCGTTACCTTCAGGCGCACAAGAGGGAATATTCACGACGCTTATATTGAAGAAATTGTATGTCTTCAATGGAGAGTCTGCAGATCCGGCTTGCGCAAGCAGCGTATACTCCGCAGGATAATTAATTTGGGCTGTGGTGAGGGTGCCCAGCCATTCGAATCCACCGCCTTTACTGAATTCAACCAGACCGCCGCCAATCGAGGATGCATCCATGGAGACACCCTCGGCATTATCCTGCCAATCATATACACTTACCTTTACTTCAGTTGAACCCCCTTCCGTCGAGAGAGGTTCGACTTGGATGAAATTACTTAGGGAATATGGTTCCTTACAGTTTGACGGCCAGGAGGCGTCAACTACGAGCATCGCTTTAGCAAGATCAGGCAATGTACTGTATTCAATCTCATAAATCCTTGCATGGCTGGCGCCAGGTTCGAATTCATGCTGGGGCTGATCCGTCGCGAATACTCTGAATGGATTTATAGTAACGGAACCGCCGTCATCCCAAAGGTCTGTGTATGAATCAGCGTTAAGAAGCCGAATCCCGGAAATATCGGAAAGCATAATCCCCCGGATGTCATAACCGGTTGATTTTGTCTTGTTCCAGAGGATAACCTTGAGTTTCACATAATGGTCAGCGGGTTTGAATTCGAGGACTTCAATTCTCAAGCAATCGTTACAAGCCGGTGGGTTAAGGATATCCGTAATATCGAAGTGCGGAGAAGCATACCTACTTGGGACAACCCCGATTTGCATGTTTTCGATGTCATATGTGAAATTGTAGGAGCCCCATAAGTGATGGTTTGAAAGGGGTGAGGAAAGCTCCTCCAGCGCCGGGGAATTATTATTTCCCGCGCTGGCAGGCGCACCTTCGGGAACGACAGGGACGCCGCCGGTGCAGGATGTCAACATGCCAAGAAGAAGAACAACCGAAAGGTAGAAAGTAAGGTTTGCTCTTCTCCCCAAATTCGTCATCATTTGTCTGTCTCCTTAAAACCTTTCCTTTGGGGTAAACAATATTATAATAGAAAATACCGCTTCAATCAATTTGGGGAGGTGGATGTAAGGTTTGGCATCAAGCTGTCCAAGGTGATCGTTCAATTTAGCGGAATTAAGCGGTTACTGCCTCGATGTGTGATGATGAGCTTTCAGGTTGCTTCACCCCAAGACATGTGGCTCGGTAAGGCTAACGACCTAAACTCTCAACCAGCGCTAATTCGGAATCGAGGGAGGAAAGGTCAGCGGATTTCAGCCAGTTCCTGAATGCGTCTATTGAAGCCAGGATACCATGACCGGGTGGCTGGACATAATAGGAAGCTTTGAAAGCGTAATCATCACCCGGTATGAATTCACTCAGCTCGAATTCGGGAGGCGTAACCGGTTTATTCTTGAGGGAACCGACGATTTCGGCAAAGGCGTCATGCGCCAATATATCCGCGGCTACTTCCCGCACCCGGCTCTCGCCGTAATAAGCGCGCACACCTTCCGGCGATGCACGCCCTTTACGGAAACCCGGAATCTCAGCGTCTTCCCCTAACTTATAGATTGCCTTGTTTATACAATAGGAAGCCTCATCACCCGGCACATATACTTTGACCTCATACCTGAGGGCCGAACGTATCAACAATTCATAAGTTATACCTTTTCTTGTACTCACAGTCTTATTTTTCTAAATTCCTCAACAACCCCGCATTTTAGGTTGTTAATATGTCAGGGTCATGAAATATTCCGCATGTCGTTTTTCATGTTTATTTAGGCGATACCATTGGCATAATTATATTTCATCAGTTTTCAGAACGTGTCGGAATATATATTTCCGACATCGGTCCCGGCAAAAAAAATGCCGGCCTACGTTACTATTAATAATCACCATCTAAATTTAGTCTTAACAAAAAATAATTTAGTTGTCCTGTAGATGTTTCGAAATCCTTCCCAGGGCCTGGGTCGAAATCGATCGTTCCTTTAAAAGCACCAAGAATATATATATTTCCATAGTTATCTATTGTCATTTTGCTCGTCCATGCGTCTTCTGCACTCCATACTCTTACCCAATTGTAGTTCCCGTAAGAATCAAATTCCATTAAATAGCTATTGAATTGGCCGACCGGCTCCACGATGTCAACGCCTTGCCCAGGGTCGAAATCGACCGGTGCCTCAAACACGCCAATAAGATAAATATTTGAATTTATTACCTTAATATCAGCCCGTGATATATAACTGGCCCAAATATCTACCCACTGGAGTTCGCCGTCGATGTTGAAATTGCTCACAAAAGGCCCACCATTAGGGCGCTCCACCACGGCAGGTCCGGGGTCATAATCAGTCTTGCCCTCGCAATTTCCGGCAACATATATGTTTTCATGGCCATCGGACGTAATGCAAGAAACAGCATCGTGCGTGCTATCGGACCCGAATGTCTTTGCCCAAGTGAATCCGCCGTGAGAATTGAACTTACTTATGAAAATATCATAACCACCGATCGAATTGTGAGTATCCGTACCTGGCCCCGGGTCAAAGTCGATCCCTGTTTGGCAGAAGCAACCAGCCACGTAAATATCACCAAAACCATCTATACATAAATCCTGACCAGTATCAATGAGCCAAGCTAAGCCCAGGTTTACATCCTCCCCGCCCCACGTCCGTGTCCATTGGTAATCACCAGTTGTGTTGAATTTACACAAAAACACATCTCTATAACCAACAGCTGTATGCTCATCAATACCAGGGCCGGGATTGAAATCTACATCACCATAAAACGAGCCTGTCAAATATATATCACCAAAACTGTCCATAGCGATCGATTCGGCATCTCCCCCTATGCTTTGGTACCAAAGCAGATTAGCCGTAGTGTCATATTTCGCAATGGTACAGCGAACCTTATCGACCGATAGCGGATATGAAATCAGGACATATATGTTACCCGCACCATCAACCACTATGCTTTTGCCTTGATCGCCCAAAGCTGAATCGACTTGGAAAGCCCAGATCAAGTTGGTTTTAGAATCATATTTTGCAATGAAGCAACTTGCCCCTTCCAGAGATATGAGTTCCTTTACAGCAGGCCCTAAATCCAAATCAACAACGCCATCAAAATAACCAGTGATGTAAATGCCCCCAGAATCATCAGTCGCTATATCGGCGACTTCAAGTCTCTCATAAGGCCAAGTAACGGCCCAGCCGGGACAACTCATAATCGTGATATGCTTAGTCTTGATGACCGGTCCGAGTTGATCAGTCGTTACAACAACCTTGATTTGGACAGGCTTGTCTTCTTGAACGTCGAACGCTTTAAAAAGGCTCTTGTTTCGCTCTGGTGTCTTAAACTCACCCGCATCAGGCGGTGTTACCATCCATAAATATGATAAATTAGTTCCGCCATCCACTTGAATCGTGAATTCTGCTGTCCAGCCTTCCTTTACAGTATCCGGGCCTTCGATGTCCCCGAGGCCAATTCTCAAACCACCCGTACATCCAGACAGGCAGCAATCCAATGCTATGGCTAAGGCGGCTAGTCGTAGAATCCTGAAAATATTCATAGGAATTTACCTCCTGATTATTCAATGATACGATATCCAATGTCCGAAACGACTAACATGGGGCCTTGCCAGTACAGTTCTGATCCCAAGGATCCGGGTCCACAATGAGATTGTAATCGAATATGAGTTCCCCGTCTTGCAATTCTGGGCTGGGGCTTTTCTCTGTTAGTTTCGTAATGCAAGCCTCACGTTTTATCCATGTATAACCTGGAAGCAATGACGATTCCGGCATGGGTATAGAGGGGTTATCAATATCTATTAGACTGCAGTGAATTTCGACGTATGTCAGGCAATAGCCTTGAGGATTTTCCATATAGAACTCCCCTTTTCCCGATATTTTTTCCCCGTTTACCCAATAAACCACTTTGCCGAGCCATTTATGACCATAAATTGGCGCATCGTAGTACCAGTCGAATGACTTTATACCTTTTGCCGTCCCAGGAGTAGGTAGCCCACCGTCACCGTATGCCGTAATATGCCAATTAATGAAGTCACAAGTAAAACCACACAAAGAATTGGTTGAAAAAACAACAACGACGAACACAGGCCACTTATTCTTTGGTTCTTCATTTACACATCGCACGTACCACAGGCCTGATGGGTCGGAATGAAGGGAAGGGCTGTTAGCTGCGTATAAATAAGCTGGCAACTGCATAGGTAGATATTTTGGCAAGCTGGCATTTCCGCACATAAAAGAGCGTTCAAAGCCTCCAAAAAAGCCTTGCGACGGACTGGCAGCAATAAACCGAACATTTGATTCACCTTTGGAAGGGTAGCCGTTTATAAGACGGTCAATAGATAGGGGTTCGCGATTAATAAAGCTCGTCAAAAAGGACAAGTAATGCCTATAATCCAGATGATAAATCGCATCCGCCTGCGTCGTTGTCCCTTTCCCAAACGCTTCAACCCTACAACCAATGTACCGCATCGAATTGCTATCCGTCGGGAAATCGGTGTCGTCTTTATCCAAATGCTCGCCCCAGGCGTTATAGTTGTAACGCTTCACCGATAAATCCGACGGATTCACAATTGCCCATACGGTGCCGAGATTATCCTTAATATAAAACCGCCGGGTGTCGTTGCTTTCGTTCCATTGGCGCTCCAAACCTGTTGCCCCGCGCAGATAGTCGAATTGGACGTTGTTGGAATTGTCGAGTTGTTGGATTAATTGGCGCCCATCGGAATAGTATTTAGTGGTTGTTGGAGTGAGGTCAACACGCTCGCGAACGCGGCCCAGTGCGTCGTATTTTATTTCATACCAACTACCCGCGCCTCCGAATCGATATTTCACCAGGCGATTCTTTGTATCGTAGTCAAACTCCATCTCGGTAATGTCATAAAACGAATCGGTGAACGCCTGGTTCTGTTGGATATGCGTCATATTGCCGTTGGAATCATAGGTCAGGGTGAATGTACGCACTTCCGCTTGCCCGACGGCCGGCGTGCCCCTGGCAAATGAAGTCAGTTGGTAACCGCGCGAATATGTAAACGTATCCGCATAACTCTTTGCATTTCCATTGACAATTTGATAAACCACCGTCTGTGCCATATTCCCAGCTATATCATAACTATATCTCCCCCAATACATCACTTTCCAAACAGTGTTCGCATTATCCCAGCGTAAATATTTTTCCTCAATCAGCATATCACGACTATCGTAATTAAATGTCGTCACATAATACGCATCCGTATCTAAATCAGATTCCTGCTCCTTAATGACTTGTCTCACCTTCCGTCCATTTCCATCATACTCATATTCCATACAATATATATCTGTAGTCTCGCCCTTGGTTAAATCCCTTGCAATGATCTCCATGATCTGCCCAGCGTCATTGTATTGGTATTCAACCTCCATCACCGGTTGATTATTGTCGCCGGGGTACAATACCCTATTTATTGTGCCACGGCTATCATACATGACACCATAATCCTCGCCCCGGTTGCGTAAATAATCAACATTCTGACTGTGCCCAACGTTTATCAACATCCCATCCTCGTCATAACTCCACCTCTGCGGCTTCGGCTCTACAGCGGCCCTACCGTATGTGGGGTCGGTCATTTCAATTCTGCGACCAGCGTTATCGTACTTGTATTCAAAATATTGCGTCTTCGGAGCCCCCGCATCCGGATATTGCTCCTTCGTCAGCCGATGCAACTTGTCAAGGGTCAGTTCAAAAGGATCGAGCTGTCTGCCCGCGACGGTTTGTTGGTGTTTGATCAGCGAGCAACAACAATATTCATAGTCATTGAAATTATTCGCATCAAACTTTTCCTGCGTCATCTGATTCAATTTGTTGTATGTATAATCAATCGTCGCCGCATCCGGCTTCTCAACCTTCGCAAGATTCCCAAACCCATCGTATGTATATTTATATTTCCTCTGCGTCGCGTTATCATCGTCGAGGAACCGCACCTCCGCAAGCCGGTCGTTTTTGTCAAAAAAGTACGCCGTGCCATAATATGCCGGCGCGTCCGATTTCTTGGTAACGTACTCCACCCAGCGATTGTACCCCACCTCGAGCGAAAACCCGGTGCCGACTGTAGGCGTGTATGTGCCGTAGCCGTACTTCACCTCGAGCGTCGCGCGCAGCGCATAACCGGTGCCGTCATACCCCGCCGCGACCTCCTCCACCTTCGTGAGCCGCGCAACCTTGTCGTATGTATATTGAATGAAATCGCCATTTGGCCTCACGATTCGCTTCAACCACCCGTTTTGCAGATATTCGCGGCTCGTGGTACGCCCCGCCTCATCCGTCACCGCCGTCTGCCTCCCCGCGCCATCATAGCCATACGATGTCTTCCGCCTAACGCCCGATGAACTGATGTTGAGTATTTGGCCCCTATTATCAATCGATACCGGATTCAAATCACCTGTATCAGCACCGTCAAACCAGAGCGCCGTCAATTCACCGCTCTGGGCATATACGCGCACCTGCTTATGCCCCGACGCATGCACCGTCTCCACCGCGCGCCCCAGCGGGTCGTATGTCGTCCGCGTCAACACCACCCCATTCACACTCGCACTCGCCCGATTGCCGATTGCGTCATAGCCATACCCAACGGTCTGCTCCGCATTAACCCCGCTCGCCTCCGCAATCTGGCTGCGGGTCACAATCAGCCGCCCAAGCTTGTCATATCGGTTGTCTCTTGCCATTACTGCTTTGAACCATGCACTCACTTCCCATTCCCATTTACTTTCCTCATAAATGCCCTCCCTTCCTCCGTAATATCCGCCCCATAATCCGCCAACGCATCAATTATCTTCTTTCTCTTACTTTCTTCTTGAACACTATAATATATTTCTATAATAACTGGAACACAATACTCCGGATCTAACCGATATCTCCCTGCCATCTCTATGCAATACTCACTTAATTCACTATTTATTGATTCGATTGCATAATCCATCAATATCTTATGTTGATCATAAGGCGAAAATAAACTCTTATCCGATTTTGCCAATAATTCAATATAATATTTTCTATATGACCTGTCTCCACAGCTTATTTGGTAAATAATGCGACTTATTATTGTTCCAGAATACATTATATATTTATCCATCAAAGAAATAGCCAATGTCCTTATGTCTACGTTATCGTCGTATATTCCTTTGATTACATATTCAGACAAATCCTCAATTAAGACCATTGATTCCTTCCTCGGCTCCTTTATGTACTCATCTAACATGGTCATTAGATTATTATACCCACGCATTCTTCGTACATCCGAATCGCTGCCCAAATCATGGTATATCCCCGCGTTTTTTATAATATAATATCTATTTTCTACATAGTTACATCCGTTCATAGATATCAGAAATACTAGAAACAAGGCAAAATATTTCATTTGTTTTTCCACCAGTATATTATTCGCAAACAGTCCAACCATAATAGATACATACGGAGTATGAAATACATTCGCCATATTGATAATATTTTGGCTTGCCCTTAATATATTTGAAAGAACATGTACATTCTCGCCATCCTTCTAGGCATTCCATTCCCGTTTGCGTTTGCTTACAATTAATATACATATGCAGCATTGATATTGGGAAGCAATCCTCATCTTTTGAACAAGGGGGGGCAGCCATCGGGCACTTGCCTTCCGCCCAATCAGAAATGTCTGCCTTGCCGCAACTTACGATTATATTATGCCTGCAGGAGTCAAATGTAACTGCTCTGCATACTTGGTTAAAAATCTTATCATCTGGATAATATATAAACTTGAAATCAGAAGTTTTACACTTGCAGCAGCAGAATTTCTTTGGGCTTATATAGAAATCGAACCAACTTTTAAAATCACTGAAGCAAAGATTAGCTTGGCAGCATAGCGGATAGAAATCAGGGGGCAGAATCGGCTTCGGTGGGAGCATAATATTTCCTGGATGCTTATGATCTATAAAATGGCAAGAGTGCTTGAAGTATTGGGGTAACAACGGTATATAATGATGATCGTCAGCCCAATAAATCACATCTCGCTGCGTTGTTATACCCTTACCAAACGCCTCAACTCCACACCCGATATATCTCATCCAATTGGTATCCGTTGGGAAATCGGTGTCGTCCTTATCGAGATGCTCGCCCCAGGCGTTGTAGTTATAGCGTTTCACCGACAAATCTGAAGGATTGACGATGGCCCATACGGTACCGAGATTATCCTTAATATAGAATCGTCTTGTATCATTTGTCTCATTCCATTGCCTATCCAAACCTGTAGGACCACGTAAATAATCGAATTGGACGGTATTCGAATTGTCGAGTTGTTGAACCAATTGTCGGCCATCTAAATAATATTTGGTGGTGGTCGGCGTAAGGTCAACTCTTTCCCTAACCCTGCCTAACGCATCATATTTAATATCACACCAACTACCCGCCCCGCCGAAACGATACTTCACAAGGCGATTCTTCGCGTCATAATCAAACTCCATCTCGGTAATCTCATAAAATGAATCCGTAAACGGCTGCTGGCCCTGCTGACGCTGGATATGCGTTACATTCCCATTGGCATCATAGGTCAGGTTGTATGCGCGCGTTTCAGCATTGCCCGGGTCTGTCCGATTAAAATATCTCAACTGATAGCCGCGCGAATATGTGAAAGGCCCATCAATATACATCTTCGCAACACCGTTCACAATCTGACTAACAACCCTATTCACCATATTCCCCGCAGTATCATAATTGTAGTGTCCCCAATACATAACCTTCCAAATCGTATTGGCATTATCCCACCGCAAATATTTCTCATCCGTTAACATATCACGCGAATCATAATTAAAAGTCGTCACATAATACGCATCCGTATCCTCATCCGCTTCCTGTTCTTTAACCACCTGCCTAATTTTCCTGCCATTCGCATCATATCCATATTCCATACAATAAATATCCGTCACTGCACCTTTGGTCAAATCACGTGCAATAATTTTCATTATCTGCCCCGCATCATTATATTGATACTCAACCTCCATCACCGGTTGATTATTATCCCCCGGGTACAACACCTTCGAAATCCGACCACGACTATCATACATGACACCATAATCCTCCCCCCGGTTACGCAGGTAATCAATATTTTGCGAGTGGCCAACACCAATCAGCATCCCATCCTCATCATATGCCCAGCTCTGCGGTTTCGGCTCCACAGCCGCCCTTCCGTATGTCGGGTCAGTCATCTCAACCCGCCGCCCCGCGTTGTCATATTTATACTCAAAATATTGCGTCTTAGGATTCCCCGCATCCGGATATTGCTCCTTCGTCAGCCGATGCAACTTGTCAAGCGTCAGCTCATACGGGTCCAACTGCAACCCCGCAACCGTCTGCTGATGCTTCACCACCGAGCAACAACAATATTCATAATCGTTGAAATTATTCGCATCGAACTGTTCCTGTGTCATCTGATTCAATTTATTATAAAGGAATTGACCCCCTTAGCCGTTAATCATTATCTCCAATTTCATTAGCTCTTCTGTTATCTTCTTCTGCGCCACTAAGGTCGCCGATCCTCTCCTTTGCGCTAGCGCGGTTCTCAAATGCTTCTCTAAGTAAGGGTTTCAGTTCTATTGCCTTGGTGAAATCTGCAATGGCCTCTGCGATTTCTCCCTGGGACATATAAACCACGCCTCTGGTATTAAAAGCTTCAGCATAATCGTCTTTGAGTTCTATAGCATGGTTTAGGTCTGCCAAAGCCCCCTGTAGATCATTCAGTGCCAACTCAGCCACCGCACGGTGCCTATAGGAATATGGGTATGATGGGTCTAATGATATTGCCATGTCTGCATCCTGAATTGCACCGGAGTAATCTCCTAAATCGTTCTTTATAAAAGCCCTGCCTGAATAAGCCCTATAATAGTCCGGCGAGAGTTCTATCGCCTTGTCGAGATTACGCATCGCCAGTGCCATTTGACCACACTCGACCATGATCGTGGCAACGTTATAGTAGTCCTCATAGTCAAATGGGTTCCGATTTATGCCTGCCATGTAGTCTTCAATTGCCCCCTGTTTGTCTCCCAATAAATATTCGGCTTCAGCCATTTGAGTATAGTAATAGTATATCGAGGGGTCAATCTCTATGGCCTTTTCGTAATCCTTAAGCGATGCGGCATAATCCTTCAGTTTACATAACATGAACGCCCGATTATAATATACGATTGAGTCCCTCATCCCCAAATCTATAGCAGTGTCTAAATCTGCCTTTGCGCCCAGAAAATCACCCAAAGCAGCTTTGGAGATAGCCCGCTCGTTCCAGATTGGGGCAATTGTGGGGTCGGTCGCGATAGCGATATCATAATCATCTATACTCTCTTTTATATTTCCCATATCGTATTCTATAATCCCTTTTAAATAGTAGGGTTCAGCCGCATGGGGGTCCAATTTAATTGCAGTCTTAATCCACATTAAAGCCTCCTCATAGTTTCCATCTGATTCAGCTATTAATGCTTTCTGATAGGAGTCTGAGTGGGAAGCAGACCTGCAGCCTAACACCAGCAGCAGAGTAACTAAACTGACTACATAGAATTCAACTCTAAGCATGATCATACTCCCCTAGGCTTTGTTTCGCTTGAATCTATTCACTTAAACCACGTCGCCTATGTTTATAAACTTCACCAATTATGGAAAATCGCGTATATCTTGCCCAAATTTATTACCTGCCCCCGAAGGTCCTCTAAGATTGTAACCACCATCAAGATGGGTCCACTGATATGGATAATCAGAGAACCCAGTGCTTGATGCTTTCGCACAAGTGCAGCGATCGTTCATGCAGAAATCTTTGCTTCTAATATTGTAAATATCGACAGCGGTTTCACACCAATCATTTTCAACCGCGTTCAATCTTTCCGAGCGTACAAAATCCAATCTTAAATAGCTTCTTGTCATTGCCTTCCCTTCGCGGTTTCGCCAATAAAAACCAACGTCAATCTCGTTCATAATCCAACTTTCAAGTTGATGCAAATAACCCATTACATAGCACGGGTGACTCATTTTAGTAGGACATAAGATCTTCCAACTACAGTACCATATAAAGGGTAAGAACCAATAATCGAAATAACAAGTAATTGTACCGGGACCATATGGGTAAGGGAATTCAGCGCTTACCGGTTCTGACGATTTAGTATTAAAGCCGTATTCATATATGAGTTCTGGAATAGAGTTGAATGGCGCTCCTTCTCGAAGTGCACTATCAACCATAAGTGCGAATCTGCAACAGTCGCCTGTTCCAACAGTGGGTGGCTGGTCAGTTGCATATGGTGGCTGCTCATAACCATACCAGCGATATGGGCCTTCGCCACGCATGGCTGATTCAGGGCAACCTCCAGCGCACACACCGGCATCGGTCCCTTTTACCCGATAAGGCGAAAGGCCATTTGGATCTTTAAATAACCCAGGCGAGTTGAGCGCATATAAATATGGATTTGCGCGAAATGCTGACACTACAGGGAACCTCATATTACCGCTGTTTATATATGGATCTCGTTGGATGAACATGTTTATTCCAGGTATAAAATACCGGTGGTCCAAATGATAAATCGCATCCCTTTGCGTTGTTGTCCCCTTGCCAAATGCTTCGACCCGACAGCCAATATACCGCATCCAATTTGTATCCGTTGGGAAATCTGTATCATCCTTGTCCAAATGCTCACCCCAAGCGTTGTAGTTGTAGTGTTTGACGGAGAGGTCGGACGGGTTGACGATTGCCCATACGGTGCCCAAATTATCCTTAATATAGAAGCGGCGGGTGTCGTTGGTTTCGTTCCATTGCCTATCCAAACCTGTTGCGCCACGCAAATAGTGAAACTGGACATTATTAGAGGAATCAAGCTGTTGGATTAATTGGCGGCCATCTAAATAATATTTGGTGGTGGTCGGCGTCAAATCAACGCGCTCGCGCACCCTTCCCAACGCATCATATTTTATATCATACCAACTACCCGCCCCGCTAAAACGATACTTGACAAGCCGATTCTTCGCATCATAATCAAACTCCATCTCTGTTATGTCGTAAAACGAATCAGTGAAACTGCCGTTTTGATCAATGTGCGTCACGTTGCCGTTGGAATCGTATGTCAAGTTTATTGGGATCACTTGACCCGCTCCCCCCGCAGGCGTCCCCCTGGTAATTGACGTCAATTGATAACCACGTGAATATGCAAACGTGTCCTGATAACTCTTCGAATTTCCATTGACAATTTGATAAACCACCCTCTGCACCATATTTCCCGCAGTGTCATATGAGTACCTTCCCCAATACATGACTTTCCACACTGTATTGGCATCATCCCAGCGTAAAGATATTTCTTCCGTCGACATCTGGTGCCATCTCATCCACGGTCAAGATGACCCAAGGCTACATTACTTATACGACTTCCATATATACTTACCATTTTTATCGATATACCCACTAATATTCCCTTCAGTTACTAATGCTAACCCATTATTGAAATAACCGGCCGAATCATAGGTGGGGTTGACTATATACTTTCCGGTCTTATCTATGTATCCCCATAATTTGCCGACCTCGACAGGTGCTAGACCTTCTCTAAACATATAGGCGTAATCAAATCTTGGTTCTATCACCAATTCGCCCTGCGTATTTATAAAGCCCCATTTTAGCTCTGCCTCTATAATAATTGAAACTGGTGCTAAGCCTTCAGAAAAATCCTGTACATCTACATATTTATTCTTGATAACTATATTCCCTTTGATATCGATGAACCCCCAATCGGAAGGCCTTAGTCCAAGAGTTTTATTAAAAGTGAAGCACGCTAGGCCTTCATAAAAATCGCCAGCACGTGAAAATCTGGGGGTAATTATAATTGCCCCATGTTTGTCAATATAGCCCCATTCTTCGCCTACTCTTATTGCTGCTAAACCCTCTGAAAACCAAGATCCATCATCATATATAGGGGGGATTGCGTATTCGCCATTTTTATCTATGAAGCCAATCTTCTTTTTATAGCTAACCAAGGCTAATCCTTCATCGAAACCCAGCGCGTAATCCCAGCCCTGGTCGGGTATAACAACGTTCCCTACTTCATCAATATATTGGTGAGTTTGTAATTCCCCATTAGTGGATTCAAGCAAAGCTGGCCCTTCGCTGAAATCAGATGCTAAATAACCATCGACGGTTAAAACAGTTTTCCCTTTAGAATCCACTAAGGCACTTGAATGTTCGCCAATCTTAACTAAACCTAATAAACCATCATTAAAAATGGAGGCATGGTCATATCTGGGCCTAACCACAATATGGCCTTTGTTGTTGATAAAGCCCCATTTCTTCTTTACCTCTATAGGATATAGCCTATTTGACCCATGATTACTGGTTTGTGTCACGGATGGTTTGTTTGAGCATCCAAGAGACAATAAGATATACATCATTAGAATACAGTATAGGCTATGCCTCATAAATTTCCTCCTGTGAAAAAGAGAAAATGAAATAATCATTCCTGACACGGAGGGTCGATTTGGCCAGGTTGGTTATGGCACTGCTTAACGCATTCCTGTAAAAGTCTTTTGCAAAACTTATCGTAGCTCGCTTTAATGCAAAGTGGTGAAATTATTATGGGGAGGGCTTCAAGTATAGCATCGACAATATCGCTTAAGCTCTTCATAAAATCACGGACTCCATGAGGATCACAACACATATCCTGAAGGGGGACAGGGATATTGGGCATAGGCAATCCATGTTCTTTAAGGTAATTTCTTATATCGTTAGCAACACCAGCACAAAATTCGTAATCGAAGAAATCGGTAATTGGGATGTCTCTCGTGATAGGCCTGCACCAGCAATCATCTTCTGATGGAGTTGGTACAAATGGGACAAAAGCACCAGGCCCGACAGGGTTGGCTCCCCAGCCGCCCTTCCGTATGTCGGGTCGGTCATCTCAATCCTGCGCCCCGCATTGTCATATTTGTACTCAAAATATTGTGTCTTCGGATTCCCCGCATCCGGATATTGCTCCTTCGTCAACCGATGCAACTTATCCAACGTCAACTCAAAGGGATCAAGTTGACTACGCGCGACAGTCTGTTGGTGTTTTATCAATGAGCAACAACAATATTCATAATCGTTGAAATTATTCGCATCAAAATATTCGCGCGTCATCTGATTCAATTTATTGTATGTATAATCAATCATCGCCGCATCCGGCTTCTCAACCTTCACCAAATTGCCAAACCCGTCGTATGTGTACTTGTAATTCAGCTCAGTCGAATCGTCATCATCCAAAAACCTGAACTCCGCCAGCCGGTCATTGTTCTATAAGACTGAATCGGCTGGTAGCTTGATTAAAAAATCGCTCTGATATTGTAAAGCTTGGCGGATATGATGACAAGAACCGATTTGGAAGTCAACGCTTCCGCTAAAGCAACCAGATGCGTAAATATTGCCAATGTAATCTGTGCTAAGAGTGATAATACAGTCATCAGAATTTCCTCCCCATGTTTGTGACCAAATGTAGTCACCGCTAATATTAATCGCTAAGATGAAAGCATCCTGATCGCCGTTCGATATTTTCTCATTTGTAATTGAGCCAGGGTCGAAATCAACAATATTCTCGAAGTACCCGCCCAAGTAGATATTCCCAATATCATCAGTTGCCATCCCTGATACCCAATCATAAGCATTCCCACCCCAAGCTCTGACCCAAACCAAATCGCCATTTGCATCGAATCGGCTCAGGAAAATATCCGCTTTGCCAGACCATGAACCGGGGGAAATTCCAGGGCCAGGATCGAAATCTGCTTCACCTTCGTAAGTTCCTGATATATATACCCTGCTTCCACTATCCACTGCAATATCCGAAACCGATGCTTGGCCTGGCGAACCCCAGCTGCGGACCCACAATGTCTCACCATCCATGCAGCATTTCCTTAGGAAAGCATTCTCCTGGTAATTAAATCCAACATAAATATCATTTCGTGCATCAACTGCTACACAAGTTCCATAATCATCTTCTTGTCCGCCCCATGTTGTCACCCAGTTGAACTTACCATTCAGGTCGTACTCGCAAAGGAAAACATCGGTTCCCCCATTGGCAATATGCTCATCTGTTTTAGGCCCGGGGTCGAAATCAATTCTCCCTTTGAAATTACCGACAATTAAAACATTCCCATAACTATCAACCGCAAGGTCGTTAACTCTCTCGCCATCAAGCAAAATACTGGGGGACCCCCAAGTTAGTCCCCATTGATACTCGCCTTGGCTATTGAATTTGCTTAGGAACATATCCCAGATACCGGAACAAGTATGGATCTCAGATCTTGGTCCTGGATCGAGATCTACATTATTACTCACTAGCCCCGTGATATAAATGTTATTTGAAGAATCTAAGGCTATGGCTACCTCACCATCCCATCCTGCACCACCCCATGTCTTAGTCCACTGGTATTCGCCTTCGCCGCTAAACTTGGAAAGGAATATGTCCCATAGTTCACCGGCCCCAATATGCTCATCCACTGCTTGAGTTGGGTCGAAATCGACTGTTGATCTGAATTGACCTGCGAAAAATATGTCCCCATTAGAGCTTACGGCGATTCTTGTCCCTTCAACATTTTCCCAAGAGAATACCCAACCTGGAGAGTCAGTGACAGTAATGTTTCTCTTCTTTAATACCGTGCCTATTCGCTCCATGGTGATTAATGCCCAAATTTCAACAGGAGTATCTTTTTTCACATTTGCCGCACTAAATATTGTCTTCGGGCCATCAAGTGGATAGAAGCAACCGGCATCTAAGGGATAACAAGTCCATTCATATGTCACATTAACATCACGAAGCGGTGATATGCTAAATTCTGCCGTGGCACCTTCCCTAATGGAATTGGGCCCATAGACTTCTCCCAATTCCATGGATACCTCTGGATTTCCCCCCCATAACATATTGCAGCTAATTAATATTACATATAGCTGAATAATTGTATTGTAACATAAACGCATTTAACTTCTCCTTCCATTAATGCTTACACAATAGAGTCAAAGACATTGAATCTTGAGTCGCAAATTTGATATGCCTGAGTTTAAGGACCTTCAAACGGAAAAGGCTTGAACTCAGGGTAACCGTATGCTCTGGCAAATGAACTTCTGCCCGGGTCGAAACGCTTTTCTCTCGGTGCCCCGCAGCTTCCATTGCCAGTTCCCCACCCAGCCCCGCTAGGTGATTTTTCCTGACATGGTTGGTTCCAAATTATGGAGAAAGACCCACCTCCAGCCCAGCTAGAGTCCTTTTCCGTATAACCCGGCGGCATACAATCATGAATATTTCCCCAGTACTTATATTTCGTGTCTAATTTACAATCAAGCCTAAAAGTGCCAATATCCTTGCCGTCATTAACCAAAACCCTTTTCCACAATAAATGAGAACCTTTCACAAATGAAACAAGCTCAAAAGTAAGCGGGTATTTATTGAATGGTACCAATGTATATTCATGGTCCTCAATCCACCCAACCTGCTCAGACTTCTCACCGGGGTTACCATCATACGTTTTATAGATCCATTGAATATCTGTAAAGCTACAAAACCAAACACACCATAATTTCTTAGACTGGTTGTACCATACGATATGTAATTCCTTGTAAGGGTAATCTACTGGCACTTCTGCGAACCATTCGCACCATCGGGTTGTATTAGGGTGCAATCCCAAAACATCAGACCTATTTGATGGATCATTTAAAGAGTACACGTAAGAATATAATCCACTTGGTAATTTCCATGAATTAATATCCTTTAGTGTTAGGGGATCACGGTTTAAAAAGCATTGAGTAATTGGTAAGTAATCCCTAAAGTCTAAATGATAGATCGCATCCCGCTGCGTCGTGGTACCCTTCCCAAAAGCTTCGACCCTACATCCAATATACCTCATCCAATTGGTATCCGTCGGGAAATCGGTGTCATCTTTATCCAAATGCTCGCCCCAGGCATTGTAGTTGTAGCGTTTAACGGATAAATCCGATGGGTTAACGACTGCCCACACTGTGCCGAGATTATCCTTAATATAAAAGCGTCTTGTATCATTTGTCTCATTCCATTGCCTATCCAAACCAGTGGCGCCACGCAAATAATCGAATTGGACATTGTTGTAAGAATCAAGCTGTTGGATTAATTGGCGGCCATCTAAATAATATTTGGAGGTGGTCGGCGTCAAATCAACGCGCTCGCGCACCCTTCCCAACGCATCATATTTTATATCATACCAACTACCCGCCCCGCCAAAGCGATACTTAACAAGCCGATTCTTCGCGTCATAATCAAACTCCATCTCGGTAATCTCATAAAATGAATCCGTAAACGGCTGCTGGCCCTGCTGACGCTGGATATGCGTTACATTCCCATTGGCATCATAGGTCAGGTTGTATGCGCGCGTTTCAGCATTGCCCGGGTCTGTCCGATTAAAATATCTCAACTGATAGCCGCGCGAATATGTGAAAGGCCCATCAATATACATCTTCGCAACACCGTTCACAATCTGACTAACAACCCTATTCACCATATTCCCCGCAGTATCATAATTGTAGTGTCCCCAATACATAACCTTCCAAATCGTATTGGCATTATCCCACCGCAAATATTTCTCATCCGTTAACATATCACGCGAATCATAATTAAAAGTCGTCACATAATACGCATCCGTATCCTCATCCGCTTCCTGTTCTTTAACCACCTGCCTAATTTTCCTGCCATTCGCATCATATCCATATTCCATACAATATATATCCGTCGATGCACCCTTCGTCAAATCCCTCGCAATAATCTTCGCAATCTGATTCGCATCGTTGTATTGATATTCAACCTCCATCACCGGTTGATTATTGTCGCCGGGGTACAATACCCTATTTATTCTGCCACGGCTATCATACATGACACCATAATCCTCGCCCCGGTTGCGTAAATAATCAACATTCTGACTGTGCCCAACGTTTATCAACATCCCATCCTGGTCATATGCCCACCTCTGCGGCTTGGGCTCCACAGCGGCCCTTGCGTATGTCGGGTCTGTCATTTCAATCCTGCGCCCCGCATTGTCATATTTGTACTCAAAATATTGCGTCTTAGGATTCCCCGCATCCGGATATTGCTCCTTCGTCAACCGATGAAGCACCGTAATAAATCGAACCTAAAGGAATAAACGGATTAATAGGTATCATATATGATACAAATATTTCTCTACCTCGTTGCAAATTTAGCCAAGAATGTACCAAAACCTTTTGTGGCTGTGGTTGTATTTGCGTCAGAATCGGCTCCCAAAGTGGCTCCATAAGGAGATTGTCCCAGAACATATATTGTATCGATGTCTTTAGAAATAATATTCATCGCCGCACCAGTTATATCACCCTTCCAAGTCCATGCCCCTTTGAATTGGCCGTTTACATTATACTTGGTGATGAACAGGCGATTGTCGTTCCACCCCCCTCGAGAACTATGTACTTCTTCTGATGTACCAGGGTCAAAATCAACGGCCCCTGAAAATGATCCAAGCACATAAGCAAAACCGTTAGAACTAACAGCACATGAAGCCGCCCAGGCAGAATTTCTTGGGCCCCAGCTGTTAATCCATCGCACTTTGCCTGCGAAATCGATATTTGCGAGAAAGGTTACAGGATAATCAGAGGCTGTGGTTAAGGGGATTTTGATATGGTTTGTATAATCGGGAGCTGAAAGAGAACCTGTAATGAAAATGCCTGCCGTAGAATCCACTGCAAGTCCTGCCGCACAGTCGTCACTGACACCACCAAAGTTTGATAACCAGCACGGATCACCATTGCTGTCGAGCATAACCAAGAAAATATCATCATACCCATTAGTGGTCACTTGGTACTTCCCAGTAATCGATTTCCCAAAAACCGATAAAGTATCAGGGGAGTCACAGATAAAGTTGCCGAGGATGAATATATCTTTATTTGAGTTCATAGCGACCTTGAAAGCCCCATCCAACCCTTCACTGCCGATGACAATACCCCAACAGTAAGTTCCTTCCGGCGTTAGCTTGATGACAAAACCGTCAGCATAAGAGATCCCGCCATCCGGGTCGTCTATGGATGTCTTAACATCTTCATTGTCTCCAGGGTCAAAATCCATTGGCCCTTGAAAACTGCCGCACAGAACTACCTCGCCTGTTGGTTCGACAACTATATCATACCCTTTAGCATCCCCACCAACACCTCCAAATGTGGCGACCCACTCATAAGATGCATGAGAATCCAATTTTAGAACGAAAGCGTCTTCGTAGCCCAATGCCTCCCTGCTCTCCTCCTTGGGGCCCGGGTCAAAATCCATCTTGCCGCTAAAATAGCCGGTAATAAATATTTCCCCTCTGTCATCTACAGTTACTCCCAAAGCTTGATCACATCCGGGACCACCTAAGCTTAATGCTGACTCGATAAACCCATCCTGTCCAGCACATATCAAAAATCCATCGTCACACCCGCTGCTGTTAAGGCTCTTTGCTCCGCTCCTTAAGGTCAAGTTTATTTCGCCCTCATATTCACAAAAATAACCAGCAACATATATCCCTCCCTCGGGAGAAATAGCGACATCAGACCCGCAATAGACATCCCATATTCGCACCCACTCGAAAGGGCCTGGTTCCTCTGTAAATGATATATTTGTATTTCCGAAGTACCCGGGTAACCATGCCAGAATAAGAAAAATACACCATCTTTTGAATTTTATTATTGTCATGCTACCATCCCTCCTTATTCAATAGTTATCAAACCTTATCACAGGGCTTGTTGTACGATACCTCAAAGATAGCAGCCTCCCCAAGCCCAGGCCACCCTTCTCCTATGCAGTAGGATGGTGGCGCAAACCTATAATCGGGATATATATTATGTTCAAAATGGCATTCCACTTTTTCAAATGTAATATTGCGCCAGCCATAAGAAGCAAAATAATACTCTTTGGTCACCTTGCCCCAACCCGAAAGTTTATAAATGACCAATCCAGGATAGTACGCTGAAAGCCAGGCTTGTTGCACCTTATCATCTCTTTCGTAACTATCATACCCATTGTTTCTTGTCTCGAGGCCCCAACAACCTCTTACCTTCTTCCGGATAATGATAATTTTGTGCCAACATTTCCATACGCAAAATCTCGCGGGGTTTTTACTCTGACGCCAAAGGATAAAAGTCTCGGATACCCAATAGCCCGTACGCTCGCAACACAGTAACCCGGAAGGATCAGACCAATTAGTTGGCTGATTGTCAGAATATTGGTACGGTTTCAAAATTGTACTAGTATTGCCCTCAGTGATTGATTCACTCGTTAAATCTGAATTCGGGCTGGGAAATCTGCCAAAAGGATTCAGCGGGATTGTGCACGCACTTTCAACATTGTCATCGTTCCCAATAAGGTCACCCATAAACCCAAGTGGGTCTCTACTCAAAAAAGAAACCACGGCTGAATAGTGCCTATGGTCCACATGATAAATCGCATCCCGCTGCGTCGTCGTACCTTTACCAAACGCCTCAACCCGGCAACCAATATATCTCATCCAATTCGTATCCGTCGGGAAATCGGTGTCGTCCTTGTCTAAATGCTCACCCCAGGCATTATAATTATAGCGTTTCACGCTCAAATCTGACGGATTCACAATAGCCCAGACGGTGCCAAGATTATCCTTAATATAGAACCGCCGGGTGTCGTTGCTTTCGTTCCATTGGCGCTCCAAACCTGTTGCCCCGCGCAGATAGTCGAATTGGACGTTGTTGGAATTGTCGAGTTGTTGGATCAACTGACGCCCATCAGAATAGTATTTTGTGGTCGTGGGGCTCAGATCAATCCTCGCTCTAACCCTTCCCAATGCATCATAATCTATCTCATACCAACTACCCGCCCCGCCGAAACGATACTTCACAAGCCGATTCTTCGCGTCATAATCAAATTCCATCTCTGTAATATCATAAAACGAATCGGTGAACGCCTGGTTCTGTTGGATATGCGTCATATTGCCGTTGGAATCATAGGTCAGAGTGAATGTACGCACTTCCCCTTGCCCGACGGCCGGCGTCCCCCTGGCAAATGAAGTTAATTCATACCCCCGAGAATATGTGAATGTATCAGCGTAGCTCTTAGAGTTGCCATTCACAATCTGATATACAATCCTCTGGGCCATATTCCCCCCAATGTCATACGAATATCGCCCCCAATACATAACCAACCACACCGAATTGGAATTATCCCACCGCAAATATTTCTCTTCAGTCAACATATCCCTTGTGTCATAATTAAATGTCGTCACATAATATGCAGATGTATCCGCATCACTTTCCTTCTGCTTTTGCACCTGCCTAATCTTCCTTCCATTCGAATCATATTCGTATTCCATACAATATATATCCGTCGGCGCACCTTTGGTCAAGTCGCGTGCGATGGTTATTTTAATTTAGGCAACATTATTGTATTAATACTCAACCATCGTAACGTGTTAATTGTTATCTCCATGGTAAAGCACCCTGGTAATTCGACCATTGGTATCGGGCTATTATAGCTGTTACCAATTAATACGCGCCAAAAGAAGTGCCGGGGTACTGGACTCATAACCAACTGCCATTTTGTGTCAGTTTAAGGAGGAACGAATGTTCCTTTTCTCCAGTAGTCCGGACCTCCATCCCGGAAGCGGGGTCAAAGTCTATTGAACCTTTAAAGAAGCCAAGGATGTAGATGTATCCATCAGGATCAAGGGCGGCATCGGTTTCAAATATCGAATCGGTCCCGCCCCAAGTTTGGACCCATTGGAACTGACCATCATTAAGGAACTTGGTCAAAAACATATCATAATTCCCGACCATTTCCCTCATTGTTATTCCTGGACCGGGATCGAAATCAAAGGGCGTTTCGAAAATACCAGTCGTATAAATGTCTCCCTGGTTGTTTACTAATATTGTTCGCTGCCAGAGATAACCATCGAAAATATCTGCCCATAGTAAATCACCATTGTCGCTGAAATTGCTAATAAAACTGCCCCCGGCGGTACTTTTTACTAATCCAGGCCCTGGGTCATAATCTGTTTCCCCCTGGCAATGGCCTATAACATGAATATCATCTTGCTTGCCTGGAGCGCCACCGAAACAATAATCATAGTCAAGTTTCCCTCCCCAAGTCTTTGCCCATATAAACTCGCCATTTGCTCCGTACTTACTAATGAAGATGTCAATATTACCGCCAGTTGAATTATGTATATCCATGCCAGGACCAGGGTCAAAATCTACACTATCTCCTGGGAACAACCCTACAACGTAAACATAACCGGCACTATCTAAGAACACATCAACTCCCTCATCAATCCATGAACTATCCTCTCCCCCCCAAGTCTTCGCCCATTGATAAACGCCATCAGTGTCAAACTTGGAAAGGAAAGCATCTCCTATGTCCACTGCTGTGTGTTCATCAATCCCCGGCCCCGGGTCGAAGTCCACTGTCCCTCCAAAATCACCTGTCACATATATATCATTCATGTTGTCAATTGCTATCCTTCTTCCATATCCGAAGACATCTCGATCCCACAAACGCTCACCATTTGGATAAAGCTTGGTTAAAATGTAGTGCCAACGGCTTTCCTTGGGCCATAGCGCCTCATATTGCGATAATATAAAAATGGAACCATCATCGCTTATTGCAATGTCGACGCCTTCTTCGTTCTCACCGTTATCGTATGCCTTCGCCCATAAAAGATCACCCTTAGGGGATAGTTTTAGCACAAAACAGTCCGCAACATCGAAGATATTGTGCTTTGCTGTTAATTCAGCAACACCTTCACCCGGGTCGAAATCTTGTGTTCCATAAAATGTACCAGTGACATAAACATTTCCATTGTTGTCGACCGCCAGCGCGTTGAATTGTTGGAAGCTCCAAGTCAACACGAAGCCCTTTCGTTTGACTATTTGTATATTTTTAATTTTCTGTATAGAACCAAGTTGGTCGCTCGAAACAGCCACGCTGATTTTGGCGTTTAAATCAGTACTAACTAAGCCTGCCGTAAATTGGCTTTTTGAAAAGGTTGGCTGCTCAAAAACACCAACTTCGGGAGGCACAACAGACCATAAGAACGTGAGGCCCGACCCGCCTTCAATATCAATACTATACTCTCCGCTGGCGGTTTCTTCGATTCTATCGGGCCCCTCAATGGACCCGACAGATACGATGGCTCCGCCATTGCAACCGCCTAAAGCAGCAGCAAAAACGACCAATGCCATCATGAGTGCAGCTGTAGCAATATTTTTCATAATGAGGACCTCCTCCAATTACTGGTTCGTCGGCTAAATAAAATACTTATCTTTACTTAATATTCCTTGGCTCAATAATGATGATTAACATGGCCCACCTTGGGCACACGAATAAGGATGAGCCCTTGGTATGTTATTATAAACATACTTCATAGTGCCATACTGGATATTCGGATTCTGGCTCTCAAGTTTCGTCCAACATTCATCATAGTCAAGCCAAGTAAACCCAGGTAAAAGATTCGGAGCAGGGACCCATTGGCTCGTTAGCGGTAGCAACTGACAGGAAATTTCCATGTATGACAAACAAGACCACAGAGGATTCTTTGTATATTTTTCCCCTGTGCCCTGGAGCTTGGATGCATCCAGCCAATATACATTTTTCCCAAACCATTTACCTGTATACGGGGGGTTAGGGAAGAATCCAAAAGATCCGATACCATATGGCGTCCCAGCCTGATAGTCACAAGGTATATCTTCGATTAGATTCCAAGTGATTATACTGCATGTGAACCCACATAAATTGATCTCATCAAAAACTACAACAGCAAAGAATCGGTCTTTAGCTGTTTTCTCTCCCCCTGGGTCGTGCCTACAGCAATTGTGCGTCCCCCGATTGTATAGACCCGAAGGATCATCAACGTTTGAAGGATTACAGCTGGAGTAAAGATACGTGGCTAAATTAGACGGTAAAACTCCTGGGTGTCTTCTATTCTCGCACCTGGAGTTTCGGTTCAGACCTATGTAAGTCATAAAGTCGCAGCCGCCGAAAGCCTGGGCTCTTGGCTGATACAACGGCAGCCGAGGAGAAGGAGAACTCTCTTGATCAAGAGGGCATTCTAGAGTACTCCACAATGGGTCGATATTTAAAGGGTCACGGCTTATAAATCCCATCACGTCAGGGCAATAATGCCGATGATCCAAATGATATATCACATCCCTCTGCGTCGTTGTGCCCTTCCCAAATGCCTCGACCCTGCAGCCAATGTAGCGCATCCAGTTGGCATCCGTCGGGAAATCGGTGTCGTCCTTGTCAAGATGCTCGCCCCAGGCGTTGTAGTTGTAGGGTTTGACAGAGAGGTCGGAGGGGTTAACTATGGCCCATACGGTGCCGAGATTATCCTTAATATAGAAGCGGCGGGTATCGTTTGTTTCGTTCCATTGGCGGTCTAAGCCTGTTGGGCCACGCAAATAGTCGAATTGGACGGTATTCGAATTGTCGAGTTGTTGCACCAATTGACGGCCATCGGAATAATACTTGGTTGTTGTCGGTGTTAAATCAACACGCTCGCGAACGCGGCCTAACGCATCATATTTAATCTCATACCAACTACCCGCCCCGCCGAAACGATACTTCACAAGCCGATTCTTCGCATCATAATCAAACTCCATTTCGGTTATGTCATAAAACGAATCGGTGAACGCCTGGTTCTGTTGGATATGCGTCATATTGCCGTTGGAATCATAGGTCAGGGTGAATGTACGCCCTTGCCCCTGGCCGCCAAGCGGCGCCCACCTATCAAACGTTGTCAATTGGTAACCGCGAGAATATGTAAATATGTCCATATAACTCTTTCCATTTCCATTGACTATTTGCTCAACTTCGCGCTTATACATATTCCCTGCAATATCATATAAATACCTTCCCCAATACATAACCTTCCAAACGGAGTTGGTATTATCCCAGCGTAAATATTTTTCCTCAATTAGCATATCACGACTATCGTAATTAAATGTCGTAACATAATACGCATCAGTATCTAAATCAGATTCCTGCTCCTTAATAACCTGTCTCACTTTTCTCGCATTCGAATCATATTCATATTCCATGCAATAAATATCCGTCACTGCACCTTTGGTCAAATCCCTCGCAATGATCTTCGTTATCTGCCCCGGATCATTATATTGATATTCAACCTCCATCACCGGCTGATTGTTCTCCCCCGGATACAACACCTTCGAAATCCGACCCCTATTATCATACATGACACCATAATCCTCCCCCCGGTTGCGCAGGTAATCATCATCCTGCGTATGCCCAACGCGCAATATCCAGCTATATTAAGATGTATCAAAGATAATCCAGCGCTCTTTTAACGACCGGATTCAATAATATTAATTTCCATATTTATTATAGCATAAAATAGATCAATCAAACCTTTAAGGAAATCACCATCGCTAATTCTTGTTATTCCCCTTGCAAAATAAGTCTTCCAACTTGGGCATAATTCCACAGCTAAATTGAAATCTGCCATTGCACCATTAATGTCCCTTTTCATATATTTAGAAAACCCCCGGTACATATAAGGCATGACTCTTTCCGGAAGTATTTCTGATGAGCGGCTTAGGTCCTTTATAGCTGCATCATAATCTCTAACTGCAATGAAGGTTTTACCTCTCATGAGAAATAACATATAATCGTTAGGGTTAAGAACTATAGAATGGCTTAGGTCCTTAAGCGCCCCTAAATAATCGCCATTCCGGTATTTCATACTGCCTCTCAAACCGAAATAATACCATTTAGTCGAATCAATACTGATTGCCTTATCTAATGCAACAATTGCGGCCGCGGTATTCCCATCCATCCCTTTATTGAATGCTGAATCATAATATTCTTCAGCACTCATAGAACAAGCAAATAAAGAAAGGCTAATTAAACAAAACAATAACAAAGCAAAAATGTTGCACTGATTAATTATCTTACCCATAATCAACTCAACTCCATTCCAAAAGCACTTCCACTCCCTTTCATTTTAATGCCACAGCTTGAGGTTTTCTTGCATTGGGTGTATGGCTGGACCCGTTCTACTTGTTCAATTGCCCATATGGTGAAACGAATTGTGGCCGATAGTAAAACTCCTTCTTCCTTGCCACAAGTGCATGGGATATTTGAAACGAATGCTTTTTCATGAACTAATTGACCGTCATCTACAAGTTGCCTACATTTATTACTTTCTGCGCAGCTATTATCCGTAATAAGGAGAAACCAAAAATACCCTACCGTAATATACTTATCTTTTCCTTCGCGATTGCGCCAAATAAACGGAGCACTATCCCAACATTCTTGATATGTCTGGGCGAAATAATCACCACATAGCCAGTCATACGGCCCTGCAAATCCTCTTGTTGAACATAACCCAGGAAAAGTCCAAGTGCACTTGTATGGGTAAAAATATTTGCGGTAAACCCGAAAACAGCAGTTTAGCATATTGTTTTCGGTTGGGATATTATGGGTTAGATCCTTAAATACCGGATAACATTCAATGGTTTGGGTGCCATATAACTGAACATAGGCTTTCAAAGCGTCGTTCTTGTAATCGTCCCCGCCCTGCAAATAAACTTTCAAAATAGGATCATCTATTTCACAGCAATTTCCTGAACCCATGCCACCTGTCACTGGCTGTAATCCGCTATAATCACTTTTAATAGTTGGTTGATTGTTAGTATAAGAATATGGTGAATAATATATATGCTCGCGCCAATATTGAGGGTCAATTTGAGTGAATTGCCCAGTGAAAGCTAGATAATGCCTATGATCCAAATGATAAATCGCATCCCGCTGCGTCGTGCTCCCCTTCCCAAACGCCTCGACCCGGCAGCCAATGTATCTCATATAATTCGTATCCGTTGGGAAATCAGTGTCATCCTTATCCAAATGCTCGCCCCAGGCGTTGTAGTTATAGCGCTTAACTGAAAGGTCGGATGGGTTGACAATGGCCCAAACGGTGCCGAGATTGTCCTTGATATAGAAGCGGCGGGTGTCGTTTGTTTCGTTCCATTGGCGGTCGAGGCCAGTTGCGCCGCGTAGATAATCGAATTGGGCATTGTTGGAAGAATCGAGTTGCTGGACAAGTTGGCGCCCATCTGAGTAATACTTAGTTGTTGTCGGGGTTAAATCAACGCGCTCGCGCACCCTTCCCAACGCATCATATTTTATATCATACCAACTACCCGCGCCGCCGAAACGATACTTCACCATCCGATTTTTCGCGTCATAATCAAACTCCATCTCGGTAATCTCATAAAATGAATCCGTAAACGGCTGCTGGCCCTGCTGACGCTGGATATGCGTTACATTCCCATTGGCATCATACGTCAGGTTGTATGCGCGCGTTTCAGCATTGCCCGGATCTGTCCGATTAAAATATCTCAATTGATAACCGCGCGAATATGTGAAAGGCCCATCAATATACATCTTCGCAACACCGTTCACAATCTGACTAACAACCCTATTCACCATATTCCCCGCAATATCATAACTGTAACGCCCCCAATACATAACTTTCCACACTGTATTGGCATCATCCCAGCGTAAATACTTCTCCTCAGTCAACATATCGCGCGAATCATAATTGAATGAAGTGACATAATACGCATCCGTATCCAAATCCGCTTCCGTCTCTTTTATAACCTGTCTCACCTTTCTCCCGTTCCCATCATATTCATACTCCATACAATAAATATCCGTCGATGAGCCAGCAGTTAAGTTTCTGGCAATAATCTTTGTTATCTGATTCCCATCATTGTACTGATATTCAACCTCCATCACAGGCTGATTATTATCCCCCGGATACAGCACCCGCGAAATTCTACCACGGCTATCATACATGACACCATAATCCTCCCCCCGGTTGCGCAAATAATCAACATTCTGACTGTGCCCAACATTTATCAACATCCTATCCTGCTCATACGCCCACCTCTGCGGCTTCGGCTCCACGGCCGCCCTTCCGTATGTCGGGTCAGTCATCTCGATTCTGCGCCCCGCGTTATCATATTTGTATTCAAAATATTGCGTCTTCGGATTCCCCGCATCCGGATATTGCTCCTTCGTCAACCGATGCAACTTATCCATAGTCAACTCATACGGATTCAACTGCGAACCCGCAACCGTCTGCTGATGCTTCACCACCGAGCAGCAACAATATTCATAATCATTAAAATTATTCGCATCAAACTTTTCCTGCGTCATCTGATTCAATTTGTTGTATGTATAATCAATCGTCGCCGCATCCGGCTTCTCAACCTTCACCAGATTCCCAAAACCATCGTATGTATATTTATACTTCCTCTCGAGCGTATCATTCGCATCGAGGAACCGCACCTCCGCAAGACGGTCGTTCTTGTCGAAAAAGTACACAGTGCCGTAGTATAACGGTTGGTCTGTTTTCTTGGTAATGTATTCCACCCAACGATTATAGTTGGCTTCCTGCGTAAACCCGGTGCCGATTGTCGCGGTGTACGTGCCATAGCCATACTTCACCTCGAGCGTCGCGCGCTTCGCATAAGCACCCCCCCATGTGTTCGCCGCAATTTCCTCCACCTTCGTGAGCCGCGCAACCTTGTCGTATGTATACTGAATGAAATCACCATTCGGCCTCACAATTCGCTTCAACCACCCGTTTTGCAGATATTCGCGGCTCGTGGTACGCCCCGCCTCATCCGTCACCGCCGTCTGCCTCCCCGCTCCGTCATAGGTGTCGTAAAGTATTCATTCTAAGCATTGGAATACTTGGCTACGGTGATAATATTTTCCCTTCGACATCGAGAACATATATCATCGCTCCTATATCTTTTCCGTTCACTACATATTGTCTCGTTTGCCTCAAATCTTCAATATTGTATATAATGTACTCTAAGTTGCCATCATACCATTTCTCGGCTAACACATCTTTATTGCTTAAGAACATTAGAATCGCTCCGTTCAATATATAATTCAAATCACCATATATATTTATTATGGTATAATATTGTTTGGAGGCATTGTATACGGGAATACCATAACCTATGCCGTTCACCACCGCGCGCCCTGGGAACCTGTAATATATATCCGCCACTAACGATTCGGTTCTATCTATTAAATCCAAATTATAGAGGCCAGTTGTTTCACCCCTACGCCTATAAAACCAAAGGCGGTTTCCGAATATCGTCAAGTCTGTCAAATCATTTGATACATTATAGGTATGTTCCGCCTTGGTGGGCAAGTAGAATAATCTGACATAACTCTTGGCTGTTTTAAGATCGTGATAGTAAACCAATAATGTCTCGCCATTTAATGAGCACTCGTGGATATCCTCCGAAACATTCAGGTTTATTAATAGCTCCAAATTAGTGGCAGGGTAGGAGTAATAATAAACATGATGTTTATCATATAAATACACAGCATCTCGTATGATGGCGTCATAATAGAAACCTTCAATGATGCCCTCTGATGATTCGGGTGTTTTCAACTTGTATTCTTCAGAGGAATTCAGTATATAAACAGACAAGTTTTGTTCTGTGTGCATATTCGGAAGTGATTGTGCGCAGCTTTTCGAATATGGTATATTGGAATAAACGATAAAGAGAGTGTCCAATTGTTTACGATATCCAAACCCGAGCAGCATATTCTCAGAGCCTAGCTGCTTACTTAGATCGAATTCTTTGTATGGTTCAAAATTATTGTCTGTTAAAATGGCCTTATGTGAATCAGAAAGGATTAAATATCCTGGAGAAAAGGCCCCGATGCTCATGGGGTTTAGGAGGATTGAGAAGGAGATAATAACCATTAATCGGAAATCCATGTTCCATCACCTCGAGATTTTAGGAGAGAAAAATATTCTACATCAACACCGTGGAAAACCGCGGATGCAGCCGGAGAGAATTGCTTCAACCCAAGCGTCTTCAGCGGTGCTGTCTTTGCATAGGCCAGCGCAGCCCTTACAAAGGGCAATCCTTGCTGGAGACGGATTTGGGGGCACTGTCCCTTGGTTGCCTATGCACGAACGCATGCAATCACAAGCCTCATATCCCAAGTCACCGCGACCACAGATACACCAAAGAGCACCATTTGGCAGCCAACACCACTTACAGACACCACCGGCGCATGGCGGGTCGCATGGAGGAGCCAGATTATAACGTGCTTGCTTAAATTCGCAAGGACCTTGGTTAGCCAATGGATGACTGCATATGCACTTCCTTAGCTCAGAATCAGGGTCACCACAAATCTCATTAGTATTTGAAAACATATCCCAAAGGGTGCCTGGGTCGCAGCTCGGGACTGTAAGAAAGCAAAGAGCATTAAACTGTGTGCAGCAAAGCTGATATAAGGTGGGTTTGGGCCAGCAACTATACTTACAGGCCCTCTCTGCTTCTTCATAAATATCCCTGCAGGTGCAAATGCGCCTTAATTTTACTGAAGGTGCTGGCTTTGCTGATGGTGGTTGTGCGCCTTTGTTAGACCACCAAGGACTTGCGGCAGGTGCCCAACCAGCGCTCCCCGGAGAGCAGGTGGCACATAAACCTAAACTGTCCTCCCTATTGACAGGATCGCCAAAGCAATATGTATACGGCTTCGTTTCAACCATGCTAAGGCTTCTCAGATTAAGTAAATCCCTTTCCAAAAATTCATTTGTTATTGGTAGATAATGACGCCTGTCAAAATGATAAATCGCATCCCTCTGCGTCGTACTCCCCTTCCCGAACGCTTCAACCCGACATCCAATGTACCTCATCCAATTGCTATCAGTCGGGAAATCGGTGTCGTCTTTATCCAAATGCTCTCCCCAGGCGTTGTAGTTGTAGCGTTTGACGGTCATGTCGGAGGGGTTTACGAGGGCCCAGACGGTGCCCAAATTATCCTTAATATAGAACCGGCGTGTATCATTACCTTCATTCCACTGTCTGTCCAAAGCAGTCGACCCGCGTAGATAGTCGAATTGGACGTTGTTGGAATTATCGAGTTGTTGCACCAACTGGCGGCCATCGGAATAATACTTTGTTGTTGTCGGCGTCAAATCAACTCGCTCGCGCACCCTTCCCAGCGCATCATACTTAATATCATACCAACTACCCGCACCACCGAAACGATACTTCACAAGCCGATTCTTCGCGTCATAATCAAACTCCATCTCTGTAATCTCATAAAACGAATCCGTAAACGGCTGCTGGCCCTGCTGACGCTGGATATGTGTAAAGTTCCCATTGGCATCATAGGTCAAATTGTAAGTACGCAATTCCGCATCGGCGAGGGCCAATCGCTGAAAACTTTTCAATTGGTAGCCGCGTGAATATGAAAACATATTATCCACATATATCTTCTGAGCCCCATTCACGATTTGCTCGACCGTCCTCATCACCATATTCCCGGCAGTATCATAATTGTACCTCCCCCAATACATAACCTTCCAAATCGAGTTGGCATCATCCCACCTTAAATATTTCTCCTCTTTCAGCATATCGCGCGAGTCATAATTGAACGTAGTAACATAATATGCATCAGTATCCGCATCCGCTTCCTTCTCCTTAATCACCTGCCGCACCTTCCGCCCGTTTGCATCATATCCATATTCCATACAATATATATCCGTCACTGCA
>Ga0315277_10001103_pt1 | contig 39937 bp, 31 predicted proteins | sample YL17G05_15_MG_FD_203695 | JGI IMG/M metagenome (GOLD analysis project Ga0315277, IMG submission 203695) | Sediment microbial communities from Yellowstone Lake, YNP, Wyoming, USA - YL17G05_15 | ecosystem: Environmental > Aquatic > Freshwater > Lake > Sediment | place: USA: Wyoming | collected...
CGCGCCGTGCCCCTTTTGGTGTAAATATGGGAACATCCGAACAATTTGGAAAACCGACTGTGGGCACGATACCCACAATCGTCCGGTCGTTCAAATCCGCGGTGGCCAAACGAATTCATGAAACAATGCCGATATTCCGTTGGCAGCGCAATTATTACGTACAAATAATACGCGACGAAAAATCGTTGTTTTTCGTGCGAAAATACATCCGCGAAAATCCTAAAAATCGGCATTTTGATTCTGACATGTATTCCGAAAGGTAATGCATACTGGGCGCAGAGCCGCTGTCGGTTTCGGGCGCAATCCGCACTTCGGTGGGGCTTCATGTTGGTGATCCAGCCACGTCATGCCTTCTTGGACGTTAAATAAACTGTTTCGAAATGAGAATCATCAATCGTAAAAAAAATTGCCACAGGGGTGTTTCCAGCAGTCGGCATAAACAAACATAAAGGAACAACAGCATGAACACATTGACTGTAAATAAAAACAAAATGATGCTTGCCGGATTGACTTTGATTTGCTGTTTGTCTGCATGCAGCCGGACGGATAATTCTGAAAAGGCGAGCATCGAGGCCTGGAATACGGTAAAGACCATTAACCGGCATTGGGCGGTTACCGAGAATATGGACAGCCTGGCCCTGTTTCTGCACAACGACATGGTTATGATTCATCCGGAGGCAAAATACAGATTGCAGGGGAAGAATAATATTGTTGAATCCTATAAAGGATATGTGAATTACGCTCAGACCATCTCCTTGAAGGAACTCAATCCTTTGGTTCAGTTGTACAACGGCAACAAAACCGCTGTCGTGACTTATTATTATGATTTGGAAATAAAAATACCCAGTGGGGAGGTTCAAAGATTCACCGGCAGAGACATGTATACGCTGATATATGCGAATGACAAATGGATTGCCGTCGCCCAGCAATTTTCTCCAATGCCGGAGTAAACGAAAATTGCTTTAAGGTTAAAATCAAATGCATAATATTAAAACACTATACGTGACTGATAGAAAAGAATGGCGCGAGTGGCTTCAAAAAAACAATGATAAACAAAAAGAGATTTGGTTGCTGTATCCAAAAAAACCTTCCGGCAGGCCGCGTATTCAATACAACGATGCCGTTGAAGAAGCGCTTTGTTTCGGATGGATTGACAGCACTGTAAAAACCATTGATGAAGAGAACACCGCGCAACGATTCTCTCCAAGAAATCCCAAAAGTGGTTATTCCCAGGCAAACAAGGAAAGATTGGGTTGGCTTGCCAAAGAAAACAGGCTGCTTCCATCAGTACAAAAAGCGGTTAAAGATATTCTTAAGGAAAAGTTTGTTTTTCCCGCTGATATTTTAAACGCTATCAGGAAAAATAAAAATGCCTGGGAAAATTACCATAAATTTACCGACTCTTATAAAAGAATTCGAATCGCTTATATCGATTCGGCTCGAAAACGCCCGGACGAATTCAAAAAGCGATTGGAAAATTTCATTAAGAAGACTCAAGAAAATAAACAAATCGGATTTGGGGGTATCGAAAAATATTATTAGAATTCAGTCAACATGAAATCGTCATTCTCGATGATGTTTATATAAAGATAGTGATTTTTTTCATTCTTTAATTATTACAGGAGGCAGCACATGGCCGAACATCCGCTGAACACGATCGGCAAAATCGATCCGGGCATGATGAAACTTTTGAAGGATCAGGACGAGTTCATTTACGGAAACGGGGCTTTGCCCAAAAAGATCAAGCTGTTGATCGCCCTGGCTTTCGACGCGGCGTACGGCGCGGAAAACGGCGTGCGTGCGTTGGCGAATGCCGCCATGCAGGAGGGGGCGACCCCGCAGGAAATCGCCGAAGCGCTCCGGGTGGCCTACCACCTTTCCGGAGTCGGAACGCTGTACACGGCTTCCCTGGGATTGAGGGAAGTGATCAAGTAAACACGTCCTTTTCCTGTGTAAAACGCTTTCGGCTTTGCCGTAAACAGCGCCTGTCTGTTCCGCTCTTTGACGGCGCCGGATGGATTTCTTTGGTTCATGGGAAAAATGTCAAAGGAAAAATAAGCAATAAAAAGGAGACGATGATGGCAGAGAAAAAGAAACTGACCCACAGGTCCGGCGCTCCGGTAGCGGACAACCAGAATGCAATGACCGCGGGCAAGCGGGGTCCCATGCTTTTGCAGGACACCTGGTTCCTTGAAAAACTGGCGCATTTCGATCGTGAAGTGATCCCCGAACGGCGCATGCATGCCAAGGGTTCCGGAGCCTACGGAACCTTCACCGTGACGCATGATATTACCCGATACACCAAGGCAAAGATTTTTTCCAAAATCGGGGAAAAGACGGAGCTGTTCACACGGTTTTCCACCGTGGCCGGAGAACGGGGCGCGGCCGATGCCGAGCGGGACATACGCGGTTTCGCCATCAAGTTTTACACCGAAGAGGGCAACTGGGACTTGGTCGGCAACAACACTCCCGTGTTTTTTCTCCGGGATCCTCTGAAATTTCCCGACTTGAATCACGCAGTCAAAAGAGACCCCCGAACAAACATGCGCAGCGCAAAAAACAACTGGGATTTCTGGACTTCTCTCCCCGAAGCGCTTCACCAGGTCACCATCACCATGAGCGACCGCGGCATCCCCTGTTCCTACCGCCACATGCACGGCTTCGGCAGCCATACGTTCAGCATGATCAATTCGAAAAACGAACGCCACTGGGTGAAGTTTCATCTCAGGACCCGGCAGGGCATCAAAAACCTGACCGACCAGGAGGCTGAGGCGATTATCGCCAAAGACCGCGAAAGCCACCAGCGCGACCTGTACGAGAGCATCGGGAAAGGCGATTTTCCAAGGTGGACGATGGCCATTCAGGTCATGCCAGAGAAGGATGCTTCAAAATGCCCGTACAATCCTTTCGATCTCACCAAGGTCTGGTTTCACAGGGACTACCCGCTCATTGAAGTCGGGATCTTTGAGCTGAACCGCAATCCGGAAAACTATTTTGCCGAGGTGGAACAGTCGGCTTTCAATCCGGCCAACATCGTGCCGGGCATCGGTTTTTCGCCGGACAAGATGCTGCAGGGGAGGCTCTTTTCCTATGGCGACGCGCAGCGATACCGGCTGGGCGTGAATCACCAGCAGATACCGGTGAACGCACCCCGCTGCCCATTCCACAGCTACCATCGGGACGGGGCCATGAGGGTCGACGGCAACTACGGCAGCACGCTCGGGTACGAGCCGAACAGCTACGGCGAATGGCAGCAGCAGCCGGATTTCGCCGAGCCTCCCTTAAGTCTGGAGGGAGCGGCCGACCATTGGAATCATCGGGAGGATGACGACTATTATTCACAGCCGCGCGCGCTTTTCAATCTGATGAAACCGGAGCAGAAGATGGCCCTGTTCGAAAACACCGCCCGGGCCATGGGGGATGCCCCCCGCGAGATTAAAATCCGCCATATCGGCAACTGCACGAAGGCAGACAAGGCCTATGGAAAGGGTGTCGCTGACGCGCTCGGAATTCCCCTGAGTGAGGTCAAATAGCCCACGTTTTCGGTAATGACTGCGGCGGAGAAATCCGTTGCAGTCATTTTATCGCAGGAGTGGAGGATCGGTGGTCAGGTTCATCCCCAGTTTTCTCAACCCCACTTCGTCCCCCGGGAAGTCCTTTCCGCCGTCCCCGCTCGGGCGGTATGGCACGCCCTGTTTCCCAATGCGGTGCTGAGGATGGAAGAATGGAGGTTTGTTTAAAAAAATTGTTCGGTCGCAGTGAGGTTTGATCCGCGTTATTTTTTCAATAACAACACGTATTCTTTTTCCTCGAAGCCGTATGGGTTGTCATTCCGTTCGGTGAATTCCTTGATGGTAATTTCAAACCCATTTTGGGCCAATCTGTCCTTCAAACCCTCCACCGAATACATCCGGACGTGATCCGAATGGCCGAAACGCCGCAACCGGTCGAGGGGTTCTACGGTCTTTGGATCCTCATCCATATCGACTTGCCTGAACGGCGTTTGGATGAGGGCGCGGCCGCTTTTTTTTAATATCCTGTACAGCTCCCGGATGGCTTTCCGATCGTCCGCGATATGCTCCAGAACATGATAGCATATGACCACATCGTAGGAGCCGTCCGCCTCATCGATGCACGTGATATCCAGCCTTTTGTCCGCTAAAAAATAACCGGAATAATCTGCACCGGTGTAATCGATAGACGCCTGCCGTTTCATAACCCGATACAGACATCTGGATGGCGAGAAATCCAATATTTTAGGATGATCGGCCAGAAAATCCGATTTGATAATTGCCCAAAGCCTCCTGTTTCTGGACACGCTGCCGCAACAGGGGCAAAGCTTGTCCCCGTTTTTCATTCGGACGAATTTTCGCAGCTGCTTGCAGCAGATGTTACAATGAAACCGGCGGCCGCGGTAAAATTGATAATACAAAAACCGGAATTTCAATTCGTTTTTGATAATGAAACCGACGGGCAGAAGATGTTGGAGTATGTGTTTTATTTTTTCGTACATTTGTGTTCAAACGAATTCAGGACAATCCACAAAAGCGCCGCGGGATATCTGCCGCCGCGCTCGATGACTTCCAACCAGGCACCGCGCACGTCAACACCGCGAGAGCGAACCCCATGCTTCCCGCCGGGAGCATAAACCTGCCGGTATAAAGTTCGGGAATGATTTACACGGCAAACAGCGCCTTGGAAGCAAAGTTGGGATCGGTGGTCAGGTTCACCCCCAATTTTCTCAACCCCACTTCGTCCCCCGGGGTTGGCATGTGCGTCATGTGCATGTCGCAGCCGCGGATGTCCTTGAGTTTCTTCAAGGCGGCCTGAGCGGTCGGATTGGTGGCGGCGCTGATGCTGAGAGCGATCAGCGTTTCCTCCAGGTTCAAGCTGATGCTGCGGCTCGAGTAGATGTCGTTTTTAAATTCACCGATGGATTGCATCACGTTGGGCGCCAACAGGTGAATGTCGTCCGGAATTCCGGAGAGCCGTTTGATCGCATTCAACACCAGGCTCGATGCGGCGTGCATCAGCGGCGAGTTCTTGCCGGTTACGATGTTCCCGTTCTTCAGCTCCAGGGCGGCTCCGCAAAAGACGTCCAGTCCTTCCTTTTTCGCCTTTTGGGCCTCGTCGGCGGCACGCCGTGCGGGCTCGATCACGCGCCGGTTTCCCGGCTTGATGTCGAGTTCGTTCATGAGCATGCTGACGCGCTGAACCGTGTCCTGCTCGGCCATCCCGACCGCGTATTCACAGGCGTACCGGAAGTACCGGCGGATGATTTCCTGTCGGGCGGCTTCGGAAACCACGGCGTCGTCCACGATGCCGAAACCCGCCCGGTTGACGCCCATGTCGGTCGGCGACCGGTAGGGCGATTCGGTTCCCATGATTTTTTCGAGAATCCGCTTCAGGACGGGGAACACTTCCACGTCGCGGTTGTAATTGACGGCCTTCTTGTCGTATTCCTCCAGATGAAACGGATCGATCAGGTTGAAATCCTGGATGTCGGCCGTGGCGGCTTCGTAGGCCACGTTCACCGGATGCTTGAGCGGCAGGTTCCAGATCGGAAACGTTTCAAATTTGGCGTACCCGGCGGGTATTCCCTTTTTGTGTTCGTGGTACAGTTGGGACAGGCAGGTGGCGAGCTTGCCGCTGCCCGGTCCGGGACCGGTGACCACCACGAGCGGCCGGGCGGTTTGGATGTATTCGTTCGCTCCGTACCCCTCTTCGCTGACGATCCGATCGATATCGGTGGGGTACCCCTTGGTGTACCGGTGCGTGTACACCCGGATGTTCCGGCGCTCCAGCCGGTTTTTGAACAGCTTGGCGGACGGCTGTTCCTCGTAACGGGTGATGACAACGGCCCGGATGTCGATGTCCCGGCTGCGCAAATCGTCGATCAGCTTGAGGGCGTCGCTGTCGTAGGTGATGCCGAAGTCCGCACGCATCTTTTTTCTTTCAATGTCGCCCGCAAAAATGCACAGGATGAAATCGGCCTGATCCTTCAGCTGGCGGAGCAGACGCATTTTCACATTGGGATCGTACCCGGGAAGCACGCGGCTGGCGTGGTAATCGAAAAGCAGTTTGCCGCCGAATTCCAGGTACAACTTGTTGTGAAACCGCCGGACCCGTTCCTGAATGGCGTTGGTCTGCTCCAGCAAATACTTTTCGTTGTCGAATCCAACGAGAAGAGGCATAAAATCAAATCTCCAATCCTATCTCCAATCCCCTTTCCCTTGTCAGGGGAAGAGGCAGAGGAGGGGTAGAAGAAAGGCCACTACCCTTTTGGAGCGTGGCCGTGTGCCGGGGGAGAGAATCGAACTCTCATGAGCCGAAGCCCGGGGGATTTTGAGTCCCCTGCGTCTACCAGTTTCACCACCCCGGCGAATCATGTAAAATATAATAAAAATCCATGGAATGTCAAGAAAAAAGTACATATCCGGAACAAAGTTTGTCTTGACATTTTTTCATATTTTTTCGATATTTAAGCGGGTCAAACGGGCGGGCAGGGAAATGGGGGAAGAATTTGACGGGATGGTGGAAGAAGAAATGACAAAACCGCCGTTTCATTTCGACAAGGCGCCGGCAATCCGGACGGTTTCGGGGGGTTAGCTTTGGGTTCGGTTCGAGAGCCCCTCAGGGTCAAACCGATCTGCGCCGTAACGTTCCGTGACGGAATCGAGACATCCCTCATTCTCCGCGACCTGGAAAAGGTGTTTGGTCCCGTCGAAGACCGGAGTCCTGTTTATGATTTCAGGTTCACGCGGTATTACGAGGCGGAGATGGGGACGGATTTGAAAAAGATTTTTTTCAGTTTTTCTCACCTCGCAGATCCGGAGAGTCTTTCCGCGATGAAAATCCGGGCCCACGCAATCGAGGAGGCCTGGTCGGAGAAGGGCAGGCGGAAGATCAATCTCGATCCCGGATACATCACCGGCGGAAAACTGGTTTTGGCCTCGACCAAGGATTTTTCCCATCGCATCTATCTGGACAAGGGAATCTACGGAGACGTCCAGCTCCGTTTCGTCCGCGGACAGTTTTTGGTTTCCGAATGGACCTACCCCGATTACCGGACTGAACTGGCTTTGGCCTTTTTTCATAAGGCGCGAAGCCGTTTTGTCCAACAGGAAAAGGAACATGAGCGAATCCCTCAGCTATAAAGACGCCGGCGTGGACATTGCCGCAGGCGAGGAGGCGGTGAACCGCATCAAAACCATGGTGCGTTCCACGTTCACGCCGGGTGTGCTGACCGATATCGGAAAGTTTGGAGGATTCTTCGCACTGGATCCGTCGGTTGTCCGCGAACCCGTGCTTGTCTCTTCCATGGACGGTGTCGGCACCAAACTCAAAATTGCGTTCATGACCGGCAAGCACGACACAATCGGCGAAGATCTGGTCAACCACTGCGTGAACGACATTTTCGTAGGCGGTGCCAGGCCGCTCTTTTTTCTGGACTATATCGGTACGGGAAAATTGTCCCCCGACGTTATCCGGGAAATCCTGTCCGGCATGGTGCGTGGGTGCAAACAGGCCGGCTGCGCCCTGATCGGCGGCGAAATGGCGGAAATGCCCGGTTTTTATCCGTCCGGCGAATACGACGTGGCGGGGTGCATTGTCGGCATCGTCGACAAGCGGAAAATCATCGACGGAAGTTCCATCCGGAAAGGCGATGTGCTCATCGGCCTTCGGTCCAGCGGCCTGCACACCAACGGATACTCCCTGGCACGCAAGGTGTTTTTTGAAAAGGCGGGATACACGGTCGGGACCGCCGTCGACGGATTGGAGGGTACACTTGGACAGGAACTGCTCCGCGTGCACCGGTGCTACTTGAATCCCGTCTTGCCGCTGTTGGACCGTTTTGCCATTAAGGGCATGTCGCACATCACGGGCGGGGGCATCGCGGGAAACACGATGCGGATTCTGCCCGAAGGCCGAACCCTGAACATCGATTGGAAAAGCTGGGATGTTTCTCCGATATTTGGAGTGATCCGGAGCCTTGGCCGCGTGCCCGAGGAGGACATGCGCAGGACATTCAACCTCGGGATCGGGTTCATCGTGATCGTTGACCCTTCCGAGGCGGATCCCGTTGCAGAGGAACTGAGGCGGAACGGGGAGAATCCGGTGGTGATAGGGAAGGTGGAATAAAACAGGGCGATTCAACCGGAGGAGACGGTCAAGGGATTGGGTGAACTAACCAGTTGACTTTGGCAAATTATTCCGTTCAGCCTGATCCCGATACGCGAGACAATGGCCTGTCGAAGGCTGAGCGGAGTCGTTCATGCTTAGACAGGCTCAGCGCGAACGACTTTACCTGTTTTTCTTGTCTTTGCCGAAGTCTTGTATGCATAGAAATTGGAAATCGCTCAACACCAGATGTTTCAGTCAATAAGGAATTCTTGATTGATCCATGAATAAAATCCATTGGGGTTTGATCGGCTGCGGGGACATTTCCGAGAAACGGGTTGCTCCGGCCCTTCGCGACCTGAACCGGTGCGAATTGACCGCGGTGAACCGGTCGCGGTCCGAATTGGCCGAGGAATTCGCGAGAAAATTCGGCGCAAAAAAGTGGTACGCGACATGGCAGGACATGCTCCGCGACACGGAGATCGATGCGGTGTACGTCGCCACGCCCGTCCACCTTCACGCCGAAATCACCGTCGCGGCGGCGGAGCACGGCAAACACGTGCTCTGCGAAAAACCCATGGCCATGAACCTGAAGGAGTGCGACCGGATGATCGAGGCCTGCCGCACCCGACGGGTCAGGTTGGGCGTCGCGTATTACCGCCATTTTTATCCCGTGCTGGGACGCATCCGGGAAATCCTCCGGTCCGGTGAAATCGGCAAGGCGGTTTTTGCACAGATCAACGCCTTCGAGTATTTCGATCCCAAGCCGGGCGATCCCCGCCATTGGCTCGTGCAGAGGGCAAAAGCCGGAGGCGGTCCCATGTTTGATTTCGGCTGCCACCGGATCGAAGTGCTTCTGCATGTGTTCGGCCCGGTTTCGTTCGTGCAGGGATTCCGGGACACCCTCGCGTTCCGCCGCGAGGTCGAGGATACGGCAACGGCATTCTTCCGCTTTCCGTCCGGACCGGACGCCGTGCTGAACATTTCCCATGCATGCATGGAAAGCCAGGACACCCTGGTCATTTTCGGGAGCGAGGGTTCGATGCATGTGCCCTCTCTGAATGCGGGGGCGCTGACCGTCAAAAGCCGGACCGGGGAACGCACGGAACGCCACCCGCCGCACGCGAACATCCACCAGCCCCTGATCGAGGATTTCAACCTGGCCCTCGTTGAAGGCCGGGAGCCTGTCGTCGACGGCAAAATCGGCCGCGAGGTGAACCGGATTTTGGCGGAGATTTATCGGGGTTGAATGCCGGCAGGCTTGCCGGTTGAACGCAGTTCTCATTTAACCGGGTGATCCACATGCTTATCCTTTTCCTTGTTCTCGTGCTCGGCTACCTTCTGGGCTCCATCCCGACGGCGATTATCGTCAGCAGGATCGTGATGAAGGACGATATCCGCAATCACGGCAGCAAAAACGCCGGCGCCACCAATGTCTTCCGGGTGATGGGCTGGAAGCCCGCTCTGGCGGTCGTTTTGGTCGACGTGCTGAAAGGGACGGCCGCCACCTTGCTGGTTTCCAAAATCGGCGCGGATTCGGTCCCGATGAATCCGGTTCTCATTCAAGTACTGGCGGGAACCGCCGCCATTGTCGGCCATGTCTGGACGGTCTTTGCGGGATTCAAGGGGGGCAAAGGAGTCGGCACGGCTCTCGGGGTGTTTCTGGGGCTCGCTCCCATACCCGTGGCCGTCACGTTCATTGTCTGGCTGGGCCTCGTTTTGAAAACAAAAATCGTATCCGTCGGGTCACTCGCGGCCGCCGTGGTTTTTCCGACGGCGCTGGTTGTTCAGAAATCACTTTTTAAGCCAGACATTCCCAATACCCTCGTTTATTTTTCCTTGTGTCTTGCCGCATTGATTTTTATCACCCACCGGGCCAACATCAAAAGACTATTGAAGGGCGAAGAGAACAAGTTCGGTTCCAAAAAGAAACGCACGGAGGAGAAATGAGTTTCCGAGTCGGCGTGCTCGGAGCGGGAGGATGGGGGACGGCACTCAGCCTGCTCCTTCATCAGAACAAACATGACGTCACCCTTTGGGAATACAACACCGACCTGGCCGAACGCCTCCGTACCACGCGGCAGAATCCTGATTATCTCCCGGGTGTGCTCATCCCTCGTGAGATGGCTATCACCTCAAACATTCGTGAGGCCGCTTCCGACCGGGATATTCTGGTCATTACCCTTCCGTCCCACGTGGTCCGTGAAACCATGAAACAGCTTGCGGGCGTTCCGCTGGGGGATGCGCTGATTGTCAGCGGAACCAAAGGTATTGAAAACAGCACCTTGCTCCGGATTTCGGAAATCCTGAAAAGCACGGTTGCCGGCCTTTCCGACGACCGGATTGTCGCCCTTTCCGGGCCCAGCCACGCGGAAGAGGTGGCGCGGGGCATTCCGACCGTCGTCGTAGCGGCTTCCAGGAATCCAAAGGCCTCGCATCGGGTCCAGGAAGTGTTCATGAATCCGGCCTTCAGGGTGTACAGCAGCGAGGACATCGTCGGCGTGGAACTCGGGGGTGCGCTTAAAAACGTCATCGCCGTTGCCGCCGGAATCAACGACGGTGTGGGTTTTGGGGACAACACCAAGGCGGCGCTGATCACGAGGGGCATCGTCGAGATGACGCGGCTCGGAAGCGCGATGGGTGCCAATCCCTCGACGTTTGCCGGGCTGTCCGGGATGGGCGATCTGATTGTGACATGCTGGAGCCGGCACAGCCGGAACCGTCACGTCGGGGAGCAGATTGGAAAAGGCAGGAAACTCGACAACATCCTGGAAGAAATGAAAATGGTCGCCGAAGGCGTCCGCACGACGCGTTCGGTATACGACCTGAGCCGGAAACATTCCATCGAGATGCCCATTTCCACCGAAGTGTACCGGATGCTGTTTGAAGGCAAGGAGCCGAAAAAAGCGGTTTACGATTTGATGACGCGGAATCGAAAGGCGGAATGAAAAGGGTTTGAAGTTTGAAGTTGGAAGTTTGAAGTTGGAAGTTTGAAGTTGGAAGTTTGAAGTTTGAAGTTGAAAATCTTCAGTTTCAAATGCAACAAGGTATTGTTGTTATGGCCACAATAAAAAGTTTTGAAGAAATTGAGGTTTGGCAAAAGGCAAAAAGGTTAACATCATTGATTTATCGCGTTTCGAATCGAAGTCCGTTCGCAAAAGATTTTGCTTTAAAAGAACAGATCCGGAAAGCCAGTTCTTCAATCATGTCGAATATCGCGGAAGGATTTGAGAGAAGCGGAAGAAAGGAGTTTATTCAGTTTTTATCCATCGCAAAGGGATCTGCCGGAGAAGTGAGGAGCATTTTATATGTCGCATATGATCAGCAATATTTTTCCAAACCGGAATTTGATGAGCTCTTTTCTCTGACCAAAGAAATCGGTTGTATGATATATGGATGGATACAGTATTTGAAGAAAACCAGGATCCCTGGTAATAAATTTGGATAAAACAATTCATTTGATGGCAAACGGGTGATATTGAGCTTGTCATTTCTAACATCAAACTTTAAACTTTAATTGAAAAGGTGCACACATGAACTCGGTGTATATAGCTGATGTCTCCAAACACGAAAACCAAACCGTGACCTTGAAAGGCTGGCTGTACAACAAACGCTCCAGCGGGAAGTTGTGGTTTCTCCTGATGCGCGACGGAACGGGGGTCATCCAGGCGGTGGTGTCGAAAGCGGATGTTCCGGAAGACGTTTTTCGGATTTGTGAGGGGTTGACGCAGGAATCCTCCCTCTCGGTCACCGGAAAGGCAACGGCGGACAAGCGGTCTCCCCTTGGTTTCGAATTGCAGGTCCAGGACATACGCGTGCATCAGATCGCCCAGGAGTATCCGATCACACCGAAGGAGCACGGGACGGCGTTTCTGATGGACAACCGGCATCTGTGGCTGCGGTCCTCCAACCAGCATGCCATTCTGAAAGTCCGCCACGAAATCGTCGGCGCCATCCGGGATTTCTTCGACCATCGCGGCTTTGTCCTGGTGGACGCGCCCATTTTCACGCCGGCCGCCTGCGAGGGAACGACCACGCTGTTCGAAACCGAATACTTCGGGGAAAAGGCCTATCTCACGCAGAGCGGGCAGCTTTACATGGAAGCTGCGGCCATGGCGTTCGGCAAGGTGTACTGCTTCGGGCCGACGTTCCGGGCCGAAAAATCCAAGACACGGCGGCATTTAACCGAATTCTGGATGGTGGAGCCCGAAGTGGCCTACGCCGATCTGGACGACAACATGAAGCTCGCGGAAGATTTTGTGTCCTACCTCGTGCAGCGGGTGCTGGAAAACCGGAAGGAGGAGTTGAAACATCTGGAACGGGACACGGCCGTCCTTGAAAAAGTCACAGCGCCGTTTCCCCGGATCGCGTACGACGAGGCCGTCAAACTCCTTCATGGCAAAGGAATCCAATTCGAATACGGCAACGATCTGGGCGGAACGGACGAGACGGTCGTTTCCGAAGCGTTCGACAAGCCGGTCATGGTGCATCGGTATCCGGCCGCCGTCAAGGCGTTTTACATGAAGAACGATCCGGAAGACGTCTCCAAGGCACTGTGCGTGGACGTGCTCGCGCCGGAAGGCATCGGTGAAATCATCGGCGGAGGCCAGCGCGAGGACGATTACGACACGCTGGTGGCAAAGATCAAAAAGCACAACCTGCCGATGTCGGCGTTTGAATGGTACCTCGATCTGAGGCGGTACGGTTCCGTGCCACACTCCGGTTTCGGCCTCGGCGTCGAGCGGACGGTCGGATGGATTTGCGGCGTGCCGCACGTCCGTGAAACGATTCCGTTTCCGAGAATGATGCAGCGGATCGTGCCGTGAAGGGGGAATCGTATCCTCCTGACCGTGCCGGAACTGCCAGCGAGGCGAGGTCGGAGGATCAAGACCGTTCGGTCATCGCGCCGGAAAAAATAGTACATTTGTTTTGATGTGAAGAGGAGAATGGTATGGGTTGTCATAAAATGCGGTGGATCACCCTTGCAATCGGAATCGCGCTTCTTCTGTCGTTCGCTTGTGCACCCAAAAAAGAAATGTCCGCCAGGATGGAGACCCTGCAGGTGACCGGCCTCCGCGTCGAGTACCTGACCAATCCGCTCGGCATGGATGCCGTCCGGCCGAGGCTGAGCTGGACGCTGGAGTCGAACAAACGCGGCCAGAAGCAGATGGCCTATCGGATCCTGGTCGCATCGAGCGAAGAAAACCTCAGCAGGGACCTCGGGGATCTCTGGGACACCGAACGCATGCCTGAAATTCAGTCGAACCAGATCGAATACAACGGCAAGGCGTTGACCTCCAGAATGCGGTGTTACTGGAAGGTCTGTGTCTGGGACCAGGACGGCGAGATGAGCCCTTTCAGCGCTCGGGCATTCTGGACCATGGGGCTGCTTTCCGGTGCCGAGTGGAAGGCGACATGGATCGGCATGGGCAACAACGCTGCGTCCATGGATACGGCTGCCGAAAGGCAGAAACAGATCGTTCCCGGTCCGCCGGCTCCGTACTTTCGAAAAGTGTTCCGGATCGACAAACCGGTCGCACGGGCGTTCGTCTATTCGACCGCGCGGGGGCTGTTCGAACTTCGTCTGAACGGAAAACGTGTGGGAGAGGACGTGTTTGCACCCGAGTGGACGGATTACCGCAAGCGCATTCAGTACCGAACGTACGACGTGACCGCCATGCTGCAGCCCGGAGAGAATGTGCTTGGCGCCGTTCTCGGCGAAGGCTGGTACAGCGGATACATCGGATTCAACTTCAAACGGTGTCATTACGGAAACCAGAACAGCCTTCTGTCCCAACTCGAAATACAATACGGCGACGGCGCGACGCAGACCGTCGTCACGGATGGGACCTGGCGGTGTTCTGCGGGTCCGATCGACAATTCGGATTTGTTGATGGGTGAAAACTACGACGCCCGAAAGGAAACGCCGGGATGGGAGACGGCCGCATTCGATGACGCATCCTGGAAACCCGCGGTCCTGCTGGCAAAACCGGCGGCACGACTGGCGGCCCAGCCGTCGGAGCCGGTCCGGGTGATGCAGACGCGCCGGCCGATAAAAATCACCAAACCGAAAAAAGGCGTCTACGTGTTCGACCTTGGCCAGAACATTGCCGGATGGGCGCGGCTCCGGGTGAAAGGCTCCAGGGGATCCAAAGTCACCCTGCGGTTTGCAGAACGGCTCAATCCCGACGGCACAATTTACACGGCCAATCTCCGGGCCGCCAAGGCCACCGACACCTACGTGCTGAAAGGGGAGGGAATAGAGACCTTCGAACCCCGCTTTACTTTTCACGGATTCCAGTATGTTGAAGCGACAGGCCTGCCCAAAAAACCGGACGGAAACACCATCACGGGATGCGTCATTCATTCCTCCCTGCCGCCGGCCGGAACGTTCGAATGTTCGAATCCCGGGGTCAACCGGCTCTGGGAAAACCAGTTGTGGAGCCAGCGCGGAAATTACCTCGGCATCCCGACCGACTGTCCCCAGCGCGACGAACGGCTCGGCTGGATGGGTGATGCCCAGATCTTCATCCGCACGGGCACCTTCAACATGGATGCGGCGGCGTTTTTCACGAAATGGATGCAGGATGTCGCGGACGCCCAAGCCGCCGATGGAGCGTTTGCGGACACTTCGCCCCTGCTTCCGGGCATTGCGGAATTCAAGGCGGCACCCGGATGGGGCGACGCCGGCGTGATCGTCCCGTGGACGGTCTACCGCGTCTACGGCGACAAACGCATTCTGGAGAGGCACTGGCGCAGCATGACCCGCTGGATGGATTTTCTGCTGGCTGCGAATCCGAACCTGCTCCGGAAAAACAACCTGTACAACAATTACGGCGACTGGCTCAGCATCAAAGCGGACACGCCGAAGGACCTCCTGGCCACGGCGTATTGGGCCTACGATGCCGGACTCCTGTCGAAAATGGCGCAGGTCCTGGGCCGCACCGAAGAAGCGAACCAATACGCCGCGCTCTTCCGGAACATCCGGACGGCGTTCCAGAAGGAATACGTGCTTCCGGATGGCCGGATCAAAGGGGAAACGCAAACCGGTTATCTTCTCGCGCTGGCCATGAACCTCCTGCCGGAGGACATGCGGCCGAAAGCGACCGACCGATTGCTGGAAAACATCCGATCGAAAAATTGGCATTTGTCTACCGGATTCCTGGGGGTCGCCTACCTCAATCCCGTTTTGTCCGAATCGGGGAACAACGATACCGCCTGCCGGCTGCTGCTGACGGACACCTTCCCCTCCTGGCTGTATCCGATCCGACAGGGTGCCACGACCATCTGGGAACGCTGGGACGGCTGGACCCAGGAGAAAGGTTTTCAGGATCCCGGCATGAATTCCTTCAACCATTATTCCCTCGGTTCGGTAGCGGAATGGTTGTACCGGTATGCGGCCGGGATCGATCTGGATCTCGGCGTTCCGGGATACAAGCACATCGTGATCCATCCGCGTCCCAGCAAGGGTTTGACCTACGCGAACGCCGGGTACCGCTCGATTCACGGATGGATCCGCAGCGGGTGGACGTTGAAAAAAAACCGGTTCACGCTGGACGTTCGTATTCCGGCGAACACGACGGCCGTGGTGCATGTACCGCAGGATGAAGGAACTCCGGTCCTCGAAGGCGGTATGCCCGTTGAAAATTCGGATGGGATTGTTCCGTCGGGCAAGGGAGAACGGGAAGCCGTCTACAGGATCGGATCGGGTGATTACCATTTTGAAAGTACGTTGACGGTTCATTCAAGCACCAAAGGTCTCGCTGAGCTCGACGCGCGGGGTTTTTCAGCGGCCTTTGGTTTAACTGTCGATCAATAAAACAGGAAGCTTCTATGTCCGATTCCAAAAAACGCATCGGCATTCTGACCGGTGGCGGGGACTGTCCTGGTCTCAACGCGGTGATCCGGGGCGTGGCCAAAGCGGCCATCCGGCATCACGGCATGGACGTGGTCGGCATCGAAGACGGCTACGAGGGACTCATCGAGAAACGGGTGGTTCCGCTCGATTACGAGAAGGTTTCCGGCATTCTCACGATAGGCGGGACCATTCTCGGCACGTCCAACCGTGCAAATCCCTTCAAGTGGCCCGTCGGGAAGGACAACAAAACGGTTGAGTTTGAGGATGTTTCCGAACAGGTCGTCCGCTATGTTGAAAAGCTGGGACTGGAATGCATTGTAGCCATCGGCGGCGACGGCACCATGTCCATTGCCAAGCAGCTGAGTCAGAAGGGCGTCCACCTCGTGGGCGTGCCGAAGACCATCGACAACGACATCTGGGGTACGGACATGACCTTCGGTTTCGACACGGCCGTTTTCATCGCCACGGAGGCAATCGACCGCATCCACACCACGGCCATGTCGCACCACCGGGTGATGGTGATCGAGGTGATGGGCCGCTACGCCGGATGGCTTGCGCTGTCCTCGGGCGTGGCCGGTGGCGGAGACGTGATCCTGATTCCGGAGATTCCGTACAATATCGAGGCGGTCTGCAGGACGGTGGTGGAGCGCAGCAGGCGGGGTCGAAGATTCAGCATCGTCGTGGCGGCCGAAGGGGCCAGGCCCATCGGCGGGGACCTTGTGGTGAAACAAATGGTGAAAGACAGCACGGATCCGGTCCGTCTGGGGGGCATCGGCCGGCAGGTGGCGCAGCAGGTCGAAACCTGCACGGGTCTGGAAAGCCGGGTGACGGTGCTCGGACACCTTCAGCGGGGCGGTACGCCTACACCGTTCGACCGGATTCTGGCGACCCGGTTCGGCGTGAAAGCGGCCGAGCTCTGTTCCAACGGGGCGTCGGGTGTGATGGTGGCCCTGCGCGGCAGCGAAATCGTCGCCGTTCCGCTTTCCGACGTCGGCGGCAAAATGCGGCTGGTGGATCCGAACCACCCGCTGATCGACGTTGCCCGGCGCGTGGGGACGTGCATGGGGAATTGATTGAAGGTATACGGTGTTTGTTTTTGTGGATCGTGAAGGATTATCCATGTTTATAAAAAATAACAACGGCTCTGTTCTTTTCGGACACAACGAGGACGATTCCGGCACACGTGAGGTGAACGCATGGCTGGTTCCGCGCGCGGTCCACGCGAAGGGCCAGACGATACGGCTGAGGAACGGCGAACCGTTGGATTTCGCCAAAACATACCGGACGCAATCCTCCGATTCGGAAGCCCTGAAGAAACGCCGTTTCGACTTCCGGCAATGGCGCGGGCTGTCGCTGCTGTCGGGACAACACATACCCGAAGAAAAGGCGGAATCGGTCGGATTGCCCTTTTCCATCCGGCCGGGCAGGAAGATCGGCGTTGAAGAGGTCATGGCGGTCCTGCGGGATCATTTTGAAAATACGAAATACCAGGTCCATCCTTCCGGTACGGCAAATCCCCATACCCGGGGTGAAAGGCCCATCTGTTTTTCCACCACCTTGTTTTCCATCGTCACCCAGCCGAGGGCTTCCATGCCGCTTCCTCTCAGAGCTTGCTTCCGGGTCGCCTTCGGGCGTCCGGATACCAGCCCGTATGCGCCCTGGTATTCCTGCATGTACCGGATTCCCCGCCATTCCGAAAGGCCATTGTTTTTTCCGATTCAAACAAGGAGTGCGTTGTGAGGATGAAGATGAAACCAATCGTCCACGTGTGTTGTGCGGCCACTCTGTTTGTCCATCTCGCCCGGACACAGACGTTCCGCCCCGACACCGCCTTTTACGTCGAACGGACGGTCCGCGGAAAAACGAAAGCGGAGCTGACCCTGGATTTTTCCAAAATCAGGAAACCCGCTTCCACCGAAGTGTTTCACCCGGTTTTCCATTTCCCGCCAATCCGGCAGGACACCACGAACACGTGCTGGTCCTTTTCCGGGATTTCGTTCCTGGAATCGGAAATCTTCCGTATCCACGGCAAAAAAATCAAGCTTTCGGAAATGTACGCGGTGTATTGGGAATACGTGGAAAAAGCCCGCCGGTTCGTCCGCGAGAAGGGCGATTCAAATTTTCCCGAGGGTTCCGAGCATGAGGCTGTGATTCTTCGAATCCAGCAATACGGGACGGTTCCCGAAGAGGCGTACACAGGGCTGCTTCCGGGGCGATCCCGGCACAACCATGATAAAATGGTCAAGGAGATGAAAGGCTATCTCGATTACGTCAAAACCGGCGGGATCTGGGACGAAGAACTGGTTCTGACCAACATCCAGAGGATCGAAGACAGGCATATCGGGAAACCCCCGGAAACCGTTACCGTGGAAGGCCAAACGCTGACACCGACGAAGTATGCGGGGAAGGTGGTTCGGCTTCCGCTCGCGGACTACGTGAACGTCATGTCTTTCATTTCCGTGCCTTTCTACACCCAGGGCGAATTCGACGTGGGTGACAATTGGTGGCACAGCAAAGCGTATTACAATGTGCCGCTCAACGAATGGTACGGCGCGATCAAAAAGGCCATCCAGAGCGGTTATTCGGTGGCGGTCGGCGGCGACGTGAGCGAACCCGGCAAGAGCGGCGAGAACGGCATTTACATCGTTCCCGGATACGATCTGCCGCAGGAACGCATCGATCAAAGCAGCCGGGAATTCCGTTTCGACAACAAGACGACGCAGGACGACCACGGCATTCACCTGATCGGGTGGACGCGGCTTGACGGGCGCGACTGGTTTTTGATCAAGGATTCCGGATCGAGCGCGTACCGGGGGACATTCAAAGGATATTATTTTTTCCGAGAGGATGCCATCCGGTTAAAAATGTTGACGTTCATGGTGCACAGGGATGCCGTGAAGGATTTGCTGACGAAGTGCCAGCCCAACTGATATTCCGTGTCTGATCGATTCATTGTTTAACAGCCGGTGGCGACCTTGTTCCTGTATCGCATCCACACACGCCTCATGGTTCTCTATGTCGGTCTGGTCGTGGCCATTTTGGCCGCGGCAGGATGGACCCTGCAGTGGGTGACGCGGCAAAGCATGGAGACCGAACTCGGCAGGAAACTGGAGGCCGTGGCCGGAGCGGTATCGGTGATGTTCCGGGAGGAGGAACTCCGCATCCTGCTGTCCGGCCTCGGGCCGCGAACTGAGCCGTACCTCCGCGAACCCCTGGTGACGATGAAAAATGTCACGGAAGTCAAGCGCATTTATTTCTTCAATTTAAGCCACGACAATCTGCTCGATACGGAAAAGGCGCACGATTCCCGGGGTTCGGATTTCGGCCTCCAATTTTATCGAAAAGAACTGGAAGGAATCCGGCTCGGGGAGAAAACCCATTCCATCCTGTTCACTGGAATCGATGGACTGCCGACCATGACGGGATTCGCCCCGTTTTCGCTTGGGGAACGTATTGTCGGAGGCGTGGGCGTGGACGGCAGTGTCACGTTTCTCAAGTCCGTGGAAAATCTCAGGCACCGACTGTATTGGATCGGCTTTCTCGGCGCGCTGGCCGCCGTTGCCGGGGCGGCGGCCGTGGCTGCGACGCTCACCCGCCCGATCCGGGGCCTGGTGGCCTCGTCGGCGAGAATTGGCGAAGGCCGATTGAACGAACCGATCCGTTCCCGCGGCAGGAGCGAGATCGCCCTTCTGGCCAATACCATGGAGGAGATGCGCAGAGGTCTTGTCGATCGGGAACGGGAACTCAAGACCATGCTCGCCGGAGTCGCCCATGAAATACGGAATCCGCTGGGCGGGATCGAGCTTTTCACCGGACTGTTGTCGGAAGAGGTGGCCGATCGGCCGGCGGCCAAAATCCAGGCGGACCGGATTGCGAGGGAAGTCCAGTCTTTGAAACGGATCGTCACCGATTTCCTGGAATTTGCCAGGCCGCAGGAACCGAAGAAAGAGCGCCTCCCCGCGGGGACATTGGTCCGCGACGCCGCAGCGCTGGCGGCCGAAGCGGCAAAAAATCAAAACGTCGCCTTCGTCATTGAACCGTCCCTCGATTCGATGAATCTCCACGTGGATCCAGGCCATTTCAAGCGAATCGCACTCAACCTTCTGCACAACGCCCTTCAAGCCATGCCCGCCGGCGGTGCGATCCGAATACACGGAAGCCAGACGGAAGAGACGGTCCGTCTTTGCTTTGCCGACACCGGACAGGGAATTCCGGAGGACATCCGGGGAAAGGTGTTCACTCCGTTTTTCACGACGCGCGACAAAGGCACCGGCCTGGGTTTGCCCATTGTGCGGAAATTGCTGGAAGTCAACGGAGGCGCCGTGGAACTGGTCCGTACCGGTCCTGAGGGCACGGAATTTTGCATCATACTGGGAAAGGGGAACCGGCCATGAATCCCTTGAGGATATTGGTCATCGACGACCACGATGCCATGCGGGACGGGATGACGGAGGTGTTGCGGAAGGCCGGATACGAGACGCAGGGAGCGGCCGGAGGTCCGGAAGGATTGGACGTCATCGAGAAACAACCGGTGGATCTGGTTGTGACCGATTTCAAAATGGCGGGAATGGACGGAATCCAGATCCTCCGCAGCATCAGGGAACGCCATGCCGAGATCGAGGTGATGGTCATCACGGCTTACGGCAGCATTGAACTCGCCGTGGAAGCCATGAAGGCCGGAGCCTGGGATTTTATTTCCAAACCCTTTTCTCCCGAAGAGCTGAAGATCAAGGTGGCCCGTGCGGCCGATGTGATCCAGGAGCGTCGGAAAGCCGTCCGGCTGGCTGAAGAAAACCGGTACTGGCGGGAGGAAGAAGACGTCCGTTTCAACTACGGGGAGATCATCGGGGAATCGCCGGGCATGAAAGCGGTGTACCAAACCATTTCCAAGGTAGCGGCAAGCGACACGTCCGTATTGATCTACGGTGAAAGCGGTACAGGCAAGGAACTCGTTGCCCGCGCCATCCATTTTCACAGCCCGAGAAAGGATTGGCCGTTCATCCGCGTGAATTGCGGAGCGCTGGCGGAAGGAGTGCTCGAGAGCGAACTTTTTGGACATGAAAAAGGCGCTTTTACAGGTGCGATCCGTCGAAAGAAGGGCCGGTTTGAACTCGCTGACCGCGGGACGTTGTTTTTGGACGAAATAGGCGATCTGCCTTTCAGCATCCAGATCAAACTGCTGCGGATTCTGCAGGAAAGGGAGTTTGAACGGGTCGGCGGGGAGGAAACGCTCCGCGCGGACGTTCGTGTCCTCGCGGCAACGCATCGGAACCTTCAGGAGGCCATCCTCAACGGCCGTTTCCGGGAAGACCTTTTCTATCGGCTTCACATCCTGCCCATTCACCTGCCGCCACTCCGGGAAAGGAAGGAAGACATCCCCTTGCTGGCGACCCATTTCCTGAAACACCTCGGCCAGGAACTACGAAAGCCCGGTCTGGTGCTGGTCCGGGAGGGGAAAACAGTCCTGATGGCCTACGATTGGCCCGGCAACGTGCGCGAACTGGAAAATGTGCTTGAACGGGCGGTCGTGCTTGCGGATGGAAATGAAATCGACGAAAAAAGTTTGTCGTTCATGGTATCGGAAAAAGGAGGCACGGAGATTGCTGATTCTTTCATGAACCTCGAAGCGGTTCTGGCTTCGGTGGAAAAGCGCCATTTGGAGAACGCCATGAAAGCCGCAAAGGGTGTCAAGGCAAAAGCGGCCCGGTTGCTGGGCATTAAAGAAAGCGCGCTGTATTACAAGCTGGAAAAATACAAGTTATTGAAGATGAGGTGATCGGGGATGAAGCAAATTCCGCATGGGGCGGTTTTATGGGTTTTGGTCCTGTTCGTTGTCGCGTATGCTTCAGCGGATCGGGCCGACCTGGAAAACCGTGAACGACTCGCCGTGGAGATGCAGACGCGTCTCGATTCCCTGGAATCGATCCGTTCCAAGCTTCTGATCCAGGCGGAATCTCTGGCCAGGCAAATGGACGTGACGCGGCGAAAAGATCTGCTCAGTGCGGGCGACCACCGCCTGCTGGAAAGGCAGCTCCAGCAATCCCAACTGCTCGGGAGCCGGGTACGGGAAATCGAAGACCAGAAAAGGACGGTTTTGGATCAATACCGGCCTGTCCTCGAAACACTGATCCGTTCGTATCAGACGGAGATCGAAGATTTGGTCCGCCGCATGGAAACGGAAAAGGAATCCAGACAAAAAGAAGCGTTGCTCGTGGGTTTCAACGATGCATTGAAAAACAAACAGAGGTGGGAAGCGAAATTGTCGGAACCGGAAACAGGACCCGGCATGGCTTCCGACATTTCGGCCAAGCCGTGGGATACGCCGCGAGACCTTCTGATGAAGGGGGACTTGCTCAAAGACCGGGAGGACGGGTTGCGCAAGGAAATCCGCATTCTCGACGGACGTCTTTCGTCCCTGAAGAACGAAGAACGGGTGAGAAAAAAAGCCGAAGAACTTGCAGTAGGCCTGCACGTGTTCAATGAAAACGAAGAACTGCTCGGCCGCGAATCGCCGGTCGGCCCGGCAAACACCTTCACCGGCAAGGGAAGGGAGGTGTTGGTTCGCGATCCGCAAACCGGAAACGGAGGACTGGCACGGGTAAGCCATCCGGCAGAGGAATCCGCGAACCGGATGATCGAGGACAATCCGGACCGGACCTCCTACCGTTCGCTTTCGGATTTGCAGGAATACATCGGGCAACTGCAAGGCCTGAAAGGCCGGCTTCAAACCCAGGCGGATACGCTCCAGGATCAGGCACGCCGATTTTACCGCGCTGCCGGGGAAAGGAGAAAATAGGGATCGGCGCACGGTGCAGCAGAGGAAACGGGGCCGTTGTCTGGGTTCTGTTCGGATTGTGGGCGGGTGCTGTTCCGGCCGCCACCCGATCCTGGTCTTCCACGCTTGATTTTTCGCTGGTCCAGGACACGAATGTGTTTGAATCCGTGGACCGCCGACAAGCGGATACGGCCATGCGGCTTCTCGTTCAGGGCTCATGGAAACACCGGTTTCCCAACACCTTTTTCCTGTCGGCGTATTACCGGGGAGGGATGGAAATCTACCGGCGCTTTTCGAACGAGAACCGTTCCGTGAACGAGTGGATCGCAGAATTGGAACTGCCCGTCGGGTCGTCCGGTGCATTCGGGCTTGACGTTCAGGAAAGGGTGAAAACGTTTTTTCACGTCCGCCGCGGGTACGCGTATTCGGAGCTCAGTCCCTACGTGCGGCGGCGTTTTTCCGGGGGATTGAACGGGACCGTGTATTGCGACCTGTCCAGCCTGAATTACTCCGAGGGCACGTATTTTGACTGCCGTTCCAGGAGGGGCGGGATTCGCCTGGAATGGGCCCTGACCTCATGGATGGTCTCGACTTTTCAGTGCATGCTTGGAGACAACCGGTACCGGAGACAGGCTTACGGATTTCTGTCGGGATCCCCGTACATGGAACAATGGATTGCTCTGGGACAATCCCAAAAAGATGCCTTCCGCGAATGGTCGGTGCAGGTTGAATCCGCCCGCTGGCTCTTCGTGCGCCTTACCGTCGGTTATGAAAACAACGGTTCGAACAATTACGGATACGGATTCCGGAGACCCAAAATGCAGTTTCTGGCCGTCAAAACCATCGCAGCGGAATGGACGGTCAGCATTTTTTGGACCTCGCAGATGAAGCGGTACAAGGATTCCCTGCGTCCGATTCTGCAGGTTTATCCGGAAAGCGAGAACGAGGAAAACAATTTCGTCATGATGGATTTGACCAGGACCATTGCCGAACGGACTTCCCTCAGGGTTCAGGCGGGTCTGTATCGAAACGAATCTCCGTTCAGGGATTTGTATTACCGGAAGACGCTCTACTCCATCGGTATCGCCCACGCTTTTTGAACCACCGGAAGGCACGGTGCCGTCTTTTGAGTCCTCAGTTTTTTGAATGTTCCCCGGAAATTCGAGGGATTTTATCCGAGGGATTTTATCCATGGACAGCCCTCATCTGTCAGAACGGGACAAGCCCGATTCCCCGCTGCTTGGCCGCCTTTGGCGCCTTTGCGGCGAAGGCGTTCATTCGGACGTGGCAATCCGCGGGATATCAATATTCTGGCACGATCCTTGTCCTTGTTGTTTTGGGTTTCTGTGTCACATCATCAAGGAGGCAGCATATGCGTTCATTTCTCCAATGGGCCGGAATTTTTCTTCTGGTGGGAGCCGCGGGGGTCTTGTCCAAACCGGCCGTCTCGGCGGATGCCTACGCGAAGGGAATGACGAGAAGGCATATTGAACTTTCCTCCCGTCTACGACAGTTCCAGTCGGTTGCGCTCAAAAAGGCGTTTTTGAACAAAACCGGCACCGCCGTTCGTTCCGCAACGGATGCGTCCGGATCCATCAGCGGAAAGGTGTACGGATTGGACCTTGCCTCGATGGGTACGGCTTATGTCGAGGCCTGGATGACCGATATGAGTGGCGATTCGGTCATGACCCGGGGGGGATACAAAGGCATTGCCCTGGTGGATTCGAATTTCACCTATCGGATCGACAACCTATCTCCCGGAGATTTTTACGTGGTGATTTGGGCCGACGGATACGATCTTCAGTATTTCAACGGCGTTTCCGATCTTTCCAAGGCAAGCAAAATCACGGTCAAAGATAGAACCAATACCGTTGGAATTGATTTCCGCATGACCAAGCCCAGTCCCGGCACCGGCCGGATATCGGGAACGGTCCGCAATGCAGGGGACGGAAAACCGGTCGCGGGTGCGGCGGTCTCGGTGTATTCCTCGGACAAGAACGGTGTATCGTATTATTACGGCAAGGCAATGACCGATTCCGGCGGCCGTTACACCATCAAAGAGCTCAAGAGCGGCCGGTACTACGGTCAGGTGTATGCGGATGGGTTTGTCTGGGAAATGTACGACGATACGGACGATTTTACGCTTGCCAGGCTGATCCAGGTCCAGGAGCCGAACGAAACCGGGGGAATTGATTTTCGGATCGAACGGAGCGGATCCATTTCGGGGACGGTCACCGATGCGTCGGGCAAACCGGTCGGCAAGGCGGAAATTGTGGCGTACCTTCCGTCCGCCGATTCGTCGTCGATGACGTATCCGACGAAACCCGGTTTGATCGCCGGCCGTCAAAATACGGCGTACGCCGATCCCGACGGAAATTACGTCGTTCAAGGCCTTAAGGCAGGCAAATACCTCGTCGTGGCCATGGTTCAAATGGAATGGAATCCGGTGTACCAATGGTACCGCAATGCCCCGACGGCTTCACGTGCCGACACGGTTCTGGTCAAATCCGGTGAAACCACCCGGGGAATCGATATCCGCATTCCAATCAGCTCCTATTTCGGTTCCATCTCCGGCAAGGTGGTCGATCTGGACGGGGAACCGGTTGCCAATGCCGGAATCTATGTGCAGACACCGTCCAGCTCCATTTTGGGCGGATCCTGGACCTCCCGGTACGTCCTGACCGATTCCAAGGGCCTGTACCGGGCGGATAAACTTCCCCCGGGAAATTATTACGTGTCGTGCTGGGCGCAGATCGGTTGGCGTTCGGCCTACCGCTGGTGGCCGGATGCGGAGACCTACGAACAGGCCAAAGCCGTGGTTGTCGAATCGGACAGCCTCGTGAAGAACATCGATTTCCGCCTGCCGCTGAAACCGGAAACCGGGTCCGTGGCGGGCGCGGTCCGTTCGACCGAGGGCAAACCGTTAAAAAACGCGTCCATTCAGTTGCAATCGTATCCGGCATCGGACGGCGGAAAAGGCGGGCCGAATCCGGTCTGGGCGGGCACCAACACGGACAGCCTCGGCCGGTACATCATCAAACAACTCCCTGCGGGAACGTATCGGATGTACGCCTCCTTTTGGGAAAACGATTGGTACGGGCAGGGATGGTACAAGAACCGATCCGACCAAGCCAGCGCCGATCCTCTGGTTCTTATCGAAGGCCAGAAAATGAGCGGTGTTGATTTTTCATTGAAAATCAAACCGATGTACGGAACGATCGTCGGCACGGTCAAGGACAGTGCCACCGGGAATCCCATCCGACGCGCCTACGTGGAAATCACTCCTTCATCCAGGCAGTCCGGCTTCCGGCCGTTCGTGGCCTGGAATTTCAACACGGCAACGGATGAAAAAGGGCGCTACACGGTCGAACACCTGACCGAAGGCACCTATTTAATCGCCGTGTATGCGAATGGAGGTTTTGCATACTACAAAAACGCACCCGTCCCCGATATGGCCGATACGCTCAAGATCGAAGGGGGTCAGAAGGTCACGGCCAACGTGGCGCTGATCCTGCGAAACAACGGAAAGGGAAGCATCACGGGTCGGGTCACGTCGGATTGGGGATCTGCGGGAAACGATTCCGTAAAAATTTTAATGCCGGCCGCAGCCCCAAGGCCGCCGATGCTTGCGAAGGGTGCGCCGATCGATCTGGCCGTCGTCAAGGCCAAACCGACCATCACCATCCTCTCGTATCCGCAGTCCGAATTGTTCTACACGGCCCTTGCCGACTCACAGGGGAATTACACCTTGAAGGGGCTTCCCTCCGGTGACTATTTCGTCTCCAGCTTTGCGCCGTACCATCTGCTGGAATATTTCGACAATGCGTACGATCCGGCGAAGGCCAAACTGGTCCGGATCGAAAACGAAAAGCCGGTCGGCGGCATCGACTTCGCCCTGTCGCCCATCCTTTGGTATTACCGGAATGCGGGACCGGAACTCAAAACCGATTCCGGGACCAGCCTTTCCGGCAAGGTGCTGGATGCAAACGGCAAACCCGTTTCAGGGGCAACCGTTTATCTGCTGGACGGCAACGGACAGCCCGTGGACGGTGTGCAAACTACGGCAGACGGTTCGTACGAGCTTGCCGGCGTTCAACCGGGGAATTATTTCATCCAGGCCAGCAAACCGGGCTACGCGACTCAGTACAACGGAACATCCGCGGATTTGTCACAGACCGCCCCGCTGAACATGGCCATCGGCTCGAACGAACTGAACTTTACCCTCAGGTCGGCACCAACGACGGGGATCCGCCCGCCCGACGCGGCGCATCCCCAAGACGTCAAGTTGTATGGATGCTATCCCAATCCCTTCAATCCGGAAACGCGCATCGCTTTCGAACTGCCGGGACGTACGCACGTCGTGCTGCGCATGTTCAATCCCCTCGGACAGGAAGTGGCCGTCCCGTGCGACAGGAACCTCGAAGCCGGCCGTCACGATTTGTTCTGGAGGGGAACGGACAAAACACAACGGCCGCTTCCGAGCGGCATCTATTTCTACCGGCTGGAAACACCGGCGGCCGTGCTGACGGGAAAGGCGGTTTTGATGCGGTAGGAATTCGGAAATCGCATCACGGAGATTGAATTTCGGATTCCGATTCCTGCTGCACGGTTCTAAGATTCAACGAGGTGTCGCATGTGTAAAAAAAACGCATCCATCATGCTGACCTTGCTGTTGTGCTCCGCGGTCCGTTGCACGCGGGATTTTTCCACGCTGCCGGCTTCATCGGCGAACCTCGAATTCTCACCGCTGGAAAAAAGTCTGGTGCAGTCGGACAACGCCTTCGGGATTGGACTGTTCAGGGAAATTGCCGGAACCGAAGAAAAAAACAGAAATGTCTTCGTCTCGCCCCTGAGCGTGGCCATGGCTCTCGGCATGACACTGAATGGAGCCGCAGGCCAGACGGAAGCGTCCATCCGGAACACCCTCGGATTGGATGGCCTGACCCGCCAGGAGATCAACCAATCCTTCCAGACCCTGATGGAAAAACTGTACCACCTCGATCCGGGGCTGGTTCTGACCATTGCCAATTCGATCTGGTCCAGGCAGGACTTTGCCGTGGAAAAGGCTTTTGCCGACGACAGCCGCTTGTATTTCCAGGCTCCGGTGAGAAGCCTGGATTTCAGCCTGCCGTCCGCAGCGGATGTGATCAATGCCTGGGTCCATGAAAACACCCGGGGGAAGATTGAAAAGATCGTGGATCGGATCGCCCGAACGGACATTCTTTTTCTCGTGAACGCGATCTATTTCAAGGGCGTCTGGATGCTCCGATTCGACAAAACCCTCACGCAACAAAAACCGTTCGCTCTGCCCGAAGGCTCGCCGGTTTCCTGCGACATGATGTCCCTGCATGCCGATCTGTCCTATTGGGAAACGGCGGAGTTTCAGGCCGTGAATCTTCACTACGGAAACGAGTCGTTCGGCATGGCCATTTTCCTGCCGAAAGGTTCGGGAACGGTGGACAACCTGATTTCCGCACTGACGCCATCAACCGCCGCTGAATGGATGAGCCGATTCGCCGGTTCGAAAGGAACTTTGAACATTCCCAAATTCACGACACGGTACGAGACCGAACTGAGTCAGGTGCTGTCGAAACTTGGAATGGGGATTGCTTTTACCGGGGCTGCGGATTTTTCGAGGATCCATCGGGAAGGCGGACTTCAGATCACGCGGGTTTTGCATAAAACGTTCGTGCAAGTGGACGAGGAGGGAACCGAGGCGGCGGCGGTCACCGCAGTCGTCTTGGGAAGGGGCGCAATCGATGGTTTTTCCATGACCGTCGATCGGCCGTTTCTGTTTCTGATTCACGAGAAACGGACCGGAGCCATCCTGTTTATCGGGAAGATGGCGAATCCGGTACAACCCTGAGGGGGGCGCATGTTCAGAAACACGGTTTGGCTCGTCGTTGTTTTTACGGCCGTTTGGGTGTCGACCTGCACCCGGGATTTTTCCGTACTGTCCTTTTCCTCTGCGGACCGCGAGTTTTCGCTTCTGGAAAAAAGCCTGGCCCAATCGGACAACGCCTTCGGTGTCAACGTGTTCAAAGAAATTGTCCGGACCGAGGAAAAAGACAAAAACGTTTTCGTTTCCCCCCTGAGCGTGGCCATGGCACTGGGCATGACGTTGAACGGCGCTGCCGGTGGAACCGAAACGGCCATGCGGAAAACACTTGATCCGGCCGGTCTGCCGCAGGAGGACATCCATACGGCTTTTCAAAGCCTGATCGATGCGCTCACCCGTCTCGATCCCGCCGTCCGTTTTCAAATCGCCAATTCCATCTGGTACCGGCTCGGATTGGAGGTTGAACCGGATTTCGTTCAAACCAACCGAACCCATTTTTATGCCCTGATCCGTGAACTGGATTTTAGGCTGCCCGAGGCACCGGACGCAATCAACGGCTGGGTTTCGGAGAAAACCGGCGGCAGAATCAATAAAATAATCGACCGGATCAAGCCGGACATGGTCCTGTTTCTGGTAAACGCCATTTATTTCAAAGGAAACTGGACGACTCCGTTCGATCCGAAACAGACGCGGGACGACCGCTTCACGAAAGCGGATGGTAGCGGGATGCCCTGCATCATGATGAACCTGGAACAGAAATTCAGCTATACCGAAAACGCAACGTTTCAGGCGATCGAACTGCCCTACGGCGACGGATCCTTTTCCATGCTCGTGGTCCTGCCGCGGGAGAGCCGCTCCCTCAACGCGCTCGTGTCCGGATTGTCGGCGGACAGCCTGAACCGATGGTCCGGGCGAATGAAGGAGATCCGCATCACGGTTCAATTTCCAAAATTCAAAACGGAATACGAAATAAAATTGAACGACGCACTGACCGCGTTGGGAATGGGAGTTGCCTTTACTCCCGACGCGAATTTTACACGAATCCGTAAAACCGGCGGGCTTTGCATCGATGAGGTGAAGCATAAAACGTTCGTGGAAGTCAATGAAGAAGGCACGGAGGCGGCGGCCGTGACCGTGGTCGGCATCATCGAAACGGCGCTGGGACCCCGCCTGCGCGTCGACAGGCCGTTCCTGTTTGTCATTCGGGAAAAACGCTCGGGGACGATTTTGTTCATCGGAAGGATGATGGAGCCGAAGTCAGGATGAACTCCTTCGGGGCGGTTCATCCAGGGACGGATCCGGGCGATACGGAATCCCGAATGGCCTGCCGGGCGTTTGCAGGGCGAGTGCCGGTTCACAGAAAATCGGTCGGAGGCATCCAATGAGAACGTCGAACATTGCGTCATCGGTGTATTTGTTTATCCTGGCTGTCGTTTTTGCGGCCGCCTGCACGGTCTCCTGCCGGAGACTGTTTTCCACGGCCCCTTCCCGTACCACGTTGTATTATTCAAATTCGTTTGAGTCGGACGATGACGCAAAGGGATGGACCGGTGTGGCAACAGACATGTTTATTGCCGATCCCGCGCCCAACAGCGGGGACCGGTCACTCCAAATCGGCGGCGGATGCATCCAGCCGGCGGCCTGGTTGGTGTTTCCCAAAACGACGGAAGAAATCCGGTTTAAATTCTCGTGCTGGGGCAAAGTGGATCAGCCGAACCAGAGCGGAGCGGTTGTGCTGGGGGTGGAAGGGGATACGGACGATTCCAACAGCCTCGAAATCCGGATCCAGGAGAGGAATTGGACGTATTACGCATCCAATGCATCCCTGGTGTGCCCGAGGGGAAAGCAGCTCCGTCTTGAAATGCGAATCGGGGGAATCGTTTTTGCCTCCATGCACGTGGACGGCCTGATCGTCGAAAGGGTGAACGACTGACCGCCCTTTCTCCCCGCCGAATTTCTCCGCAAAAAACCAATGAATTTTATACCAGATTTTGCTATATTTCTCCGATTGCTGTTTTCCAGAATCGATCGTGCAGGATGGTGATGCAAGACAAAAAATCGGATTCGTTTGCCGGCAAATCGTTTCCCTTGAATTTTCAAAACGTCACTCTTTTCCTCTTCCTCTGGGTCGCCACGGGATTTGTGCTCGGTACGTCTTTTCTTTACGGTCCCGTGAGGTGGAGTTTGATCCTCAGCCCGAGCCACGGCCCTGATCCGGGTGTTGAAAGCCGTGTCGTTGCACTGGCGATCGCCGTTGCGATCCTGTTTTCCTTCCGGCTGACGTTTCAATTTGTCCGTACAATCGTTCGAACGTCCCGGCCGGATATCCGGTTCGGTATCCCCGGGCTTGTTCTTCTTTTTGTTGTAATTGTGTGGATCGGAGACGGTGCTTCCGACCGTCTGTTCAGCAAGACCGTCCGGACCAAAACGGTCCCAACGGTGGCGGTGTCCCGGGAAGGGGAAACCGGATGGATGCGGAGTTTTTTGGAGCAAGGCATGCCGAATGTTCGAACGACCATCGCCTTGGCTCCAATGCTATCGCTTTTCACCGCGTTCATTGCCATCCAGGTCGGCCGGATGCGGGTCAAAAAAAATATTCGGGTTCCCTACACACGGAAGGTTTTTCATTTTTTTATCTTCACCCTGGCAGCGGGCCTGCAACCGGCCTTTGGATTGTCCTCCGTCGTACTCTTCGGTATCGTGGTCGGACTGGCCGTGCTCTACGCTGTCCTCAGGGGGAAAGGTTTCCCGTTCTACGACGCCATCGCGCGTCAGACGGATGCGCCGCACAGCACTTTTTTCGTAACGGTGCCTTTCTTGTCCACGGCCGTCGGAGGCATTGTGGCGAACCTGATTTCCATCCGGTTCGCACCCATCGGCTACCTGATCACGGGATGGGGGGACGCTGTTGCCGAACCCGTGGGCAGCCAATGGGGAAGGCATTGGTATAAGGTTCCCGGTCTTGACGGTATTCACGTCGACCGCAGTCTGGAGGGATCACTGAGCATTCTGCTTGTCGGAACGGCGGTGGTGTATTTCTGGTGCCTGCTCACGGGAATGCCGTCGGGACTCGCCGCCATGACGGCTTTGCTCTGTGCTTCCATCGGAACGGTGGTGGAGGGGATCAGCAACCACGGTCTGGACAATTTTACGATCCAGGTGGCGGTGACGGCTGCAGCAGTGTGGGTGGCGGGGTAAGAATGTGAAATGTGAAGTGTAAAGCGTAAAGCGTAAAGCGTAAAAATAAGGATTCACCTACACGATCGTTCAACAACAGATCAAATCCAATCTCCTCATGCCCACGGCAGAATTGTTCGTTACGCACCTTGACTTTATCCCCGTTTGTCTGTAAATTGAAAAGACGTGGTATATTCCTCCAACCGAAAACGGATTTAAAAAGCGATCCACGAGGGCCGCGAATGAAAACCACACTTGCCCAACGCGTTCTAACGATTCCCCCTTCCGGCATCCGCCGTTTTTTCGACATCGCAGCCACCATGAAAGACGTGATTTCGCTCAGCATCGGCGAGCCGGATTTCGTCACGCCGGAGCGGATCCGCCGGGCCGGAATCGCGTCCATTGAACGCGGCGAAACAAAATACACGTCGAATTCCGGCACGGTGGAATTGAGACGGGCGCTCTCCGATCACCTTTTCTGGCGATACCGCGTGCACTACGACAGTGAAAAGGAACTTCTCATCACGGTTGGCGTATCGGAAGCGCTGCTTTGCGCAATGCTTGCGACGATCGAACCGGGTGATGAAGTGATCGTGCCCGAACCCAGTTTTGTGGCCTACCAACCCAGTGTGGTCTTTGCAGGCGGAACGCCGGTTGTCGTCGAAACGCGGGTCGAAAACCAGTTTCAGGTAACCGGCGAATCGATCGAACGCGCGGTCACGCCGAAGACGAAAGGCATCCTCATCGGGTATCCCAACAATCCCACCGGAGCGGTGATGTCCCGCGGACGGCTGCTTGAAGTCGCGCAGGTCGCGGAGAAGCACGACCTGCTCGTTTTTTCCGATGAAATCTACGACCGCCTGGTGTATGGTGTCGAGCATGTCTGTTTTTCAGCCCTTCCCGGAATGCGCGACCGGACCATCCTGCTCGGCGGCTTTTCCAAAGACTACGCGATGACCGGATGGCGCATCGGGTATGCCTGCGGGAATCCGGAGGTTCTTGGAGCGATTCGTAAAATTCATCAGTACATCATCATGAGCGCGCCGACCATGGGGCAGGCATGCGCTCTGGAAGCGTTGCTGCACGGAGAAGCCGATGTGCAGAACATGGTGCGCCTGTACGATGAGCGGAGGCGCTTGATCGTGTCCGGTCTGAACCGGATCGGTCTGCCCACGTTCGAACCGCACGGCGCATTCTACGCCTTTCCCGACATCCGCCGAACCGGGCTACGCTCCGAGACGTTCTGCGAAAAGTTGCTCGACTCGGAACGCGTCGCCGTCGTTCCAGGGAACGCCTTCGGCGCCTGCGGCGAAGGATTCGTTCGCATCTGCTATGCCGCAAGCATGGAGGAGATCGAAGAGGCGCTAAGCCGGATCGAACGGTTTGTGAAATAGAACGCGTGCAGCACAAAAACCACTTGAGAATAAAAATGGCATTCTCGAAAACACATGCAGCCAGGGCGTTGACGTTCTGGCTCTTTCGTTTGTCCGAGATGGGTCATTGCCCGATTTGCACAATTGAGGAGACGGTATGAGGAAAACGACACTGCTTCGGAAAATGCTGGAGGCCAGGGAGCCCCTGGTCATGTGCGGTGCCTACGACGCTTTGAGCGCCATTCTGATCGAACGCGCCGGTTTCAAAGCGATCCAATGTTCGGGATTCGGCATTGCGGCTTCCATGATTGCAAAGCCGGATGTCGGACTTCTTTCCTACGGAGAAATGTTGGACCAGACACGGCGCATTATCCAGGCCGTCGACCTTCCGGTGATGGGAGACGGCGACACCGGTTTCGGCGCGGCCGTGAACGTGGTCCGCACGGTCAAGGAATTTGAAGCGTGCGGCGCCGCAGGCATCAACCTCGAGGATCAAGTGTTCCCAAAGCGTTGCGGCCACCTCGAAGGCAAAGAGATCATTTCCGAAGAGGAAATGATCGGCAAAATCCAGGCAGCCGTGGATGTGCGCGAAGATCCCGATTTTATCATCAACGCACGCACCGATGCCATTGCCGTGTCGGGCATCGAGGAAGCCATCCGCCGGGGCAAAGCCTATGCCAAGGCCGGAGCCGACCTCATTTTCGTTGAAGCACCCCAGAACCGCGACCAGATCCAGCGCATCGTCAAAGAAATCGATGCACCCATTTCCATTAACCTGTTCGACGCTGTCAAAGGCGGGAAAACGCCCATCCTTTCGATCGCCGAATTGAAGGAACTCGGCGTGGCCCGCGTGTCCATTCCCGTCGGTGTCGTCTTCGCCGCCGTCCGCGGCATGGAAAACTTCCTGGAAGTCATTTCCAGACAGGGCGTAGCCCCGGACCGGACGGATCTCGTGGTCGGTTTCGACTACTGGAAGGACGTGGTCGGTTTTGAAGAGGTCAAGGAACTGGAGCGAAAGTATCTGCCGAAGCGCGTCGTGGAAAGCAAATACGGGAGCCGCCGATGAAGGCCCTGGTGAAAAAAAATCCGGGAAAAGGAATCTGGATAGAGGACGTTCCCGTACCGGCGTACGGGAACAACGACCTCCTGGTCAAAGTCACCAAAACGGCCGTTTGCGGTACGGATGTCCACATTTACAAATGGGACGAATGGTCGCAGCGCACCATCAAAACCCCGATGGTCATCGGGCACGAATTCGTGGGTGAAGTGGTGGCGAAGGGCGTCAACGTCAGCGGTTTTGAAATCGGCGAGCGCATTTCCGGGGAAGGCCACATCGTGTGCGGCATTTGCCGGAGCTGCCGGGCGGGAAGGAGGCACCTCTGCACCAATGCCATCGGAATCGGGGTAAACCGTGACGGCTGTTTCGCCGAATACCTCGCGCTTCCGGTATCGAACGCCTGGCACGTGCATCCGGATGTTCCATCCGAAACCGCGGCCTACTTCGATCCGTACGGCAACGCCACGCACGCGGCGCTGTCGTTCGATCTCGTCGGCGAGGACGTGCTGGTGACCGGCGCCGGGCCCATCGGCATCCTATCCGTGGCAATCGCCAAACACGTGGGCGCCCGCAACGTCGTGATCACGGACGTGAATGATTTTCGCCTGGAACTGGCCAAGAAGATGGGTGCAACGCGCGCGATCAATGTCACGCACACGTCCATCCAGGAATGCATGCAGGAGCTGCACATGATCGGTTTTGACATCGGTCTGGAGATGTCCGGAAACGCGGACGCCTTCGAGGCCATGCTGGAAAGCATGCACCACGGCGGTCGGATCGCCCTACTCGGCATCCTGCCCCGCGGAACCCAGATCGATTGGGACCAGGTCATTTTCAAGGGGCTGATCATCAAGGGGATTTACGGCCGGGAAATTTTTGAAACGTGGTACAAGATGCAGACCATGCTCCAGAGCGGTCTGGACATTTCCGGCGTCCTGACGCACCGGTTCCCTTTTGAGGATTTCCAGAAAGCGTTCGATGTGATGCTGTCCGGGCAGTGCGGAAAAGTGATCCTGGAACTGGATTTATAAAACAATGGAACACGGATCTTCACGGATATGGCAGATTTACGCGGATGAATATCGACAAATATAGAAAATAGTATGTGCAAAGGAAAAAAACCATGATGAAAAAGAAACGTACCCCTGATGGGAATCCTCCGTTGCGACTTTTTTATTTCATCCGGCGCGTTTTCGCGTTTGTTGTTTCCATGCCATTTTCACTGGTATTGGGTTTCGGCTTTACCGTTGCCATTGCCGCAGCCACGTTTATCGAAGCCATACACGGAACACCGGCGGCTCGGGTGCTGGTGTACAATGCCCGATGGCTCGAAATCCTTTTGCTCCTGATCGGTATCAACCTGACGGCGAGCATTGTGAAATACAGAATGTGGCGAAAAGGGAAAAGAATGGTTTTTCTTTTTCATCTGGCTTTTCTCCTGATTCTTCTTGGAGCAGGGATCACGAGGTATTTCGGCCATGAAGGGATCATGCACATCCGGGAAGGAGGTTTATCCAATGCCATCCTTTCCGAAAAAACGTACATTTCCGTTTCCCTGAAATCGGGCGATCAGAACATTCCTTACGAAAAACCGGTTCTATTTTCCGAGGTGACGAAAAACCGCTTCAACCGCACCTGGAGACTGAACGGACGTTCGGTGCGTCTGTCGCTGATTGATCGTATCCCCGGCGCCGGGAAAAAACTCGTGCCGGATGAAACCGGAAAACCGGGTATTTCACTTGTGGTTTTGGAAGGCGACCAATCGGCCACACGGGTTATGCTGGAATCGGAGTCGGCCGATTGGAAAAACGTGCATTTCGTGTTCGGCGATTCATACCCGGATTCCTCCACAGGGACCGTGGTTCGAATCCGAATCCGACGGGACGGACCTGTTTTTTCGACTCCCTTGCCCGTTCGGGTGATGGACATGGCCAGCCGGAACCAAAAATCGTTCCAGCCCGGCCAATCCATCGCTTTGGTTCCGTATTCCGTTTATACCCTGGGAAACATCCGTTTTGTGCTGGAGCAGTTCGTTCCCGGCGGAAGGATCGAAGCCGTAAGACCGGACAAGACCCAAAAGCAGGACGAATCGGATAGGAAGCTTCAGGACGCGCTTGTGTTTGAAGCCGCGGTTTCAGGACGGGTGCGAACGGTTTCCGTGTTCGGCCTGCCCGGCGAGACCGGCATGGAGGAAAGACTGAATCTGGACGGAGTGGACGTCGGCCTTGCCTATGGATCAAAAGAAATCTTTTTTTCGTTTGGTTTGAAGTTGAACGATTTCCGGATTGACCGGTACCCCGGATCGATGAAACCGGCGGGATTCACCAGCGACGTGACAGTCGTGGACCGGTCAGAAAACCTTGAGAAACCGTATTCCATTTTTATGAACCATATACTCAGGTACAAGGGCTATCGCTTTTACCAGTCGTCCTACGACGAGGATGAGATGGGGACGGTGCTTTCGGTCTCGCGCGATCCAGGCATGGTCCCAACCTATATCGGGTACGCGCTTCTCGGCCTGGGTCTGACCTTCGGCCTTTTCCGTCCCAAAAGCCGTTTCCGGGTTCTGGGTCAAAACATCAAAAAGACGGCCATGAACGGTTTTATTGCCGTTTCTGCTTTCGCCCTTTTCTGGAGCACCGGGGAGACGCGCGCATTCGACGGGGCGAACAGCCTTGGGGCATTGGATAATGCCCAGTGCCGCCGTTTTGCTGGCGTTGCGGTTCAGGACAACGGGCGCATCAAACCGGTACACTCGCTTGCGAAAGAACTCATCCGAAGCGAAAACCGCCTGAAAGGGCTTTCGGGAATAAACGCGGATCGGGTAGGGCTTTGGGCTTTTGCCTTTCCCGAAGAGGCCGGACCGAGCGGATATTTTCAGAACAGCCAACCCGAAAAGATGTTCCGACTCTTTCCCGTCGTGAACGATCCTTTGCACAGCTGGGTCACGGTTGATGAAGCAGGAAAACGGATGGACACAGAGGACAAAGCATTCGTCCTCCGGTGGACCGATGCATACCGGAAATCCGTTCGGGAAAACGACAGGACAAAAGCGGATTCCCTGCTCACCCTTCTGGAGGGCTTTCAGGCGACGCGGGGTCGGGACGTTTTCCCCGGAGCGCTCCGGTTGAATGCGGAGGTGTTGTACAACCGGGCGGATGTTTTTGCGCTGTCGGCATCCGTTCTGTTCTGGGCCGGATTGCTGATGTTGGTCGGCTGCATCCTGCGAGTCGTAAATCCGAGATGGATCTGGAAACCGGCGAATGCGTTTCTCGCCGTCGTGCTGGTTCTTGGTTTTGTTTTCCAGACCGGCGGAACGGGTTTGCGCTGGTTCGTTTCCGAACATGCGCCGTGGACCAATAAATACGAATCCATGGTTTTTATCGCCTGGTCCGTAATGTTCGCCGGGATGTTGTTCGGACTCAAAAACCGTTTCATGCTCGCCGGTGCCGGAATCCTTTCAGGTGTCTTTTTGTGCGTCGCAGGTATGGACTGGATCGATCCCAAGATCACCACGCTGCCGCCCGTCCTTAAATCGATCTGGCTCGTGATACACGTTTCAGTGATCACGTCGAGTTATGGATTTCTCGGGTTGGGCGCCGTCCTGGCCCTGTTCAATCTGCTGCTTCTGGCATTCCAAACAAAAAAGGCAGTACGGACCATCCGGTCCATTGTCGCATACGAAACCCTGGCCATCGAGAGGATTTCGCTTCTGGGTTTGATGCTGTTGACCCTCGGCAATTTTTTGGGAGCCGTCTGGGCGAACGAAAGCTGGGGAAGGTATTGGGGCTGGGATCCGAAAGAAACGTGGACGTTGGTGACGATTCTGGTTTACAGCCTGGTTCTGCACCTGAGGCTGGTCCCGAAACTCGGCGGAACCGTTCTCTTCAACGTTGCTTCCCTGTTCGCATTCGGATCGGTGCTCATGACGTATTTCGGAGTCAATCTCTATCTCTCCGGGATGCATTCGTACGCCTCGGGAGAACGTCCCGGTTTTCCGGCAATGGCTTTTGTGGTTGCTGGTGTTTTTACGGCAATCAGCGGAATCGCGTGGATTAAAGGGAAAAAGGTGTTCACATAAAAGAGAAAAATCTCCACGGAAACCCACGGAACAACACGGACGACGCATTGCTTTATCCTTTTTCCGTGTGGTGTCGTGTTTTTTCCGTGGCGGATGCAATTTGGAGAACTGCATGTACGGAAAAATAAGGGAAGACCTGTCATCCCAGCTTCAATCCATCCGCGAAGCGGGGCTCTACAAACAGGAGCGGATCATTGCGGGCCCGCAGGGTGTCCGCATCCGTCTGGCGGACGGATCGGAAGTGCTCAATTTCTGCGCCAACAATTACCTCGGCCTGTCAAGCCATCCGAAGATGATTGCCGCAGCGCACCGGGTTCTGGATGAATGGGGTTTCGGTATGTCGTCGGTCAGGTTTATCTGTGGAACGCAAAAAATCCACAAACTCCTAGAAAAGAAGTTGTCCGAGTTTCTGGGGACGGAAGATACCATCCTGTATGCCGCCTGCTTCGATGCCAACGGCGGTGTGTTCGAACCGTTTCTTGATGAGGAGTGCACCGTGCTGACCGATGCCCTGAACCATGCTTCGATCATAGACGGCATCCGGTTGACCAAGGCCAGACGGTTGATTTACCAGCACAACGACATGGATGATCTGGAAGAAAGGCTCCGGTCCTGCGGGGACGCGAAGTACCGTATGATTGCCACGGACGGTGTTTTTTCCATGGACGGGGAAATGGCCAAACTCGACACGATCTGCCGTCTCGCGGAACACTACGATGCCCTGTTGATGGTGGACGACAGCCATGCCACGGGTTTCGTCGGAAGGACGGGGCGCGGTACGCCTGAGCATTTCGGAATCAGTGGCCGCGTGGATCTCATCGCCACCACGTTCGGCAAGGCGCTCGGCGGCTCCTCCGGGGGCTGCGTCTCGGGACGAAAGGAAATGATCGAATTCCTGCGTCAAAAAAGCCGACCCTACCTTTTTTCGAACACCCTGTCTCCGGTTGTCGCCGGTGCAACCCTCGCCGTGCTCGACATGCTCTCCGAGAGCACCCATCTCAAGGACAAACTGGAAAAGAACACCTCGGCCTTTCGACGCATGATGGCGGCGGCCGGATTCGATATCAAACCGGGAAACCACCCCATTGTGCCGATCATGCTTTACCAGGAAAAGTTGGCCCTCGAAATGGCCGATCTGCTTTTGAAAGAAGGCATCTATGTGGTCGGCTTTGCGTATCCGGTGGTGCCGAAAGGGCAGGCGAGAATCCGTGTGCAGGTTTCAGCGGCGCACAAGCCGATGGATCTGGAAAAAGCCGTGGATTCGTTCCGAAAGGTGGGGAAAAAATTGGGGGTCATCCAACAATAAGCCATCTTCGACATTCAAAGGTTATTAAATTATAATTTGTTTGTAGGTGTGAATTTATCAGGCTAACGTTGCAACAAAGCCCCGAACGTGGATTCGGGGCTTTGCAATTCAAGAACGATTTTGATCTGCCGGTTGGTCAAAAAGCAAAATCCAGCAGGAGCGCGAACAGGTTGTCCGTTGTTTTCTGTGTTTTCCCTATGGTTCGATGCGTGTATTCCGCGTGAATGGACACGTTCACCGCGGACCAGTCACCGAGGTAATGCCGAAGCAGTCCGGAAATTGCATTGACCTGTCCTTCGGCGTCGTATTCGGGCGGATTAATCCGGTTCAGCAGAATCGACGCGACCAGA
>Ga0315277_10001105_pt1 | contig 39921 bp, 41 predicted proteins | sample YL17G05_15_MG_FD_203695 | JGI IMG/M metagenome (GOLD analysis project Ga0315277, IMG submission 203695) | Sediment microbial communities from Yellowstone Lake, YNP, Wyoming, USA - YL17G05_15 | ecosystem: Environmental > Aquatic > Freshwater > Lake > Sediment | place: USA: Wyoming | collected...
GATGTCCCCGGCTTCCTGGCTAACGACGAGGCGGCCGAATCCGGCGCCATCCGCGCCTACAACGAGGCCATCCGGTTGGCCGTGGATACCGGCGATAACGGCACGCGCGACCTGCTGGAGTCGATCCTGGGTGACGAAGAGTTGCACATCGATTGGGTCGAAGCCCAGCAGGATCAAATCCGCCAGATGGGCTTGCAGGCCTATCTCTCGGAGCAGGTCGGCTAGCCCGTCCCACTCCGTTTTCCTCCAACACGCCCGCGGCGAAGCACGCCTGGCAGTCAGCGCTTCGCCGCGGGCGGCTTTCAAACGTTCGGCCCGCGAGGCCTTCCCTCTTTCTTCCGCTGTCATTCGTCCGGCGGCCCAAGCCGATTGGGCACCGCCCCGGGAAGATGCAACTCGCGCTTATCCCGCAGCGCGGGGTCGCGCACGTGCCCCGCCCGCGCCAATGTCGTTCTCTCAGAAGGTGTGATGACCCAACCCACCGCCGCTCCAATGCACGCCCGGACTCTCGGAAAACTGTGGCTGGCGATCTTCCTGGTGTCCTTCCCCTTCGGTATCCTGTCCTTCGTGCTGCCGATCTATGGACGGGTGCTGGGGGCATCGGCCGTAGAGGTCGGCGGCCTGTTCTCGGCGGTGGCCCTCGTTCCCGTCGTGGTGCGGCCATTCCTCGGGCGAGCGCTCGATCGATGGGGGCGGAGGCCTTTTCTGCTCATCGGATTGGCGGGCTACGTCGTGGCCATGGCCCTCTTTTGCGTCGCCACCAGCGTGCTCATGCTCGCGGTGGCGCGCTTCTTCCAGGGGTTGGGGCAGGCCTTTCTCTGGCTGTCGGCGTTGACCATCATCGCCGACCTCGCCGCGGCATCAGGGCGCGGGCGCGATTTCGGATTCATTGATGAGGCGGTCAATCGGGGCGCATTGATCGGCACGGTCATCGGCTTCACGCTGTTGGGAGTCCTGTCGCAAGCTGCCCTCGACGCACGGCATGTGTGGTTCTGGGTGTTTGCCGGCTTCACCCTGCCGGCGGTGTGGGCATTGTGGGCGGGTTGGCGAGGGGTGGGCGAGACTCGCCCGGCGGCTGCGTTGCGCCCGCTCGCCAGCCGGCCGGTATCGCCTCAACTCTTCACGCTGATGGGGATTGTCTGCCTCACTGGAGCCTCCGGCGCCATGGTCTGGCCGCTGCTCATGGTGTTCCTCCAGGATTCGCTGGGCGCCAACCTGGCGGCACTGGCGGCAGCCTATGCGCCGGCCGCCCTCATCAGTGCATTCCTCCCCTCACGGATGGGACGGCTGGCCGACCGGTTCGGCCGCCGCCCGCTGATGATCGCCGGGTTGGTGGTCGGGGCCATCGCCTCCGTTTTGATCCCTCACCTGCGCAGCGTCGGGTTGCTGGCCGTCCTGTGGACGGTAGAATCTATCGGCTACGCCGCTTCGATACCGGCGGAGCGCGCCTTCGTGGCGGATATCGCCGGTGAAGACACGCGCGGCTCAAGCTACGGTTTGTACACGTTCGCCTACTTTCTCGGCGCGCTGGTGGGGCCGTTGGCCGGCGGGTGGTTGTACGACCATGCGGGCCACGCCATTCCCTTCTATGTGAATGGACTGGGCTTGCTGCTCGGCGGGCTGCTGGTCGCGGTCGCGCTGCGCGAGCCCCGGCCGCGGGTCGTCGAAGCCCAGGCGGGTTGACGCGTGTCGACCAACGCTCCACTGGAAGCCGCGATCTCCGCCCGCTCTCGCCGCCCGGCGACCCTCGCGCGCTATCTCGCCCGCAGCCGACCGCGGTCGGGCCGCAGGCCTGTGAGGTGCCCATGATCCGTTTGATCGGCTTTGATGCAGACGACACGCTGTGGCACAACGAGATCGTGTACCGCGAAGCGAAGGGGGCCCTCGGCCAGCTTCTCGCCCGCTTCGCCGACCCGCTCCAGACGCACGAGCAGCTCAATCGCAACGAGCTGCGCAATGTCGGAGTGTATGGCTACGGCATTAAGTCGTTCACCTTCTCGATGCTCGAGACCGCCGTCGAAATCTCGCGCGGCGGGCTGACCTCGGCCGACATCGAAACCATCCTCGGCCTCGGGCGCGCCATGCTGCAACGCGATGTTGAACCTATCGCGCACGTCGGCGAAACGCTCGCCGCGCTCGCGGCGGCCACGCCGCTGGCATTGCTCACCAAGGGCGACCTGGCTGAGCAGACCCGCAAGATCAGTCGCAGCGGTTGGGCGGAGTTGTTCCGCTACGTCCAGGTGGTCGCCGACAAGACCCTGAGCGTGTACCGTGACTTCCTCGCTCAGGCCAACGTGTCTCCCGCGGACTTCTTGATGGTTGGCAATTCGCTCCGTTCTGATATCCTGCCCGTCCTCGAGCTCGGCGGCCAGGCTGCCTACATCCCGCACCCCCTCACCTGGGATCACGAGTCGGCCGCGATGCCGTCGGCCGACAACAGCCGCTTCCACTTGCTCTCCGGTATTCTCGATGTTCTGCCCCTCGTCGCCAGCCTGACCTCGCGCGGCCCCTGATCCGAACTCGTTCGTGGCACCTCGAATCTGCAATCGTGTCTACGCCCGAGGGTCTCATCCTCACCCGCGCTCGCGTACCGCTCAGCGCCGGAACGTGCTCACGGATGATTTTCCCCGCAGCACAATTCGCCCCGCGCGCGGCACGCCTCCGCATCTAAGGTGGTCACCGTATGGCTCACGATGTACAATCGCGGTTGGCACTCAGGCACAGCCGCCCGGGCAGGGCAAATCGGGGGATGGGGGACATGCTTCCAACGCAGATCAGCCAACCCTGGATCCTGGCCAACGCCGCCTCGCTGCTGATGTGCGTCGTGGCCTACCTTTGGCCGCGCGCCGGCCGCGCACTCTTCGCCGCACTGTTCTTCATCACGGCGGCCGCCACCGGCTACCTCGCCCTCACTCAGCCGTGGTTCTTCATCGCTGGGCCGGCCGACGCGGCTCGCCTTGTTTTGTACCGCGAGTTCATACTGGGCTTCTTCCGTGCGCATGTGGTAGCTTTTGCGCTGGCCCTCGCGCTGTTGCTCTTCCTCATCGGGCTGGCGCTTGTCCTCGGCGATGCCTTGCTGCCCATCGGCCTCACGGCCGGGGTCGTCTTCCTCGCCCTGCTCGCTCCCTTCGGCATCTGGGTTGCATTCCCGGCACCCCTCCTGCTCGCGCTCGGGCTGGCCTGTGTTCGGGTGGCGCCCGAAGGGCGGGAGGGCCGGCCGCGCTGAGGCACCCGGCGCGCTCGCCGCTTCGGTCACCGTATCTCCTCCCCATCCCCGGACCTCGATCGCGCGCGATCCGCCCCATGGCACAGTGCTGCGGCAGCGCATAATAATAGAAGCGAGCCTACCCGCAGGTGCAGGTAGGCTCGCGCGCGAATTCCTGCCCGCCGGACCCAGCCCGGCTGGTGTGTCACTCGTACGAGGCAGCGATGACCTCATCCAACCCGCGCTTGGGGACGTGATGGACCTGCTGCGCATCCCTCCAGTAGCGAACATCGCCGTCCGGCGGCAGCGGCTCGAGCACCACCTGCTCCTTGGGTTTGCCCAGGACGATTACAAAGAGAATCTCCAGAGGCTCCGGCAGCGTCAGCAGGCTCGCCATAGCCTCTTTCTTCACCGAGCCGATGATGGCTCCGCCCCATCCCGCTTCTCGGGCCGCCAGAAGAATCGTCTGTCCGGCAATGCCTGCATCGGTGTCGCAGCTCCGGCTGATGCGAGTGTCCCCCAAAACCACGATGTACGCCGCCGGGCGCTCGCCCTCCACCGGCCCTCCCCAGTCCTTCAGGTAACCGGCCCACGCCAGCAGCGGGAAGATGCGCGCATTGAGTGTTCGCGAGGTGCACAGAACGTACTTCAACGGCTGCGCATTGCGGGTTGAGGCGCATTGGCGCGCCAGGTCCACCATCTCGCGCAGGGTCGCCAGCGGCAACGGCGTCTCCTCATAGAATCGGCGGACACTACGGGTCTTGGGGACTAGGTCCTTGAGCATGATGAACCTCCGCGGGGTTGTGGCCGGATTATAGCCTGCCACTCTTCGACCGCGACGGCCTATTGACCCGCACGGCCGGCCCATCCCATGCCGATGAGCTCCCAGGCCGCGCCTATCGTCACGCATGCCGTGCCCCCTCGAGATAGAATAAGCGAGCTCCGAACGTTTGGCTCGCCGGGTGCGATGATCTACGTCGTGGTCGAGGAGTTGATTCCCGAATCGCAGCAAGCCATAGACACGCATCGCGCCACCCTCGGGGCGATGCTCGGCTTCGTGATGATGATGATCCTCGACGTTGCGCTCGGCTGATCCGCCGACGCCCGCGAGAGGAGTTGGGCTGTGAGAGATCCCTCCCTACTTCACGCGCGCATCTTCGCCGCCGTGGGCAAAATCCCCTCCGGGCGGGTTGCCACCTATGGCCAGATCGCCCGCCTGGCCGGGCTTGGGAACCACGCGCGGCTGGTGGGCTATGCCTTGCATGCCCTGCCCGGCGGGTCGCGTGTCCCCTGGCACCGGGTGCTCAATGCGCGCGGCAGGATAAGCCTGCGAGGCGACGGCGCGCGACGGCAACTGAGCCTGCTCCGCCACGAGGGCGTGCGTCCTGCGGCCAACGGAACCATCGACCTGACCCTGTTTCAATGGCGGCCGTCCTCCACGCGCGCCCTGCCCCGCCAGAACAAGGGGTTGCCCTGAGCCGAATCGCGATCATTTGGGGATCGCATCCGTCACGGGTCATCACGGGGGGTGGTGACCTGCGCCACGCATTCCGGCTCCGCTGGCCCGGATCGTGCGCATGGGGTTGTGTAAGATTCGGAGAATGACTCGGGCCGATCTCGATTTCGCCGCTTTGTGAACCGAGACGGTGGGCTTGTCCCGCGAGACTCGCGGTCATATAGGTGTGCTCATGGAGGACAACCATGCCGGCTCCCGAAGAGCGAGTTCAGCTGCGTCACCCTGAGCAGGGCAAGGCGGCACCGCGCATCGAACGCTGGAAGTATGAGGCGTTAAAACGCGCCATCCTCAAAGTGGTTCCGCGAAAAGAGCCCCGACTGCCGTTCGCCCGCCTGGCGACCGCGGTCGCGCGGCAACTCACCCGGGCAGAGCGCGCCAAGCTTGGCTCTCTCCCCTGGTATGCCATTTCAGTCAAACTCGACCTCGAGGCACGCGGTTTCTTGCGCCGCATCCCGGGCGCCGCCCCGCAACGCCTCATCCGTCTCAAGTGAACGACGCCCGTAGCGGTTGCGCCACCTCTTCAACCACAACATTCGGGGTTCGAACGTGTAGAATGGCTCCATGGGCGGAGAAGGCCCAATGCACGCTTCCTGGCATTGCGCCCAGTGCCTGACTCCCTCGAGGAAGAGGAGACGACCTCGATGCCTCGCAATCGACCCCGGCTCGCGACCATCGCGCCGCTTCTGGTTATTGTGGCAGGCCTGGCCTGCCGAATTCAATACCCCGGCCAGCCGGTTGAGCCGAGCCCTCAGCCGCCATCCTCCACCTCCTCTCCGGTCGGCCCCGCCGCGATTCCGAGGCTTGTGATCGTCGGCCCCCGGCCGCTGCCGTGTCCGGCGGGTTTGTGCTTGCAGATCTACGACCCGGCCAGTGGCGAGTACTGGGCGGACCAGCCAGAGATCCGCGGTCTTTCTTATCAGCCCGGCTTCGTCTGGCAAGTAATCATCGAGCCGGGCGGCGGCACTTCACCGGCCGCTTGGGCAGTGACCCAGGTCGTCGCGCAAGACCTGGCGGCGGGTGAGATCGTCGTAACCTCGCCCCACGTCGGCGATGCCTTTCGCGCCGGCGATGTAGTGCGCGGCACGGTCACGGTCGCGCCGTCCGACGGACAATTGGTCTATCGAGTGTACGATGCGGGCGGAACGCTGATCGGCGAGGGCTCCATCGCGGTAACCTCCGCCGACGCGGGCTCGGGGTCTTTCGAGTCGGCCATCCAGTTTGGGGAGTATGAGGGGCCAGGCCGAATCGAAATCCTCGATCTCTTCGGTTCGGCGGGATTCGTCGCCGGGTCAACGTCCGTCGATCTCTACCTGGGGATGGCGGCGCCGCCAGAATCAAGACCCTCAGCACGGGTGCTTGAGTCGCGCGGCATCTTCATCGATTCACCCACACGTTATTCGGTATCTCCCCCATCCTTTGAAGTTCGCGGCCGAGTGAGCCTCTCGCCATTTGAGAACACACTGGGTTATCACGTGTTCGGCGCCGACGGCCGCCTGCTGAATGCGGGCAGCCTGATGGTGCAGGCCGAACTCGGCCAGCCCGGCATCTTCACCAGCCCGATTTCGTCCCCCGCCTCGTACCGCGGGCCGCTGCGCCTGGTGATCTTCGAAGGCAGTGCAGCCGATGGCCTGGTACTGGCTTCCGCGACTCTCGATCTCTTCGTGGAGGGAGGCGCGCTGCCTTGAGGCGTGCCGCAGGCCGCTCGGTCCTCTGGCATCGTTGCATGCTTGCGGCCGATTGCGAAACGTGCTCAAATAGCCGGACCTGCCGCAATCGCCCGCGCCGCCAGCCGCCGCGGATGACCGCCGCAACGGCGTGCATCCCATCCCGCGCCAGGTTTGGGACTCTCACCCATGACCTCCTCGTCCTACCGCGATCCAGCCATTCGCAACGTGGTCATCGGCATCCTGCTCTTCGCCGTTTTCCTCGTAACGGTCTGCTCCTTGCCGCAGGTTGTGAAGACTCTCGGCGCCGGGCTGCTCTATCTGCCCAGCCAGCTGGGGCTGGTGGAGATGGTGCACCGCGACCAAGTCCAGGCGATCGACATGCACAGTGCGCCACCTCAAATCAACTTGCCTCAGGCGCGGCGCTACGCGGTCTACACTGACGACTACGACCTGCTGGTGATGAGTGACGAAATCACGCGCAGCGGGGCCGAGCCCTGGCTGGTCGTCCTCAGCCCCGGGTCGCACGCCGAGTTGCGCCTGACGGGTGTTGAACGCGGGCTCATGCCTTACGACAGCCCATTTGCCGCCGGGCGCCCGGTATACACGTTCGAAGTCATCGAGCCGGGCGTGCACGACGTGATATTCCCCCGTCGCACTGCCGCCTTCTACGTTCTTCCCGACACGACGTCCGGCAAGGAACGCCTGATCCTTCTGGTCTATGCCGTGCAGGTCGCGATTCTCGTTGCGGCCATCGCCGTGCCGTTCCGGCGCGCTGCCAGAAACCGGCGCGCGCGCCTGGAGGCGATGCTCCCGCCTCGCCCGGCCCAAGCGGATGATTTCTGGAAAGCCGAGAGCCGTCGTCAGCGGCACAACACACGGCGGCGGCCGTGAGGCATTCCAGGATGAGCGACCGTCCCATGCGTCTCCCGCCGAATCGTATGATGGTGAAGCTCTACCACACGCCGTTGGCGCCGATCCTGGGGCGTATGTTCTTGTTGCTGACGACGCGCGGCCGGCGCTCCGGGGTCCTGCGCACGTCGCCGCAATACGAGGCGATAGACAATGCTTACGACCTGGGCGCGGCACGAGGGTTGCGTGCAGATAGGGTGCGCAACATCCAGGCCGACCGGGCCGTGGAGTTGCACATCGGTCGCCACGCCTTGCGTGCCACTGCGCGCGTCGTGACCGAAGCCGGGCCGATCGCCGATTTCCTCGAAGTTCGCCTGCGCCGCCACCCGCTCATCGTGGGCGCCATTCTGCGGTCCGAAGGACTCCCGAGGCCGCCCGCCCGCGCGGATCTGGAGGCATACTCCCGCCGCCTGGCCCTGGTCATGCTCACCCCGGCGCGCGCGGCCGGGTCGGTCTGACCGTCACGCAAAGGCGCCGACCTCGACGGCTCGCCATTGCCCGCCCACGGGCCACGTATCCGCGATTCCGTCGCCGGCCGGCAACCCATGATTGATATCTTCGTCTTCGATTTCGACGGCTTGATTCTCGACACCGAGTCTCCATTCTTTCTCGCCTGGCAGGAGATCTATCGCGAGCACGGGTGCCACGTGTCGCCAGGCGAATGGGCTTCATGGCTTGGCACATCGCCCGACCCCCAACAGCCCTACCTGAGCCTCGAGAGGCATCTCGGTCGGCCGGTGGACCGCCAGGCGCTTCACCGCCGCCGCATCCGCCGTGAGCACGAGCTGCTGGCGGCGCAGCAGGCTGCCCCTGGGTTCAAGCGCTTCGCGCACTCGGCGCGCGCCCGCGGTTTGCGATTGGGGGTCGCCTCGAGCTCCGATCGCGCCTGGGTGCTCGGGCACCTCGATCGGCTCGGGTTGCGCTCCCTCTTCGCGAGCATCAAGTGCGCTGAGGACGCGCCGGCGACTAAACCCTCCCCCGACCTGTATCGGGCCGTGTTGCAGGAATTGAACGGAGAGGCCTCCCAGGCCGTGGCCTTCGAGGATTCGATCCACGGCATCCACGCCGCGAAGGCGGCCGGCCTGTACTGCGTCGCCATCCCCAATCCGATCACGCGCCATCTCGACCTCCACGATGCCGATATGCTGGCGTCGGGCTTTGACATGTTGACGGTGGAATGCATCGTGGCCGCCGCAGGCCGATCGGGAAGTGCCTCCATGCCGAAATAAGAATCGCGCAAGCTGGCAGAGCGATCGATTCAGCACGGCACCGCAGCCTCGCTTATGCGATAATGGTTTCGGCGGGCTGCCTCTGGATCATCGGATGCACCCGCCCCTTCCCCACCCCAGCCCTTGGCGCTTGCGCGGGCCATCTCGCGCGCAGCGAAGAAAGGATCCCTGATGAGACGCGTTACCCTGCTTGTACCGATGGCCATCCTGGCTTTGGGCGTGGCAGCACCGTCGGCCTCCCTGTTCTCTCGATCCGCCTCCTTGCAAGCCACCCAACCCCCAGCCAGCGCGACGCGAGCCGCACCGGCGCCGACGGCAACGAAAAGCCCGATCCCGACATCCACAAATGTTCCTTCGACCCCAGCCCCCACAATCGTCCCGGGTTCGGCCGGCGTGACGACCGTGAGCCACGGCTTCTTTCCCGGAGGGGACTTGCGCTTAGCCGTGGCCTTCCCGGGCCCGGTGCAGGCGCTGCTTGAAAGCCTCACTGGCGACCTGGCCGACCCTTGCCGCGCCATCAACCAACACGGTGAAGAAGTGTATTGTGTCAGCCCGGTCCTGCCGCGCGGCAAGACGTTGACCCTGCGCGTGTTCCTCAACTGGACCGACCGCGTGGCGCTGCTGGCGGACTTCATCCTGCCAGCGGCTGCGGCCACAGCCACCCCGCCCCCCGCGATGTGTACCGCCGACGGCCAGGGTTTCTCCTACAACTGCCAGCCGGTGCCGATGCCGGGCTGCGAGACAACTCAGCTCGATCAATGGCACGGTCTGATCTGTTTCGACTCGTGCGGGCGTTCGCAAGCCTCCTGCCTCCCGCCCGTTGAGAGTTCGACCCAGCCCTAACCGGCGGCGCGGCAGGACGTTCGCGGAAGGATGGCCAGACACGCGTCTCGAGGAGGAGGCTCATGCCCGTCAGAATTCGAATCACCGCCGGCAAGGTCATCGCCGAGGCGGAGTTGAATGAGAGCCCTACGGCCAAGGCGATTCTCAACGCCTTGCCGATCGAAGGCCAGGCCAATCGCTGGGGAGACGAGATCTTCTTCGAGATCCCGGTGAAGCTTGAGGAGGCGCCCGATGCGCGCCAGGAGATGGCGGTCGGTGAGCTGGCCTATTGGCCGGTGGGTGCCGCCTTCTGCATCTTCTTCGGCCGCACACCGGTCAGCCGCAACGAGAAACCGCGCGCCTACAGCAATGTCAACCCCATCGGTACCCTCGCCGGCGATGCCAAGGTCCTACGCACCGTGCGCGATGGCGAGGCTGTGCGCCTCGAGCGCGTCTAGCCAACCCGCATGATCGGGCGACGCCGATGGCGGCCGGGTCACACCGAACATGACGCGCGAAGACGTGCCACGCCTGGAATGCCCACGCTGCCACACAGAACTGGCGCAGGCGATTGACACTGAGGAGGGGCGAAGCACAGGTCACGATCGATTCGTTGAGAACCCAAGATCCGATCCCAGCGTGACCCCATTGACGTTCTGAGCAGGGTGGAGCTGGTCGAGACCGATCATGGCCGATGATATTCGCGACCTATTGCGCGGCGGGGATCGGCGCTCGATTGGGCGCGTGCCCCAAGTGCTGAACCGCATAAGAGCCAGCCCGCGCCTCTTCGACCGGCTGGTGGCCGCTCTGAGCGATACGGATCCTGTTGTCTGCATGCGCGCCGCGGATGCACTGGAGAAGGCCAGCCTGCGCGATGCCTCGGCCCTTCAGAAACACAAGCGAGCGCTGCTGCGCCTGGCTCGCTCCACCACTCAGCAAGAGTTGCGCCGGCACCTCGCCCAAATGCTCCCACGTCTTCACCTGCGACCCTCCGAACGGCGAGCCGCGGCGCGCACGCTGCAGCTCTACCAGACCGACCCGAGCAGCATCGTGCGCACTTTTGCGCTGCAGGCTCTGGCGGACCTGGCTCAAGCGGATGCCGCGCTGAGACCGCTCGCGCTGCGTTCGCTGCGCCGGGCTGTCCGGACCGGGACGCCCGCCATGCGCTCGCGCGCCTCGCGCTTGCTGCGCGCGCTGGCATCCGGCGCACGGCCCCCAGCCGGAAGCGGGAACCACGCATGAAGCGAATGATGGGCATCGTGTGCGCGCTGGCGTTCGCCTCCATCGCCTGCGATCTCGGACAGCTCGCCCCCATCCCGAACCTGGAGACATCACCCTTCGCCTCCAGCCAAACCGTCTTCGGATTCTTCCCCTCGCCGCCCGAGGCCTCCCAGCAGAGCATTCTCAACCACTACCGCATCCTCGGCCTGCATGCGGATGTCATCGTGCTGCAGCAGCCCGTGCCGTGGCGCGATTTCTACGAGAAGGCGGAGGCCGACTCGCAGGCCATCAACGATATCCACAACCAGTACGTGTTGGCGCGTCAGAACGGAATGGACGTGGTCTTCGTGGTGGACCCGCTCAACGGTCTCAATCGTCGCGAGTTCTTGGGCCTGCCCATTGGATGGGAGGCCAGCTTCGCCAACCCTCGAGTTCGCAGCGCCATCACCAACTACGCCTTGCGCGTCGTGCGCGAGTTCCATCCCCCTTATCTCGGCTTGGCCTCCGAGATCAACACCTACGCCGATGCCTTCCCGGAGGACTTCCCCAACTATCTCAGCTTGTATCAGAGCCTGTACGACGCCATCAAGGCGGAGGCCCCCTCCACCCAGGTCTTCGTCACCTTCCAGTGGGAAGACCTCAACAATCTCATCTCCGTAGCGGCCGAGGGGCGTTCGCCTTACCAGACGAACTGGGAGACGGTGGAAGCCTTCGAGCCGCGGCTGGACGTGTGGGCGATCTCCTCCTATCCGTTCGCCGTGTTCCAAAGCGCGGCCGACCGCTTGATTACTACGCGCCCCTTGTGGGGCGGACCACCAAGCCGCTGGCCGTGGCCGAAGGGGGCTACACGTCGCAGGCCGTAGGCCCGTTCGTCGGCTCGCCCGAAGACCAGGTGGGCTACCTGCGCGCCATCCACGATCAGTTGGGTCCGCGCCTGCGCTTCTGGATCTACCTGCTGCTCAGCGACTTCAACCTCGAATCGTATGCCAGGATGATGCGCGCTCAGGGGCAGGGTCAGGATGTGGAATCGCTGGGTATGTTCGCGGCAGTGGGCCTGACCCGGTTTGACGGCACTCCCAAGCCGGCCCTCGAGCTCTGGGACTCCTATCGCGCCGGTGAGTAGCCCAGTCCGCCGCAGGACGTTGACTCAGGCCGAGCTGAGGCCATGCAGAGGGACTGACATGACGGCCAAGAGACAGGCCGTGGCGCTCTTGTGGGGCGGGCTCGCACTTGGATTCGCAGCGGGTTGCGCCCCCCGTGTCGCACCGGCACCCACCCTCGGGCGCGCGCAGGCGATTCCTGCAACGGCGGCCAAGATCAGCCCGGCCGACGACGCGTGGCCCCCGCTCGTCGCCGCAGGCTGGAGCGCGCCGGAGCCGATGCCCGGCCCGATCAATACTGCAGGCGCCGAAGATAGCCCCTACCCCACCCACGACGGCCAGGTTTTCCTGTTTGTCTTCACGCCCGATCTCAATACCCCCGCCGAGAAGCAACTGCTCGACGGCGTGACCGGACTCTGGTCTGCGAGTGCGATCGATGGAACGTGGAGCGAACCCACCCGCGTGTGGCTGGCCGCACCCGATGAGCCGGCGCTGGATGGGTGCCCATTCGTTCTCGGAGATCTGCTCTACTTTTGTTCCATCCGGGTCGGCAACCTGCGCGAAATCGATCTTTACCGCGCCGCCCTCCGCGATGGGGTCTGGATGGACTGGCAGAACGCCGGCCGGGAAGTGAATCTCGATCTGGAGGCCGGCGAGATGCACATGAGCGCGAGTGGAACCGAAATCATCTTCGCCTCGCGCCGCGCGGACGGCTTCGGGGGGTTCGACTTGTGGCGTGCGCAGAAAACCGCCAACGGTTGGAGTCAACCGGAGAACCTCGGCTCCGGAGTCAATACAGCCGCGGACGAGAACCGACCCGCCCTCAGCCCGGACGAACGCGAACTGTGGTTCGACGCGCCCAGCCTACGCGGCCTGCCGGGGCCGGCGGTCTACCGCTCGAGGCGAACACCCGAGGGCACCTGGGGAACCGCCGAGGAGATTGTTTCACAACTCGCCGGCGAGCCCGCCTTCTCGCCCGACGGCCAGATGTTGTATTTTGTGCATCACTACTTCACCCCAGACATGAGTCGCATGATCGAAGCGGATATCTATCAGAGTCGCCGTTTGGGTCCCACAGCTTCACCGTAACGACTCTCCCTTGCCGCGCTGCCAAGACGACGAAAGCCCTTGGCCCTCTGTTACAATATAGACAAGAACCGTTGGGCCGGGTTGAATTCATAGAAGGGGATCTCCCAACCATGCCTTCACTCATTGAAACCATCGGCAGCCAGTTGACCCCGCAGACGATCTCGGCGATCGCCGGCCAACTGGGCGTTGACGAGCGAACGGCACAGCAATCGATCGGCATCGCCCTGCCGCTGCTGGTCTCGGCCCTGGCTCGCAACACACAGTCCAGGCTCGGCGCCCAATCCCTTTCCAGGGCCCTCAAGAAGGATCACGACGGCAGCATCCTTGCCGATCTGCCGACGGCGGTGACCCAGTACAAAGCGAGCGAGGGTGACGGCATCCTGCGCCATCTCCTGGGCGAAAGCCGCCCGGCCGTGGAGCAGACCTTGCAGCGCGGCACCAACGTCGATGCCGGGCAACTGTTGATGATGCTCTCCCCGATCGTCATGGGTGTGCTCGGCCAGATGCAGCAGAAGAAGAAGCTGACATCAACCACTCTCTCGGAGACGTTGCTCGCGGAACAGAAGCACATGGGCAGCACCAACAGCGACTTGATGGGCGTCGTCACACGCCTGCTGGACGCCAACAGCGATGGCTCGATGGTCGACGACGTTATCGGTATCCTTGGTCGGCTCACCTCGCAGAAGTAGCGCTCGGGGAGCGCCACTCGCCACACCATTCTCAAGGGCTGCGGATAATCGCAGCCCTTGCCAATTCCTGCCAGGGGGTTTGGGGTGAGGCAACGATGTCCACAATGAACAAGATCGACCTCTACCGGCAGCGGCTGCGCGCTGCCCGGGACGTGGAAGCACTGTTGCTGAAAGAGTCCGGGTTGCCCGGCCCGCGGGGAAACCTCGAGTTGGCGCAGGCCAGCGTCGAAGAGCTTCCCCCGCGCACTCTGAATGCCTACCTGAAGTACACCCCGCAGCGCGCACCCACCAACACGCCTCACGAGTTCCTTGCCTTTTGCGGGACGCTCGGCCTGGGCATTCCCGCCGCGCGCGGCGAGGAGCGGGCCTGGCGCCGGCTGCGCCTTTTGGCGAGTGACCCGCGCTGGCGTATCCGCGAGGCCGTGGCGATGGCCCTGCAGCGCGTCGGGCGCACCGATATGGGCATGCTCTTCACGCGCCTCCAATCGTGGCGCAGCGACAACCCGCTCGTCCGGCGCGCCGTCGCCGCCGGCTTGTGCGAGCCGGACTTGCTCCGCCGCACGCGTGATGTCGCGCGCACGTTGTCGATCCTGGCTGCCCTGACCACGCCCTTCAAGCGCACCTCCGGCCCCATGGACCCCGAGCGACTTGTGCTGCGCCAGGCGTTGGGCTATTGCTGGAGCGTGGCCATCGCCGCGCACCCCCAGGCGGGCAAGCCCGCATTCGAAAAACTACTGCCTCCAGCAAGCCCCGATGTGCTGTGGATCGTCAAGGAGAATCTGAGCAAGAACCGACTCACGCGAATGGATCCGGCCTGGGTGGCAGCCTGTCGCCGACGCATCGCCGCGGGCACCGCCCAACCCGGCCCATCGCCGAAGCGACGCCGCCCATAGGCCAGGCCTCAGCCTGGCAGGCAGACCATGTCGCAGCCATCGCCGACTCAACGGATGCCCGACCCCCAAGGCTCACGACCGCGACACATCCAGAACCCCTTGGCGCGCCTGAGGCGAGAGTGGCTTGTCTGGGCCGTCGCCTCATCGGTCGTAACGGCCGGCGTCTGCAGCGCGCTGTGGGCCACGCTCGATGCCACCTTTGCGCTGCGCTGGTTTGGGCTGGCTCTGCCGGTTCTGGCGTACGTGCTCTTCTTTGCACGGCGACGACTGCCCGCCAACCATCCCCCCGGCCACGAAATGCTGCTTGCCTCGCTTGGGCCGGGCAATCATCTGACCCTGCTGCGCGGTGTGTTGATTGCCTTCTTGGCGGGGTTCGCCCTCAACCCCAGGCTGTTGGGGGCGCTGGCCTGGGCGCCTATGGTTTTGTACACGCTCAGCGACGTGTGCGACTACTTTGATGGTTACCTGGCCCGTCGCTTTCACCACCCGACCCGCCTGGGTGAGGAACTCGACATTGAGTTCGACGCGCTGGGTTTGCTGATCGCCGTGCTCGTCGCGGTCACCTATGGCGCCCTGCCGGCCTGGTACCTGATCCTCGGCGTCTCGCGCTATGCTTACCTCTACGGAGGGTGGATCGTGAACCGGCGGGGGCGCCCGCTTCGATCCCTTCCACCCTCCATGAGCCGCCGCCCGATCGCCGGGTTGACCATGGGATTCACCAGCGCCGTGCTGTGGCCCATCCTCCCTGCCCGCCTGACCCACGTGGCCGCCTACATCTTCGCCGTCCCGATCAGCTTCAGCTTCATTCGCGATTGGCTGGTGGTGAGCGGCGCGATAGACTCCGCCTCGCCCGGCTACACCCGCCTGCGAAGTACGGCCAAGCGCTGGCTGCTGCATTGGCTTCCCCTCGCCCTCCGCCTTCTTACTCTTGGGGCAGGGTTGACGTTAATCATCCTGCAGATGCGCAACCCTCAGTCGCTCGCCGCGGGCTTCCCGTCGATCGGCCTGCCTGCCTCGGCCGGGCTGGTCACCGGATTTGCCGTTCTCGAGACGCTCTGCCTGCTCTCGATTGGCCTCGGCGCGGCCGGCCGGTTGGGCGCGTTCGTCTTGCTTTTCCCGCTCGGCCTCACGTTGGCCATCCAAAGCCTCACCCCGACCACGACCGTGCTGCTCGTGGGCACGCTGCTCACATTGATCTGCGGAACCGGTGCGTTCTCACTCGCCAAACCGGAGGAACGCGTGTTGGGCCGGCGCGCAGGCGAATCCCCGTGAGCCTGGCCGAGAAGCCCCACGGCCACGGTTTCCGGTTGCGCTGGGTCCACCTGCTGTGGATCGCCGCTCCGATTCTTCTCGCCGTTGCATTGCGCGGCGTCCCGCTGCGCTCGATCGGCGAGGTTCTGGCACGCCTCACCTTCGGCCAGGTTGCGATTCTTGTTCTGGTCAACGGGGCGGCGCTGCTGGTCTTTTCAGGGCGATGGGCGCTCATCCTGCGAGGATTCGGTTTTGCCCAACCGCTGCTGACGCTCGTCGCATATCGTGAGGCCGGCTTCTCGATCAGCTACTTCACTCCAGGAACGCAGTTTGGCGGTGAGCCGCTGCAAATCCTGCTGGTCAACAAGCGCGGGGCCGTGCCGCTGCCGGTGGCGGCGGCCTCGGTCACCATTGACAAAGCTCTTGAGCTGCTTGGCAATTTCACCTTTCTGGCATTCGGCATCCTGGTTTCGACTCAAACCCGCCTGCTGCCCGGATTCTCCGCGGCGCCGCTCTTGGGTGCAGCGCTTGCCATCCTGGCTCTGCCGTTGGCCCTGGTGGTTGCCGCCGCGCGAGGCGTGCGTCCGCTCACCTCGCTGCTGGACCGGGCGCGGGAGCGATGGCCGTCCGGGCTGCAGAGAGTACAGCGGGTGCACACAGCCGTGGCGGAGATGGAGACGCACATCGTCGTTTTCTACCGCCGGCACCCGCTCTTGTTGCTCGCGGCCATGGGTTTCTCGTTGTGCAGTTGGGTGCTGATGGTGGGCGAAACGTGGTTGGTGCTGCATTTCCTGGGCGTGCCGCTTGGGGTGGTTGAAACGATTGCGGTCGTTACGGCCAGCCGGCTGGCCTTTCTGGTTCCTGTGCCGGGCGGGTTGGGCGCGCTGGAGGCGGGGCTGACCCTGGCCCTCACGGCCCTCGGTCGAACTCCGGCCGAGGCGCTTGCCCTCAGCGCCGTGATTCGTGCGCGCGACCTGCTGGTGGGCGGCACCGGGCTGGTCCTCGCGGCGCTGCTCTCGCGCGATCGCGCAGACGCTCCGCCTCCCGCCGCCGACGATTCGGCGAGTCCCAGGGTTTAGTCCCTCGACCTCTGAGCGCGACCTCAGGATCGTCAATCCCGCCCACTCCTGGCGGGAGTCCAAATCGTCCAGCTGCTCGACGTTCAACATGCCTTCGCAACTGCGGGCCCCCGCCTCGACCACCCGAGGACGACGATCTGGCGCCCCTCCTTCACCAGGCCTAACCGTCTCCGCAACGCATTCACCTATCACCAGGTCAACAGTGCCCATAAGCCGTCTGCCCGCCAAAAGTGGCGGGCAGACGAAGTTGGAAAGTGTTGCTGTGGGGGAGCGAATGTCGGACGCGAGCTGCCTACGGTGCCCGTGCCAGGACGTCCAACTGGTGGGCGATGTAGATCAGCTCGCACCGCTCGATCTGTTGCATGCGCACGTTCGCCCACTGCTCGAGCGACTCCTGCGGTACATCCACCTGGCCGCTCACGGCCTGCACGACCGTGCTCACGATAAATCGCAGGAAGTACGCCTCGTCCGCTGGGTAGGCGCCGTGGCGCGGCACGACGACCCAATCCGACGCGCCAGCTTCAATCAACTCGTAGCCGGCCGTGGCCAGTTCACCGAAAAGATGCCGGCCGGTGCGGGCCTCGCCGCTCGGCTGCCCGTCCACCCGCCGCTCGTCCATGGTGCGGTGATAGGCGGCCAGGATCGGCTGCTCCAACGCTGCGTCGACGTCCGGCTGGAAGATGGTGTCCCCGTCGAAGTTGAGGGTGGCGTACATCACGCCGGCTGGCCGGATGAGCGGCTTCAGTGCGGCCAGCGCACGCGAAAGGTTCACCAGGTCGAGAAACGCATGCGCCAGCAGCGCATCCCACGCTTGCCGTCCGGCGTGGAGACGCGCGAAGTGGAGTGCCTCGCCGGTGACGAAGGAGGCCTGCACGTCCATATGCTCGCCGATGATGCGCTGTTGGCGGGGCCCTTCCTCCCGGACAATGGCTCCCCGCGCACCGGCCCACAACCCGAGCCGTTCCCGAGCACGCAGCGTGTTGCCCGGGTCTGCGTCAACAGCGGTATACGCACCCCGGGCCAGGACGCCTCGCGCCACCAGCCTCTCGAGCATGGTGCCGACCCCCGCGCCGATTTCCAGCAACTCGGCCTGCCCCTGGCCCGGCCGAGCGCCCAGCCAGGCCGTGAACGCCTCCCACACGCACCCATTCATCGCACGGTCGTCGACCGTCCGTTTGGCGAGCAGGTAGCGCTGGAAATCGAGAACAACGTGCGCTTCGGCCAGCATGCCCAGCCTAGGCGCGCTCGGCGCGAAGATCCAGGAAGAGCGCGATGATCAGGATGAACTCATCGATCTTGGTCAGGATGCCCAGCAGGGCGCTTCGATCCGGTGACAGAATGAACCATGCGACGATCGTCACCGCCGCAAAAAGCATGAACAGGTAGTGGAGCAGCACCCGCTGACGGCTGATCCAGGGCAGGTTGAAGAAGAAGGCCGCCAGCAGCCCCAGGTAACCGAGCCCGTTCAGCGTGAACAGAGGGTCAATGTGACCCATTGTCACGTTCAGGTACAGATGCACCAACGCCGTGGTGAGACCCGTGGCCAGAATGACCCCGCGCAGCACTGACTTGTTCATGAGACTCCTCCGTAGGTTGGCTGAGGGCCGAGGCGCAGTCGCGCCCTCTTATCTGCCGACGTCTGCGCCACCTCCACGATGAAACGATGAATTCGCTCCAGGCTGTCCTCCCATGCGGGCTGCTGCTCGTAGCGCCGCCTCGCCGCTAACCCCATCCGCGCCAGGTTCTCGCGATCGCTCGCCAGGACGCGCAGGCGGCTCGCAAGCGCCTGCGGGTTGTCCTCGTCGATGAGGAAGCCAGACACCCCGTCCTGCACGACTTCGCCTGCGCCGCCGTGCGAGGCGGCCAGGCATGGCAAGCCAAAGGCCATGCCCTCCAGATAGGCAATGCCGAACCCCTCCAGCGTGGAGGGAACCGCGAGAACATGACCCGTCGCCAGGCACGCAGCCAGTTCGTCGTCTGTCAGCTGGCCGAGGATCTCCACGCGCGCATCGACGCCCAGCCGCTCGGCCTGCGCCCGCACCCGCCGCACGTACGCCGCCGAACGCGTCAGGTCACCGACCACGCGCAGCCGCGCCACCCCCGGCGGAAGCGCGGCCATCGCCTCGATCAGCCGGTGCAATCCCTTGCGCGGCGTCACGGCACCCACATAGATCACCTGCAGCGGCCCCTCCGCCAGCGCGCGCACGCGAATCTGGGCGGCCGGCACGCCCGCCCCCAGCCGGTCGCCGCCCGGATGGGCGACCACCCCGGGCGCGCGCTGTCCGGCGACCGCCTGCACCGCCACGCGCGTGGCGTCGCTGTTATATATGAAGGCGTCGACCCCCGTGAGATAACGGCGCTCCACCGCCCGCACCACGCTGTGCGGCAGCCACGCGGCGCGCTCCGCCGAACGCAAGTGGTGGACGATGGATAGGATCGGTCGGCCCGTGCGGCGCAGTAGCCGGTTGAGGCCCACCAGGGAGGCATGGTTGAGCTCATCCTCGAGCAGGGCGTCAAGATCCGCGCGGCGTATGTCCCGGGCCAGGCGCAGGCTCGCGTTCTGAAGCAGGAGGCGCGCGTAGCTGCCCCAGGCCATCGAGAAGATGCTCACCGTATGCCCGGCGCGCCTGAGATGCTCCACCAGCAGGCGGTCGTACAGGTACCCGCCGGTCGGGGTCTCGAGCGATCCGTAAATGACCAGGCCGAGACGCATCAAAGCGCCTCACGAAACGCGGCCCACGCGGTATCGCTTTCCCACAGCCGCACCGTCAGCGCGCCGAAGCCGGCAGTTCTTGTATCAGCCGCAAGCGAGGTGCACAATATCCTGGCGAAATTCTCCAGCGAGGGATTGAGCCCGGCAAAGGCCGGCAGTTCGTTGAGGATATGCTCGCGGTACTGGTCGATCAGCCCGTCCAGCCGGCGATCGAGATCCACCAGGTCCACCAGGAAACCGTGGGCGTCGAGCTTTTCCCCCTCCACGGCGACCTCCAGCCGGTAGGGATGGGAGTGCAAGTCGTTTTCGGGGCCCCAATCCCCCCCGACCATGCGGTGACGAGCGATGAATCGGCGTTCAATGCCCAAAGTGAACATGGCCGCCTCTGGCAAGATGGTGGATTACGCGGTGTAGGTCAATGCGACCTGAAGGGCGGAGTCCGCATGAAGGTCGAGAAAGGCATAAGCCTGCGGCGCCTGTTCGAGCGCAAAGCGATGCGTGATGAATTGCGACGGAGTCAGACGGCCGAGCCAATCCATGGCAACCTGCATCCGGCGGTCCTTCGTCCAGGCCGGGCCGAGCCCCGCTCCCAGGCTGCTCACCTGGCTCGAGGTCAGGCTCAGCCGCCGGCGGTGAAAGCCGCGCCCGAGGTCGAGCGGCACCGGCTTGGTTCCAAACCACGAGCCGACGACGATTCGTCCGCCAAAGGCCATGGCCTCCAGAGCTTGTGTGAGCGCGGGCGGACGGCCGCTCACTTCGATGGCCACATCCGCCTCGCCGCCCAGCGCACGGCACAGCGCGGCGGCGAGGTTCTCCGTGCCGGGGTCGAAGGAGGCGTGCGCCCCCATCTCGCGCGAGGCTTCGCGCCGCCGGGCAAACCCATCGACCGTGACCAGCGCACCCAGGCCTTGCGCGGCGAGCAACCCGGTCGCCAAGAGACCCACCACGCCCTGCCCGAACACGAGGGCCCGTTCGCCCAACACCGCCCGCACGTCCTGAACCAGGCTGACGGCCGTCTCCATGCTCGCCAAGAACAGCGCATCTTCCGTCGTCGTCTCGGCAGGCAGCGCGATCAGTTCCGCCGGCGCAGCAACAAAGAGGCTCTCGTGCGGATGAAAGGCGAACACCCGCCGCCCTTCCCAGCCGGCCAGCGACGCATCGCCTACCGCCGCAACTCGCCCCACGGCTGCGTAGCCGTATTTGAGCGGGAAGGCCAGCGTGCCGCGCAGTGCGCCAATCGTGGCGTCGGCGGCCATGTCGCCCGGTGCTTCGCCCCGAAAGAGCAGCATCTCCGTCCCAGCGCTGATGGCTGAAGCCATCGTCTCAATCAGCAGTTGGCCCGGCGCGGGCCAGGCCAGCTCCTCGTCACGCACTTCCACTTGGCGGGGAGCCGTGAACCACAGCGAATGGCGCCTCAAGGCGGGCCGCGGGTTCATCGCAGCCATGGCCGCGATGGCCAAACCGGCATTGTGGGTTGAAACGTCCTTCACGCTGCACCTCGCCTCATTCGCGCCGCCCTGCAACAGAAATCCCCGAAGAGCATTCGGCCGCGCGGCGCAGACCCCACCTCACCCGCGTTCGAGTGCGTGCGCCGCAGGCCACTCCCCGTGGTCGACCCATGAGGCCCATCACGCCTCGCGGCCATGTCCATTGTGGCGCACGGGCACGGTCACCGGCACAAGCGCCGCGCCCGGCAGCGAGAGCAGATGATTCATTCGCTGCACTTTGGTCGTGAGGTAGTGCGCGTTCTCGGCGTGAACTCGGGCCGGCAGCGGCACGCGCCGCGCCACGTGTACGCCCAGCGCTTTCAAGCTTGCGATCTTCTGCGGATTGTTGGTGAGTAAATCGATGGATCGCACGCCCAGGTCGCCCAGGATGAGCGCCGCCATGCGGTAGTCGCGTTCGTCAGGCTGGTGCCCGAGTGCGAGGTTGGCTTCCACCGTGTCGTAGCCCTGGTCCTGCAAGTTGTAGGCGCGCAGCTTGTCGAGCAACCCGATGCCGCGCCCCTCCTGCGGCAGGTACAGCACCACGCCTCGCCCGGCCGCGGCAATCGCGCGCATCGCGCGATGCAATTGTTCACCGCAATCGCAGCGCCGCGAGCCGAGCACGTCACCAGTGTAGCACTGCGAATGCACTCGCACCAGCACGCGCTCGCCGCCGGCCACCTCGCCCATCACTAGCGCCAGGTGATCGAGCCCATCGCGATCGTTGCGATACAGGCTCAGTTGGAACTCCCCCTCCTCGGTCGGCACCCGCGCGCAGGCCATGCGCTGGATCGTCATCTCTGCCATGCCGTATGAACCTCCTCGGTCCTCCTACCTATTTCCTATTACATAGGTAGTAGTTATCTCTTTATACGGTACGCAGACCGGAATCGGTTCTTTTCGGCTTCGGGAAGTGGAATTCGGGCAACTTGTCCGCTTCGATCGGGGGTCGCGGGCGCGGGTCACTCGCCGCCCAGCTTGTCTTGTGGACTTGTGATCGCGCGACCCTCGCCGAACGCGCCACGCAGCGCCTCGCCCACAACGCAGCTGCGTTCCAACTTTCACATGGCTGTGCGACTCATCCGCAATGGTCTCGGGTAATGCGCGATGGGGGTCACCGCCTTCCGCGAACAGAATCCAATCTCCCTCTCAAAAACAAAATGGGCCAGGCGGATGGCCTGGCCCCTGGGTGATGCACGCGCGCTATTCGACGGTGACGCTCTTGGCCAAGTTGCGAGGCTGATCCACGTCGCACCCGCGCAGCACGGCGATATGGTAGGCGAACATTTGCAGTGGAATGACGGTCAGCACCGGGCTGAGCATCCACGAGACCTCCGGCACGAACAGCGTGTGGTCCGCCTTGGAAGGCATCAGGCTGTCGCCGTCGGTGACCACAGCCATCACCACCCCGCCGCGGGCTTTGGCCTGCTCCACCTGGCTGAGCATCTTCTCGTACCACGGGTCGCGCGGCGCGAGCGCTACCACCGGCATGCTCGGCTCGATGAGCGCGATCGGCCCGTGCTTCATCTCGCCGGCCGGGTAACCCTCGGCGTGGATGTAAGAGATCTCTTTGAGTTTGAGCGCGCCCTCGTAAGCGATGGGCATGTTGATGCCGCGTCCTAGGTACAGGCAGTGCTCCATGTGCTGCAGAGCCACCGCCACCTTCTCCACGTCGCTCTCGCGCGCCAGGCATTCGCCCACCAGGCGCGGCAGCCGGCGCAATTCGGAAACCCGCGCGCGGCGCTCGTCATCGCTGAGCGTTCCGCGCAGCTCGGCCAGGTGCAGCGCCAGGAGATACAGATCGACCAGCGGCGCGGTGAAGGCTTTGGTCGAGGCCACGCCGATCTCCGGCCCGGATTGCATCGAGATGAATCCGTCGGCCATGCGCATCGCCTGTGAACCGATGACATTGACAATGCTCCACAGCCGGGCGCCTTTGCGGCGCGCCTCTTCCATAGCGGCCAGCGTATCGGCCGTCTCGCCCGATTGGCTGATCGCGATGACCACGGTGTCGGGATCCAGGATCGGGTCGCGGTAGCGGAACTCGGAGGCGATCTCGAGCTCGGCCGGGATGTGGGCCAGGCGCTCGATGAGCAGCCGTCCCACCATTCCGGCATGGGCCGCGGTGCCGCACGCGGTCAGCACGATGCGCTGGATGCGCCGCGCGTAGTCGGGCGTCAAACCGAGATCGGGCAGCATCACCCGGCCGCGCTCAAAGTCCACCCGCCCGGCTATCGTGTCGCCGATCGAGCGCACTTGCTCGTGGATTTCTTTCTGCATGAAATGCTTGTAGTTGCCCTTCTCGGCCGCCACCGGATCCCACGAGACCGATTGCAGCGGCAGGTCGAGGGGTTGACCCTCCAGCGTGCTGGCGCGGAATCCGTCGCGCGTGACCACCACCATCTGCCCCGGGTCGAGGAACGCCATCTGGCGTGTGTGCTCGAGCAGGGCAGGCATGTCGGAGGCGATGAACATTTCACCCTGGCCCTGGCCGACCACCACCCCGCCGGCATGGCCCACGCGGGCGGCCACGATGGTGCCCGGCTCACGCAGCGAGAGCAGCACGATGCCGTGCGCCCCGCGCAGATGAGCAATCGCCCGCCGCGCTGCCTCGGTGAAGGGAAAGCCCGCTTGCAGGTAGCGGTCGACCAGATGCACGATGACCTCGGTGTCGGTGTCGGAGGTGAAGGTGACGCCCTCGGCCTGCAATTCCTCTTTGAGCGGGATGAAGTTCTCGACAATCCCGTTGTGCACCACCACCACCTCGCCCGAGGCGCTGGTGTGCGGGTGCGCGTTGCGCTCGCTGGGCTCGCCGTGCGTGGCCCAGCGCGTGTGGCCGATGCCCACCGTCCCGTGCACCGGCGAGGCATTCACCTTGCTGATCAGGTTGTTGAGCTTGCCCACATCGCGTCGGATTTCGAAGTGGTCGCCCGATAGGACGGCGATGCCCGCCGAATCGTAGCCGCGATACTCCAGGCGCTTGAGTCCGTCGAGCAGAATCGGCGCGGCCTCACGTGAACCGACGTAAGCCACGATGCCACACATGCAGAACCTCCTCATGCCTATTTGGGTCAATCCACAACCGGAGCGCCTGCCCTACGCACGGCCGACGCGCGGGCCTCGCGCGCGGCGCGCTATGCGTGCCGCGGCGAACTCAGCCGGGGTCGATCGTCGCGCTCGGTTGTGTCGGCCACGCCCCGGGGTTTGCCGGCGCAGTTGCCTGCACCGTCTTGACCCTGGGATTGTGCGGGGGAACCCCGCGGGGGGAAGGAGATGGGCGGTGGCACGCCCAGAGGGCTTCCGCTGATCTGTCGATTTTCTCTCCGGCAGCCCCGGAGATTAACCCTGCCGCGCGGCAAGGAACCCTCTGCCTCGTCAACCTGCGGCGGCGCGCAGCGAGCCTCGCAGTCACAGGTCCATGCGCTATTCCTCCCCGAACTCTGTGTGCTTCACCTCCTGCAGATTCGTATTGAACGGATAGGTGCGCCGGGATTATATCACCCGGCCGAGGCAGGTCCTTTCGCCGAATTCTGCGGCCCAGCACAGCCAACGCGAGCGGCCTGCGGCGTGGGGCTGCGTTCTCTTTGGTATACTGGCCGCGCACGCTGTCCTCAGGAGGTTTTATGCGCAAGTTCGGCGCCCGTGTTCTCGCGGCGGGCCTCTTGTCGTGCGGGCTGCTCGCCGCCTGCGCCGCTCCCCCCTCCACGGTGAGTGAACTGCATTACGGTTTGACGCTCGTCCCCACCGGGCTCGACCCGCATATCAATGCCTCTTCCGAACTCGGTATCCCACTGCGCTCGGTGTACGACACGCTCATCTTCCGCGACGCACAGGGCCGCTTCGTGCCCGGACTGGCCCGCGCCTGGACGATCAGCACCGACGGCCTGAGCTATACCTTCTCGCTGCGGGCCGGTGTGAGCTTTCACGACGGTACGCCCTTCAATGGCGAAGCCGTGCGCATCAACCTGGAGCGCATCCTCAACCCGGAGACGAAATCGCAGAAGGCGCGCTTCATGCTCGGCCCGCTCACCCGCATCGAGGTGCTCGACGCGCTGACTGTGCGTCTGAGCCTGAGCGAGCCGTTTGCGCCACTCCTGGATGCGCTATCCCAGCCGTATTGTGGCATGGCGTCGCCGACGGCTCTCGCGCAGTGGGGCGACACGGACTATCAGTTCCACCAGGTGGGCACCGGGCCGTACCGCTTCGTCGAATACATCAGCGGGGATCATCTGACGCTCGAACGGAACCCGGACTACGCCTGGGGACCTTCCATCTATAACAATCGCAAGGCGGCCGTGGAGCGCATCGTCTTCCGCTTCTACGCAGACCCGGCCACCCGCGCGCCCGCATTGCTCTCGGGCGAGGCCGACGTGATGGGCGAGCTGCCGCCGCAGGACGCTCTCCGTCTCCAGCAGGATCCCTCCTTCCAACTGGTGCCGGTTCCGATCCCCGGCCAGCCGCTGGCGCTCTACCTCAACACCCAGTCCCCGCCCACCGACGATTTGTCCGTTCGCCAGGCGCTGATCGCGAGTGCCGGCCGGCAAGCAATCATCGATACGATCTTCGGCGGCCTCTCCCCGGTGGCCACCAGCCCCATATCGTCCTCGACCTGGGGCTTTGTGGAGGTGGTACCGGCCGCGCAGGACACAGCGCGGGCCGAGGCCCTGCTGGATGAGGCCGGCTGGCTCCGCGCAGCTTCATCCGAGTGGCGCGTCAGGAACGGCACAGCCCTGACTGTGGAGGTCGTCATCCCGCCGTGGGGCTTCAACCCACAGGTCGGCCAGATGCTCGAACAGCAATGGGAGGCGCTCGGCATCCGGGTCAACCTGACGCAGGTAGCCTCGTTCGCGGGGTTGCGTGAGGCGCAGGCCGCGGGCAAGTACAACCTGCTCTCGATCAATCTCTCAGGCGCCGACCCCGACCTCCTGCGGCCGTTCTTCGTGAGTGATGGGTCCTACAATCTTTCGCGAGTGGCAGACGCGCAGCTCGATACACTGTTGGGTGAAGCGGCGCGTGCCAGCGACCCGGCGGAACGACTGCGGCTCATGGCCGAGGCCCAGCAGCGCGTTGCGGCGTTGGCGCTCGTCCTTCCGGTACGCGATTACGTCAACCTCAACATGGCACGCGCCGGGGTGGAAGGTTTGAGTTACGATGCCCAGGGATGGTTCCCGCTGCTGATCGACGTGAGTCTGACCGAGCCCTGAAGCCTAGAATCGTGCCACCCGTGTTCCGCCCCGAGCGTGCCCCGCGGCTGGCGATGTTGAAGCGCGAGGCGCACGGGCCGCGGGGCGGCCTCCCCCTATGAGCCTGCGGACTTTCCTTCGGCGAATTCTCGGCAGCCTGACCACCATCTGGCTTGTCACCACGTTGGTGTTCTTTGCCATACGCCTGAGCCATATCGACCCGCTGGCGGCGCTTCTCGGGCAGGGGCTGGCCAGCCAGGCCCAGGCGGCCGAGATGCGCACTGCGCTCGGCCTCGACCGCCCGCTGCTCCAGCAATACGCCCTCTTCCTGAGCGGCCTGGCGCGCGGCGACCTGGGCCGATCGCTCTTCGACGGCCAGCCTGTCGTGCGCGCGATCGCTCAGAGCTTACGCTTCACGGCCCCCCTGGCGCTCTCGGCGTGGCTGCTGGCCATCGCCCTCGGCCTCGCGCTCGGCAGCCTGGCCTCGCGTGCCAGCGCCTGGGAAGCCGGGCGCCCCGCCCGTTGGCTTGCGCGCCTAACGAGCGCCGCGCTGGTCCTGGGCACCTCAACCCCCGTGGCCTGGTCCGGCTTGCTCATCTTGTGGGCCGCGGTGCCGCTGCTCACTGGGCTGCACCCCGGGCCGGCGCGCGATGTGGCGCAGCTCGCGCTGCCGACGCTGACGCTGGGCATCGCCTCGGGCTGCAGCCTCGGGCGCGTGGCGGAGGCCGGCTTGTCTCGTGCGCGCCGCGAGCCGTTCTTCATCGCCGCCCGCGCGCGGGGCATTGGCCCGCTGTGGCGGCTGGAATGGTCCGCGTTGCGCACCACGCTCGCGCCAGTCATCTCATTGGCTGGGGTCGAGGCCGCATTCCTCCTCGGTGGAACGATGGTCACCGAGACTCTGTTCGCCCGCCCGGGGGTCGGCCGGCTGCTCGTCGAATCGATTCTGCGCGGCGATTTCCCGCTGGTGCAGGCAATCGTCGCCCTCATGGCGGCCGGGTATGCGCTGTTCAACCTGCTGGCGGATGTTCTGGCCAGTAGCCTCGACCCGCGGCTGCGGGAGGAGACTGAGTGACCTCGCGCCCCTCGCCCCCCCGTCTCGCCTCACTGATGACCCAGGCCCCGCGCGTGCGCCGCACGCCGTGGATCGCCCTGGCCTGGTTGGCCCTCATCCTCCTGGGAGGTGTGTTGAGCGCGGGCGCCGCCCTCCACGTGCCTTTCGCATCGCTTGCGCCACCAAGCCCGATCCATCCCCTGGGCACCGACCTGCTCGGGCGCGACGTGGGGCTGCGCCTGCTGGCCGGCGGACTGCGCACGCTGCGCATGGCCGCCGCAGCCACGCTGATTGCGGCGGTCCTGGGATCGATATGGGGGCTGGTGGCCGGCCACGCGGGCGGATGGCTGGAGTGGATTCTGGTTCACGCCAACGATGTGCTGCTCTCGGTGCCGGGCCTGGTGCTGGCCTTGGTCGTGATCGCCGCGCTGGGGCAGCACGAGGCCACTATCATCCTGGCGGTCGGGCTGGGCGGCGTGGGGAGCTATGCCCGCTTGGCGCGCTCGGCCGCCGCCGAGACATCCCACCGCTCCTTCGTTCTGGCCGCGCGCGCGCTTGGCGCAGGCGAGGTGCGCCTGCTCCAACACCATGTCTTTCCAAACACCCTGGAGGCGCTCACCGCTTACGCGCTTTTACATTTCGGTTGGGCTCTGGTAAACTCGGCCTCGTTGACGTTCCTGGGATTGGGAGGCGCCCCTTCCATCCCCGACTGGGGCCAGATGCTCAACGAGAGCCGGCTCGTGTTTCTCAACGCGCCCTGGCTCGCGGCAGCCCCCGGAACGGCTCTGGCCCTTACCGTCCTGGCAGTCCAGCGTCTGGGAGAGTGGATCGCCCAACCCTGAGGCGGATCGCTGCGGGTGCGGAGCGCCCCGCCGCGGTCTGGCCTGGTCATTTCCGTTCCCGAGGCCCTCCATGACGATCGCTCTGCTCGTGTTGCTGGCTCTGGCGGTGGCGTTTGATTTCCTCAACGGCTTCCACGACAGCAGCAACGTCGTGGCGACGGTTATCACCTCCGGCGCCATGCACCCGCGGGTAGCTCTGTTTACGGCGGCCGCCGCTCATTTCATCGCACCGTTTGTCCTCCCTCTGGCTGTGGCCACCACCCTCGGCGAAGGCATGCTGCACGATCAGGCCATCCAGATCAACGTCGTCATCGCCGGCTTGGCGGCGGCCGTCGTCTGGAACATCGTCACCTGGTACCTGGGTCTGCCCTCCTCCTCCTCGCATGCACTGGTGGGAGGGTTGCTCGGCGCGGCGATCCTCTCCAGCGGATTCGCAGTGGTGCAATTGCCCGGGCTGCTCAAGATCGTCATCGCGCTGCTGGTCGCGCCTCCGCTCGGCATGTTGGCCGGGTGGCTGGTGATGCGCCTGACGTTGTGGGCGTCCCGCGGCGCGGATCCCTCCATCAATCGCGTCTTTAAGGCGCTGCAAATCGTCACCCTCATCGGTTTGGCTTTTGGCCATGGCTCGAACGATGCGCAAAAGACGATGGGCGTGATCACCATGGGGCTGCTGGCCGGCGGCCTGATCCCCACCTTTCACGTCCCCACCTGGGTCATCCTGGTGAGTGCCTCGGCTATCGCTTTGGGCACGTCGCTGGGCGGATGGCGGCTGATCAAGACGCTCGGCGGGCGAATCTTCCGCATCCGTCCCATTCACGGGTTCACGTCGCAGGTGGCCGGCGCGGCGGTGATCGTCGGAGCTTCGATCCTGGGCGGCCCGGTCTCCACCACCCAGGTGATGAGTTCGGCCATCATGGGCGTGGGAGCCGCCGAACGCCTGGGCAAGGTGAACTGGTTAATCCTGCGCGACTTGGCGATGGCCTGGGTCCTCACGATCCCGACCACCGGCTTGTTGGCGGCTGGCGTCTATCTCGTCTTCTGGGGCCACTAAGGCGGGCCCGCGCTCCAGCACACTCTTCGAAGGGAACCCCAGCGCAGATCACAAGGACGGCGGAGGCCTGCCTCCGCCGTCCTTCTTTCGTCGTGGGTTGGCCGACAGCTAACGAGGCATTGCGAGGAATCGCTTGGCGTGACCCGTGGCAATCTCCAGCGCCTGCGGCCCGGCCTCCATCCACACCACCTCCGGATCGCTCGCTCGAAACCAGTTGGCTTGATGGCGCACCAGGCGGCGCGTCGCACGGCGGATTTCCGTGCGGCATTCCTCCAAGCTGAGCTGCCCCTGCACATGGCGCGCAATCTCTCGATAGCCCAGGGCGGAAAAGGCAGGCAGGTCGGGCGAGAAGCCGCGTTCGAGCAGTGTGCGCACTTCTTCGACCCAGCCTGCGGCGAGCATGGTTTCGAGGCGGGCATCCGCGCGCGCGTAAAGTTCCTCGCGCGGCATGGCCAGCCCCAGGCACAGCGTGCGGAAGCCCATTCGCCTGCGTGTGCGCTGGGCCGAGAAAGGATGCCCGGTGAGGTAGATCACCTCCAGCGCGCGCATCACGCGCCTCACATTGCGCGGGTCGATCGAGGCGGCTGCCTGTGGATCGCGCACCTGTAGTTCGCGATGAAGTGCCAAGGCGCCCTCGCGTTCGGCGCGCGCCGCCAGTTCCGCACGCAATGCCGGATCGGGCGTGGTGCGCGGAATGATCCACCCTTCCAGCAGCGCGCGCACGTACTGGCCGGTTCCCCCCACCAATAGCGGCACGTGGCCGCGGGCGTGGATGCCGGCAATGGCGCGCAGCGCCTCTTCCTTGTACTCCGCCAAGCTCCACGGCCGATCGACCTCGGTCACATCCACCAGGTGGTGAGGCACGGCCGAGCGTTCTGCGCGGGTCGGCTTGGCCGTGCCGATGTCCAGGCCGCGGTAGAGCAGTCGCGAGTCGGCGGAGACGATTTCGCCGGCCACGCGTGGGCCCAGCCCGAGCGCCAGCGCGCTTTTGCCGACGGCCGTCGGCCCGACCACGGCGATCAGCGGCTGCGGGGGAACACTTGAATCGCGCGCTTGGGGTGGGCGGGCGTCAGGCATCGACAGATTGCGCGGCCGCCGGACGGTCGCCGCGCACTGCATTCTCGATGATCTCCAGGCGCGCCGTCTCGCCGCCCGGCCCGAATTCGATCGCCACCCCGTCGATGCGCCAGTCGGCCTCGAGTTGCTCGTTGGCCCCCGGATAGTGTTGGGCAGAGGCGATGAGATGTGCCTGCTTGGTAGCGGTGAGAGACTCTTCCGGCGGACCGAAGGTGCGGCGGCTGCGCGCCTTGACCTCGACGAAGACCAGCACGCCGCCCTGGCGGGCAACAATGTCGAGCTCCCCGTAAGGCGTGCGCACGTTGCGCGCGATGATCTGCGCGCCCCGCTCGAGAAGCGCCTGACACGCCAGCGCCTCTCCGCGCTGGCCCAGCCGCCGCGCGTGCGTCCTCACACCCGCACTCGCACGCGGCGCCACCAGCGCGCGAGCGGCCCCGGCCGGCGCGGGCGGGCATCGCGTACGACGCGCGCGTAGGCCTCCTGCAACAAGTCCACCGTGTGCCGGATGTCGTAGTCTTCCGCGGTCCGGCGCGCACCGCGCCGCAGCCGCGCCCGCAAATCGCGGTCGCCGGCCATGCGCGTCATCATGGCACTCAGCTCGGCCAGGTCGTCGTCGGCCAACAGCCCATTGGTCTCGTGCTCGATCATGTCGTCGATGCCGGGCGAGTGGATGCCCACGGCCGGCAATCCGGCGGCCATGCTTTCGATGATCGTCAGCGGGTGGACCTCGGTGGTCGAGGCGGTTACGAAGAAGTCTGCGGCCGCCAGGTGCGCCGGCATCTCCTCATAAGGGATGCCGCCCAGGAAGTGCACCCGACCGGTCAGACGTGCATCCGCCACTTGAGCCTCGAGGTTCTCTCGTTCCGGCCCGCTGCCGATCAGCACCAGATGCAGCCCGGGCCATGCCGCGGCCGCACCGCGCACCGCACGCAACAGAAAAGCGAGATTCTTTTCCGGGCCCAGGCGCCCGACGTACACGCCCAGCACGTCGTTGAGGCCGATGCCCAACTGGCGGCGCAAGTCGGAGGGCAGCGCCTGGCGTAACGGTTCGAGGTCGACCCCGTTGGGCAGGACCTCGATCGGCGAGGTCACGCCGAAGCCGCGCAGTACCTGCGCGACGCTGCGCGAGGGGCTGATCACCATGGCGCACTCGCGGCAAAAGGAGGGGAAGTAGGCTTGCAAGAAGGCCTGGGTGAGCGGTTCGGGCATGAGCGGCACGTAGTATTGGGCATATAGGTCGTAGCGCGTATGATTGGTGAAGATCACGGGTTGCCCGAGCGGCCGAGCGTAGCGCAACCCCAAGCGCCCGGAGACAAACGGATGGTGGGCGTGCAGGATGTCCATCCGTTCGAGATTCTGCCGGATGCGCCACGGATAGCGCAGGCCGAGCGAATAGCCCGTGTCGGATAGCGGCAGGCCCGGGGAGCGAAAGACGTTCGGTTCGTCGTCGTTGTACTCTTCTCCCCCGAACGTGAAGACCGCCACCTCGTGCCCGGCAGCTTCCAGGAAGCGTTTGGTCAGGGCGATGTGGTTGGTGACGCCACTGATGTGCGGCTTGTAGAGATCCGTCAGCATTCCGATGCGCAGGGGTGTTGAGGTCATCAGTTCAATCGTAGTCGTGTGGCCAGAGCGCGTCAAGCGCGAGGCCGGAGGCAGCTTTCACGATCCGTTATCGGCACGAGTCCGGAGGCCGCAAAGAAGCGCTCCTGCCCCCGCGGGAAGCGTGCCTTCGGTCGGCAACGTGCACGGAGCCCGAGAATCCATCGCAGCCGGTCGGATTACCCCACGAAATGCGGCCGGAATAGGGGCTAAAGTTGACAAACTCACGTCACACGCATATAATTACCCTAATACCTACAACCTGCCCTGGAGGGACCCGACGGCCGGCGTACGCCGATCCACAGAACGCCGCGCAGGTGGGGCCAGGCACCCAACAACCGAGCGCACCATCCTCTTCCATTGCTTACAGCGCAACCGACGTGTTGTGGTGTGCGAGTTATTCCCGTTAGCATGAATGCGAGTTGTCTATCCGAAGCAGGCATCGACCTGGGGCCAGGGGGCGTCAACAATCTCAGCGCCTCATCCGCGAAGGGAGGTGGTCAGTAGACTGGTAAAACGGCCGCAAGGCCTCCCGGCCTTGCCGAGGGAAAGCGTTTTGACACGCATCATTCGAGATCGACCGCACCAGCACGTTGATTCGCCATGTACCAGAGGAGGAGGAACTCCCATGAAGGCACGCCGTATTCTGACTGCACTCTTTGTGTTCAGCATCCTGCTGGTGGCTTGCGGGAAGGCCACGCCCGCACCGACGGAAGTCTGCGCCGCCGACGCCGGTGGCTGCGCCGTATTCGCCGCCGGTGAGCCGATCAAGATCGGCTTTGCCGGCCCGATGAGCGGTGACGTCTCCGCCTTCGGCATCGATGCCTCGCAAGGCATCGGCATCGCCCTGACGGACGTTGGCAAGTTCGAAGGCCATGCCTTCGAGCAGGTCGCGGAAGACGACCAGGCTTCACCCGAGGTCGGAGCCGCGGTGGCTCAGCGATTCGCCTCCAACCCGGCCGTGGTGGCAATCGTCGGCCACTTGTTCTCGGGCGCCACGAATGCAGCCATGCCCATCTATGCCAGCGCCTACCTGCCGATGATGTCGCCTTCGGCCACGCGCATTGACCTGACCCAGCAGGGGAACACGGCCTTCAACCGCGACGTAGGCAACGATAAGGTCCAAGGCGAACTGGCTGCCAATACCGTCTTCAAGAACCTCGGCGTCAAGAAGCTCGCCATCATCCACGATGGTGGCGCCTATGGCCTGGGGCTCGCCGAGCGCACGCGCGATGTCTTCACCTCGCTGGGTGGGACGGTCGTCGCCTTCCAGGGCATCGAGGTTGGCGGTACCGACTACAGCGCGGTCCTCGCCGACATCGCCTCCAAGGGGCCCGAGGCACTGTTCTTCGGCGGCTACACAGGCGAAGGCGCGGTGATCGCCAACCAGCGCGCTGGCGCTGGCTTGGGCGGCATCCCGTTCATCAGCGATGATGGCATCTACGGGTCGCAGTTCATCGATCTGGCGGGCGCCAACTCCGATAAGGTGTACTGCACCTCGGCCGGCCGCCCGGCGGCCTCGACCGCGGTGGCAGACTTCGATGCGAAGTACCTGGCCGCCTACGGCGTCCCGACGGGTTCGCTGTCGCCCTACAGTTGGTACAGCTACACCGCGGCGACCGTGTTGGTCGACGCGATCAAGAAGACCGCGTTTGTCGGCGGCGATGGCAAGCTCTATGTCCCGCGCGACACTCTGGTCAAGGCCGTTCGCGCCACCAAGGACTACAAGGGCCTGATCGGCACCATCACCTGCGACGCGACCGGCGAATGCGGCACCGGCGGGTTTGCGGTGTACCAGGTCCAGAATAAGACTTGGGTCGAGCTCGCTGGAGACTTCAAGCCTTAAAGCACGTGCACGCAAGCATGCGGCTGGTAGGGTGAGGCTGCCTCACCCTACCAGTTTGTTGGGAATCCGATCCGTCGCCGGCAGCCTGCTCACGTCTCATCAAGGCATAGCCCCATGCCCGAGAGCGCAGCACCCGCCCGCATCCGCAAGCGCATCACCCCCTACCAGATCGCTCAGATCGTGATCGGCCTCGGCTTCCTCGCCTTTGTCGCCTGGCGCCTGTATGAAGTGCTCGTCGTTGAGCACACCTACGGCCCCGACACGTGGCTCAAGTTTGCCATCTCCGGACTCATCGTCGGAAGCGTCTACGCCCTCATCACCATCGGTTACACCCTGGTCTACGCCATCCTGCGCATGATCAACTTCGCGCACAGCGAAGTGTTCATGGTGGGCGCCTTCGCCGGATTCTTCGTTTTCGAAGCCCTCAAATCTCTCCCGGTCGGCACCGGCGGGCATCCATTTATTGAGGTCTATCCCATCCCTTCGATCATCCTGGGTTTTGCGGCGGGCATTGTCACCTCAATGGTCACCGGTGTGGCCTTGGAGCGAATCGCCTACCGCCCGCTGCGCGGGGCTCCGCGCCTCGTGCCGCTCATCAGCGCGGTCGGCGCCTCGATCTTCTTGCAGAACGCAGCTCAATTGATGTTCGGCCCGCAGCGCCGGACTTTTGTCAACCTGCCGGCCCTCGACCGCAACCTGGGATGGACCCTGACCGTGGGCGGCAAGCCGGTCCTCATCACCTACACCGGCGTATTCACCTTTATCCTAGCCATCGTGCTACTGGTCTCGCTGTACCTCATCGTGCAGCGCACGCGCCTGGGGCGCGCCATGCGCGCCGTCTCTGAAAATAAGCAGACCGCGGCCCTCATGGGCATCGACGTCGACAGTGTCATCTCGCAAACCTTCGCCATCAGCGGCGTCCTGGCAGGCGCCGCGGGCGTGATGTGGGGAATCCACTACGGGCAGATACATGCCTACGTCGGCTTCATCCCCGGCATCAAGGCCTTTACCGCGGCGGTGTTGGGGGGCATCGGCAATATCCCCGGCGCCATGCTCGGCGCCATGACTCTGGGACTCATCGAATCCCTCGGTCCGGGCGGCCTGGGGATGGACTTCCAACTCAAAGATGTGATTGCGTTTTCCATCCTGGTCCTGGTCCTCATCTTCCGCCCCTCGGGCATCCTGGGCGAAGTACTGAGCGAGGAGAAGCTATGATCGCCTCCGACATTCGCCAGGGGCTTCGCACCGGAATGTTGCTTGCGATCGTGGTGGTATTCCTCTTCCTCATCGGCGCCACCAGCACGCTGGCCGACATTCTCGCCGGCGCGCTGAAACTGGGCCGCGCTGTCAGCTTGCAGACCGTGTTGGCCCTGCTGGCGCTGTGGCTGGGGTCGCAAGCCGCCAAGGTCTCCATCGAGGAGAAACGACCGCGCTGGATCAACACCCTGCTTCGGGCGGCGGTGGCCGGTCTGTCGGCCGGGCTGGTGATCGGCCTCACCACGCTGGTTTTCCTGCGACTGCACGAGTCGGGCATCAACTTGCGAACGTACCTTTACCAGCTTTCGCCCGATTCGCTCGATCTGTGGTCGCTCGGGCGCTCGGCTCAGGGTGCGGCCGTCTTCCATTTCCTCCTTCCTCTGGTGGGCTGCCTGCTCGGCGCCGTGCTAGCGCGAGGCTTCCGCGAAGCCCCGTGGCGAAGTGCCACGGGCCGGCGCGTGGGGGCGCTGCGCGAATCGATCACGCGGCCTCTGGCCACCGCAGCCCGCACACGCTGGGGTCGCATCCTCCTATACGCCGCCCTCGGCGCCGTGCTCATTCTGCTGCCGCTGCGCCTCAACAACTACTGGAACTTCACTCTGGGCACCGTGGGTATCTATGTGCTCATGGGTTTGGGCCTGAACATCGTGGTGGGTCTGGCGGGGTTGCTCGACCTGGGCTATGTTGTGTTCTTTGCGGTCGGGTCTTACACGATCGGGCTGCTCACCGCGCCCACGCCTCACCACCTGATGTGGGATTTCTGGATCGTCCTGCCCATCGCGATCTTTCTGGCCGCCATCATCGGGGTCCTTCTCGGGATCCCGGTGCTCCGGCTGCGCGGCGACTACCTGGCCATCGTCACCCTGGGGTTCGGCGAGATTATCCGCGTGCTGCTCAAAGCCGAAGCCCTGTCCTCCTTCTCCAACGGCCCGCGCGGCATCCCCTCCATCGGCCAACCCGCCTTCTTCGGGCTGCCGTTCAACAGCAGCGCCGACTTCATGTACATGATCATCTTCAGCGTACTGCTGGTGATCTTCCTGACCAACCGCCTGCAGAACTCACGCGTGGGGCGTGCCTGGATTGCCATCCGCGAGGACGAAACGGTGGCGCGGGCCATGGGCATCAACACGCTGACCTCCAAGCTCCTGGCCTTCGGCATCGGGGCCGCGTTCGCCGGGTTGGGCGGCGTGCTCTTCGCATCGCGCTCCCAGTTCACCGGTCCCGACGACTTCAACCTGATGGTGTCGATCAACGTGCTGGCCGTGGTCATCGTGGGCGGCATGGGCAGCATTCCGGGCGTGATTGCGGGCGCCTTCGTGCTCAAGGGGCTGCCGGAGGTGCTGCGCGAGCTGGATGCCTACCGCATTCTGTCCTTCGGCGCACTGCTCGTGGCGATGATGGTTCTCCGCCCGGAGGGCCTCATCCCCTCTACGCGCAGGCGCCTGGAAATGCAGCAGGCTCGCGCGGCCGTGTCGCCGCCCGCCACGCCTGTCTCTCCCCCGGGCCCAGGAGGGACAGCATGAACGGCCTGCTCAACATCCGTCAGCTCACCAAGCATTTTGGCGGCCTGCTGGCCGTCGACCGCCTCGACCTGGTCATTCCGGAAAAGTCCATCGTCAGCGTGATCGGGCCGAATGGGGCGGGCAAGACCACGCTCTTCAATTGCATCACCGGGTTCTACGACATCGACTCCGGAGAGATGGAATTCGCCGGCGAGCTGCTCAACGGCCTTACGCCGGACGCGGTTGTTCGGCTGGGCATTGCCCGCACCTACCAGAACATACGCTCCTTCCCGAACATGTCGGCGGTCGAGAACGTACTGGTGGGTATGCACAGCCACCTGCGCACGGGAGCACTCGGCGCTGCGCTGCACCTGCCGGGCGCGGTGCGCGAAGAATCCGAAGCGCTGGGCAAAGCCCTCTCACTCCTGGAATACGTTGGCTTGAAGGGCAAGGCCGACACACTCGCACGCAACATGCCCTATGGTGAACAGCGCCGCCTCGAAATCGCCCGCGCGCTGGCCAGCCAGCCCAGGCTGATATTGCTCGACGAACCCACCGCGGGAATGAATCCGCGAGAGACGAGTGAAACGACGTCGCTCGTCAAGCGATTGCGCGATGATCTGGGCATCACGGTCTTGCTCATTGAGCACGACATGCGGGTCGTGATGGGAATTTCCGAGCGTGTGTCGGTCCTGGATTATGGCGTGAAGATATCGGAGGGGACACCGCAAGAGGTCCAGCACGATCGTCGAGTCGTCGAAGCCTATCTGGGTCGCGGGGCGGCAGCCGGCCTCGAGTCTCCAGCCAGCGCGTGAACGGCGAGGAGCCCGCGATGCCCCTTTTGGAAGTCCGCGACGTCCACACCTACTACGGCAATATCCAAGCCCTCAAAGGCGTGTCGCTCACGGTCGAGAAGGGTGAGATCGTCACCCTGATTGGCGGCAATGGCGCGGGCAAGACGACTACCTTGCGCACGATTTGCGGCTTGCTCAAGCCTCGTTCGGGAAGCGTCGTGTTGGACGGGAAGGACTTGGCCCGCACCAAGGCCCACGAGATCGTCAACCTGGGTGTGGCCATGGTCCCCGAAGGACGAGGCGTGTTCTCACGCCTGACCGTGGCCGAGAACTTGGACCTGGGGGCCTACACCCGCTCCGACCGCGGCGCCATCCGCCAGGATTTGGAGATGGTGTTGCGCCTCTTCCCTCGTCTCAAGGAACGCTTTCGCCAGATCGCCGGCACGCTCTCGGGCGGAGAGCAGCAGATGCTGGCCACCGGGCGGGCCCTCATGGCTCACCCGCGTTTGCTGCTGATGGATGAGCCCTCGATGGGCTTGGCGCCCATCCTGGTCGAGAGCATCTTCGACACATTGCGCGAGGTGAACCGTGAGGGGACAACCATCCTGCTCGTCGAGCAGAATGCGCATATGGCCCTTCAAATCGCCAACCGCGGCTACGTGCTGCAGACCGGCCAGATTGCGCTTGCGAAATCGGCTGAGGAATTGCAGCACGACCCGATGGTGCGCAAGGTCTACCTCGGGATCGACTAGCCACCACGCAGGCGGCCGGACGACCCCCGCGCGGGTGGTCGAGGGCTGGGCCCCTGATTGATGTGAGTTCGACCCGCGGGCGGCCATAGCCCCCGCGCCACGGCTCCCCGCTGTGCACCATCGGCGGGGAGCCTGCTTTCGCGCTGCGTCCGCGTGCGATACACTCAGCGGCAGGAGACATCCATGGCGGTCGAAGTCATCACCATCGGCACTGAACTGCTTCTCGGCGATATTCTCGACAGCAACGCCCAGTTCATTGCGCGTGCGCTGCGCGAGGCGGGCATCGATCTCTTCTGGAAGACGACTGTCGGCGACAACCCCGAACGCATCGCCGAGGCAGTGCGCTTGGCGCTCTCGCGCGCCGAGGCGGTGATCACTACCGGCGGCTTAGGCCCGACCGTCGACGACCCGACGCGCGAGGCGGTGGCGCGCGCCACGGGACGCCCGCTCGAGTTCCGTCCCGAGCTCTGGCAGGAGATCCAGGACCGCATGGCGCGCTGGGCGCGCGCTACGCCGGAGACCAACCGCCGCCAGGCGTACATGCCGCAGGGGGCCACGGTCCTGGCCAACCCGGTGGGCACAGCGCCCGGCTTCATCGTCGAAACGGAGCGCAGTTGCGTGCTCACGCTGCCCGGCGTGCCGCGCGAAATGCAGCACATGCTGGGCGAGGCGGTTATTCCCTATTTGTGCCGTCGGCTCGGCGCGCGGGCTATGTTCCGCTCACGCGTGTTGCACGTGGCCGGCGTCGGCGAGGCGGCCATCGACGAGAAGATCGGCGAGTTCGAGGCGCTCGGCAACCCCACCGTTGGCCTGGCCGCGCACAACGGGATCATCGATGTGCGCATCACGGCCAAGGGGGAACGGGAGGCCGAGCTTGCGGCCGAGATTGGCCGGCTCGAAGCGGAGATCCGCCGGCGCCTGCCGGAGGCTGTGTTTGGTGCCGACGCTGAAACGCTGGAGGGGGTCGCGCTGCGCAGGGCGGCTGACAGGGGTGCCCGCGTCGCGGTTGTTGAATGGGGCACCGGCGGAAGACTCGGCGGGCGATGTGCGGCCGCCGGGTTGTCGGAGACGTTCGTGGGTGGTCTCACGCTGCCCGGCTTGGCTGCGAGCCTCGAAAGCGTTGAGCAGGAGACGCGCCGCTGGATGGATGCGCGTGGTGCGACGATCGGCGTAGGTCTCTCGGTGCGTGCCGCCTCGCCCGTGTCCGAAATCCTCATCCTTCGCCTCGCGCCGGGCGAGCGCGAGGCGAAGGCTCGCACGTTTGGCGGCCCGCCGCCGAGCGCCGACCGCTGGGCGGTGAACACGGCGCTATACCTGTTGTGGCGCAGTTTGCAGGAGAAGGACTCGTCGAGTGCTTGACACTCCCGGGCGCCTAGATATAATCGCTTGGCACGCGGGTGTAGCCAAGTGGTAAGGCACTTGCTTCCCAAGCAAGGATTCGCGGGTTCGAATCCCGTCACCCGCTCCTGCCCCTTGTTTTGACCTGAATCTCGCGCATGACGCCCCTCCCGGGAGCGTGAATCATGCGCGAAAGGCACTTTATTCCGGAAATTCAAGAAGCCCCATTTGGGGCCCCCGCACCCGCTGATCTGCACGCCGCGCTCGAAGACTTCTACCTCTCGCGCCAGGCGCTGCGACGCAGCCCTGCGACCCTGGATCACTACCAGTACACAGCCGGCCACTTCGTTTCGTGGCTCCAATCCCGGGGAATCCGTCTTCCCTCAGAAGTCCGCCCCTCGCACCCAAGGGCCTGGCTGGCTGAGATATCCGAGAAGGGAGTCAAGGACACCACCCTCCATGCCAAAGCCCGGGGCGCCAAGACGCTGCTCCGGTTCTGGTACGAGGAAGGGTACTTGCTTTCCCCTATCGACCTGAAGCTTCCGCGTCTCGACCAGAAGCAACTTCCGTCCCTGACGATCGAGGAGCTGCGACGGGTCATCAAGGCCTGCTCGACTCATCGCGATCGAGCCCTGGTTCTCCTCCTGGCAGACAGCGGAATCAGGCGGGCGGAAGTGATTGCGCTCAACTGGGGAGACATCGATTTCTCGACCGGGGCGGTGATCGTCCGGCGGGGGAAGGGAGGCAAGGCCCGGGTCGCCG
>Ga0315277_10001107_pt1 | contig 39900 bp, 33 predicted proteins | sample YL17G05_15_MG_FD_203695 | JGI IMG/M metagenome (GOLD analysis project Ga0315277, IMG submission 203695) | Sediment microbial communities from Yellowstone Lake, YNP, Wyoming, USA - YL17G05_15 | ecosystem: Environmental > Aquatic > Freshwater > Lake > Sediment | place: USA: Wyoming | collected...
TCGGAGTCAAACCCGCCGCCGGCGAAATTGTCATCCTGCGCTCAATGCTTTACGGGACGACCGCTCAGCCGCCGGGCTTTCTTGCCAACTTCCGAGCTCAGACAGATGCCGAAGGCAAGTTTGCCTTTCCGACCATCCCTCCCGGGGAATATCGCGTTGCGCACATGGAATCCGGCCCGGCCGCGGGCGAGTCCCAGAGCGCCACTGCCGTCGTGCGTGTGGGAGATACTACCACCATCCTCTTGGGCGGCAGGGGCCGTCCCGTGATCGGGCGCCTGGCCGCCTCCGGCGCCGACTCGCCGGTTGATTGGAAAAACGCGCGCGGCACGATCACCTTGAAAGTGCCGGAGGTGCTGCGGCCCGAATCGGGGGACAGGGCCGGCTTCCATGCATGGTCTCAGACTGAGGAGGCCAAGAAATGGGCGCGCGCCCAGCACAGTCATCCGGTTGCGATCGCCGCCGACGGCTCCTTCCGTGTGGAGGATGTCGAACCGGGCACGTACGTACTGAATGTCACCTTAAGGATCCCCAATCCGGCTCAGCCCGTGGGGCCGTCCAGATCTTTTCAGATAACAAAGGAATTCGTGATCGGGGAGATGGCCGGCGGCCGCAGCGACACGCCCCAGGACCTGGGCACCCTCACGATCCAGATCACCAGCGCATCAGGAAAATCCGGGACGTCCCACACGTTAACCAATTTCCTGAAATCTGGGACGCCGCCCCCGTCTCATGGAATTCGGAGGACGGGCTCCTCAACTCCCGATCTCCGATGAATTGCGTTCCCAGGCGAGTTCGAGAGTTGAGGAGCCTGTCCCCCCAATTTAATTCCGCGCTAGGGCGCTGTGAAAATGGATTGCGCTACGTCATCCAGGGGCATTCATCCTTGATATCGCAGCCCTTGCACCCGACCACTTTGGATATCACCGGGATCGCCACGAACGCGATGATGCAGAACGCTGCCAGGATGACCGTGGTGGACCGCGTGGAGCCGCTCCAAACGAGCAGGGCGCCGGCGATGGGAGGGATGAAAAAACAGGGGAACATGATGACGATGTTGGCGCGGAAGACCGATCTGAACTCGCGGCCCTTCCTGGCTTCGAACAACAAGGGCGCCACTACACCGTATCCGCAGGGACAGGCAGAAGTATCAAAATGGTGGCACCAGGGGCAGATCCGCCCCCAGAACGCCACGATCGCCAGGATGCAGTAAACGGGATATGCCACGCCGAACAGCCATCCGAGACGCCACATCAGGATTGTGCCGAGCACGAACATGGCCGCGGTCGGGACGTTGTCCAGCAATATGATCCATAACGGAACGATGCGCCCGCATTTTGCAGGAATCCCGCATTCCGTATGAGCGTCGCTGGCGCAGGCGCCGGATCGACCCAATCCCTTTGGCGCTGGCTCGAGTGAACTCATCACCGATTCCTCCACCATCGAAAGTCCGGGACGCCATACCCTAACCAATTTCCAGGTACCGATCCGGACCAAGAAAGTACAACGTGAAGCGTGAGCTCCGGGAGGCTCGTGCCAAAACCGGGACGTTCCCCCATTTTGGCCTCACCGAATGGTAGCAGCAAGTAAACCCTTAAGCCGCATTTCTCACCGGATTTGACGAGGGACAGTCACCAGTGTCCCCTTAAGTCTGGGGACACTGGTGACTGTCCCTCCTTCACTGAGGCAAAGCCGGCGGCCGCATGCGGCGGTACATTTACGCGTATGTCGCCCCCATCATCGTGATTTTTCTGATTCTGGAAACGGATGGTTTACGAATCTGGTCGGCCTGGCATTTTCAGTTTCAAGGAATGCTTATCATGCCTGTCATGTGTTTGCCTGCCATGATTCTGTTATTATCCGGTCGGAACCGGCGTGTGCGGTCAAGCGAATATTCTCACTCTACGCCGGAATCCTGAAGCAGTTGCCGGCCGCTTGCGGCCAGAAGGAGATGGCCGCTGTTGAACGGCAGGCTTTTAGCGAAGACAAAGAAGGAGCCTGCCCATGAAAAAATCCAGATTGATTCTCCTGTGGAGCCTGATGGCTTTCCTTGCCATCGCCCTTGCGGCGCAGCAGAATGAGCCCGTGCGGGTAGATGACAACGCCCAGGAAAAGAAGTTGATCAAAAGAGTGGAGCCGGTTTACCCAGATAACGCCCGCCATATCCCGGTAAGCGGCCCGGTAATTCTGGAGGTTGTTGTCAACGAAAAAGGCGAGGTGATCGACGCAAAGATCGTGAAAGGAGGCAACCCGCTCATACAAAAGCCTGTCCGCAACGCCGTGATGCAGTGGCGCTATGCTCCGTACTACGTGGACGGCAAACCTGTGCCGGTGAAGTTCAGAGTCACCGTGCCCGTGATGAAAACCTGACGCTAAAGGACCAGGGGTGCCGCCTCAGATTGTCGGAGGAGGTCGCATTTTTCAGTGCATGGCTGTCTCCAAATAGGTGGGCGTCCCGGGTGTTACGAGTACGCGGTTAGGTGCGGAATGGCCGTCATTACTTCCGAGATGCCCCATGGCTTCCTCGAATGTTGCGCCGCAAAAATGAATCTGCGATTCTGCGGCTCGCTGCTGCAGGAGCCAATGGGAAATCGGAAAACTCAGGAACAATCTAACCTTGGCGCCGTACTGAATGAGTAGTTTCGACCAGGATCTCATTCCTGGGGAATGCTTTCTAAGCAGTGCGAGCCCAACGATGAGGAGGTTCCATTTGAGAAAATCATTAATCCTGGCATTTCTGATCACATTCACTCCAATGGCCTCTGGACAGAACTGGTTCAATGGCTCCTTTGAACAGGCCTTGGCTCAAGCCGCAAAAGAAAAGAAATTGCTTCTGATTGATTTTTCCTTCGATACCTGACCTGCATGTAAGCTGCTGGATCAGCAGTATTTTAGCAACGCCAAATATCAGGATCATTTCAACAAAAACCTCCTGCTTATGCGCGCAAATCGGGATGAGCCTGCCGGTCTTGAGTTGGCAAAGAAGTTCGTCATCGAGGCGTTTCCCACGACCGTCGTACTCAATCCTGATGGATCCGAAGCAGACCGCATCCTGGGTTATAAACCGACGTCAGATGTTTATCATGACAAAATCCTGCAAATCCAGGCTGGTATTGGAACGCCAAAGGCCTTAGCTGACTTTTATGCAAAAGATCCTAAGAACGTCCCCGCCCTTTTTCGGTTAGCGCGAAAATATGATGAGATTGGCAGCAGGGAGAAAGCGCTGGAGAAATACAAGGAGGTCATAACCCTCGATCCAGATGGGAATGAGGGGATGACCGATTTTATGGGAGCACAGGTCACATGTACTGAATACGCAGAATTCTCAATTGGTCTTTTTGCTTTGAAGGCCGGGCAGGTGACTCCGCAACCAATGCTGGCGTTTTCGCGAAGACATCCGAACAGCATGCTGTTAGAAGCTGCCTATGAAAACCTCAGCTATCTCCATTATGAAGACGAAGCCTCCAAGCAGGAGGCTGAGATGTTTTTCCTTGAGTATCAAAAACGGTTCCCGGGATCTCCGTATCCGTACCATGCATGGGCTGGACGCATACTCTACAACAGGGAAAAAGATGGTGTCGAAAAGGGCATCGAACTGGAGAAGAATGCACTTGCTCTGAATGCTCGGGTTGCGGATGCATACATGGATTGGACCCTGGCAAAACTCTATGACCTTAAGCAAGACAGGCAGAGTGCTGGAGAGATCTACGGACGACAATACATTGAAGATCACATCGGATCTTTTCAGTATTCATTGATTCAATATGCCGAATTCTGGGCCCGGGACAAGGCGAATTCCGATCATGCGGTGGAGATTGCCGAATTGGCATACAGAACGAATCCTGGAAATCCCAGCTTCACCAATCGAGTTGCAGGCGTCTACGTAAGGGTTGGGAAACTCGATAAAGCTCTTTCGCTTTATGGCCCGGAGTTTATCAAAAAGTACCAGGGCGATCGCAACACTTTGATGTATTACGCTATGTTTTGGAATCAGCTCGACCGAAACCTGGATAGCGCACTTGAAGCAGCATTACGTGGCGAGCAATTGAGACCCGGGTACGTTTTTTCGGACGTCCTTGGCCAGATTTACTCGAAACAAAAGAAATATTCGGAGGCGATCAAGGCTTATGAGAAAGGCGTGACTCTGGCCCCCAGCGAGGAATGGAAGGAAACATTTAGAAAACGAATTGACGAGGCCAAGCAAGCAGCACAAAAAAAGTTGCTCTCTTCAAACACTCTATTCCAGACCTCGCGTGCATGGCGATCTGAAGTTCTGCTGCGGGCGATCTGTGGGCTTATTGGACAAAACCTTCGCCTCTGACATGGAGGAAACATGCGATCGCAGCCCAGGTTCCTGATGATCATGGCCTTTTTCATTTGCACCGCAACCGGCGCTGTCTTCCGGTCGGAGGGAGCGACGGGATCCGCCTATCCAGCCGAAGGCCAGGGCCAGCGTCCGGTGGCCCGCGTACAGGTCCGGCTCGTTCCGGTGGATGTGATCGTCACGGACGCCGCCGGCCGGCCAGTTACCGACCTGAAGGAGGAAGACTTCCAGATCCTCGAAGACGGAAAGCCGCAGGAGATCCGGCACTTCACGCTGCAGAAACTCACGGAGGCTGCACCGGATCCGAACCGGCGGCCTCTGCTGCGGGCGACTCCAGACACCGAATTTGCGCCGCAAACCGCGCGCACATTTCTTCTCCTTATGGGAAGCGGCTGGATTGACAAGCCGTTCAAAAGCGTCGAAGCTCTGAAAAAATTCGTGCTCAACGACCTGCTGCCTCAGGACCGGGTTGCGGTTTTCGCCTTCAACCGTGCCTCCAACTTCACCACCGACCACGAATATATCGCGCAGGTGCTCGAGCGCTTCAGGCAGGTGCACGAAGATATTTATTCCCAGATGGAATCGCTTTTTCGCGGGCTTGCCGCTATTTACGGCAGCCATCGGATGCCCGAGTCATTCCAGGCCAAGATCGACGCAATCTTCGGCAATCCGGGCAAGCCTGGATCCCGGGCGCTCCCTCCGGGACCGGTTATGGACAAGGACAAAATGGCCAGAGATGCCGACCGCACCACGGAAACCCTGCTGCGCAAAGCCGCTGTCGCCGCCGCCATCCAGGCCGGGGATCCGGGTTCGCTTCTCAGGGCCAGCCTGATGCAGTTCGACACCCTCACGGCGGAAGCGCTCACCGACCTGTCGTTCTCGGATTACGCGGCGGGATATGCGAAGACTCAGGAGGACCTGGTAAATATCTTCACCTGCATCGACTACCTGCGTTATATGGACGGGGAAAAGCACCTCGTCTTTTTCACCCCCGATGGGCTCTTCCTGCCGAGAGCCGAATATGACGACAATATCGTGGGGCTGGCAAACGACGCGCGGGTGGCGATCGATACGTTTCAAACCGGGGGGCTCCCGATGATCTCCAGTTGGGAGTCGCGCTTCGCCATCGCTACTTTGCGAAATATCTCGGAACAGACCGGCGGCCGCGCTTCCATCTACCAGCGCGTCGACAAAGAACTTGCGCGCCTGAATGAAACCACTCGTTTCGAGTATCTGCTGGCGTACTATCCCAAGGACGAGAATTGGGACGGGAAATACCGGCACATCGAAGTCAAGGTCAACCGCCCCGGCCTGAAGGTGTCCTTCCGGCACGGCTATTTTGCCCGCGACAGCGTGCCGGTTTTCGATGCCCTGGAATTGCTTTCCTACCGGCGCATTACAGCAGCCGGCGGCTATACATCCGATATTCCGGACCTGCCGTTTCAGGTGACGACCACGGTTGTGGAGGATCCCCTGCTGGCGCCGGGGATCCGTGTGGATCTTCAGGTTTCCCCGGAAGACCTCGAGCTGACCAATATCAACGGCATTTACAGGGGGGAACTTCGCGCCACGATCTTTTATGCGGATAACGAGAGGAACTATCTGGGCGGCGTTTGGAAGGTGGTGACCCTGAACCTGCAGGAGAAAAATTACCCGCAGTTCCAGCAGTCGGGGATCCGCTTCTCCATCATGGTCCCGGAGAAGACGCGCAGGCAGATTCTCAAAGTGATTCTCTATGATCCGGAGGCGGACCGGGTGGGTTCCAGGTTGATCACGATGCGATAGCGCCCGCCCGGAGAGACCGTCATGAGCATCATGTGCTTATTGGTATGGATGATCGTGCAGGCGGCCGCCGCGGCGGTTCACGCGGGTCCGATGGCGGACGGGAGGTCCTTCGGCCGGGAAGGTGATCCGTACTATGCCCAGAACCTCCCGGGACAGCAGGCCCAGGGCGCGCAGAAGGATTTCAGCCTGAAGATTGACGTCAACCTGGTTGCCGTCGACGCTATCGTGCGCAACAAGCAGGGATCCGTCGTCGGCGATCTGAGGGCGGAAGATTTCGCCATTTTCGACAACGGGATCCCCCAGCAGATCACCCACCTTTCACGCGATCAATTGCCGCTTGCCGTCGCCCTGTTGATCGACTGCAGCCCGAGCATCAGGAGCTATTCGGGGGAGCTTCGCGATGCGGCCGTGATCGCGCTGCAACGCGTCAGGCCCGGGGATCAGGTGGTCCTGTTTTCCTTCGCACAATGCCCCTACCGGCTCAGCAATCTTACGGAAGACCGTTCTGAAATCATCGAGAAAATCGCCGGACTCAAGATCATGGATATGGGCACCAACCTGTATGATTCGATCTTCGAGGCTGCCCGCTACCTGCGCGAGCATGCCTCCGGCCGGCGCCATGCGATTATCCTGATCTCGGATGACTATTCCGACACGTCCCACTATAGCGAGAAAGAAACCCTGCAGGAACTGCTGGCGGCTTCGGTCACCTTGATTAATATCCGTGCGCCCGGCTTCGGCAGTGTGCCCAAGACACTCGCCGACTTGATCGCTGCAAAAAAGGGGGCGCCTTTCAATTTTGCATTTCCCGAGACCATCGAACGGCTCGCCGGCGGAACCGGCGGCGAGGTTCTGAAGCTAGCCGGGGCGGGAAAACTCGCCGGCGCATTGGAGACCGCGATCTCGAATCTGCGGCTGCAATATACCATCGTCTTTTCGCCCTCTCTTGAAGGGAATGCCGGGAATTATCACCGGATCGAAGTAAGGCTCAATCCGGCAAAGATCTGCCCGGGTTGCAGGGTGCAGGCACGCCAGGGATATTACAAGGACATGCCTTTACCTGCCGCTAGGGATGACGCCACCTTGTCAGGGACGAAGCCCTACGACTGCGAGGACCTCAGAGTCCAGCTGGATGAGCTCAATATCAAGCGTATAGCTTCCGATCCGAGAGAGACCAATGATATTCCGTTCAAGGTTGTTACTGCGAAGGCAACGGATATTCAGGGCGAGCCATTCATCAGGGTCCTGCTTCAAATCCAACCTCAGAAAATCTCCTTTCGGACCGCCGATGGCCTGCTCAGAAACAAATTGCGCATCGCCATTATCTATGCCGATGCCAAAGGGAAAGGTTTGGGCTCCCAGTGGCAGACGCTGGATCTCAACATATCGGAGAGCGATTCCCGGCAATTCCTGGTGACCCCCATTCCGTTTGCCACCGTGATTCCGCAGCTTGTCTCCAGACAGGTTTTGAAAATCGTCGTCTATGACCCTTTGACCCGCAAGGCGGGAAGCAAGTTCATAGTGGTCAAGTAAATCAACGCCTAAAAAGCGTGGCTCTGGCCTGCCACGCAAAGCCGGGCGAACCAAAGCAACTCTCGGAGTCGGTATCGGAATCGGTATCGCTATCGGTTTGGTGTTTATCTCAATTCTGAGGCTCAGTGGTTCATCATGACTTCGAATCCCGATACCGATTGCAACCCCGATACCGACGCCGACCCCTGGATTGCTCGCTCTTGCTCCGGCGGTATAACGATAGCCGGGGCTCGCCGGAATGGCAGAGCCTTTCAGGGTCGCACGGCCAAAGGCCATGGTTTTATAGTTAATTAACAGCATCCTTGGCCGTGCGGCCTTTTCCTAAAGCAGCAGGATCCACTGAAGTTGTTAAACGAGGCACACCGGCTCAACCGGATTCCGAAATTGAAGAGGGAATGCGCAACTGTGCGAATCGGCAAAATCCGTGAAATCCGTGGCGTTTTTGCTTGGTTTTTCCAAAGGCAATGCCTGCCAAACTGCACAGAGAAAAAACGCCACGGATTTCTCGGATTCCACAGATTGATGCCGGGCGTATGGCACGCAAGCATTTTCTATTCAACCAATTGGGGTAAATAAGCCGCTTTAACGTCGGAATCCGGGTTCATGGAAGAGCGCGGCTTACGCCTTCTCCTGACCGGGTCCAGGGCGTGCCAGTTGCGCCGCGGCGGCGTGAATCTGCTGGGCGGCCGGACGCGCACCACATATGACGCTGTTCGGTCGAGGATTGAGGGGGGGCGGTGCAGCCCGTTCGAGAGCGAATTTCAAGCACCAGAAAGGGAGCGTTTCACCATCCTCCGGGAATGATATCTGCCTTCATTTTTTTATTTCCAGTGGTTGCAGGTGGATTTCCAGCTGCCCGTAGAGAAATCCTCTGCGGATCTCGACCTGCGGCAGGTTGAAGGCCCGATCTTTTGGGGGATCCGTCGTGACATCCGACCTGATGCTTAATGCGTAAACGCCTGGTGGCAGGTCTCTGACGGAGAATTTGCCGTTTTCGCTCTGGATATTGCGGACAAAGCCCGGCAATCCGGTTGATGCCGAACTTCGAAATACGAGCGTGAACCGTTTGGCCGGGCGGTTATCAGAATCCATCACCTGCCCAAAAACCCCGGCGCTTTCGAACTGCAGTCGAATTTCCAGCACCGGTGGCGCAGATTGAGCATCGAATACCAGCTGCTCTTCTGCATAGCCTTGCCTGGTCACCTGGATTCGTGAGACCGGTGGATTGGATAGGGGCAGCATGAATTTGCCGTCTGCATCCGTTTCAACGGATCCCTCAAAGGTGGGCGAAGTTCCGCCGTCCTTTCGAGTGCCGTAAACGTTCACCTGCGCTCGTTGCACCGGATTGCCGGTTTCCGACACCACTCTACCGTTTATTGACTCTCCCGCATCCAGGATGATTTCGGCAGGAGGAGATTTCGGGTCGAGCGTGAAAATGACGGGCTTGTATCCTCTGGCCGAGATTGTGCAGGTGACCGGAGCGGCGTCCAGCGCGGCCACCCATTCAAGGCTGCCCGCTGACTCTCCCTTTCTCAAGGAGCCCCGCATGGATGGGGACATCAGCCTTCCCGCGGCATCGGGGATCACCGAGCCGAGACGGTTTTTTACAGCGAACGAGATGATATTGGCAGGTTTGAGGTGAATATCGACCTGCTTGCAGGGCCCGGCTTGAAATTCTATGATAGGTGAACTATCCGCGATAAACCCCCGGGCCGAAGCCATAATGCGCATTCTCCCCCCTTCGACCTGTGCGGGCAAACCAGGAAGCTTGTATCTCCCGAGCTCATCCGTGGTGCTCCAAATGAACGCGACGTCGGGCTTTATGATGCCACCCATTATGACGCTGAGTTCAACCATTGCGCCGGCGAGCGGCTTGTCATCACCGGCAAATACCCTGCCTTCCGCACAAGTGACCGGGACGGGGAGCACATAGTTTCTGACGGCTGTCCCCGGATCTCGCATCGAGAATGGTTCCTCCATGGCTACAAATCCTTCTTTCCGTACGACGACAACTACCGGCGTGATCGGGGAATTCAGGCGGAAAGTGTAGCGCCCCTCGGCATCGCACGTCTGAGAAGCCGCGGGATCAGGCCATTTGAAAGAGGGGGCCATCGGACCGGAGCTGTGCAGGGATACCGTTGCTCCAGGCAGGGGAATACCCTGCTCCGACGTTACGGTACCGGTGAGGATGTACTCGCTTTCCACGCCTGGTTCCACCGGAGAGATTTCGGCAATCGGGGCATAGGTCGGATTTCCGATCCAAACTCCGGTTTGGCCGGAGGCCGTTGCGGTCGAGGTTGTTGGATTTTGCGGGCTGGCTGCAAGGCTGTTCTCCGTGGTCGAGTTTTTCCTTTCTGCCCGCCCGGTATCGTGAGGGATGGCGATTGCATTAGGCTCGGGAGGGTTCTCAGGCGTTTGCATTCTCTGCTCCTGATGGGGTTCCATGCCAGGCTCGTTGCTGTCATTCGCCCGCCGCAGATAGGTCCCGACACGGGCGGCCGCATATACCAAGGCGGCGGATAACACCGCAAGCACTGCGAATCGCCATATCCAGTATGAGGCACGTGAAGATGACAGAGGACCATGGCTCATTTGCCGAACATAGGACGCCATTGTGCGATCCTCCAATGATGAGGAGGGGGACGGTGCAGAGTTCCTGAAGTGCCGCCGTGGTAGCCATCCATTCCTGACTGCTTCTTTTTTTCGCAACTCTTCCACGATTTTGCGACTTATCCTTTCACTTGCCGCACTGAGCTCGGTTGGAGTTGGCGTATTTTGACGCAAACCACCATGAAGAATGGATTCAAGGAAGCGAACGCGTTTTTGAATCCTCAGAAACTCGGCATTGCATCGGCTGCACAATGCCAGGTGAGCCGAAGCCTGGGCGTAATCGGACTCGCCCATTTCATTTGCCAGAAAAATCCTTAGCGTGCCACTTGCTAAATGCATAGGCTTCCAGAGACCGAGGGCCTCTCTCCTTTGGACAATTTCAGGTAATTCTTTTCAAAGTCTTTTTCTGCCCGGTTCAGCATTGTCCCCACAGACGAGACATTGATTCCGATAATTTCTGCAATCTCTAAAAAGGACAAGCCGGAGTGGCGAAGAATGAGCACGCGTGCAAGGCGCTCCCGCATGCGAACGAGAACGCGACGTGCTAATGCCTGCTGTTCAAGGGATTGGAGCTGAACATCGGGAGTAGAAGGCAGCACGCCAGCAGAGTAGGCATTCTTATGCCAACGATCGCGCCGTTTTTCTCTCCTGAGGGCATTGAGACCGAGACGAAATGCACTTCTGTAAAGCCAACCGGCGGGATTTCTTATTATGAGATGTCGCCGATAGAGTTTCAAAAACGTTTCTTGAACGATATCTTCCGCCTCGCTTTGATTTCCTGTTAATCGAGTAAGAATTGCGACGAGCGGAGCAGATTGGTTCTGAAACAGAATTGCGATTTGGGCGCTCCAGTTTTGTTCCGGTCGTTCTACGATGATTTCCGCTGATTTGATCAGATCTTCGCCCATAAATTCTGTCTATCATATATGACACCAACCGGGGCGGTTTCTTGACAAAAAACAGCGGCCATGATTCGTGCTGCGGTTTTCTGAGCCGATTTTGGCCGGAAAGGTGGTCACCGAACGTACGCCCGGCTACACATACATGAGAACGAGGACTTCCCTTATTTTGTTTTCAGCGAATGGCACCAGCAAAAAGATCCTTAACCCGCATTTCTCACCGGGTTGCCACTGCTGTGCCGGATCTGGCCATGTCTACTTTGTTGCGCTCGGCTGGGCTCCTCGAAGTATTGTCGAATACGCCTGCGGAGCCCTCCCGTCACCCGCCTTGCGGCCATACCCATCGGCGCCGCCTCGCCGCCAAATGCGCTGAGAAATGCGGATTAAGCTCGGATCGCCAAACAGGTGAGCGTCTCCGGATTTCCCGTCCGCGTTGTCTCGCTGCGAATCCTGGCAAGAAATGCGGGTGCGGGGGCGGAGCAATCGACAAACCAACGTGTAAGAGGAGGGCATCGATGAAACGACAAGCTGCAATACTCCGCATTAGCCTGTTTACGGTGAGCGGAATCATGTTTCTGCTTGCCGGCTGTACAACCAAGAGCACCGAACCGTCACCGGTTGAACGAGGGAAGTATCTCGTGACTGTGGGCGGCTGCGGAGATTGTCATTCCCCCAAGGTCTTTACCGCCGCTGGTCCCGTGCCCGATACGACACAGCTGCTCTCCGGCTATCCGTCAAGTGTCAAGCTGCCCGAGATACCAAAAGGTATTGTCGGCCCGGCACTATGGGGTGCAATTACCACAAACGACCTGACTGCCTGGGTTGGACCTTGGGGAGTGAGCTTTTCGTATAATCTCACCCCGCATCCGGCGACGGGAATTGGGAACTGGACCGAGGCATTGTTTATCCAAACACTCAAAACCGGCAAATTCATGGGCACGTCCCGTGACATCCTGCCGCCCATGCCGTGGCAGGCGATGGGAAAAATGACAGACGATGACCTCAGAGCGGTTTTTGCATACCTGAAGTCTCTGCCCCCGATAGACAATGCGATTCCGGCCCCGCTTCCTCCGTTGCGGCAGTGAGAGATGGAACGGGATCGGGCCACGCATATTGCTGCTGTGCTGGAAACGGGTGTCAGATATTGAAAATCCAATTTTGCATTTTCAATACCTGACACCCATTTTGATCATTATTATGGTTGCGTGGTGCATCCCCGATTTCGCCTATTTGATTACTGGAGAGATGCGTACTGTGAGTCGTCCTCCCTGGCTGAATGTAAATTCAATCGTTACTGATCTGCCATTCTGGGCAGGAATCGTAACCGATTGGCTGATTCCAAGGCGAGAGAGGTTCAGCTTATATTTGCCCGGAGGCACTTTTGCCCATCTGCACACGCCTCTCATTCCTTCTTCATCAGTAGCAATGGGCGTGGAGATGTATTCTGCGCCTGCTGCCTCCAGAATAGCCGAAAAGCCGTCGAGCCTGTCCAGCCTTATGGGAGAGTCCTCTGTTTTTACAAATGTGCAGGTGACGGTTTTGGGAGAATTGGCATCCGACGGGCCAATGGCTACTACCTTCCGCGAAGATTCGTTTTTGCCGGAAGAAGCAGGCGCGTCCTTCTGGAGGATTGCCGATTCCGGCGTGCGGCCCGGTTCCGAGGCACCAGGAGGAAGCGTGGCCGCCTTCGAGCCGGAGAAGTTTTCCTGCTTTTGGGCTCGCTGCCCGAGATTCGATGAAAAACCGGATGATTTTATGAGCCCGGCAACCCGTGAAGGGATTCCCACACGAATGGCTCCATAAAAGAGCAGGCCGCCCAGGATGCCGACTACGGCCGATCGCCAGATCCAATAGAAAAAGCGTGAAACCGGCACAGCGACATGACTCATCTGCCGGCCATAAGAAGACATGATTCGATCCTCCAAGGATGAGGGAGGGTGAGGTGAACATTTTCTCAGGAGCGTCCGAAGCTCCGCATCCTCTCCAAATTCCCGTGCAGAACCGGCATGGGTGATTCGCTGGTCTTGAGAATATCCATTGAGTGACATGCTTGCTTTCCCGTTATTTCGAACGGTTTGTTTTTCCACTGCACACATCCCCGCCACCATCAAGATAACGGGCGAGCTCCTGCCTGAGCCTTGCGCGGGCCTCATGCAGCCGCCACTTGACGGTTCCGACTTCGGCGCCGGTGATGGCGGCTATCTCTGCCAGGCTCTGGTCTTCGTACTCGAACAGCACAATGGCCTCACGTTGCCGATGAGGCAAATGCGCGAGAGCCTTGCGGACCTGCTCACCCAGTTCGATGTCGAGCAGGTTCGCAATCGGTTCTTTTTTTCTGTCAATAGACGACTGATTTTCTGAACCGGCCAGCGACCATTCCCTTCGCCACCAACGCAGCCGTTTCAGGACGAGGTTTCTGGCAGCCGCATAGAGATAGGTGCGCAGGGAAGCCCGGCGAGGATCAAATTTGCCCGGATTCCGGATCAATCCCAGGAAGCAGTCATGAGCCACATCCTCCGCATGCTCGGAGGATCCGAGCATCAGGCAGGCGAAGCGGAATGTGGCATCCCGATAGCGCTCATACAACAGCCGAAAAGCATTTCGATCGCCGCCGTGCGCGAGCTCGACGAGGCGTTCATCGGTCGCATGATCCAAATCGTTCAAGGCGTCCCCCGACAAATTGGATGCTTATTATTACCACCAATCGGAGAAAGGATAGGGCGAATGTGAAACAACAGGATCGCTTGCCGTTTATAATGGTAGCAAGCCGCATACCTCTGAAGGGGGACTGCCATGCCAAACTTGCTGCGCACGATCCGGATGGTCTTCCTTCCCCTCCTTTTCATCATCTGCCTCGGATTCGCTCCGGGCCGTATGTATTCAACAGAAGCCGGCGGATCCGCCGCGGCCGATCCGTTCGTCAAAACGCAACGGGAGGGCGTGGCCAATAATCCCAAGGCACTGACCTTCGCAATCCGCCTGAAGGACAATAAGAACCGCTTCCATCAGGGCGAGATTATCCGTGTCGAGCTGGCGTTCGCGAGCATGCTGCAGAACACCTATCAACTGGACGGCGGGCTTTACGATCGCGGCGGCCGTCTGGACGTCGATGAGTACCGCATCGACCGGCTGGAGGATGCAGTAGACCCATTGAAGGATTACCAGCAGAGTCACATGGGCGGGATACGCTCCATGCCGATTCTCGAAAAGAAGCCTTATCGGATCGTTCGGGATCTCAACGAATACATCCGGTTTGATAAGGCGGGCAAGTACCGCCTTTATGTTGTGTCCGGCCGAGTCCGGCGCGAGCCCACCGAAAAAGAGCGAGCCGAAGCAAGACAGCCGCAGCCAATATTTGTGCCGGTGACCTCGAACATCATCGAGTTCACGATTTTGCCCGCAGATGCCGAGTGGGCCAGAAAGCAGCTTCAATCCGCCCAAACAGCCCTGGTGGCGGCGCCGCGCTATGTGGATGCGCGGCGCCGCGAAGAAGAGATCCGATCCGCTCGGAGGGTCATCCGCTTTCTCGGAACGGAAGAATCGGCGCGCTACATGGTGCGGCACATGGAAGATGCCCAGGGTGAATACGGTTTTGGCCTGATGGGCTCGCCATTCCGGGCAACGGTGGTGAAGGAAATGGCAGAGGGACTCGACGCCCCGGATTGTGCGGTTTCCGACTGGTACCTTTATGTGCTGGTATCCTGCTCTTCCCCTCACCGCACCGCTCCCCACCCGGGCAAGCAAGCTCAAGAAAAAATCAAGCTCTGGGAGCAGGAGGAAGCAAAGGCGCAGCTTGCCAGGAAAACTTATCAAGACGCGTATCTGAAAAGGCTGGCAGCCGCGGTGTTGAATAAGGAAGACCGCGCCAAGGCGGTGTCTCTCGGCACGCTTCTGAGCCAGACGGCGAGCGGGCCGAAGGATTGGCAGGTTTCATTGCCCGCCGGATTCGCTGAAAGGCTCCCCGCTGAACTGACCCAGGTGTTCTTCGATCTTCCGGCGACGACGCAGCAGACTTTACTCATATATCACTGGTCCTGGATCAAGGGCCCAGGAATCATGCCGGTGCTCGAGCGCTATTACGCGAATCCGACCCAGGGAACGGACTGGACCGACCCGACCGCCGATGGATTCTGTCGGGCATCACAGCAGGGGATGTTACAATTCGCCGCAAAGGCAGAAAACAATCTCAAAAAGCAGCCTATGCATACGTTTTGGGGACCGCTTTTCAGCCTAAACATTATCATCATTATAGTTGCGTCGGTGCGTCCCCGATTTCTCAACGTCTGCGGGTTTGAATTGTGACGGTACCTTCCCGCATGCCTGGCGAGGTTGCTTTCAAGCGGATCGGTCCCGGTTCGGAGGTCGATTGCACGATCACGAGACATCTCCCCTGATAGGCTTTGCGCGATGCCGTTTGGAAGTTCTCATGGCTGCGGATGTCGCCGCTGTCTACGGCCAGGATGCGGCCGTTGCCGGATATTTCGAAGCTGACCTGGTTGTCGGCAGTGAAAACAAAGTTGCCGGCGCTGTCGACGAGGGACACCTCCACATGCGCAAGGTCGCGCCCATCCGCCGCGATTGAGGTGATATCAGGATCCAATCGGATGCGCTCCGGTTTCCCGGCCGTCTTTAGTTCCCGGGAAGCGGCGGCGGAAGCGCCTTTCTTGCCGACCGCGAGCACAGTCCCGGCCGCGTAGGGGACTTCCCATGAGAGGACACGGTCCTGGGCTGCCGAGAGCGATTTCTCGCCCATGGATTTCCCGTTGAGGAACAGCTCGACTTTTTCACAATTCGTATAAGCGATCACGTTGACCGGATCGCCGTCCTTTACCTGCCAATTCCAGTGGGGAACCATTTCGGGCCGTGGTGCGCGCTCTCCGCCCGGGCGCCCGGAAACACCCGCGGAAAGGTAGACCATGGGCTTTTCAGACCAGAGGCTTTGCCGAAAATAAAATGCCGGTTTCCTGAAGCCGCATTCGTCGAGCAATCCCGCGCTGGAACTGCGCGCCGGCCATTGGCGCGCTTCACCCAGATAATCGATGCCGGTCCACAGAAACTGCCCGCCGACATACGCCAGATTCCGGACCGTTTCCCAGGCGCTGAGCGCATGGGAATTTTCGCTCCCCAGAATCTTCCTTGCCGGATACCGGGCGTGGTCGGCCTGGTAATACTTCTCCAAATAGTTGTAGCCGACGACGTCCAGGAGGTCCGCGAGACCAAGCCGGTTCGAGACCGTGATATTGGCAAGGCCCGCCGTAACCGGGCGTGTGGTATCAATCTCCTTGACTGCCTTGATCAGCCTCGCGGCAATTGCGGGCAAATCGGCCGCGGAAGGCTTGTCCGGCGTATAGCCCTTGGATTCAGGATCATAGTAAGGATCGCGGTCGTAGTCGATTTCGTTGCCGATGCTCCACAGGATGACGGACGGATGATTTTTGTCGCGTTCCACCATGCTCTGAATGTCCCGGATGGCCCACTCATCGAAATATTCGGCGTATCCGTCCAGGCCCGGCTTGCCCACGTTCCACCCCTCGATCCACTTTTTCTTCGGCTTGGCCCATTCATCGAAGGCCTCGTCCATGACGAGGAATCCCATGCGGTCGCACAGGTCGAGCAGCTCGGGCGCCGGCGGATTGTGGCTGGTCCGGATCGCGTTGCAGCCCAGTTCCTTCATGAGTTGCAGCCTGCGTTCCAGCGCCCGGTCGGGAACCGCCGCACCCAGAGCGCCGGCATCATGGTGGATGCACACCCCCTTGAATACCGTCTGCGCGCCGTTCAAAATAAAGCCCTTCTCGGGATCAAACGCGGCCGACCGGATGCCGAAGGGTGTTTCTACTTCGTCGACCATGGATTTGCCGATTTGCAGACGGCTCGCAACCGAATACAGATTCGGACTTGCCGGGGACCAGAGAGCAGGATTTGCCAGCCTTGCGCTCTGTTCGAAGAGAAACCGTTCGCCGGGCTTGAAGGAATGACGGGTTTCAACGGTTGCGACCGTTTTGCCGGCGCCGTTTTTCACGATGGAGGTCAGAGTCGCATCCTGTGCCTGGGCGGTATCGTTCATTGCGCGGATTTGAATCGAAACCACGGCTGATTGGCCGGTGATTTGCGGCATCGCTACGTAGATTCCCCAAGGTTCGATAAAGACATGGCCGGTAATCTTCATCCAGACGTGCCGGTAGATTCCGGATCCGGTGTACCAGCGCGAATCCGCATATTTCGTGTGATCCACCCGGACGGCGACCACGTTGCCTTTGGCGTCCGGAGCGAGGAAGGGAGTGAGATTATATTCGAAGCTGACGTAACCATTCGGACGCCTGCCGAGAGAGCGCCCGTTGATCCACACCTCGCTGTTGCAGTAGACGCCGTCGAAGCGCAGGCTGACGCGCCTGCCGGCGGCCCGCGCCGGCAGGGCGAATGACTTCCGGTACCAGCCGATGCCGCCGGGCAGATATCCGGTTCCGCTCGCGAGCCTGGCATCGAAAGGGAGTTCGATGCTCCAGTCGTGGGGAAGATTCAGGGAACGCCAGCCACGATCGTCGAAATCCGGCGCCTGTGCGCCGGGGGAGTCCCCCAGGCAAAACTTCCATCCTTCATCGAAGAGGATCTCGGTTCGTGACGGATTGGCAGCTGCTGATCCGCGCGCGCAAAAACCGATCAGCGCGAGAGTGATAATGCAAACCGCCGGGAATCCTTTCATGATTCACCTCCCCTTGCCGGCAAACATATCACAACGGAAAATCAGGTGAAATCGGAGACGTCTTAGGCTTTTCTGGCAGCCTCATGCGAGCCCCAACGAAAAGGAGTGGGTGTCAGGTATTGAAAATTCGATTTTGGATTTTAGATACCTGATACCATTTTCGAAACCCGGTGGGGAATGTGGGCTAAGAAGAGCCGAGCGCTGTCAGCGATTGCAGCAGGGCGCGGAACCGGCGCCGGCTCACATTGAGGCGCTGGCCGCTTTTGAGCAGCACTTCACCCGATCCGCCGGGCATCGGGTACACCTCGGATACCGCGCACAAATTGATCAATGAGGCGCGCGATATTCGGAAGAAACGCATTGGGTCGAGCCGCTGCTCCAGCTCATTCAGCGTCGGATCCATCCAGTACTGAGCTTCCTCGGCGACAAGCTTGGTCAAGCTGTTTTCGGCGGCAAAGAAAAGCACATGCGCTTCGTCGATCACCACGTAATGCGCTCCCTTGCGCGCCAGGAATCGAGCGGGCCCGGAGCGCCTGGTGCGCATGGCACGATCGAGCGCTGTTGCGCGCGAACCGGCGGACAGAGACCGGACTCGCTCCAGAGCCTGCCCCAGGCGCGCCCGGCTGATCGGCTTGAGCAGGTAATCCACCGCGTTCAATTCGAATGCATCGACCGCGTGCTGCTCGTAGGCGGTGCAGAAGATTATATGGGGCCGCGGCTCCGGGAGACTTGCGGCGACATCGATGCCGTTGCAGACGGGCATCTGGATATCGAGCAGAATCAGGTCAGGCTTGAGCCGGCTCGAAAGCTCCATTGCCTGGATCCCGGTTTCTGCTTCTCCCGCGATTTCCAGATCCGGGTGAACTGCCAGCATCTGGCGCAGCCGCAACCGGGCCGGCTCCTCATCATCGACGATCAGAACGCGCATTCTTCCATTCACTCCCGCCGGCCGGCGAGCCGGCGTTATAGGGGATTGTCAGGCAAACCCGCGTGTTGCCCGGCTCGCTTTTCCACTGCAATCCGGCAGTCTGGCCGTAATAGCCGCGCAGCCTCTCGATCACGTTCCGCAATCCATGTCCGGCGGGCATGTTTCCGTCCCCGGAAAGATTCTCGGCGAATTCGGAAGGGAAACCGGGACCATTGTCGAATACCTCGACCGTGAGTGCCTCACCGCTCATTATGGATCGCAGCGTCACGGTCCCTGTGCCTTCAACGGCTGAAACACCATGCCGGAGTGCATTCTCAACCAGCGGTTGAATGCACATAGCGGGGATGGGAATCGCTGCCGCGGCAGGATCTGTCTCCAGCACCACCCGCAGGCGGCGCCCAAACCGCGCCTGCTCGACGCGCAGATAGGACGCCACGAAATCCAGTTCCTCGTCCAGCCGGACCCATTCCTTTTCCGATGTTCTCAGAGTATAGCGAAAAACCTGGGCCAGCTGCTCGATGGTTTCGTCGGCCATTGCGGGCTGTTCATGAATCAAACCGGCAATGGCGTTCAAGGCATTAAACAGAAAGTGGGGATTGATTTGAGCCCGCAACGCCTTCAACTCGGCGCGGCTGGCCAGCCAGCGGAGTTCCTGCTCGCGATCTTCCTGCTGCCGCCGCTGTTCTCGGAAGCGGACATTTTCGAGGACGAAGCTCAAGGTGCGCGCCAGGGACTGGAGCAGGCGCCGGTCATCGCTCATATAGGGGATCGAGCTATGCCTGGCGGCCAGAATCAACCATCCCATGCACGAGCCGTCATGCTCCAGTTCCGCAACGGCACCGCCGCTCTCATATTCGACATCGGCCGGGCCGAATTGAACTTTGGCGGGAGCTTGAAAAATCTCGCTCAAACTCCTGGCGGCGCGCTGTCTCAATTCATCCTGGGTAGCGCAAGCCTGGATGTCACGGACAAACCGCCGTTCTGCGTCCGCCGGAGAATAGCGGCGGCGCAGCCACACCTGATCCACGAGTTGCTCCAGGCGCCTGAAAATCCATGGTCCTGTCATCCACAAAGGTGTCAGTGCCAGGGCGCAAATCCAAGGCAGGCTCCAATCAGAAGACAGGCGATCCATGTTTCGGCTCCCCAGCACAAAAAAGACCGTCAGTGCGACCAGGGCAACCGCGAAAAAAACTCCGCGCTTGATGAACAGATCCAGAAACACCAGCCGCTCCCTGTAGTAGAGAGTGACGCAAAAGAAGCCGAGAACGAGGTAGTCCGGAAGGAGGCGCACAAATGGTCCCGGTTGTGCCCAATCAGCGAGTGCGAACAGCAACGTCAAAACAAGCAAAACCCGCATCCAACGCCGATGGCGGCCTTCGACTGGAGATAGCGGTCGTCGAGACAGAATCTGCACCAGGAGGCCCAAGGTTCCGGAAGCGCCCAGCACTGCGACGGGCAGATTGTCCGCTTGGTCGCTCCAGCGCGCAGGGAGCAGTCCCGCATCGTCCAGGGCGCTTGACAAAGCCGCGAGAGCGCAGCCCACGTAGAAAGCGGTCAGCAGCCACGGCCAAAAACGGCGGCTCGGCAGGTCCGCCGCCTCCTTCTCATAAATTATGTGAAACAGGAATGCGGGCAGCATTCCGGTGACCAGCCGCAAAAGCAAGGTCAAGCCGGTCACCCACGGGATGTCCACGCCCAGGCTGGCTACAACCTGGAGAAGGAGGTTGATCAAAAAGGCGACGGCGCAAACCACCGTGAACAGAGGAAAAACCGATCTGCCCGCGGCCTGCCGGCGCAGCGATTTCTCCCGCCAATATACCAAAGTCAGAAATGAAAAGGTAAGTGCGCCGAAAGTGAAGGTGATCAGCGAGGCGAGATAGATGAGCTTATAGCCGATCATAAAGGGCCGCCATCCGGCAACCTACTTCTCGATCTCCACCGGTTTGCCGGTCACCATTTTCAAGGCTGCCAGAATGTCCAGATAGTAGAGCTTGTGGGCTTCCAGGAGAACTGCGGCGATCTGACCATCGTCTGTCTGATAAACAATCCCGATATAATGGTCCTTGGCGCGCAGCATGCCAAACAAAGCCGGAGGATTTGGATTCGAAAGTGAAACGACCGCGGCCACGCGCCGCTGGGCTTCCTGGCCATAGCTGAGTGTCCTGACCTGCGAGGGCTTGAGACGCACTGTCTGCCGGGATCCAATCACCAGTACGATGGAATCAGGGCTCACCGTGAGCGTGGTGTTATAGTTATAAGGATTGACTTTTGCCTGGACCGTGCCTCCCATGTAGCGAATCTTGTTCCATGAGCTGCCCGTTGCACCGGCCCAAAGTGCAAAAATGGCAATCGCAAAACTCAAGAGTACGATTCTACGCATGGGTTGATCCCGATATCCTTTCAAAGTGTCAACTGGTGTCCAGTATAGGAACGTGTCATGGGGAAAACAATGGATTCCTGACGAGTGGCGGCCGTCCATTTTGAACGGTTCAATCCGGATATGAACGGCCTGAAGGATAGTCCTTCCCTGGGATAAGCCACTCACAACCAAATTCGACCGTTCATCAGAATTCGATGGCTATGGCAGCCGGGATTCACCTACGATAAGCAGGAACAAGCAGTGCGCGGCCGGCATGCCGTAAGGCTAAAAACCAATTGAGAGATGAGAAGATGCGAAAGGTTGCGAATACAGCGATGTGGGCGTTGGTATTTTTCGGCAGCGCCGCCTTTGCACAAGGCCCCCAGAATCGGGATATCAGCTTTTTAGCCGGGCCGGTGCCATCCACGAACCAGGTGATTCCGAACTCGGACGTTTCAGTATCGACGGCAACCGGCCTGGCCTTTCAATTGAGTTTCGCGTATCAAATATATTCGACTGCGGTCGTTAATCTCTACTTTGAAACACCCTATGCCTTCTCAAATCCCGGCCGCGGCCTGATCCGCGGCGCCTCGGGATCAGCAAGTAACCGTTCGTTCTTTTTTACCCCCGGAGTCCGGTTCGAGGTTCAGGCGCAGTCGCGGCTCTTTCTTTATGGAATGGCGGGCGGCGGCTATGCCGGATTTCGCCGTCTAAAACTGCAGAGCGGCCTCCAGGAAAGTGTAACCGCATCGCCGACATTGCGTGGCGTATTCGACGTGGGCGGCGGCGTTGACTTTCGCTTGAGCCGGCTGGTCAGCTTGCGCGGCGAAGTGCGCGATTTTATCGGCGGCTCCGGGTTGAGCGGCGCCTCAGGCCGGCATCACATTCTTTCCCTGATCGGAATCGCACTGCATTTCTGATCCGCTCCCGGCTCGCCGGAACGGCTTCGCTTGTCAGGATCGCACGGCCAAAGGCTGTGGTTTTGGGTTGAGATACATTTCCTTATCTTCGTGCCATTCGTGACTGTCCCTCTTTCACCTCCGATTTTACAGCTATTGCTTTTTTATCGGCTGCCCTGCGTTTGCGGCAGGATAAGCTGCGTTGTAGGCTTTGATTACTTCATCCGTGACCAGCAACGAGGGATTGGCATATGCATCACGATTTCCATCAATGAAAAAAACGGAGTCTAGATTCCTCTCTTTGGCCATCTTTTCAATAACCGGCAGGACCTTTCGATAGATGGAGCCGGTAAGCCGCTGTTGGCGCTTTTCTGCCTCCTTCTGCGTGTCCTGTTGGGATCGCTGCAGCAACGTATCTTTGGTATCGATGGCATCCAGGAGTTCGGCCCGGGCTTCTTCGGTCAGTTTCGTACCCTGGACATCTAACTGGTTCCTCAGTGTGTCAAGCTCTTTCTGTATGCTCTGCAGCTCGGCCCGTTTCTTTTCGGCCCACTGCTGCAATATGGCATTCTCACCCTTGCCTTCTTCGCAAATTGCAATGACCTGTTGGATGCTTACGAAGGCGATTCTCGCAGGAGCAATTGCGGCGGGTGCCGATGGTTGCGCACCACCCGGCAGGTTTTGAGCAGGAGGATTTTGTGCCATAAATACAAGCGGCATTGCGAGTCCTGCCAGAAAAACTGAAACGCTTTTTGGATCTATCAGCTTTCTCATGTTTCCCCCCTCTGTTTTTGGGTCCCGATATCACGAAGACCGAATCGAGTTTTTACCTCCCAAGGCAAATGCAGGATTGGTGAAGAAGATAGCCAGTGGACGTGGCAATTCTCGGGCACGTCAAATATCGTGCGCGGTTCCAAAATTGTAGGGGGCGGGAGTCAGGCATTGAAAATTCAAAATCGAATTTTCAATGCCTGACATTATTGCATGATAACATCACGGCCTTTGGCCGTGCGACCCTGAAAGGCTTTGCCGTTCCGGCGAGCCGTTATCCTGCGGGAGAAAAGCCGGGAATTCTCGGAGTCGGCATCGGGGTCGCAATCGGTATCGGGATTCGAAGTCATGCGGAATCGGTGAACCTCAAGACAGAGATCAAACAGGAACCGATAGCGATACCGACCCCGATACCGATCCCGACCCCGAGGGTTTTGGGCTTTCGCCCCGCTGTGCGGGGCAGGCCAAAGCCATGCTTTTCAGGCGTGGTCGATTATTTCCGCCATTTCTGATTTCGATTTGGAAAATATTATTCAACCTTTTTGCGGAGGGTGGCGTCTGTATTGACGGGTTTTGTGTCGCAATTTATAGCGATGCCGGCTTTGTTGCGGCGCGCGAATGCGCGCAACAGATATCAGCACTTTGCAATCGACTGTATCGCCAACGCCATCTGCAGCAGAGGAGACGAAGAGCTTGAGCCCGTCCTCTTCCGCCATGCGCTCCGTGGCTTGAAAGCCGGTCCACGATCACACGTCTGCACACCGGGCTTTTTCCCGGATTGGGGGATCCTTGTTCATAAGACGCTCTTGTTGCCGTTTTTTGCTCTGCCTGGCCGTTGTTCATTCCGCCCTCGCCACCTGCTTCGCCCAGAGTCCGCAAAAAGATATCGAGGCCCTCAAGAAACAGGCGCCCAGGGTCTTTCTCGATTGCGACTACTGCGACATGGACTTCATCAGGACCGAGATCACGTTCGTAAATTATGTAAGGGACAGGAAAGACGCCCAGGTTCATGTTCTCATCACCACGCAGCCAACCGGCAGCGGCGGAACGGAGTACACGCTCGCATTCAGCGGCCAACAGGAGTTTGCCGGCCGTGATGATATGCTGAAATACGCATCCAACAAAACCGATACATCCGATGAAGTGCGGAAAGGGCTGGCGAACGCGCTCAAGATCGGGCTGATCCATTACGCCGGCAAGACGCCGATCGCAAGCCGCATCGCGATCTCGTTTCTGGACAAGACCAGCCCCACGGCGGTCGAGGACAAATGGAAATTCTGGGTTTTCAGCGTCAGCGTGGGGGGATCCTTCAGCGGAGAACAATCACAGCGCTATTCCTCCCTGCGCGGCTCCCTTTCGGCAAACCGGATTACGCCTTCGCTCAAGATCCGGAGTTCCTATTCGGCAAGTAAGTACACGGACAAATTCTCCTTCGGAGATGAACGGATTGTCAGCACCTCGAAAAGCCAGAACCTGAGCATGCTTGCCGTCAAGAGCATCAGCAACCGCTGGTCGGCGGGCTGCTATTTTTCGGCCTCATCATCGACCTACAGCAACATCAAAACTTCCATCAATCCCGCGCCGGCAATTGAATTCAACTGGTTTCCGTATTCCGAATCGACCCGGCGCCAGCTGCGCTTCATGTATAAACCGGGATTCAGAGCCTATCGCTACCGCGAGGAGACCATTTACGACAAAACCTCGGAGAATCTCTGGGGCCAGGCTTTTTCGGCGACGCTCGAGCTCAAGGAGAAGTGGGGATTCATCAGCAATACTTTCGAGGCCTTTCATTATTTCAACGATTGGCACAAGAATCACCTCGAGAACTATGGCCAACTCTCGCTCCGCATCTTCAAGGGCCTCTCCTTTAATATCTATGGCAGCTTTTCCAGAATTCACGACCAGCTGTCGCTGCCCAAGGGCGGCGCCACACTGGAGGAAGTGCTCCTGCGCCGGAGACAGCTGGCGACCAGCTACAGCTATTACGGCTCAATCAGCTTCAGCTATACCTTCGGCTCGATTTACAGCAATGTCGTGAATCCGCGCTTCGGCAATTACTGAGCGGTCGCAGGCGGACAAAACGCCATGACTGCAACACAGCGTTCCGTTATAATTCAGGCAGCACAAACCAGAGACGGCGCAAGCTGGCACAACGCTCCATATCAGAAGCTGGAAGGCGGAAATATGTGGATAGGGCCACGGGTTAAAGCGGCTTTCTTCTCCTGTGTGTTTCTGCTTCTATTGGTGACGCAGGAGGCGGCCACGCGTTTGAAGGCGGCGGCACAGCAGAACGCGGCTGCCGCCGACTCGACGTGCAGCCTGATCACGCTGCACATGAAGGATGCGCCGGTTGACGCCGTCTACAGCGAAATCGCCCGCCAGGCCGGTGTGCGCCTTGCGCCACCAGCCGGCCGCTCCCTGGTGCCGAATGTGAGCATGGATGTGGAGCAGCAGCCATTCTGGCGGGTCATCCATCAACTGGCCGGGCAGACGGGATTTGCGCCCGCTCCCTCTCTATCCGCCGATTTCGAGCGCGAGATCCTTCTGCGCAGCAATCCCGGCTGGGCGAATGCCCGGTCATATCTCAGTGGCTGTGTGCTGTTCGTCGCCGACTCGGTCAGCTTCAATCAGAGTTACAGCTATATCAGTCAAACGCAAACCCAGAGCAGCATATCGCTGCGCATCTACGCCTACGTCGATCCAAAGGTGGACGTGCTTGAGCTGATGGCGCTGCGCCTGGACGAAGCCGTAGATGAGAACGGCAAATCGATCCTCATCGATCCAAGATACGGCGGAGCCCTATCCGGAGGCGGCGGTATAGGTGGACTGTTGAGCGGGAGCATACGACTTGCTTTCTCACGGGACACAGGCAAGCGCATCGCCCGGCTCAAGGGTTCCGCCCGATTCGCGCTTTGCACAAAGCGAGAGACATGGGAGGTGGCCGATATCCGGAACGCCAAGGATGTGGTGCGGATAATGTCGCCGGGCACATACACAATCAAGGGCCTGGAAAACCAGGCTGACAATCCGTCCGCTTACATCCTGAGGATCGAGATCGAACAAGCGGGCGCCACGCGATCCCTGACTCCCTTGACGATCTTCGGCGCCTTTCCAAATGGCCCTCGGCTCCTGGATGAAAATGGGCGAGCTTATCAGTCCGGGGGAGGTGGCGGAGGCACGGCAGGAGGCGGGCCGCTGAGATACTCGTTCCGCTTCCGCGATCCGGCCAACGATAGCCAGAAACTCGGGCCGCCGGCCAGGCTCATCTGGAATATTCCGGTCGAGATGAAGGAGCTCGGCGTTCCGCTGGAACTGACTGACCTGCCCATTCCTATTAAAACCGGCGGCCACTGACACCATTTCTCAACCTTTGCGCAGGAGGCTTGAGCGAATCATGAGCAAGAAACTGATCACCGCTCCCAGGCTCGCCTGGGCCGGCATTGTGATTGCGATTGTCCTGGCGTTGCTGTTCCTGCCGGGGATCCGGAAGCGTTCCGCGCAGCAGCAGAATGCCGCTACTCCTGCCGGGGAAGAATCCGCCCGCCCGTCGCCCTCCAATGTGCCCGCACCGATGCCCGCGGATTCCCGGGCACTCGATTCCGCGGCCGCGCCGTCACCCGGCGTGGGATTCCGCGCCGGTGAAGCCCCTGTACTACTACGTGAACGCCCAGGGCTTTAAGCCTTCGAGTTCCATAATTCTGGACTCATCCAAAGAACATGAAATCCGTTTGACCAGGGGCAGCGAAATTCATGTTTCCGGAAAAGTGCTCGATGCGAAAACCAGGATGCCGATCGATAGTTTCAAAGTGTCCGCGCTCTATAACATGTCGCCGCTCCCCTCGAAATCGGTCGATGGCACCAACGGCGAATTCACCATAACTCTGCCGGTGACGCGTGAAGGCATGTCGTGCACCCTCCTTGTGGAAGCGGCCGGATACAATCCGGACAATTCCCAGGTGGTGGACGACAAGGAGAGTACGCGCTATCTGGAAATTCCCCTGGTACGCGGCGGAGGCTATGCGGGAACCGTCATGTTGCCCGACGGCAGTCCTGTACCCGGCGCCAACATTATCCTCTGCGGCGGGCGCCAGATCATGGCAAACATGCCGATCATTCCAACCATGATGAGCAGCATTCGAACGATTCACTGCTCAAGCGCAAGCAGTGATGTTTTCACCTCCGTGGCGACTACTGACGATTCGGGCAGGTTTTCATTGAAAGCGGTGGCGCAAGCTCATTCCGTTTATGCGACGCATGAAAGGGGATTTGCCGCCGTCACGGCGGAAAAGCTCTCCGCTTCTTCCGGGATGGTTCTGCGGCCATGGGGAAGGGTTGAAGGCACTCTGATGATCGGCAGCAAACCAGGTGCCGGCCAGGGCATTTTCCTGACTGTGATGCAAACAAGCGTTCGCCCGCCGGCCCTGGGTGTTTCGTTCAGGGCGGTCACGGATAGCGACGGCAAATTCACCTATCCGACATTGCCTGCCGGCGAGTATCGCATTGCCCACATGACCGCAGCCGGAAACAGCCAAACCACGTTCGTGACGGTGAGATCGGGAGAGACCACATCAGTTAGAATCGGCGGCGTTGGACGACCTGTAATAGGTCGGATCATAGTAACGGGAGCGGACGAGGCTGTGCCGTTCAAAATAGTGTCCGCGAGTTTGTCGTTGAAGCTTCCCGGCGAAGCGATCCCGAGGCCCGCAACTGCCGAAGCCTATCGTGATTGGATCGAAAGGGAAGATGTTCAGGCGCGGACAAGATCCGAGCGCAGCTACTCCCTTAAATTCGATACGGACGGTTCCTTCCGCACGGAGGACATCCCGGCAGGGATGTACGTTCTGGGTGTCTCCGCACAACCATCCGATGCGCCGGCAACAGGAGTGAGCCGCGCTTACGAGAGATTCTTAAAGGAGATAGTCGTTCCCGAAATACCGGGCGGCCGAAGCGACACGCCCCTCGATCTGGGTGTGATTAAGTTCCAAAGCGCAAAAAATAACGAATGCCGGGGATGCCAAGGCGCCCCCGATTTCCCCTATTGGGGATGCGAAACATGTATATTGACTGATTCGGGACTGACAGGAGGAAACCTCCGGACCGCGGGAGCCCCGCCTGCACGGAGGATTCATCTCTAACTCGAATGACGGCTAAATGTTCTGCTCCAAAGAGGAATAATTCAGCCCATGGGCCTGGGCGACGGCTGAATAGACTACCTCCCCGTTCAAAACGTTGATCCCTTTGGCCAGGGCGGGATCATGCCGGACGGCATCTTTCCAGCCTTTTCGGGCCAGGGCTTCCACATAATGAAGGGTGGCATTGGTCAGGCCCACCGTGGAGGTTCGAGGGACCGCTCCCGGCATGTTGGCTACGGCATAGTGGACCACTCCGTGGCGGATATAGGTCGGTGCATCGTGGGTGGTGGAATGGTCTATGGTTTCGATGCATCCTCCCTGGTCGATGGAAACATCCACGATCACGCTGCCCGGCAGCATGGAACGAACCATGTCTTCGGTGACCAGATGCGGCGCCACGGCTCCAGGGATCAAAACAGCTCCGATGACCAGGTCGGCCTGGGCAACGGCTTCGGCGACATTATACCGGTTGGAGGCCAGGGACTCGATCCGGCCATGAAAAATATCGTCCAGATACCTCAGCCGGTCCAGACTCTTATCGATGACCGTGACCCTGGTTCCCAGCCCGACCGCCCTCTTCAAGGCATTGGTTCCCACGACTCCCGCTCCGAGGATCACCACCGATCCCGGATGAACCCCCGGAATTCCTCCCATCAGGACCCCCCGCCCCTTCTGCGGCTTTTCCAGAAAGGTCATGCCCACCTGGATGGACATTCTGCCGGCGATTTCGCTCATGGGTGTCAGAAGGGGCAGACTGCCATTGGGCAGCTCCACGGTTTCATAGGCGATGGCTACGACCTTCTTTTTCATGAGAGCCAGGGTGAGGTGCTTGTCCGCGGCCAGGTGAAGGTAGGTAAAGAGAATGAGTCCCGGCCGGAACAATTCGTATTCCGAGGCCAGGGGTTCTTTGACCTTGACGATCATCTCCGCCTTTTCCCAGATTTCCCGCGCGGTCTTAATGATCTCGGCTCCGGCCTTCTGGTAATCGGAGTTTGAAAATCCGCTCCCTTCGCCCGCTCCGTCCTCGACCATCACTTTGTGGCCGGCCAGGACCAGAGCGTCGGCCCCCGCCGGAGTCAGGGCCACACGGTATTCCTGGATTTTGATCTCTTTAGGCACTCCTATGATCATGATTTTCCTCTCTTAACCTGCTCGAAAGATGGATGATTTCAAAAGGGGTATGCTGGAAATCTTCCCTGCCCTCGACCCCCAAAAAAGAACGCCGAAAGTCTAACAAGGATTGAAAAGAGGAGTCAAGCGAGTTCGGAGAGGGGATCCGGAAATCGCGCCCGCATCAGGCGGCCGGCCAAACCATGAAGATTGGGGAGGTTTCCGGTTTTCCGCTGACTTAGCTGTGCATTTGTTTCGGGAGTTTAAATGTCACATTAACGTTTGTGACGACCGGAATCGCACGACCGGTTTCATCGACATATGGGGAATAGCGCCATTGTCGCACCGCTTCCACCGCCGCCGGCTGAAGCAGCGGCCCGCCGCCGGCAATGACTTTGACATTAGCGACCTCGCCTCGCTCGTTGATCACAACCCATAGCCGGACTGTTCCGGCAATCTTCGCCCTCAGCGCCAATTCGGGATAGACCGGGTCCACCCTCTTAACCAGCCTGTCTTCCATGACCTTGCCGTCTACCGGCAGAGGTTCCGGTTGTTCGCCGGTTCCGGTTTTGTCTGGAGGGGCCGAGGGGAGCTTGAACAGGACCTCTGCAATGGTGACGACAGGAACCGGGCTGCCGTTTTCATCCAGGTACGGCGCATAACGCCACTGCCGGGCTGCTTCCGCTGCTGCCGGCTGGAGCGGTGGAAATCCGCCGCTGATCACTCGCACACTGGTCACGATGCCCTGTTCGTTGATGATCAGCGACAGTCGAACGGTCCCTTCCAGCCGGGCGCGAAGCGCGATCTCGGGATAGACCGGGTCCACCTTCTTCACCAGCCTTGCCGCCATGATTTTCCCGTCCACGGCCATGGGTGCCGGCTGCCGGTTCAACGCCGCCTGCGAATTCAGTCCCGTATTACCCCAAAACGCCGCGATGGCTGCGAGAATCCGCAATTTGGACATTTCGGATCTCCTCGATAAGGGTTCCCTTGAAACATTAGACCCCGCATCTCCGAACTTGTTCCGGAGGCGGAGGCACAGGGATGCACCGAAGGAATGGAGAATGGGTGTCAGGTATTGAAAATTCGATTTTGAATTTTCAATACCTGAGAGCCTTTCCTGCTATTCCGGCTTCTGGCTCCTAACGAGAACAAAATGCACGCCTGCCTCGGAAATCATCCGCCGCAGGTCACAAATGCAGTCGAGGCAAGAACCGAAGCTGTCCGCCTCCATAAGAGACGGAAGAGCAAGTCAGCTGGCGTGGGATTTGAGCCACTGGGAGAGATCGCTGCTGGTCCGGAAATCAAGCAGGGCCTCGCCGAGGGCTTCGACGCGCGCGCGCGAAAGCCTGCGGATGGCCTGCCGTTGCCGGACAGAAACCGGTCCCATGCGGCGCTTCAACATGCGCAAAACCAGATCAATCTCGCCTTGATGCCGGCCTTCCTGCCGGCCCTTGGTGATTCCGAACTGCACGAGAGGATTTCTGAGCAATACTTCCCTCGGGATTGGTAACCTCATGTGATCAATGATACTCAGTTCTCTCCCCAATTTCAAACCCTCCTTGCCGGTGAATTCCTGGTATGCGAAGAAGAAACCGGAGACCGCGTCCAGTTCCTTCTGCGACCACTTTGCCTGCACGGTATTTTTTACAAAATCGATGGCAAGGGATACCCTGGCGCCGGGATCCACGCGCATCCGGGCCGAAAGCGTCATGGCTGCCGTATCGGTTTCTTTGTGAGAAAGCACGGCAATCGGATAGACGGGCAGGTCAAACTCGCGCCAGCAGAACTGGCCGAACGAGCCCAGGCGCGCGTACTGGCGCTGGCGCGCCTCAAGAATGCGATCTCGGATCACATTGAAACTTGGGACCGCAGTGAAATAACTAAAAAAAAGCAAAAAAATTGCATTTCCTGGTGGGCGATCGCCTCCATTTTGCATTCTTGTATATATAGGAAGAGTTCTTTATCTGCGGATGCCGGCCGGATCCCCGGTCTCTGAAGCCCGGACATGGTCTGGCATTCAGGGAGGAGCAATATGAAGGAACGCAAAATCCCGCTCCAACGGATATTTGCGATGCCGCATCGCACTGCGAACAAAGAACCTGGCGGCGAATCCCAGGTTGAGATGATCGGATCCAGCAAGCGCTTCCTCGATTTCCGGAATGAGCTGAAAACCGCAGCCGGCTGGGATACGGCTCCGGTTCTCCTGGTGGGAGAGCGCGGCAGCGGCAAGGAGCTTGCCGCGCGCGCCGTGCACTTTTGGGGGCCGCGCGCGCGCAAGGTATTTTATGCCATTTCGATGCCGGCCGTGCACCATGATCTGATTGCTGACGAACTGTTCGGGCATGCTAGAAACGCCTTCACGGGAGCCGCGGATGCCCGATCCGGCGCTTTTGTCTCGGCGGACAAAGGAACCCTGTTTCTCGACGAAATCGCAGACATGCGCCCGAGCGCCCAGGCCGCCCTACTGCGCATCATCGATACCGGCGAAGTGAAAGCCATCGGCGCGGATTCCCCTTGGCGAGTGGACGTTCGCATTGTCGCCGCCACCAACCAGAACCTGTCCAGGCTGGTGGAACAGAGGCTTTTCCGGGCCGACCTGTACGACCGGCTCCGGTTCTTTGAAATCCATGTTCCTCCACTCAGGGACCGGATGGAGGATGTGCCCGCTCTCTGCGCCTATTTTCTGCGGCAGTGCTGCAAGTCGGCCGGATGCGCGCTCAACAAGCCTGCGACGCAGGCATGCTTGCCAACGAGCGGGAATGTGGATTGCGCCGGCGAGCGGTTCTATTCCAAGCTGATGGAATATGACTGGCCGGGCAATGTGCGCGAACTTCGTCTTGTGGTGGAAGGGGCGCGTGCAAGACATCTCACTGGAGTTTTGAACGAGACGCATCTGCCGGAATTGGTAGGATGTGACGGAAACCGAAGCAGGATTGCCTCAGCAGACGATCTATCCCTGGAAACGGCAATGCGCAAGCACATCTCCCTGGCCCTTCGGCTCAACAAATGCAACATTTCGCGGACGGCGGTGGCTTTAGGGATACCGCGCTCGACTCTGAGACAGAAAATGAAAAAACTCGGCATCAGGATAATGTGAAGGCGGGTCCGAACGCTCTCAACTGGCCGCCGGAGGCCATTTTGCCGGCCGCCGGATGCCAGCTGGCAACCTGCTGTAAAAACAAGGCTTGTATTGATATTGGGGAAAACAGGTGGTGTCCGGCCGCCACTCAGGCCTTAATCGGATTTCCGATCCCACCCACGGAAACTCCCACAATATCTTCATAATCCTAAGCTTACGGACATGGGCCCGTCGGTCGCCTTTTTTGGCATGCAAATTGCCAGTATCAATAACGAAAAGGACATCAACAAAAGCAAGGCGGCCGCGGCGCGGAATTGCCTGCCGCATAGAGGCGCAAATGATTCGTTTTTTTGCCGTTCTCACATCCCTTGCCTTTTCCATTTCGATATCAACCAGCGCCGGGACCGCCATACCATCCCGATCCGTGGGATTGATCTTCGAGGGGAAAGTGACTGGCGAATCAGGAAATCCCATCCCGGGAGCGGAAATCCGTATCCTGGATGCCGGCGGAAGGGTGACAAATCATGTCCTTTCGACCATGGAAGGTCTATACAGATTTCCGATGATTCTGGCTTCAACCGCTGAAGCACAGGCATACAAAATTGAAATCAGTCATCTGCGATTCCAGCCAATTAGATCGGATTCCGCCCTCGCGGGAGCCACGATCGGGAGCCCGAGCCTGAAGAACATGGCCTCCGGGCAAAATGCGCCACTCTGGGGATTGACACAAACCGTGCATCGGGACTTTGTCCTGGTCCCGGCGCAAGAGACATCGCGCTTGTCCGCGGCCGCCCGGCTTGATCCGTTTCAGGCCGAGTATTTCTACCGTGAGGCACGCCTGCTTCTGGCCGAGGGGCGCGAGAAGGAAGCCGTGGAACATCTCAAAATCTATGCCCAGATCGGAAGCAATGCCATTGAGATTGAACATTCGTTGAAACTCATTGCGGCACATGACAGATAGCGCCGTGCGCCGCACAAGAGGAGAAAAACGCCATGATTTCGCTGTCCACAAGCTCAAAATCCGTAATCAGGAATCTTGCATTCGGCGCGCTGGTTTTGGTTGCCCTCCCTGGCGCCGTCCGTGCCCAGGCCGGCAAGGCTGCCAAGCCCATGATAACCATAGACGGATCCGCTGATCCCGGACGCATCCCGGCCTGGATCGGCTGGTGCGAGTTATTCAACATGGTCTTGATAATGGCCGACAAGGAGCCCGATGCCGGCCAGGAATTCTGGACCCGCCGGCTGGGACTGTCTCCGGCGCAGACCAACCGATTGATCGCCTATGCGCGATCGCTTCAGGACGACGAGAAGAAAATCGATTTGCAGGCCAAGAAACTCAGCGAGGGAAGCAAAGGGAAATCTGCCGGGGCGATCAAAGCCCAACTGCACGAGTTGCAGGCCGACAAACAAAGCCGCGTCCTCGGAATGAGGGATTTATTGAAGGGCCAAATCGGGACGGAAACCGTCCTGCGATTGCAGTCGTTCATCCAATTTAATATTGCCCCGAAAATCAAAGTCGGGGTCCTTGTTCCAGACGGCAAGTAGGTATCGCCTTGATACGAAGAAGGAATCAGCTCACATCGAAGCATCGCCTGGAGAGCGCCATGATAAAACGCCGCCTTGTCAAGCCACTCGTCGCTTTGCTGTTCGCCTTGGTTGTTTTGGGGTGTTTGAGTCCAATTCTGGCCGAGGAATATGTGTATGAAACCGATAGTTTTTACGTAAGCTCGCAGATCTGGGCCACGAGCAACATGGTCTATGCAAATTCAACTACCGTGTTGTACGAATCGTGGTATCCCCCAGACACTGTGGCCGGTGTCAGGGCATGCCTCTATCGCTACCATGGCGGATGGTTTCCCTGGAGCGAAGATTCGGGCATTATGCAAGCGAGCGTAAGCGTGAGCGCGCCAAAAGTCCCGGATATATGGGCGGTATATGCGTACCACGGTGATGGTTCAGAATGCCTCAGTGTAGATTGGGTGGAACTGGACCTAGGCGAGCCGGTTATCAACTATTTTTATGCCAACCCAACGAGAGTAACGCCGCCCGGCACTGCCACGATATATTACAGCATTGATAATTATCTGACCGCTAACATCAACGGCACGCCTCTGACGCAGAGCACGGGCACGATCACGGTGACTCCCACGGCGACCACGACCTATACTCTCACGATGACGACTCATACCACCACGAGACAAGTAGCGGTGACCGTCTGGATCGATCCGCCGCTGAATCCGCTGTTTTACCGATATTCCGTTCATCATGAGAAGGGCGGTTCCGGATATTTCCCAATCCTGCCTCTCCAGGGTCCATCGGTGAACTCGGCGAACGGCAATATGCTATTTCAAATTCCGCTTCTGAGCCGGCCCGGCCGCAACGGCCTGGGCGTCAGCCTCGCGCTGGCCTATAATTCCAATATCTGGGATTTCTATCTGCAAAGCGGCACCCTTTACGCAACTCTTCCAGACCCGGATTCCTGGGTGGGTCCCGGCTGGACGCTGCTGGTAGGACGGGTCATAGATGATTCATCAAACGGTCATTACTATGTCACTCTGTCGGATGGCTCCAATCACGATCTCGTCTATTACGGCGGCGCCTGGCGCTCGGTGGATTCGAGCTACATGATCTATGATCCCACGGCCCATAAGCTGACGCTCAAGGGCGGCACGAACATCACTTTCGGACATATCGATCAATTACGTCCCTATGCGCGTTACGCGACGCGCGTGAAGGACACAAACGGAAACTATGTGGATGTAAACTATGCGGATTACGGTGGCAGGATCAGTTCGATCCAGGACACGTTGGGAAACACCTATACGTTCCTCCTCAACCAAAACGGCTGGCTGCAGTATATCAAGTACTGGAACACGGTAAATGGCACGCAGTCGTATTCGACGATCACCTTGGATTATCAGAACCGGCTCCTGGCCTTCGGCTCCGGGGCCGTCACGGATCCGCTGCTTCCCAGCCAGGCGATGCTTACCACGGTCACCTATCCTTCCGGCCTGCACTATTCGCTGAGTTATCGGGCCAGTGGAGAATTGGCGCAGATCACGTACCCGACGTGCGCCGTCAGCCGCTTCTACTACGCCAATCGGAGCGTCTACGATCGACTCCTTTCCATGGCGGTTACGGAACACTGGATTTCATCGCATGACATGGGCGATGCCAACACTTGGTCCTGGTCTTACAACGGCAGCGGACAAGTGGCGCCGACAACAACGACGATTACTTTCCCCGGCGGAAAAACCGTCACCCACTTCATGCAGAAATCGAGTCCCGGCTGGGCCGATGGATTCATGACCAAAGTCACTACATCAGGCAATCCGGGAACAGAAAATCGCCAGGATTGGACCCAGGACGACGAGCAGAGTACAACGATCAGAAATCCCCGATTGACATTCAAGGAGGCCGTCCTACAGGGGAGTTCCTCGCAAGTCGTGCGCACCGAATTCGGCTATGCGCCGGCAAGCGATTACAGCGGTAATGTCAAGGAGATACGGGAATATTCGTTTGCCGGCGCCCTGCGACGCAAGACCGAACTGGGCTACTTGCATGAAACAAACAGCAACTACGTTGCGCCCAACATTCTGGATCGTGTCAATTCTACGATCGTTAGAAATTCCGCCGGCACGATTGTCTCCAAAATGTCGATTCTTTATGACGCCCTTGCGCTGCTCAGCAGTCCCAGTAACGCCATCCGGCATGACCCGGCATTTGGCACAAGCTACCTGATCCGGGGGCTTCCGTCGGCGGTGACGAAGTGGTACGATATTGCTGGAAACCTGTCCGTGACATCGACAACTCAATATGACGAGTTCGGAAATCCGAGGATGATGACGGATCCCAATTCCAACATTACGACGGTGGATTACTGGCTCTCCTCGGCCGACGGCGCGTATGCGTTCCCATTGCGTGCCATCGATGCCAAGATGCACGCAACCCAAGCCGTGTACAGCTACTTCAGCGGCGTCATTTTGAGCCAGACGGATGCCAACGGCAGGCAGACCGTTTATTCTTATGACACGAGAGACCGCCTGGTGCAGATCGCAAAGCCCGGCGGCGGGGCAAAAACCTACACGTTTTCCGATACCTGCGATTGCACGCCACCCGCGGTAATCCCTTATGTGGAAATCCGGGAATACGTCACCAGCTCGAAATACAGGACCATGCGCACGCAAGTTGACACTCAGGGCCGGCCGATTGAAAACGAAATGAGCGATCCCGGCGGTGACATCAAGACCGAAAGGACATTCGGCAACTGGGGACAGCAGGCCAGCGGATCGATGCCCCATCGCGAGTCCGCCGCAAGCTATCAGGTTTCCTACGGATACAACGGTGTCAGCCGTTTGAGCAGTGTGAACTTGCCGGAAGGCGGGACCATATCCTATGCCTATGACCAGAACCAGGCGACGGTTACGAATACCGACGGCCGAAGACGAAAGTATACGTATCAGGAGGATGGCAAGATCAGCCAAGTTCTGGAAGAGGACGCGAATGGCGACCTGACCATACAGACCAACTATGGTTATGATACGCTTGCCAGATTGACCAGCGTCACGCAAGGCGTTCAGGCGCGCTCGTTCACCTATGATGATATGGGCCGCCTCAAAACCGAAACGCACCCGGAAAACGGCACCACCGTGTACACATACGATGCCAACTCGAACGTGCTGACAAAGACGGACGCGCGCGCCATCACCACAAGCGTCTCCTATGACGAGCTGAACCGCGTCACCCTGAAAGCCTACTCAGACGGAACGCCATCCGTGGCCTACTTTTATGACAGCCAGCCGTCGGACAGCCCGATTGCGATCATGAATCCCGTGGGCCGCCTGACGCGCGTCAGCACAACCACCTCAGGGGTAGCCTCCAAGAACTTCTACAGTTACTGCGATTGCTCTTCCATAAACCAGGAAGCCACGGTGATTGTCGACGGCATCACGAAGACCTATGTCACCACTTACACACGCGATTACCTCGGAGGCATTACCTCCATCACCTACCCCAACGGAAAGGTTGTGACCTATTCGACAGATTCGGTCGGCAGGCAGACGCAAGTCTCGTCCACCCAGAATGGACAAATCATCAATTATGTGGCTTCAGCGTCCTATCTGGGTCCCGGCGGCCAGCTCAGCGAAGTCCGATATGTGTTTTCTGGTCCACTGTTTTATAGCGCGTATACTTACTCGCCGAAGACCTTCCGATTGACGGGATTGTCAACCTTAGGAGTTAATGAGAGCTACAACTATAAGACGCCTGGAAATGACCAGATTCAAACCGGTCACATTTATGATATTATTGACGGAAACAACCCCAACAACAACAAACATTTTGAATATGACCGAAGGTACCAACTGGTTTCCTTCTCGGGGGCCTCTATCGGTGCCGGGAACTGGACTTATGACCAATATGGCAACATTCTGACAATTCAGGATTATAACTGCCAATTTCAACAAATACCTCTCACTTATTTTAATGTCGATCCAAGCACCAATCGGCTGCTGTCCACATTGAATTGCCGCGGATGGGTATATCATTCGTACGACAACGCGGGGAACGACATTTCGTCCGGCAAGACATATGACGCCGAGAATCGGCTTACCTATGCCGCGCCCATGAGTTACCTGTACGACGGGAGCTCGCGACGCCTTAGATCCCTGAACGCGTCCACGAAGGTGTATTACATTTACTCTTCCGCCGGGCTTTTGCTTGAAGAGGACAATTGGACAAGCGGTGTAGGAACAAACCAGATTTATTTCAATAACGTCTTGGTTGCGACCCAGGACGAGAATGATTGCGCATTGATATATTTCAGGGATTATCTCGGGTCGGTCAGGACTGTTTTACATGTTTGGGGCTATGCTGGCTACTATTACTGGCAGATCGTGGATGCCATTGACTACTTTCCATATGGCTACCAGCAGCGGTCATTTGCATCCCCTTATTCTTATACTGGAAAACGCTTGGATGATTCCAACCTGCGCTATTACGGCGCTCGTTATTTGGAATCCGGCGACCAGTACCGGCCCACAATGCGATGGGTGTCGCCGGATCCCGTAATGAGTCGCATGTACGACCCTCTTTCGTTAAATAAATATTCTTACGTCAGAAACGACCCGGTGAACTATATCGACCCGGATGGTCTCAAACCTGTAAGAATATGGAATGGTGATGATTGGATCGATGTGATAATTGGAGACCCAGATATCCCCCTTGAAATAGATCCTGGAAGAGATCCTGCAGAGTTGACCGCACCCGGACAAACGGGCGGAGGAAGTGGCGGAGGAATAAAAATAGTAATCGATCAACCTGGAGCGGGCGTTAACCTTGCGGTCACATCAGAGATTAGAGGATGGGTAATAGATTTAGCAATCAAAGCCTTGCCAAACAGAATTGGCGGTTCTGACTGCAACAAATGGTTACAGAAAACCATTGACACTCTCAGGCAGCTGGGCAAGTTGAACAAGGCGATTTCCAAGCCCTCAGATTTGATCAACATCGTGCTGAACAAATCAACGTTGAATATGTATGGTGCAAATGATATTTCTAGTTTAATCGAAGCTCGATCAAGTGCTTTTGCTGAAACTCATAGTTCTACAATTTATTTGGGTGAGAAATTCTATCAACCTAAATATTATGAGCAAAGAAGCAATAAAAGAGGAGACCAGGTATCGACCTTGATTCATGAATTATTCCAAAGCAGCCTTGCATCTAGTGACGGCTCAAACCTAGATGATTTCAATTTAACTGCGTGGGTTGGAGAAAGCAACAGGACAACAGGATTAGCTGGTGGATGGGGTAATGCGGTTATGAATCATTGCGGATTGCATTGAGTGTGACTCAATTTATGAGGAATTATGAAATTGAATGGGAGGATTATCCTCAAACATTTTCGCAGGAGCATTTGGTGGGGCATTAAATGCGCGATTGGATTCGTAATTATTTATCAGATTATATTTGCGATTAGCTTTCGGTTTACCCCGGGTGCTGATGAACATTTTTACGTTTCCAATAACACTCGCATTGCCTATATAGCCGGTGATATACATAGAATGATTATCGAATACCCACTCGCTTTGGGCGTTAAAGCCATGCAGATGCCATTCGATGATCAATATCTGACCCTTCTTATATATGTTCCATATATTGTTTCCATCCAATATTGTTTGGTGGGGTGTATTGTGGGGCTCTTTTTGTCGTTACGCAAATCGAAGAAGGAAAGGATATGACCGCGGAAAACCGGATACGTTCACCGGTTTTCGGACGTTTTGGAGGCGTCACTTCCTTCCCGACAAACAACATGCCTCAGGAAAACTGTGGACGCTACCCGGTTTCGATAGGTTCCCAAACCCAAAACCGGAGATGCTCACCGGTTTTCACAGAAAGAAGGGGAATTGCGGCCCCCCCCGTTTGGAGAAACCGCTGCCCTCCCGAAAGGTAATGCGCCCGAATCTGGGCTTATGAGTTCGTGGGGCGCGATTCATGTTTTTCGGCTTTTGGTCGAAGTTTGTTCGACATCTGTTCGGTGAGCGTTCGGTTCTTGTTCGGCGTTTGTCCGGCGCCCGTCTGTGTGGCTTCGAACGATGTCATGAGCAAGACACCATCCCCCAACCCTGCGGCTTAGGATCTCCGAATAAAACCGGGGACGCTGCCCAGTTTTTTACAGGAACACCTCACGTTTTGTGGGCGCTCCGGGACGATGCCAGCGATCCGCGACGCGTAACAAACTGTGCCATGCCGGGCTGGGCACTGCGAATCCTGA
>Ga0315277_10001109_pt1 | contig 39854 bp, 33 predicted proteins | sample YL17G05_15_MG_FD_203695 | JGI IMG/M metagenome (GOLD analysis project Ga0315277, IMG submission 203695) | Sediment microbial communities from Yellowstone Lake, YNP, Wyoming, USA - YL17G05_15 | ecosystem: Environmental > Aquatic > Freshwater > Lake > Sediment | place: USA: Wyoming | collected...
GGCATCCCACCAGAGCGGCCGCGGACTCAGCGATTCCTTCTCGCTGAACTCGATCAGCTTGCCCGAAGCGTTGTACAGCCATCGCCTGGGAAAGTCGCGTTCGCCTGCGAGGACCTCCATGCCCGGATGCTCAGCGAGCACGTCGGCGGCCATGCCCTGGTTATGAAGGTGGAACGTCGGCTCCTTGTGGGTCCAGAGCTTTCGCCCCGTCGCGGCATCCACGACGCATATGCCGTCGGTCTTCTGCCTCGATTCGAAGCCGTAGAACACTTCCAGCCCCGGATTCTCCGGGTCGACGTCCGCCACGTAGCAGATGTCGGGGTGGCCCATCTCCAAGCTCCAGAGCCCCTTGCCCGTGTCATCGAGCACCGCTGCACCGATGACAAGCTCGTCGCGCCCGTCGCGGTCCACATCCGCCGCAATCAGGCCGTGAGAGCCCTGGCCGGCGTACTCCTTCTGCTCCTGCGTCGAGTCCCAGTGCCAGATCTTATTGAAGTCCTTGTCCAGAGCCTGCGTCTTGATGATCTGGTAGGTCCCCCGCTGCATGATCAGCGATGGGGTCTTGCCGTCCAGATAAGCGACGGCGAGGAAGTTGCGGCAATAATAATTATAGTCGGTGAATCCCTCCTTGCTAAGCCACGGTGTTTTGGTGACCACGCGGCCGGTCTGGCCGTCCAGTTTCACCAGATACTCGGGCCCTGTTTGCACGAGCCCCTTCTCGTCACGGGGATCGCCCTCCCCTGCCTTGCAGTATACTTCCGCCTTTCCATCGCCGTCGACATCATAGACGACCCAGGGCGAGTACCAGATTCCGGCCTCGATCGACCAGCCCATGTCGTAGCGCCACATCATCGTGCCGTCGAGCCGATACGCCTCGATCTTGTACGTCGTGGTGCTCCGCCTCCAATAGCCAGGCTGCTGATAGGGATCCGTGTTGAAATCCGGCTGCTTGATCAGGTACTCCAGCGACCCGTCGCCGTCCAGATCGCCGATGCCGACCTTCTGAAAATCATAATTGCCATCGAGAGCAATTCGCAGATAAGGCTTCGGCGGCTCCGACAGCGTGACGCGAGCCACCGCATCGGGCTTAAGGGAGCACTGTCCGCCGCTGCACCTGTACAGCTCATATACACCGGCCTTCCCAGGATTCCTGTCCAGGAAGCACGTCGGCCTGCTTTCCTGATCGGTGAGCCACATTCGCGGCGAGTTTGCCGCTTGGCCGTCCGTGCGAGCAATCTTGAAGGCAATATCCGCCGAATCCTCCCCGAGCAGCCGCCAACCCAGAAAGACCGAGCCATCGTCACGCTGAAGCGCGATGAATCCCCGATCCAACTTCTCCACCCCGGCCGCGATCGCGACTTGCACTAGCAGGACCACCGCTGCGATTGTCGTTTGAGTTCTCATCGTTCAAGCCTCCAAGTCCTCAAGGCCGGCCGCGCCGGCTCATGTCAGCCTCGCCGCAGGTGCTCATAGCCGTGTGGCTCCAGGCCGTTTATCCGCCCGTCGGGCATCCGGATTTGCATCCGTCCGGTATTTGTAATGGCGCCGATTCTGGTGATCGGCACGGGATCGTCCCAAGTCTGCTCCAGCTTCGCCCACTGCTCCGCTGAGAGCGTGAAGAGCAGCTCGAAATCCTCGCCGTCGTTGAGGGCGGCACTCAGCGGATCGGCCGCCAGCTTGGCGTCCTGGGAGACCGGGACGGCCGCTGCATGGACCAGGGCCCCGACGCCGCTCTGGTTGCAGATGCGGTTCAGGTCGCTGCTGAGCCCGTCGCTCAGGTCCATCATCGCGTGCAACGTGACGCACGCCGTGATCTTCAGGGCCTCTCGCACGCGGGGCTCGAATTCGAGATGCCTGCCCCGGCCCGAGCCTCCCAGGGAGCCGGTCACGCAGACCGCATCGCCGACCTTCGCACCGTTGCGGCGAACCGGCGGGCTGTTGCCCGGCTTGCTCAGCATGGAAACACAGATCGCGAAAGGTCCGCGGCCCCGCCATGATGTGATATCGCCGCCCACGAGCGGGCAATCGTACTTGTCGGCAGCAAACATGATGCCTGCGTGCAACTCCTTCAACTGCTGCTCACTGAAACCCGCCGGCAGAGCGACCGCCGCCACCGCCGCCAGCGGAATCGTCGCCATCGCGGCACAGTCGCTGAGGCTGGCCGCCATCGACTTGTAGCCCACCTGCTGCAAGGTCGCGGTCCTCAGGTCAAAGTGCGTGCCGTCGAGGAGCATGTCCGTCGTGATGAGGACGGAGGCCCCCTGCCCTACGGCGATTTGGGCCATGTCGTCGCCGATGCCAATCAGGATCGTGGCGGGCGACAATTGCCGCTGTCGGGCGAACCAGCCTGTGATTTCGTCCTCTGTCGGACTCATTGCTCTGTCAGATGCCTGTTCCAGAATTCCAGTTGCTGTCGTGCCTGCTCCGGCCCGGCCGCGCCGGCGGAGACGTACCGCCTCACCACGTTCCAGGCCCCAAGGTGCTCATAGACATCGCTGTCAATGACGGCTGAGCATTCCTTGAGCTCGTCCAGAGAAATCTCGGCGAGCGACTTTCCCTCTTTTTCACAGCGGGCGACGAGCGCCCCGACGATGCCGTGGGCCTTGCGGAACGGAATCCCCTTGCTCACAAGGTACTCGGCCAAGGCCGTGGCGTCGAGGTATCCGCCGTCGAGTCCGGCGACGATCTGGCCGGTGTTGAACGCCGTATGGGAGACGACCGCCGCCGCCATGTCGAGTGATTTCTCCATCGTGTCGGCCGTCGAGAAGACGTGAATCTTGTCCTCCTGCAAGTCGCGATTATAGCCGGTGGGCTGGCCCTTGAGGATCGTGAGCATGGCCATCAGCGCCCCATACACGCCGCCGGTCTTGGCCCGCATCAGTTCCAGCACATCCGGGTTGCGTTTCTGGGGCATCATGCTCGACGACGTGCAGAACGCGTCGTCGATGCGGATGGACGCAAATTCGTTCGTGGAGAAGATGATCCAGTCCTCGGCGAACCGGGACAGGTGCGTCGCGACGAGGGCGCAGTCGAAGATGAACTCCGCACAGAAGTCCCGGTCGCTGACGGCATCGATGCTGTTGTAAACGATGTCGGTAAAGCCGAGTTGCTGACTGGTGCTCTCCCGGTCGATGGCCAGTGTGGAGCCGGCGATAGCCCCGGCGCCGAGTGGAGAGGCGTTCAGCAGGAGGCGGCAATTTCTCAAGCGCACAGAATCGCGTTCGAGCTGCTCGACGAAGCTCAACAGGTACGCGGCGATGACAATTGGTTGGGCCCTCTGCATGTGGGTGTAGGCGGGCATCAGGCTTTCGACGTGTCTGCCTGCCAACTCGACGAACGCTTTCTGGAGCGCGACGATCTTCGTTTGCAGAACTTCGATTTCGTCGCGGAGCCACAGCCGGATGTCGGTGGCGACCTGGTCATTGCGGCTTCGGCCCGTATGCAGCTTCTGGCCCGGCTCGCCGATCCTTGCGATCAACGCCGCCTCGATGGCCATGTGGATGTCCTCACAGGCCGTATCGAACTTGAACCGCCCCGCCTCGATATCCTCACTGATCGCGACCAGACCGTCCTTGATGGCCTTGAGCTCCACCTGCGTGATGAACTTCTGCCGGGCGAGCATGGTCGCATGGGCAATCGAGCCGACGATGTCATACTTGTACAGTCGCTTGTCGTAAGACAGTGACTCGACATAGTCCATCGTCAGCTCATCGGGCTTTGCGGCAAGGCGTTTCTCCCAGCTTCTCTGCGTATCGGTCATAACTGCTGCTCCGGAAATTGTTCTCACACCCGGGCCCGTGTCCGTCCTCTCAGCCCGGCCCCCAAACGATAGCCCAAACCCCTCCCACCGTCAACCAAAACCCTTGCCGCGGTTGGACTGATGCCGCTTGCAAATCCGGCTGCGATGGCGTATCCTGCCCCGGTCGATGGGGGCTTTCCATCGGCGAGCAGAAGTGAGATTGAGATTGGAAGGTGAGTAGATGGGTTCGCTTCTTATCACGAATTGCAGGCTTTACGACAGCAAGGAGACATCTGGGAGGTCTTGTGTCCTGGTCCGCGACGGTAAAATTGTGCGTGTCAGGTCTGCCGGCACGCGCGTCAAGGCTGATGAGGTGTTGGATGCGCAAGGGCGCATCCTTGCGCCGGGGCTGATCGATGTGCACATTCAGGGGGCCGGGGGCGCGGATGTGCTCGATGCGACGCCGGAGGCGCTGGCGACGATCTCCCGGACCTGTGCGCGATTCGGCGTGACGGGGTTCCTGGCGACAACCGTGTACTGTCCGGGGCAGAACAATCGGCATTTGGAAGTAGCCGCCGGGCACACCGGGCGCGATCTCGGCGGGGCTCACCTGCTCGGCGTGCACCTGGAGGGACCATTTATCTCTCTGGAGAAGAAGGGCATGATCCTGCCGACGTGCATCACCGAGCCGTCCCTCATCGCTCTCGGCGACATTTACGCCCTGCTCGGCGACAACCTCAGGATGATGACCATAGCCCCGGAATTGCCCGGCGGTCCGGATATCATCAAGGCCCTCGTGGACCACGGAACGATTGCCTCCTTCGGGCATTCGAAGGCGACGTATGACGAGGCGATTCGAGGCTTTGACGCGGGAATCACGCATGTCACTCACCTGTTCAACGCGATGCCCTCGCTGCACCATCGCGACCCGGGCCCGCTGACGGCGATCTTCGAGCGGCCGAATGTCACGTGCCAGGTAATCACGGACGGCGTTCACAGCCACCCCTCCGTTGTGAGGCTCGCCTACCACGCAATCGGCCCCAAGCGATTTGTCACGATCACGGATGGCATGCAGGCGATGGGCCTGCCCGACGGCCGATACGTCTATAACGGCATCAAGTACGAGTCGAAGGACGGCGCCGCCCGATATCACAATGGCACGCTGATCGGGACTGCGCTGGGATTGAACCAGATGCTGGCCCGCCTTGTCCGATTCACCGGTTGTGGCGCACTGACGGCGATCAAAACGGTAACGGAGAATACCGCCAGAATCCTGGGACTCGAACAGACGAAAGGCTCGATATCGGTCGGCAAGGACGCGGACCTCATCGTTCTCGACGACGACTTCTCCATACACGCCACGATTGTCGCCGGGCGGATCGTATATCAGAGCCGATGATCCGGAGAGGCTCCGCTATAACGCGCTGACAGCCTCGGCGAGGATCGATAGAGCCTGATCGATGTCAGCGGCCGTTATCCCGTAATGCGTGACGGCACGAAGACGGTTCGGGCCGACGCTCAGGATTCTCAACCCGCGGCGGCCAGCCTCCCTCGCGAGTTCCTCGGCATACGGCTTGTCCCGAAGCAGGTCGAAATAGACGATATCCGTCTGGACGCGGGCGGGGTCAACAGACAGACCCTCGATGCCGATGATGCCCATGGCCAGCCGCCTGGCGTTGTCGTGATCCTCCCGGAGCCTGTCCACCATCTGGGTCAGTGCGACAATGCCGGCGGCGGCGATGATGCCGGCCTGACGCATGCCGCCTCCGAGGACCTTGCGGGTGCGGCGTGCCTCGGCGATGAACTCCTTTGACCCGCAGACCAGAGAGCCGACCGGTGCGGCCAGACCTTTTGACAAGCAGAAGCTGACGGAATCCGCATCCCGCGCCAGGTCCCGCACGCCAACGCCCAGTGCGACGGCGGCATTGAAGATGCGGGCGCCATCGAGATGCAACGCAAGGCCGCGACGCCGCGCCAGGCTGCCGACCTGAGTCATATATTCGGGAGTCAAGGCGGCTCCATAGCAGCGGTTGTGCGTGTTCTCCAGGCAGATCAGGCGCGTCCGTGGGAAGTGGACGTTGTCCGAGCGGATGGCCGCTTCGATGTCCTGGAGGCGCAGCGTGCCGTCCGGCTGATTGGGCACAGTGCGGGGATGAATACCACCTAACGCGGCCGTGCCGCCTGCCTCGTATATAAAGCTATGGCACTGATCGCCGAGGATGATCTCGCTGCCGCGGCCGCAGTGCGTCAGGATCGAAACCGCGTTGCCCATCGTTCCGCTGACCACCAGCAGGGCCGCCTCCTTGCCGACCCGCTCGGCCGCCATTTGTTCGAGCCGGTTGACTGTCGGGTCTTCGCCGAACACGTCGTCGCCAAGCTCGGCACGGTACATCGCCTCCCGCATCTCGGGCGAGGGAAGCGTTACGGTATCACTTCGCAAATCGATTGTCTTCATGCCGTATTCTCTGCTCCAAAAGGGTTGGCCTGCGGGCCTGTTGCCGCCGGCTCACGCCATAAAATAATCCCAGCGCCGCCGCTCGTCAACGACAGAGCCGAACCCGACTTTGCGAGCAACAGATGCCCACGATGCACGGCGACTGTGATTTTGCTTTTGGTTTGAGGCTGTTGCGAGCGTATCATGCAGATTATATGGTCGTATTGAAGTTGCTATACATAATCGGCGGGGTTCTCTTTGTCGCGTCGATGATCGCGCATATCTACGTGAGGTTGTACCTGCGGCCGAAAGACGACGCCGCGATGGATGACTGTTACTACGAGTTCGAAGACCTGCATCCGGGCTATGCGAGATACACACGATGGCTGCGTATCACCACCGGCGGCGCGGCCCTTGGAATCCTGCTGCTGTTTCTGATGCTTGTCCTCTGAGGCAAACGTGCATTGATGACGGCCGGCGGAGGATGTGCCGGCATTTTGCAGATCGGAAAGGGGAACGCATGGCGGCGTTGAGGACGCTGGGGATTTCCGCAAGCCCTCGGCGGGACGGCAACACAGACCTGCTGCTACAGCGTGCCCTCCGCGGCGCCGAGGAGGCAGGCTCGCAGGTCGAGTACCTGCGCCTCTGCGACTACAGGCTCGAAGGGTGCACCGAATGTGAGGCGTGTCAATCGACCGGTTCCTGCGGCATCGATGACGACTACGACCGAATCCTCGACAAAATGCTCGCAGCAGACCGGATCATCTTTGCCACGCCGGTGTTCTTCATGGCGGTGCCGGCACAGGCCAAGGCCCTCATCGATCGCGGCCAATGCCTCTGGATGCGGCAAACCGTGCTGCGCAAGCCGTTGTTCGAGCCCAGGCGCGACCGGCGGGGCATGATTATCGCCGTCGGAGGCTCGCGGGGGAGATTGCAGTTCGACTGCGTGCAACGGCCCATCCAGTCATGCTTCGACTACCTCGAAGTGAGCCACGTAGGTAGCCTGTTCATCAACCAGGTGGATGAAAAAGGCGCGGTGCTGAAGCATCCCCGTGCTCTTGAAGAGGTCTTTCGGCTTGGCTGCGAGCTTGTAGCCGATACCCAGCCGGCGCCCGAGAAACCGGTGCGGATTGACCTGCCGTGAGGATTGTCAAACAGGCGGAGTGAACCCGCTTCTGTCGGTGGCGCAAATCAAAAGGTTGAGCGACCCCCTCAGTCGTCAACCTTGTGCTTTTTCATTGCCCCGTGTACCGGACCACGCCAACGCCCCGCTCATCTCTGCGGAGACATTGGGTGCACGGCCTGCGAGCTATTCGAAGGCGATTCCCAAACCGATGCTGGCATCCTCCAGCGTGTTCTGGCGGTCTACCCGGACAACACGGCCTCTCTTGATGCGAGCGTACTGCCCCTTCTCCTTCGCGAGGGTATCTGTCCTGGGGAAGTTCAGCTCGACGAGGCTGCCCGGGCGGACAGGCGTGGTCATGGGTACTGTGATGAAGACACCTACCCTGCTGATATTGGCGCTGCGGCCATTGAAGAACCGGCCTGCCTCAGGTAACCACAGGCTGACCGGCCATGCGAGATTCGTCCGCTGTTCCCTGCGTTGCTCTACTGTCGCTGTCTCCATAGTCTGGATCTCCTTCTACCAGTCGTTTGTTCCGTTGTGGATATCGGCAGACGGAGCAGGAACGGCTTAACGTCGCGGGCAAAAAAGTATCCATCCCCGAACGCATGCCGTCGCAGGCAGCGTATTGTATGTATGGTGGTACCGTTTTTATTGGGCGACCGCAGACGTCTTGTGCAGGTTTGGGGGGCTGTTTTCCCGAGAAACTCATCGACGATCATTCATATCGGACGCACAGATAGCCATCGAGAATGCTCCGCCGGTGCAAGCCCCGCGTCCGCAGTGTGTGGCTGCGTGCTGTCCGACGATCTTGGCCGCAGCTCGCCGGCCGCCGGATATTGTACCCGTGCGCAACTTGCAGCGCCGCCGCAGTTCGTGTATCGTAAGGACCATGACAGCCAAAGTCGTTACAATCGCTGGTCAGCCGGGAGATCTCGACCGGATCAAGGAGGCCGCAAAGATCGTCGATGCGGGCGGACTGGTCGCGTTCCCGACGGAAACTGTGTATGGCATCGCGTGCCGGGCGAGCCGAGAGCCGCTGGCACGACTGGATCAGGTGAAAGGTAGAGTCGCGGAGAAGCACTACACGCTGCACATCGGGCAGATCGACGAGTACCGGCGATATGCTCCGCGGGTCGGTATGCGCGCCGAGAAACTCGTACATCGGGCCTGGCCGGGCCCACTGACACTGGTATTCGGGTTGACCGACCCGGATCTCAGCGAGAAAAGGGAGCGAGTTGACAGCGAAGTGTTCGAAGTGCTCTACAAGGACAACTCCATCGGTATCCGCTGCCCCGACCATGCAGTGGCCTCGCTGCTGCTGCGTGCCGCGGAGCATCCCATCGTCGCTCCAAGCGCGAACCCCGCCGGCAAGGACCCGGCCACAAGCGCCGGGCAGGTGCTTGCGCAATTATCCGATCAAATCGACATGATCCTCGATGGCGGCCCCTGCAAGTACGGCAGGAGCAGCACCGTCGCCAGCGTCGATGCCCACGGCGTCGAGGTGCTTCGACAGGGCGTCTACTCCCAGCTCGACTTGGACGCGATGTCGCAGGTGACCGTCCTGTTCATCTGCACCGGCAACACCTGCCGCAGCCCCATGGCAGAACGCCTGTTCCGCAAACACCTGGCGGAAAAAATCGGTTGCAGCATTGACGAACTGGAGCGGATGGGGTACAAGGTGGTTTCCGCAGGCACGATGGACTTGACTGGGATGCCCGCCAGTGCCGAGGCAGTTTTGGCATGCGGACAGAAGGGAATCGATCTCACCGACCATACAAGCCGGCGGTTGACGCGGTCGCTTGTCGAGGCCAGTGATCTGATTTTTGGCATGGCTCAGTCCCATTGCGAACACGCCCTCTTCCTTTCTCCGGAAGCGGAAGGCAAGTGCGTGCTGCTGGCAGGCGACCACGAGATTCCGGATCCCGTGGGCCGATCGCAGGAGTATTTCAACAATTGTGCCAACATTATTGACGCCGCGGTGAAGGCAAGGGTTCGCGAGCTGACGTTATGAAGATTGCAGTCGGAAGTGATCATCGAGGATTCGATGCGAAACAAGTGGTCAAGGCCATGATCGTCCAGATGGGGCATGAATGCACGGACTTCGGGACCGACGGAACGAGCCCCGTGGACTATCCGGACCTTGCGTACATCGTCGGCAGAGCCGTCTCCCAGAAGCAGGTGGACCGGGCCGTGCTCATCTGCGCCACCGGATTGGGCATGAGCATCGCCGCCAATAAGGTCAAGGGAATCCGGGCCGCCCTGTGCCACGACGAGCTCAGCGCGAGGATCGCGAGAGATCATAACGACTCGAATGTCTTGTGCCTTTCCGGAGACCAGATCGGCGAAGTGCTCCTGCGCAAGATCGTGGAAGCCTGGATGAACACGGACTTCAGAGGCGGACGCCACCAGCGGCGCGTCAACAAGATCACGGCCATCGAGGAGGGTCGGGACCCCCGCGAAGTAACCAACGGATGACGCGGGCGGAAGAACTTCGGCAAATGAAGCGGCATTCGGCAGTCTGCATCAGACGGCCATCGGACTCAGCGAACGCTCAATAAGTCTCGGCGCGCTGACGTGGTGACACAGCGGGCGGCTTCGATTCCGGCATCTCGCAGACCCACCGGGCATCCGACCTCGCACCCTGCCGCAGATGCTCTTCGCAGAGCTGATCCAAAGACGACAGCGTCTGTTGCAGCCGTTCGACGTAACGACGGCGCTCTTCGGCCGTAATGTTGCGGGGGACCTGGAAGGGCTCTGCAAAAGCGACGTGAACTCGGCCAAACGGCTTGACCACGATGAACCGGTCCCAGCTCTTGAGCAGCCTCTTGCGGGTCGCGTCGTAACTGACAGGAATAATCCTTGCGCCGGTGAGCTGCGCCAACCTGATGACCCCCTCGCTGACTGTCGAGACAGGACCGCGTGGCCCGTCGGGCGTGATTGCCAGGTTGTAACCGCCGGCTGCCTTTGCCGTCAGCTCACGAATCGCCTTCCGCGCGCCCCGGCTTGTGGAGCCTCTGACGGCGTCCTGGCGGAGTTTGCGGGCGAGCGCCGCACCATAGTCGCCATCCTTGCTCATGCTCACAAGGGCCGAGATCCGGCGCGTGACGCCGCTGCGGATATAGTAGTGCACCAGGTAGAAGAGCCGGCTGTGCCAGAATACGAAGATGTTGTTTCCCTGCTCGGCGTACGTGTCAAAGACATCCTGCCGTGTCACCGTCGTGCGGTTCAGGCCGCAGACAAACCTCAGGAACACAACGAACAGATGCGCGAACAACTCGGTCAGGAACTTGTGCATAGCCCTCGACTAAACCGGTGAAACGCTCTCTTGTCTACGCCGCTGCGCCGACTTACTCAAGTTTCTGCTGCAATTGCTGCAACACGGAACGGATCGATTTGATCTGATCCTGCAGATCAACCATCTGCTGCGTCTGGGTCTTCAACTTGTCGTTGAGCTGGTCGATCTTCGTCTGGGCGATGACGGCGTCGGCACATGCCGCGTCGCGCGCCTTGGTCAACGTCGCCACCTGCGTCTGCAACTGGTCCCGGGACGCCGTCAACTCGTCCACGCGCTGCTGGAGCTGCTTGCTCGTCGTGCTGAACTGCTCCACTTTCCCCTGGAGATCGTCGCGTGATCGAGTCAGGTCCTGCAGTTGGCTCTGGACCGCATTCTTGGCTTCCGTCGTGCCGGCCAGCTTGGACTCGGCCTCGTCGAGAGCCTTTTTGACGCTCTCGGCGTCCCGCTGGAAACCGTCTCTCTCAGTCCTGGTCTTTTCGAGCGTGACCTGGAGCTGTTCGACGCGGCCTTTCAACTCGGTTGTTTCGTCCGACGCGCCGCTGCAGCCGGCCAGAGCCAGCAGTCCGATCGTCACGACTATCCCTATGGCTGCACACTTCCTTTCCATCCGTACCTCCTTTCTGATTTGGCTGGGCCAAACCATGCTCTTGAACCACATGCCGGCTGCCAGGCCGGCCCGGGCAAAGGCTGCCCGGCATTTCCATTCGTCCTTCGACCATCGACGAGTATACAGCCGATATCGCGGCAGGTCAAGTACGTACTCCCCGAGAACAGAAAAATCGCCGGAGGATCCTTCCCCGATGTGTGACACCGACTGTAGTTCTGCTCAAAGGACTCCTGCCCTCGCCGGCGGGGATACAGAATCAGAGACTCTCCCACGTTATGAGTCGCGGCATACGGTGAGCAATTCAGGGAGGTTTCGATCAGACCTTCGCGGCGGACGAGCTGCGGCGTGTGGAGCCGGGCCGGCCCGTGCTCGCGATCCGCGTGGCCGCCCGCTTCTGGCTCTTGATCGCACTGGCGGTCCCCACGGATCGCCACTTGCGGTACCGGCTTTCCAGCAGGTCGTCAATGCTGACGCGTTTCAGCTCGGCGAGCGTCTTGGCGATATAGGTCTCCACGCTGTACACGGTGTCGTGCACGTTGCGATGGGCCCCGCCGACGGGTTCCGGGATGATGGCATCGACCAGGCCAAGCTTATGCAGGTCTTTGCTGGTCAGCTTCAGCGCCTGGGCGGCATCCGGAGCCTGAGAGCCGTCCCGCCACAGGATGGCGGCACAGCCTTCCGGGGAAATGACTGAGTAGTAGGCGAATTCAAGCATGGCCAGGCGGTCCCCTACCGCAATGCCCAGTGCACCGCCGGAGCCCCCCTCCCCGATACAAATGCTGATGATGGGGGTCCTGAGGCGGGACATCTCACTCAAGTTGACTGCAATGGCCTGGGCCTGCCCCCGTTCCTCGGCGCCGATGCCCGGATAAGCGCCGGGCGTGTCGATCAGCGTCACGATCGGCAGGCCGTGTTTCTCGGCGAATTTCATCTTCGCCAGCGCCTTGCGATAGCCTTCCGGGTTCGGGCATCCGAAGTTGCAGGCGACCTTCTCCTTGACCGTTTTGCCTTTATTCTGCCCGACAATGAGCACCCTGTTCCTGGCGATCTGGCCGATCCCGGTAATGATCGCACGGTCGTCGCCAAAGCAGCGGTCCCCGTGCAGTTCCCGGAAGTCCTTGACCATGAGATTCAGGTAGTCGGTGAGGATGGGCCGTTGGGGGTGCCGGGCGACCTGCACGGTCTGCCAGGCCGTCAGGCTGGAGTAGGTTCGCTTCAGCTCGGCGATTCTCTCCTTCTCGATACGGCGGATCTCGACGGAGTAGTCGATCCCCTTCTTGGCGCTCACGCCGCGAAGCTCGTCGACCTGCCGCTCCAAATCTGCAACTCTCTGCTCGAAGTCCAAGTAACCACCGTTGTTCAGCCTGTTGCCGTCGGTCGCCATACCGTCCTTCGGATCATCCAGTCCAGTCAAAGCCGCAGGGTTCTATGTACTTGCTTAGTGCCTACAAAAAAATCGTCCACGCCAAGAGCGGGACGTACGTCGTTTCGCCGTGTCCGTCGGCTTTCCTTTACGCCGGATAGTACCACTTGTGCCGCTGTAAATCCAAGAAAAAATTTGACAAGCGGCCCGGCAGGCTATACCTTTGAGCGTCGGCCGGTTGCCGGTGTACCTCTCTAAAACCTTGCAGATGAACGAGTTACGGAATATCTCTGTCATTGGACTGGGCCTTCTGGGCGGCTCGATTGCGCTGGCCGCACGGCAGCGATTGCCCGGCACAAGGGTCATCGGCTACAGTCACCGGGCCTCCACACGGGCAAAAGCACGCAGCCTGGGGATCGGCACCGAAATTGCCAACGATCTGGCAATGGCCGTTCGCGACGCCAATCTGGTGATCGTGGCGACCCCGATATTCACGTTTGAAGATTACTTTGAGCAGGTTTCCAGGCTTGCCCCGGAGGGCTGCATCGTCACCGACGTCGGCTCGACAAAAGTCCTGCCCCACCGCTGGGCCGTGAGTCAACTCGACAAGCGGTTACACTACGTGGGGTCGCATCCGGTGGCAGGCTCCGAGCAGAGGGGGGTCGAATTCGCCAGGGATGACCTGTTCTACCAGGCTTGCTGCGTGCTGACGGTCACGCCAAAGACCAGCCGCAGCGCCGTCAAGCCGCTACGGGCCTTCTGGTCGGCCCTCGGCTGCTCCATCCGGGTGATGGACCCGGCCGAGCACGACCGCATTTTCGCCAATATCAGCCATCTGCCCCACGTTCTGGCGGCAGGACTGGTCAACGCCAGCGATGGCGATGACATGAAGTTCGCGGGCAACGGCTTCCTCGACAGCACGCGAATCGCGTCCGGCCCATCCACGATCTGGACGGATGTTCTGCTGGCCAATAGCCGGAATATCGCCGGCGGTATCGACCGCGTCATCGCCGAGCTATCGAAGCTGCAGGCCGCCATCAAGAGCGGCAAGAGACCGAAGATCGAGCAACTGCTTGAGGCCGCCCGCAAGAAGCGGGCCTCGCTCGTCAACTACAAGATCAAAAGGAAGGAGCTACTCTCGTGAGCCAGTGGCGTATCGAGGTGTTCAATCGGCCCGGCGTTCCCGATGTGCAGGGCGGCAGCGTGCTGGAGGACGTTCGCGAGTTGGGGGTCACCTCGGTGGAAGCGGTTCAGTCGGCAAGGGTGTTTCTGATTGAGGCCGATTTCGATGCGGGCTTCGCCGAGCGCGTCGCACGAGAGCTGCTGACGGACCCCGTTTGCGAGGAATTCTACATCGGCCGCAGCGGCCCGCCGCCGGGACTGGCCAAGGCGACGCTGGTCGAAGTGCATCTCAAGAGCGGTGTGACCGACCCGGTGGCCGAGTCCGTGATGACGGCGATTGCCGACATGGGAGCCACGCCGAAAGGGGTCCGCACGGCCCGCAAGTATGTCCTGCTCGGCGACATCAAGACGAGCCAGATCGACACCATCGCCAGGAAGATTCTGGCCAACGACGTCATCGAGGAAGTCGTGATCGGGGACCAGGCGGAGCCGCCGAGCCCGCACCTGAAACCTTATGAGCTGAACATCGTGCACTGGCCGATCCGCGACCTCGACGACGCGGGCCTCCAGGCGTTGAGCCACGAGAAGGACCTGTTTCTGAATCTCGTCGAGATGAAGACGATTCAGGAATACTACCGGCGGCTCGGCCGGGAGCCGACTGACATCGAGATGGAGAGCCTCGCACAGACCTGGAGCGAGCACTGCGTCCACAAGACGCTCAAGAGTGAAGTGGACATGACGATGGACGGCGAGCAGGTGCATTTCAACAATCTGCTCAAGGAGACCGTCTTCCGGGCCACGCAGGACTTGGACAAACCCTGGTGCATCTCGGTTTTTGCCGACAACGCAGGCGTCGTGGAGTTCGATGAAGATTCCGCCGTGTGTTTCAAGGTGGAGACGCACAACCACCCCTCAGCGCTGGACCCCTACGGCGGGGCTGCTACCGGGATCGGCGGGGTCATTCGCGACCCGATGGGAACGGGACTTGGCGCCCGTCCGATTGCCAATACCGACATCTTCTGCTTCGGCCAACCCGACAAGAGCCTGGACGAAATTCCCAAGGGCGTGCTGCACCCGCGGCGAATCATGAAAGGCGTCGTCTCGGGCGTTCGCGATTACGGCAACCGCATGGGAATCCCCACCGTCAACGGGGCAATCTACTTCGATGACCGATACATGGCCAACCCGCTCGTCTACTGCGGCAACATCGGCATCATGGATAAGACCAAGACCTTCAAACATCCGCAGAGCGGCAACCTCGTCGTGGTCGTGGGCGGCCGGACCGGTCGGGACGGAATCCACGGCGCCACGTTCTCCAGCGGGCAGATGACTCACGAGTACGAGACGATCTTCTCGCATGCCGTGCAGATCGGCAACGCAATCACTGAGAAGAAGATGCTCGATGTTCTGGTGCAGGCGAATGAGGCCGGACTCTACGAGGCGATCACCGACTGCGGCGCCGGCGGGCTCAGCAGCGCGGTTGGAGAAATGGGCAGAGACCTCGGTGCCGAAGTAGACCTCGAAAAGGTGCCGCTCAAGTACACCGGGCTCAACTACACCGAGATCTGGATCAGCGAGGCGCAGGAGCGCATGGTGGTCGCGGTTAAGCCGGAGAACCTTGAAGCAATCCAAAGGATCTTCGATAGCGAGAACGTCGAATCAACGGTGATCGGCCGCTTCACGAACGACAAAATGCTCCGCCTGCGATACAACGGGCAGCAGGTGGGCGAGATGGAGATGGATTTCCTGCACGACGGCGTTCCGAAGTATCGCCGGCAAGCCGTATGGGTGCGGCCGAAGCTTAGCGAGCCCGCCCTGCCTGACAAGAGCAACTACAACGATGACCTCCTGCGAATCTTGTCGTCGTTCAACGTCGCCAGCAAGGAATGGGTGATCCGCCAATACGACCATGAGGTGCAAAGCGGGTCGGTCATCAAGCCGCTGGTGGGTGTGCGAAATGACGGGCCAAGCGACGCGGCAGTGATTGTGCCAAAGCTGAACTCGCAGAGAGGACTGGCCATCAGTTGCGGGATGAATCCGCTGTACGGCGATATCGATCCCTACTGGATGGCCCTGGCGGGAATGGATGAGGCGATCCGAAATCTGATCTGCGTCGGCGGCCGTATGGACCGAATCGCCCTGCTCGACAACTTCTGCTGGGCCAACTGCAACAATCCGGAGATTCTCGGCACGCTCGTCCGCGCCGCACAGGCCTGCTACGACGGCGCCATGGCCTTCCAGACGCCGTTCATCTCAGGCAAGGATTCGCTCAATAATGAATTCGTCTGCGAAGACGGCACGATTATCCGCATTCCTCCCACCCTGCTGATCAGCGCCATGTCGATTGTGGACGACATCGACAAGTGTGTGACGATGGATGTCAAGCGGCCGGGCAACCTCCTCTTCATCGTCGGCCGAACGAACAACGAGCTGGGCGGCTCGCATTACTATAAGACGCAGGGCCACCTGGGAGCGAACGTGCCAAAACTGGATTTGGACCTGGCGCCGCGAATTGCCCAGAGGATTTCCGCGGCCATCGCGGACGGACTGGTCGCAAGCTGCCACGACTGTTCCGAGGGCGGCCTGGCTGTTGCCCTGGCGGAAATGGCGTTCGCCGGCGGGCTGGGCATCGAAGCCGATCTTCGCGGATTGCCCCGGAGCAGTGATTGCACGCGGATCGACGCCCAGTTGTTCAGCGAGTCGAACAGCCGGTACATCATGGAGGTCGAGCCCGACAAGTACGACGCCTTCGCTAAAGGAATGCTGAATCTGCCCTTCGGACAGCTTGGCACAGTGACTGACGGATCGCGACTGATCGTGCGGTCCGGACAGGGCAGGAACGCCGTGGACGCGGAGCTGGATATCCTCAAGGACGCTTGGCAGAGGACTTTCGACTGGCGATAGAAGTCATGGAGTGTGAGGATCGACAATGACACAGGTACGAGCCATCGTGGTGCGAGCGGCAGGAACAAACTGCGACATGGAGACCCAGTACGCGCTGGCGCTGGCCGGCGCGGCAGCGGACCGGGTCCACATCAACCAGGTGATCGAGAACAAGGGCCTACTCGATCAGTACCACATTCTCGTCTTTCCAGGCGGATTCAGCTACGGCGACGACGTGGCGGCCGGCCGCATCCTTGCCAACCAGGTGGCCCACCACCTCCCTGAACAAATCCACAAGTTCATCGACGACGGCAAACTCGTGTTGGGCATCTGCAACGGGTTCCAGGTGCTGGTCAAGACGGGCATCCTGCCCGGCAACGGCGGCTTCCGACAGGAAGATGTCACCATCGCCTGCAACGACAGCGGCAAGTATGAGGATCGCTGGGTGTACCTCGCGCCGCGGACCGACCGATGCGTGTTCCTGGAGCCGGAGCGATTGATCTATCTGCCCGTGGCGCACGGCGAAGGCAAGGTCATCACGAAAGACAACGATACCCTGCAAAAGTTGATCGCCGAAGGCCATGTAGCGTTCAAATATGTAGATGAGAATGGGAAGGAGGGCTCCTACCCCGTCAACCCGAACGGCTCGGTAGCTTCGATTGCCGGCCTGACCGACAGTACGGGGCGGATTCTCGGCCTCATGCCTCATCCGGAGCGATACATCCGGCGGACCCAGCATCCCCATTGGTCGCGCCTCGGGCAGGACCTCGATCCGGACGGCATCAAGATCTTCCGCAACGCCGTCCGGTACGTGAAAGACAATCAGCTTCAGCCTTGCCCCGCCTGAGGGCTGCCCGCTCCTGCGGCAAGTATACCATCGGAGCTTTAGCCTGCGGCTCGTCCTCTGGCACATCCGCTGACCGATCTGCGCTTGAAGCAACCAGGCCGCTCGTGAGCTGCGCTGCCTCGGCTGCACGGTAACATACACCGCTGCAACTCTTCCATCTCGTCTCTGTCGCGTTCTGCCAGGATATCAGTCTTGACCTTACCTCCTTGTGGGAATACTCCGGCGTCCGAATTAGGAGAACACTACTTGTTGCGCCATCCGCTTTGGATTCCAATCTGTGTATGTAGACGCGGAATTCAGTTGGAAGATTACGCCGCGATAACCTCGTCAGGATCGCATCCATTGTTGCGAAAGGAGGTGAAAGCGAGGCGAAAACCGAGGGAGGAGATTCGACCAGGAGGCTCTCGCAACTATCTGAATGACGAACGGTGCGTTGAGAGTCAACGATTAATGAAGGAGTATACGATGGGAACGTTTAGAGACCGCGAGTTTATGCTGGTAGGCGCGGCCCTGACGACGGTGATCCTCATTGTTGGGGCTGGCGCTGCAAGCGATTACGGGCAGAACCAGCAACAGTACGGCGACCAAACGTCGCAACAGCAAGGGTACTCATCCGGCAGTCGGATGGGCTCACGAGCCGGCATGCAGGGCAACAGGAACCAGCAGTTGGAGAAACAGGTGGCCAGCCAGCTTCGCGACCAGGGGCTCGGGCAACAGGGCCAGATTCTCGTTCTGGCCATCGGCAACCGAGTCATTCTGCTGGGCCAGGTGCCCGACCAGAACCTGAGACAGCAGGCCGACCAGGCCGCCCATCAGGTGTCGGGCGTCAGTCAAGTGGACAACCGCCTGGTGGTGCTCAGCGAGACGACGCGTAAGAGCGGCACCCAATTGACACGGGATATTCAGAACCAGCTTAATCGCCTTCCCGCCAATGCAGGTCAGAACATACAGGTTCAATCCCGCAACGGAAGAATCATTCTGCGCGGGCAGGTGGACAACTGGTCGGTGATGGCGGACGCGATTCAGGCGGCCTTTACCGCCGGCGCTCCGTACGTCGTGAGCCAGATCACGACCGCCGGCCAGAGACCATATGCCACCCGCTCCGGGTACGGCCAATATGGCTATCAGCCTCCGGAAGAACGTGAGTACGGCCAGGGATATGAGCAGGACCGCTACCAGGACCAGCAGTACGGCGGCATGGGCGCCCGCGATCGCTGGCGACAGACGGGCGAAGATAAACGCATGGAACAACGGCTGACGACCCAACTCAGAACCAATGTTCAGGGTATCGCCGATATCACGGTCCTCGTCGCCGGGAACCAGGCATTCCTCTTCGGGAGAACACAGAGCGAGAATGCCAAAAATCAAGCCGCCCTATGGATTCAGCAAGCCTCCGGCATCCGGCGCGTCCAGAACAACCTGATCGTGGCCCCGCAGGGGTGGCAGAGAAAAGATGATACGGCCATCCAGGATACCATCCGGGACGAGTTTCGGGCGAGCCCACATCTGACGGCGGAGAACATAGGTGTCAGCGTTCGTAACGGCGTGGCCACGTTGACCGGCCGTGTCGACACCTTTGGGGAGCTCGTCGCCGCAATCCAGAACGCCTATCAGGCCGGGGCCAGGACCGTGCGGAACCGGCTGACAGTCACAGGCCAGGCAACCGCTGGAGCACGCGGCATGCAGGGTGGCTATTACCCATCCTACGGATACGGGTCCGGCCAAGGGACTGGCCAGGGGTATGGCACCCAAGGCGGATACTACCAGCCTTACGGCGGCACGTCCGACCAGTCGATGGGCGGCGGGTACGGCACGCAGGGCGGGTACGCTCAGCCTTACGGCGGTACATCCGACCAATCGATGGGCAGTGGAACTAATACCTGGAGTGGCTCATCCTCATCCCGCAGCGGCACGACCACTCAATCGACAGGCGTTCTGTATCAGTACGGCGATAACAGGTCCAACCAGTCGATGAATCGCGGGTTCAACAACGAAGAGGAGCAGGGTGATTACTACCCCTCCTACGGCTATACTCCCAGTGAATCCGACGAGGAGTCGGAGGACATGGACGAAGATGAAGTTGCTCAGGTCGGGCAGCAGCGCACGTCCGAGGACGAGTTCACACCCAGCTCACAGCAGCAACAGACGCAGCCGATGGGCCGGCAACGGATGAATACGGCCGACATGATTCTGGCCCAGCGGGTGGGGCTCGAGCTGCAGCGGCAGCTCCCGGGTGAGCAAACCATCCACGTCCTTGATCCCCATGCCATTTATGTGGCCGTCAGTCAGGGCGCGGTCACGCTACACGGGTTTGTGCAAAACAGCAATGAAAGGCAGCAGGCCGAGCAGATCGTCCGCTCCATTCGCGGCGTGCAGACAGTCCAGAATCAGCTTCTCCTCGCCAGCGAGGCCACGGCCTTCCCGCCTCTCGGGTACGTCCCGGATCAGGGGACTCAGACCGGCCGCACATACCAGGGCGGGTACACAACAGGAACCCAGCAGCCCACGACCGGACAGCAGATGACCACGTCGGACAGGACGCTGACCCAGCAGATCGATCAGCAGATTCGGCAGCAGCTTCCGAATGCGAGTATCATTGTGACGGTCAATCAGGGTATGGCCATGCTGACGGGAACCGCCTTGGACAACAGTCAGAAGCAGCAGGCCGAGCAAATCGCCCGGTCTATCAGCGGCGTGCGAACCGTGCAGAATAACATCACGATCAGCGGGCAACCTTCGACCATGGGACAAACATCCGCCACGGGCCAGCCGTCATCCACAACGAGACTACCGTCAACCACCGGGCAGACCACGACAGGGTTCCAGCAGGCCGGCGCGTCCGACAAGATACTGGCTCGCCAGGTTGCCCTCGAGCTGCAGCAGCAGTTGCCCAGCAGTGAGGTGGTCTACGTGCTGGACCAGCAGGCCATCAATGTGATGGTCACCCAGGGGACGGTCATGCTCCACGGATCGGTGCCGGACCAGAACCTCAAGCAGCAGGCCGAGCAGATTGCCCGGTCCGTCAGCGGAGCGCGGAATGTCCGCAACGAGCTGACCATCATGGGCCAGGCGCAACGGACGGCCATGGGAACTATGGGACAACCGCAACAGATGACTGCCTCCGACAGCAGGCTGGCCGATCAGATCAAGCAGCAGATCAGTCAGCAACTGCCCAGCGCGAACATCAACGTGATGGTTTCGCAAGGGACGGTTATGCTCCACGGGTCCGTGCAGGACCAGAGCCAGAAGCAACAGGCGGAACAGATCGCGAAATCCGTGAGCGGCTTGCAGACGGTCCAGAATGATCTCACCGTCGGGGCTGCCGGCACGGCGTTCCCGCCTCTCGGCTATATTCCCGGGCAGGAAGGTGCGGCCGGACAGCAGGACACCGGAAGCGCCGACGACATCCGTTGCACCCAGATGCTCAAGCAAAGCCTCACCAACCAGAACCTCAAGGACGCGGCCAATAACATCTTCGTGACCTGCCACAACGGCCAGATGGCCCTCTACGGCAACGTCAAAACCGATGATGAGAAGGACCAGATCGGCCGCACGGCCAAACAGGTCCAGGGCATCAAGAACGTCGACAACAACCTGACGGTTCGCAAGGAAACTGCCGAGCAGAAGTCCGATGCGCAACTCAAGGAAGATGTCGAAAGCCAGCTCTGGTGGAGCCCGTTCGTCGACAGCACTAAGATCGACGTCACCGCGCAGAACGGGGTAGTAACCCTGTCCGGCACGGTCAAGGACTGGGACGCACAGAAGGCGGCCGTCAAGAACGCTTTCGACGCCGGCGCCAAACGCGTCCGGTCCAAGCTCCAGATGGAAAGTCAGCCATCAACCGCAATGAGCCAGACGGGCACGAGTCAGAATTACGGCGCCACTCAGCAGTAGTCGAACATGGGACAGAGTCAGTCGACGGGAATAGCCGGAACCACCGGCCAATCTCAGACGTACTGACAAACCCAGGATTGACTGACGATTGAAGGGCCCCGGAACAATGTCGGGGCCCTCGTTCTTGCACGCCAAAGGAGGACCGCACCGAGCCTCTCCACTACTTCCGGAGGCGCGTTCGCAGTTGTTGTGTGAACTTGTGCAACGGCTCGCCGACGTCTGTTGCACAAGGCTCCTGCGGCAGCAAGCGTCGTATTCGCTCTCGCAGCTCCGTTGAAATCCATTCGCATTCCTGCGAGAGCAACTCGATAATCGGCAGATACACGAAGGGCCGCTCGATGTCCGGGTGGGACAGGATCAGATCGTCCCGGCTCACTTGCACATCATTGTACAGGACCAGGTCAAGATCAATTGTGCGGGGGGCGAACCGGTCCTCCGCGCGCACGCGTCCCAGCCTCGCCTCCACAGACTTCAATACCTCATGCCCCATTTGTGCGGCCGGCAGGTCCGTATCGATGCACCACACGCCATTGACGAACTTGGGCTGGTCCGGCCGGCCAATCGCTTCGGTGCGATAAAACGTCGATGAAGCGACGATGTGCACCTCTTGCTGGAGCGCCATCAGGGCAGCAAGGATATTCTTCTGAGGCTCAATGTTCGAGCCGACCGCAATGAATGCGATGGCCCTTTCCCGTCTCTTACGCATCGCCGTCGTCCCGCGAGCGAACGATCCGCACGCCAACCATCCGTGCAAAACGCAGCGCCCCGGGCTTCTCCACGATCACTTCGACACGCGAGACGCGGTCCCGCGTGAGACAAATCTTCGCGATGCTCTCCGCCAGGGCTTCGATCAGGTGGAAGCGGGAGTCTTCCGCCATGGACAGGATCTCTTTTTTCAGCGCGCGATAATCGACAGTGTCCTCAATCGCATCGGTTCTGCCGGCCTTGCGCAAATCGACGTGCAGAGTGATCTGGGCCACGACGTCCTGCTTGTCGCGTCGCTCGTCCTGATCGACGCCCACAATGCACCGGAATTGCAGGTCACGAATGAGGATCTGATCGAGCAAGGGCTCCGGGCGGGAATCAGTCATACAGGTGTCCCCTCATGTGATATCCGCCATCGACGTAGATGACTTGTCCGGTGATGAACCGGCTGTGCAGGAGAAACAACGCGGCTTGGACGACATCGGCCGGGCTGCCATGACGCTGCAACGGTGTCGTCGGGGCCAGCTTGTCCAGGTACGTCTCATCCTGCAGGGCCGACGGCAGGATCAGTCCCGGGGCAACCGCGTTGACGGCGATCTTTGGGGCCAGCTCCAATGCCAGTATCCGCGTCATCGTCAGCAGCGAACGCTTGCTGATGTGGTAGGCCGCGTGGTCCTTGTCATACGAGACGACCCGCGTATCCAGCAGGTTGATGATGTGGCCGGATCTCTGCTGACCGGCCAAAGCCCTGGACAGAATCAGGGGAGCCATCGTATGGATACGCATATTCCTGCACAGGGATTCGTCCGTCATCTGCCAGATCGTCTCGACGTCGAAAATCGAGGCATTATTGATCAGGATGTCGATGGGCCCGGCCCGGGCGACTGAGTCGCGGAAGATCGTCTCCGTCTCGGCCGGGTCCTCCAGATCGCCCTTGACCGGCCATGCCTGAGCGCCGAGCCTCTTGATCTCGCTGCACAGGGCCGCGGCCTCCTGCTCGGAGTGATTGTAGTGGACCACGATGTGAACGCCCTCACGTGCCAGAGCCACGGCCAGGGCGCCCCCGATGCGTCTGGCCGCACCCGTGATCAATGCTGTCTTGCCTGACAGAGAAACATCTGAACCTTCCATGGATCACCCCCCACGTCTAATCGAGACCAGTAAGCCAATTCTCCGCGAAGATTGCCAGGTCCCGGTAGCCAACATCGCCGGACTCATCCAGGTCCGCCCACTCGCACGAGGAGTTCACAGCCCCGCAATCGGCACGCTCCCACTGCAGGGCGAACCAGGCAAAATCCAGGATAGAGACTCCGTCGGGACAACGCAGGTCTCCCAGCGGGATCTGCCACAGGAAAACGGGGGTGTGCAGGCCCTCGCAAATGGACGCCCAAGTGAGATTGAAATCCCAGCTACTGTAGGTGTCCGCCGATCGCATTTCGGCGGTGGTTCTTCCCGTGCCGCCGGAGCTCTTGGTTTGGCCGCTTGCCTCTTTGTCCCAGAACGATATGATCACCTCCCCGAAGAACATCACCTCGCCTGTCAAACCGCCGACGTTCTGGTCGCCGGTGACGGCGCCGGTGGAGTAGCACTTGAAGATTCGCCCCTGTGCAGCCAGCCCGACGAGTCCCCCCACGCCGGCGCCGCCACGCACTTTCCCGGTGGCGTAACAGGAATCGATGATGCTCGCCTGATTCACGGTGGCGCCCGCGAGCCCGCCAACGCTCTCATCACCGGAGACCGTCGCCTTCGAGTACGACCGGGCAACGGTTCCCTCGCTGATGTTGCCAACCAGGCCGCCGACGTACCTGATGCCGGCGACCTGCCCTCGCGAAGAGCACTGCGCAACGGCCCCACCGACGTACCCTACGAGGCCTCCCACCTGGGTATTGCCCGTGACGTTGATTCCGGCGGCGTGGCAATTCACGATGGCCCCGGCCTCCAGATATCCGGCAAGCGCGCCGGTGCTCATCCCGTTGCCTGTGATCTTCATATTCACGAGCTTGAGGTTGTTGACTTCTCCGTTATTGATATAGCGAAACAAGCCGACATAAGCCCGGCTGTCGGTGTCGCGGAAACTGAGATTGGAGATAGTACGCCCCTTTCCGTCGAACATGCCGCTGAAGGGCTTGTTGTCCGCGGCGCCGAATCCCACCCAACCGCCGATCAGGTGAAAATTCTTTTCGCTGTAGCCGGTCAGGTCGATGTCCTTCACCAGGACAAATTGCCCGTCCCAATCGTCTGGCGTGTTGCCGAGGGTCGCCAGATCCTCCGGGGTACCGATCTGGTATGGATCCGCCGGTGAGCCGCTGCCCCCGCTGTATTTCGCAACGGCCGCCGAGACCAGGATCGCTGCGATGACCGGGGAAATGAGCAGACCTGCGTAGAATCGCCCGGCGCGCGTCCGTCGTGGTCGAGGGGAATCTGCTGTCGAAGCCATTTCAATCCTCCTTCAAAAGACCGTACGCCTTCGTGCCAATGAAACGGCCGGCCGTGGAGTCGCCCAAGCAACGAGCCACCATGCCCGTCGGCCTTTGACGATGCTCTGACGCTCCTGTATAATTCACCGCTGTTTGATACAGTATAGTCTTTGTCGCTATCCGAGTACAGGGAATTTGTCCGCCGATCAGTCTATGCTCACAGGTAGAATACACCAGGTCATCATCCGCGACGGGGATTGCCCCAAGGAAGGCATATTCGCCATCTACAAAGACGAAGGGATCAGTTCGCACGACGTGGTGAACGTGGTCAGGAAGTGCACGGGCGAGAACAGGGTGGGCCACGCCGGGACGCTCGACCCCTATGCCAAAGGCCTGCTGGTGGTTGGCGTGGGCAGGGCCGCAACACGCGAGCTGGGCGAACTCGCAAAGAAGGACAAGGAATACCTCGTCCGCATCAAGCTCGGCTGGCGGAGCACTACGGACGATCGGGAGGGACGGATCGAGCAAGCGAGCGTATCAGAAATCCCGTCTGAAGACCAGGTCCGCCACGTCCTGAAGAGTTTCGAAGGCGCCATCAGCCAGCGGCCCCCCGCCTTCTCAGCGGTCAAAGTGCGAGGGAAAGCCGCGTACAAACTGGCACGAGCGAGAAAATCAGTGAGTCTGCCTCCCAGGCATGTCGAGGCGAAAGAGGTCGAGCTGGTCCGGTATGCCTGGCCCCATGTCGACTTGAGACTGGTGACCAGTTCGGGGTTCTACGTCCGATCGCTCGCGCGGGACCTGGGCGAGAGGCTTGGCACCGGCGGATACATGGAGGAGCTGGAGCGGACCCGTGTGGGCGAATACACGAAGGAGCAGGCGGTCCGGTTGACGGTTCTATCCGGATCAGGCCGCCAGGCATGACTCCCAGCTCTGTGGCGGATGCTCCTGGTTATCGATCTCGTCGGAAGCGATATGTCTCCGCCTTTGCCAGGGAAAACGCGCCGTCAGTCTCTGTGACCGACTCCTGGCGCCATTTGCCGTCGACGGCAATCCGCAACGGATCGACAGGCGAGTCCTTTAGCACAACATCGATCTGTTCGTTACTGACAGTCACATCCATACGGACGTTGTGGTACAGGAGGTTGCGCAGGCTCATCTTCGGGCAGCCTTCGGGCAATCGCGGCCGAATCCGGAGAATTCCCGCCGGGTCCGCATCGAGGCCGAGGAAGCCGTAAACCACGACGGACGGGATCAGGCTGCTTTCATAGAACTCGAAGTCAATGCCGAGCCCCCCTGCCGTGCCGCCGCCCTGCAGGGTCGTGCCACGTTTCCCGCCTTCGTAGTACTTGCGATAGCCGCCTTCCGCGTGCACTTCCTTCTCCCATTCGAGAATCGTCACAAGCCGCTGCCAGCAATCGTCCGACCCAAGGACCTGGAGCCGGGCCCAGAGATCGTAGAAGCTGAAGCCGAGGACCGCCCCACCGTCCTGAACCTGGCCGCCCCACGGGATCGATTCGGGGCCGTACCATCCTTGCCCATACCAGTCGAGATTCCGCCGCGTCGTCGCTCGCGGCCCGAAACGCCAGTGATAGATGTCCTGCCCCTCGGACGTATCGCCCTGCACGATTCGTTTCCCGCCGATCCAGTCCATAATGGAGCGAGCGTGCTCATCCGTGGCCAGGCCGTACCAAATCGCATCGAGATTCAGAAATGTGTAGCCGTAATCGTACCGCCGGCCCTCTTTATCGATGCTGGCAAAGAATCGGCCTGTCTCGCGGTTCCAGAACAACTCGTTGGCGGTCTTACGCACCTCGGCCGCATGCTCGCGCAACTGGCGAGGGTCCATCTTCAACGCACCGCCGGGCATGCTCCAGCCCGGATGTTCCTCGATGGCCTGCTCGATATCCGCCATCGCGAGTGTCGCGGCATAGTATTGGTTCGTCGCATACAGATCATCCCATCCGAACGGCATGAGATCCCAGTAGTTGTTCCCGATGCCGTGACCGCCCCGGACCGTCACCTTCCCGTCAGCCTCCCGAACGAAGCCGGCCAGGCCGTCGTGGCCGGGCCAGGAATTGCGGATGTGCTTGTATTCCAGACCACCCATGACGGCTTGCTGATATCGCAGCGCCAGCCGCAGGCGATTGATCTGCTGCCGCATAAAGTCAATATCGCCGGTCCAGTTGAAGTACCGCAGGCTCGCCAGGATGAAGATAGGATTATTGATGGAGTGGCGAGTATCGTAGACGGTGAAGAACGAGTCGATCTCGAATTTGCCCTCGGCTTCTCCCGGCGCAAGACAAATCCGAATCCGCTCAATCCTGCCTGTCCACTTGGGGTGGCGATACATCGCCATGATAGAATGATAGAACTCGCCGGATAGCGGCGTCTTCTCCGGACGGAAATAGACGCGGCGGTCTGCGCCGAACTCGGCGTCTCCCTCGCGCAGCCACTCGACGTACGGCAGTACATGATTCGCGGGACTTCCCGTACGCATCCAGCGCAGTTGCAGGTATGGCGCATTGAAGGCATCGGCGGTATACCCCTGCGGCGTGACAATCGTTGGAGAGGGACCCGTGGCCTCCAGGCGCCATCGGTTGTTCTCGATGCCCAGGGAGCGGATGTTGTGCAGCTCCCACAGGGAAGCGGCCTTCTCGCCAGTGTATTCATCGCGACCCCAACTCCGAAGCGCGTCGCCCGCCCAGCCCGGAACCTTATCGAGCGGCTGGAAGTGCCAGCCGAAGGTCCTGCCTTTGACGCGATCCGGGGAGTTGTCCGACTGGGTCCAGAGCGGAAACGGCCAGCCGTGGTCGTGAGCATGCGAGAAATGCTGATGCGTCAGCACGTATCCTTCCTCGTCGATCTGCATGCCGAGCAGCATGGAGCGATGCACTTCCTGGATCGACCGATCAGAGCCCCTCGGCCGGGCATTGGCCAGCCAGATGTCCGAGGTGAGCAGATACTCCTGGTTGAACAGCGTCAGACCATTGCCGAGCCGATGGTGGAAATGGTACCACAGGTAATGCGTGAGGAGGTCTGCCTGCTCGTCGTGGCCCTCGAATTCGAAATGCGGAAAGTCCACGGGGACGGACTTCATCAATTCCGCGACAACGCTCCGTCCCGACAGGCTCTCCGCCGGCTTCTCAGCCGCAGATAGAACCGCCGTCCCAAGCAGAACGCAGATCGTACTCGCAATCTTCATCGCAATCACCTCATGGCAGTTCCCTGTATACAGTCTACGCAGACAGTCGTTCACTGGCCGGCAGATCGATGGCCGGGATGACACGAAGACGCCCGACGGGCTGCGGGTGTTGCCGCAACACATAGAAGGCAAACACCGCCGAAAGCAGGTAGCCTACGGGCGTGACCTTCAGGACTGGCCCGATCCCCACGAGATCAGCCACAGCGGCAAAGGCCAGGTAGATCAGCATAGAGATGCCCCACGTGCCACCGACGATCAGGGCCATTCGATGGCCGAGATTCAAGCCCTGGGCCTCGCGGGCCAGCGTGACCGTCAGGATGTACGCGGACATGGAGGAGAAGCCGACGCCGAACAGCAACCAGGCCGCGGCGGGCCGCTCGTCGAACATCAGGTACAACACCATGAAGGGGGCGGACAGCAGAAAGGCCCAGACCGAGCACGGCAAATCGCCTCTCTTGTGCGCCAGGGCCGCCCACAGAAACGGCCCGACCGCACCGCCCCAGCCGAAAACCGCCGTCGAGAAGCCGCCAAAGGTCAGAGTAAATCCCATCTCGTGCAGGTACGTCGGAGTCAGTTGCTGGACGATCGTGGTCGAGACGCCGGCAGGGACCCCGATGAGCAGCACTTTCCAGAACGGCAGCGAGTCAGACGAACGTATCGATTGCCCGCCGTTGGCCGGCGCGGCATCCTTCTCTGCCGATAGACGGACCCTCGACATCATGACCGCAAGGATGCCCACAACGGGGCAGGCGACCAGCGGATAAAGACCGTTCAAGCCGCGGGAGGTCACCAGGACCGCAGAGATCATCCCGCCGCAGGCAAAGCCAAAGAACCCGGTGGTCATGAACACCGCCGTGCTCAGCGATGGCGAAATCCGGTCCAGCGTGTGCACCGCCCGCAGGCCCTCCGGATGTGCGACGGCGACCCCGGTGCCGCCGATGATGCCGAGGACAAACAGAAGAAGGACGCCCGTGGGCGACCTGGGGGCCAGCGCGATCAGGCAGGCGCTCGCCGCCAGGACCATCCCGATATACAGAAAGAGCGGCGTGGTCTTGTCCGGTCTCATGCGGCCCGTCAGAATCTGCACGCCGTTGGCGGCCAGCGACAGGAAAATGGGGATGGACACGCCGACAAGCAGAGTGATTCCGTACTCCTTGAGGATGACCGGCAGGATCGCCGGAAGCAGGTTCCCCAGCATGTCCACCAGGAAGTGAACGCCGGATAGAACGCTTAATTGTACCCATTGCACTTTAAGAGATTGCTGATTCATACGTACCCTGTCGATCTCCGAGGCCCCCGACTGGGGCGGAAATCGCAGAGCATACCCAATTCGTCACAAAGTGCAATGGGCAACGGCCGCACAATCAATGGCCCGCCACTTCAAACGTGTCTTTCAGGCGGATGTCCTTCGAGGAGTGACCGACCATGACCTGGAATGTCCCGGGCTCGACAACCCATTCGAGGTGGCGGTCCAGCAGGGCCAGGTGCTCCGGCGTGAGAACGAAGCTGACCGTTTTCTTTTCCCCGGGCCGAAGCGGGATTTTCTCGAAGCCCCGCAGTTGCTTGACCGGCGTCACGACGCTGCTGATCACGTCGTTGATATAGAGCTGGACGACCTCGGCGCCGGGCCGGTCGCCCGTGTTCTCGACATCCGCGCTGACGCGGACGGAGCCGCCGGCTGCCGTGACTTTGGGCTCGATCTTCAGATTGCTGTACTGGAATTTCGTATAGCTCAGGCCGTAGCCGAACTCGTATAGCGGCGTAGGATTCATGTCCACGTACGGCTTGCCCCAGCCGTGCTCGACCCAGTACGATTTCGAGGGCTTGTGATTGTAATAAACCGGCAACTGGCCCACGTGGCGAGGCACCGTCACGGTGAGCCGGCCGCTGGGATTGCAGTCGCCGAAAAGCACTTCCGCCACCGCCTGCCCGCCCTTCTCGCCCGGCAGCCAGGCTTCGACCACAGCCGGAACGTGCTCCGCAATCCAGGGAATCGCCAGCGGACGGCCATTGACGAGGACAACCACCGTCGGCGTCCCGGTCTCCTGGATGGCTTTGACCAGGTCCAGTTGCAATCCGGTCAGCTCCAGTGTCGCCGCATCGTACCCTTCGCCGTCGGTGCCGGTCTTATTGGGGCTGCCCCACTCATTCTCGCCGATCACGACAATGGCGACCTTGGCCCGCCTGGCGGCCTCCTGGGCCTTGGCGATCTCGTTGTTGCCCGTGCCCACCACGTCGCAGCCTTTGATGTACTCCACCTTGGTCTTCGCCGAGACCGTTGCCTTGATACCCTCAAGAATTGTCACAATATCCTGCAGGACTGCGTGGGACACATAGTCGCCTAACTGGTTCTTGGCGTGGTCGGCGTTCGGGCCGATCACGGCGATGGAATCCACGTCCTTGCTCAGCGGCAGCAGGTTGCCTTCGTTCCTCAGAAGCACAATGCCCTCGCGAGCGGCCTGCAAGGCCAGGTCCTGGTGCTTTGCGTTGTGGACGATCTGCTGGGCCCGCGCGACATCGACGGCCGGATTCTCAAATAGCCCCAGCCGGAACTTCATTCTCAGGATGCGAGCGACGGCACCGTCCAGCAGCGACTCCGGGACAATCCCCTGCTCGACGTTGGCGATCATGTCCCGCATGTATGCGGTTTCATAGGAGATGCCGACATCCACGCCGGCCTTCAACGCGATCGGACCGGCGTCCTTATAGTCCTTGGCCAAGTGTTCATAGATGATCGTCTCGATGCCGCTGCCCTCGCTCAGGACTAGGCCCTCGAAGCCCAATTCCTCGCGGAGAATTCTCGTGAGAATCCAGTCGGAGGCGTGGACCGGCGTGCCGTCGATCGTCGGATAGGTCGCCATCACGCCGAGTGCCCCGGCCTTCTTGATGCCGGCCGCCCAGGGCACCAGGAACACTTCTCGCAAGGTCCTCTCGGAAATCTCCATCGCGCCTCGCTCGAAGCCACTGACCGGCTGACTCTGGCCCGGATAATGGCACAAGACGGCAACGACGTTTTCCGGCGAGCGGATGTCGTCGCCCTGCGCTGCCTCCACAATGGTCCGGGCCATGCGGCCGCAGAAGAACGGGTCCTCACTGTACGCCTCCTGATTTCGGCCCAGGCGAGGGTCGCGAATGGGCTCGACGACGAGCGTACACAACTCGTGAATGCCCACGGCACGGGCTTCCCTGGCCGCGGCGGCGTAGATTTGCCGCACCACGTCCAGGTTCCACATGCTTCCCAATCCCGGTCCCTCCGGGAAGATGGTGCCCAGCGAGCACATCAGGCCGTGAGTCCCTTCCTCAATTTGCAGCAGAGGAACGCCAAGTCGGGTCTGCTTCATGGCTAATTGCTGCAAGTCATTGAAGAATTTCGCCTGTTGGCCCGGCCCTTCGAGCAGGATCGTGTTCGCCAGCGTGAAGAAACCGCCGGCCGGCCCGATCCCCGGTTCAAGCTGGCCCAGCGCGAACTTGCGGCAGCCTTCCGTCTTGCTCGGCACATCCCGGCCAAGCCCGCCCACATACACGCACGGCATGTTGATCTGCCCGACCTTCTCCGCCAGTGTCATCCGACTCAAGAGGTCTTCGACCCGGGTCTCGATGGGCTTCGTAGCGTCGCGATAGACCGGCGAGTCCGCCGTCTGCGCTAGCGAGCTTCCACTCAGGGAAATGATCCAGGCAAGCGACAGTCGTGTGGCCATGTTCTTCCTCCCATCCTCCCGCCATGCGGCGGAATCGTCCGGATTCATTTGCGGGCGGCCCGCGGGTCGCGGATATAACGCGTGACGTTGGCTACCGTATCGACCCAGAGGCCATTAGCCGGATCTCGAGCATATTCACAGAACTTGCGCAGCGTCTCCACCAGCACCGTCTGGCGGCCCCCGCTGCCGATTTCGTGGCCGCAGAACACAAGCCAGAAGCCCTTGCCGGCCGCGTCGTCAATAAGCACCTTGAGCTGCTCGAACGTCAGGCCGTCCAACTCAATCGTCATCAACTGGGCCGGGTCGCAAAACGCCGGATCGTTCGCTCCCTCGTCCCGCCAACCACGACCTGCCTCGAAGCGTTGGGCAACAACCGGCACGTAGCTTCGTGTGTCCTCGCCGCGACCCACGTACTTCTGGCCGCAGGGATAGGCGTACGTCTGCGGGCGGACGCCCAGGAGTCTCTCGATCTCCCGGTTTGCCTGGTCCAGCTCCGCGGCCATCTCCGCCAGTGTGTAGTCCTCCAGTGCTTTCTGCCTGGACCACGTGAAATTCCCTGTGCACGGGTGACGCATCGAATGGTTGCCGATCTCGTGGCCCTCGGCCGCTACCTTTTTCCACTCATCGACCCGCTTGCTCATCGGCTCTATGGAGACGTAGAACGTCGATTTGAAGCCATACGCATCGAGCAACGGGATGCCCATGTCCAACTGGCTTGCGCGAGCATCGTCGAAAGTCAGACTTACTGCCGCGCGTTTGCCCTGCGGCCAAGCAAACGTGGAAACCGCAGGTCCTTTCGCCGCCGGTTGTGTCTGTACATGCGCGGAGTGACAAGACAGCAGGGGCAAAACACAGACGCAAAGAACAATCTTGAACGCAGTACTACTCATAGTGGGATTTCCCAAAGTGCGGCGCAGGCAGTCTCGCCTGCTACAGGCCGTACAGTTCTTCGTCTTCCAGCACTCTGAAGCCCGCCGCTCGTACAACTTCCTCGGCGCGTGCCATGTGGAGCTTGTCGATCTCCATGCAGCAGACACCGGTGTTGTGCGGCTGAAGGACGAATCCATAGGCGTCGAGAATGTTGATGCCCTTTTCCCCCAGGGCCGACGCAAGCCGGTGGAAATTGCCCGGCTGATCGGGCACGGAGATCGCCAGGATATCCTTCAACGCGCAGGCGCAACCGAGGTCCGCCAACGCGAGATAGGCGTCGTTCGGCTTGTCCACGATCAGGCGCAGCAGGCCGTAGTCGCCCCGGTCCTGGATCGTGAAGGCGCGAATGTCAATCTGGCTTTTGCGCAGGTTCTCCGAGATCGATTTGAGCCGTCCCGGCCGGTTCTCAACAAAGATCGTCAGTTGTTTCGCCATAACGCCTCGAATTGATTATCGATAGTTGATGATGGATGAACGCATGCCGCTCATCGGCCTGCAATCATCAATAATCAATTATCCATCATCAATCGTCTTCAGTCCTTCGGCCTCTCATCCACGACGCGCTTGGCCTTGCCCTCGAACACCGGCAGCGAGCCGGGCTCGTGAAGCTCCACCACCGGCGAGATCGTGATCGATGCCTGCAATTCCTCCCGGATTTTGTCCCTCAGCGATTCGAGTTTCGCCACCTCGCCAAGGAAGAGCTTCGGGTAGATCTCCACCTTCACCGTGAGCCGATCCAGAGCGCCCTTCTTATCGACGTAGATCTGATAGTTCGTCGCCACCTCGGGGATCTTCATGATCTTCTCTTCGATCTGCGAGGGGAAGACGTTGACGCCGTTGATGATGAGCATGTCGTCGGTGCGTCCGAGGATTCTCGAAAGCCGCCGGTGGGTCCGGCCGCAGTCGCAGCCCTCCGGATGGAGGAACGCCAAGTCGCGTGTGCGATATCGCAGAATCGGCATCGCCCGGCGAACCAGGTTCGTCAGGACGAGTTCGCCCTCCTGCCCTTCCTTGAGAACCTCGCCTGTATCCGGATTGATGACCTCGGGGATATAGGCGTCCTCCCAGATGTGCATGTCTTTCTTGAAGACGCACTCGAAGGCGACGCCGGGACCGTTCAGCTCACTCAGCCCGTAGGAGTTGTATGCGTCGATGTGCAGCAGGTCCTGCAGCTTGCGGCGGGTGTTCTCCGAGTGGGGCTCGGCGCCTACGAACGCTTTTCGCAGAGCGAGGTCCTTGCGGTCGATGCCGTCCTCCCCGAGCCGCGAGTGGATGTGCAGCAGGTAGCTGGGCGTGATATGCAGGACGGTGGTTTGAAAATCCTTCATCGTCTGGATTTGCCGCTTGGTGTTGCCGCCGCCGATGGGAATGACGGTCATGCCGACGCGCTCGGCCCCGTAATGCAAGCCCAGGCCGCCGGTGAACAGGCCGTAGGTCATCATGTTCTGGAACACGTCGTCGGCCGTCGCCCCGGTCCCCACGATGCTCCGCGCCAGCAGGTCCGTCCAGTTCTCGACGTCGTCGCGTGTGAAGTAGATGACCGTGGGGATTCCCGTCGTGCCGCTGGAGGAATGGATGCGGATGACCTCGCGCATCTCCACGGCCAGAAGTCCTTTGGGGAAGCTCTGGCGCAGGTCGTCCTTGGTCGTGAATGGGATGCGCTGCAGATCCCGGAGGCTCGTGACATCATCCGGCGAGTTGATGCCGACCTGATTCAGCTTCCTTTTATAGAACGGCGTCTTGAGGGCCCAGCCGATAACCCCTTTCAGCCGCTGGAGCTGAATCTTCTCGATCTGACCGCGCCCGGCAGTCTCAATTTCCCGGTTCCAGAATGGTACTTCGGCCATAGAATTTCGGATTTGGAACTGCGAATCGTGGATTGAATCGCCCAACAGCAATCCGCAATCCGAAATCCGCAGTCCGCAATCAAAGCCCCTCGATGTCCTTCTCCGCAACTGCCCGGACGTTGTGCTTGGCCAGGATTTGCTGGGCGAAATCCGTGTCTTCGAATCGCATCACCAGCAGGGCCTTATCGCTGAATTTCTCCACGAAGCCGTACATGTATTCGATGTTCACGTCGTTCTCGGCAAGGATTTTCAGGATGGACGCGAGCCCGCCGGGCTTGTCCGGCACCTCGATGGCGATCACGTCCGTGAAATTCGCCACGAAGTGATTGTCACGCAGCAGCCGGATCGCCAGCTCCGACTTGTCCACAACGATCCGCAGGACGCCGAAGCTCTCCGTCTCCGCGATCGTCAACGCCCGGATGTTCACGTTGTTGTCGCCCAGAAGCGAGCACACATCGTAGAGCCGGCCCTGGCGGTTTTCCAGAAACACCGATATCTGCGTTATCTTCATGTGCAGCCCTCTATAGCTTTCGCTTATCGACGATGCGCTTTGCCTTGCCCTCGCTGCGCGGGATCTTCTTGGGCTCGACAAGCGTCACCTTGACCCCGATCGACAGCACGTTTTCGATTTCCTTTCGAATCTTCTCGCGAATCTCGTTCAGTCGGCGGATTTCGTCGGAGAAGAACCGCTGCTCGACTTCGACCAGCACTTCGACCTCGTCCAGCTTGTGCGCCTGGCGGTCGACGACGATCTGGTAATACGGCTGGGTGCCTTCGATGCCCACGAGCACGTGCTCGATCTGGGACGGGAAGACGTTGATGCCGCGGACGACGATCATATCGTCGGTGCGTCCCCTGATCTTGCTGATTCGCGGGCTGGTCCGTCCGCACCGGCACTTCTCATGCCGGATGCTCACGATGTCGCGAGTCCCGTAGCGAATCAGGGGGATGCCCTGCTTGGTCAACGTAGTGATGGTGAGTTCGCCGTCCTCGCCGTCGGCCGCGGGCTCCCCAGTATTCTGATTGATGACCTCCGGGTAGAACACATCGCTGAAGATATGCAACCCGTCCTTATGTGTGCATTCCTGGGCAACTCCCGGCCCGATGATCTCCGACAGGCCGTACACGTCCGTCGCGAGCATGTTCCAGATCAACTCGATCTCGTGCCGCATCGACTCGCTCCAGGGCTCGGCCCCGAAGATGCCGATCTTCCAGTTGCCTTTCGCCGGATCGATGCCCGACTCCTTGGCCTCTTCCGCCATGTAGAGGGCGTAGCTGGGAGTGCAGGCGAGGATTCGCGGCTTGAAGTCCTGCATGATCTTGAGCTGACGGGCCGTCTGGCCGGAGGATGTCGGGATGATGCGAAGTCCCATCTCCAGCGCGCCGTAATGGAATCCCAGGCCGCCCGTAAAGAGCCCGTACCCGTAGGCGATCTGGATCGTGTCACCCGGCTCGGCCCCCGCACAGCACAGCACGCGGGCCATGACATCGCCCCAGAGCTTCAGGTCATCCTTCGTATAACCGACGAGAGTCGGATTACCCGTCGTGCCGCTGGAGACGTGAATCTCCCGGATTTGGTCCTGGGTGGTTGAAAACAGGCCATACGGATAATTGTCGCGCATGTCCTCCTTGACGGTGAATGGCAGCCGCCTGATGTCGTCGATGGACTTAATCTGATCGGGGGAAACCCCGGCGGCATCGAGCTTCTGCTTGTAGACGGGACAGTTGCGGTAGATGTACGGGATGAGCTGCTTGAGACGCTCGGCCTGCAGCACTTTCATGTCGCCCGGGCTCATGCATTCGATGTCTTGTTTCCAGATCATAATTGACCTATCTTCCTCCCATCGAGGAACACTTTCTTGTTTTCTTCGACCGCTTTGCCCTTGAAGACCACTTCGACGGCCTTCATCCAGCACTCCTCTTTGATGGGCAGCCTGGCCGAGAGCACTCCGACCAGACAGGTATTCAGAGCACGAGGATTGTCAACCGCCTGCTCCACCTTCGCGAGGTAGGGCGTCAGATCGACGCCGTCCTTCTTGAGGAAGCTCTGGAGCCTCGGATGCTCCTCCTGGTGAAAACAGACGAGGAAGTCCGCGCCGCCGGCGGGCACCAGGGGCGAAAAGACGCGTTTGCCGAATCGCACGTGCGATTCGACCGAGCCGCCCCGTTGGGCCATGCCGTGCACCTCGGACTTCTTGACGTGATATCCGGCGAACATCGCGGCCCAGCCGCAGATCTCGGAGGCTTTCAGCACCCCTTGCCCCCCGATTCCGCCGAACGTGATACTGCAGACCTTCTCTTTCATAACGCGAACCGACCTATCTCTTCAACAGCCTGCACGGGTGCCTCGAAATGATAACCGACAAGGCGTCCTCGTGCACCCGTCTCTCAAGTATCGTCCGGAATTCTTCCATGTTTCGCGGGTCCACCACGTCGACGTTGTCGGCGCCGCACGCCCGGCAGAGGTCTTCAAGGATGAGCTTCTTCGTCGGCTCATTGCGAATCGTCAGGCCCGTGGCGGGATGTTGCTGCCCGCCCGTCATTGCCGTGGTGGAGTTGTCGAGGATCAGGATGACGCCCTTGGCCTTGTTGTACGCCGCATTGATCAGCCCCGTGATTCCCGAGTGGACAAACGTCGAATCCCCGAGCACGCCGACGATATTCTTGCCGGGTGCGCCCTTGCGCCACCCCTCGTTGAACGTCACGCCGGCACCCATGCACAGGCACGAGTGGAGGGCCGACATTGGGGGCAGGCAGGCCAGCGTGTAACAGCCGATGTCGCCGGCGACATACAGGTCCAGTTTCTTCAAGGCGGCAAAGGTCGCCCAGTGGGGACATTCGGGACACAGCCGCGGCTTGCGCTTCGCTGCCCTGACTTCCACCTTCGCTTGGCCTGCGACAACCGCCGGGATCAGCTCCGGCGTCAACTCCCCGATCCGGAACGACGGGTCTTTGGCTTTGACCCGGAGCCCCAGCGATTTGACGTGCTCTTCCAGGAAGGGGTCCAACTCCTCGACGACGAGGAGCTTCTTGACGCTCTTGGCGAACGCCCTGATCTTCTCGTCGCAGAAGGGATACGTCATTCCCAGCTTCAGGTACGAGGCGTCGGGGTAATTCTCCTTGAGGTACTGGTACGTCACGCTCGACGTGATGAATCCGAGCTTCCCATCGCCGTGCTCCACGCGATTGAGCCGGGTCCGTTCAGACAACTTCGCAAGGTCCACAAGCCGCTTCTCGACGAGGATGTGGCGCTGGTATGCGTGCCCCGGCACCATCACATACTTGGGAATGTTCCTTTCGAACTCCGGCCGGGGTGGCACTTCCCGGGGCTTCAGGGCGACGTTCTCTTTCGTGTGTGACACGCGTGTGGTCATCCTGAGAAGGACCGGCGTGTCGTAACGCTCGCTGATGGCGAATGCCTCTTTGATGAACTCCTTGGCCTCGGCCGGGCTGGCCGGCTCGAGCATCGGCATCTTGGAGTAGAGGGCGACCCACCGCGTGTCCTGCTCGTTCTGCGAGGAGTGCATGCCGGGATCATCGCAAACAATGACCACGAAACCCGCCAAGATGCCCGTATAGGAGGCCGTCATCAGCGGGTCCATCGCGACGTTCAATCCGACGTGCTTGCAGGCAAAGAGACTCCGAGCGCCGGATATCGCTGCGCCGAGCGCCACCTCGAAGGCCACCTTCTCATTGACCGACCACTGCGCATCCACATCAGGAAACTGCGCAAGGGTCTCCAGGATCTCCGTAGACGGCGTGCCCGGATACGCGCAGGCCACACTCAGGCCCGCCTCATATGCCCCATACGCCAGTGCCTCATTCCCCGAGAGCAACGCCTCAGTCGATGTATCTTTCTTAGCCATAGGCCCTAATTATAAATACATCGCCGGCCCAGCCAAGGAAAATCCCCGCTACCCCGGTGCGGTTTTCCGTCGCTCCACGACCCCGCCGGATGGCATCAGAAGACGTACTCCAGGTTAAACCGGAAGAAGTAGGCATTGTCATTGCTCGGCGCCGCGTAGTACTCATCGCCGTTGATAAAGTACTCCAGCAGGAAGTGGCCATAAAGTTGGTCACTGAATTTGTACCGCAGCCAGCTCGTCAGCAGATGACCGCGGAACTTCTCGGAACTGGACAGATGAATCTTCGAGGGAATCATGGCCCCGGAATTCTGATCGGCCCACAGCGCATGGTAGTCAGCCGTAAGCTGCCACTTCTTATTAATGTTCAGGCGGTGTCCCAGGTTCAGCCGGTGCAGGTTCGTGGTATCGGCCACTCGCGTCTCGTTCGCCCACGTGTAGATGAGCAACTCGCTCCATCTCGGCCATCGGCCCCAGAGCAGGTCAAACCGCTCGTCTCGGCCCGTACCCGGATCATCGCCCGAATCGAACTCGTACGTGACGTGCGTGGCGTTGTCGTGCGGGTCCTTGAACTGGTACTCCAGGGTGTCCAGCGTGCCGAAGGCCTGCACGTCATGCGTAGGTCCCAGATCCGAGACCACCAGCGGGCTCCCCCCTCTCGGACGGTCGCCGGCCTTCTCGCCGGTCTGAACCGCGCCCTCGGCGCGATACTTCCAGTGGTCGCCGCCTGTGCCGCCGATCGCACCGCCAAGAGTATAAATCTCACCTTTCTCACTCCAGATATACGGGTAGTTGGTGAGCACGTAGTCGAGCGGACGGTCCTGCTTCCAAATGAGGAAGCCCTCGAGCTGGACCGGCTTCCACGTCGTGTTCGTCAAGTAGAGAATGGTCGCCTGCTCCTTGTCCTCCGAGAGCCCGCGGTCCTGATCGTTGATCGGCTTGAGCCACCGGTCCGATTCGGGCGAGTTGTTCACATAGACCAGGTCCACCTTCGTCGACACATCCTTCCAATCGTAGGTGAACCGGGCGGCGTCGAACATGCCGACGGTGCGAGAGCCATCGAGCGGTGACCCGTCAAGGACCAGCCAGCCGACGCCGAAGATCATGTCCTGGCGGCCAATCGTCGCAGTCAGGGGCGCACCGCCAATGTTGCGGATGTTCACGTTGAACCAGTCAAACAGCGCCTCGTCCGGGTTGAAATCCCTTACACCTGGATTCTCATGGCCAAGAGCATTCGTAAATTGGGTCTTCGCCTCCGGATCCTCCCACGTCCGGAACTCCCACACCAGCCGCGTATTGAAGGTGATATCCTCGCCCAGAACCCACTTTGTAAACCACCGTGCGCGATACCGCTGATAGAGCCAATCGTGATCGGCTGGTTCGTGCTCGTTCAGGGTCTGCCAATTCTGGCCCGCTTCAACCCTGAATCGCGTGTCCAGCCCCATGGTCAGCCACGGTGTGGGATTGTGGAACGCCCGCCACAGATCCGGCCAGAACAACTCTTCATGGGCCGGCGCTGCCGGGGCGGCCGGTGCAGCGGGCGCCGCTTTGGGAGCCTCTTTGGCCGGGGCCGGAGCAGCGGTTCCGGCTTGTGCCAAGGCTACCGAGCCGGTCAGTGCCATCAGCAACGCTACAACCAATCCGGCTTTCCACTGTTGTTGTCTCATTTGTCTCTCCTTTTTCTCATCACTCGCATTATCTGTTACAATCGGCTGCCTGTACCCGATTGCCTGTGGGGCTGCCGGGTCTTTCCAAGCATCAGCTAACACTGTGTTCCGGCCGCATCGCGACCGTGAATGAATTGCGTGACTTCATTGTGCCCGAATCCACGCTGTCTCCACCTCACGTGTCAACGTTACGCATTCGGAAGTCTGTTCAGCAC
>Ga0315277_10001112_pt1 | contig 39827 bp, 25 predicted proteins | sample YL17G05_15_MG_FD_203695 | JGI IMG/M metagenome (GOLD analysis project Ga0315277, IMG submission 203695) | Sediment microbial communities from Yellowstone Lake, YNP, Wyoming, USA - YL17G05_15 | ecosystem: Environmental > Aquatic > Freshwater > Lake > Sediment | place: USA: Wyoming | collected...
CTGACAGGCGCGTCGAGCATGACCACGCCTTTTTTCTGCACCTTCGCAGCGATCTCGCGACTGGCCAGCGGCGCGATCGAGCTCATGTCGATCAGGATGGTCCCCCGCTTGGCCCCTTCCAGTACGCCGTTGGGCCCGAGCACGGCCTCGCGGACGTGCGGCGAGTTGGGCAGCATGGTAATGATGATATCGCTCTTCGCGGCGACATCCTTGCTCGATGATCCCTGCCGTGCCCCGGCCTTGACCAGGTCGCTCATCCGCTCAGTGACAATGTCATATACCGTCAACTCGTGTCCGGCCTTGAGGAGATTCTGGGCCATGGGCTTGCCCATGATCCCCAGACCGATGAAGCCTATGCTTGCCATTTATTATTCCTTTCATCATATGGTAGCCGGTAGTCAATAGTCGGTTGTCGGTTACTAATTGGTCCCACTGACTACCGACAACTTTCCGGTCACAACCGGAAGTTCTCCATCAGTTTCCATCCGCTCTCGATGAACTGGGAGAGCGTTCTCTGGGTCACACCGTATGTGATAAAGTCAGTCGGCTGCATGCCCTCCGGCTCGTAAGCACGTACGAAATCTGGAATCTGTGAGAGCCGCTCGATCACGTCGGCGGGAATTTCCCTGTCGATCCGCTCCTCCTGCGGCACCTCCGGCGCCATCAGCATCTCCTGGATCGAGGGAAAGATCGACATGATGACCTCGGCCCCGGCCAATTCCGTCATGTGGTGCGTGCCGCGAAGGGCAGCCACGATTAAAGTCGGTTCGTAGCCCCGCTGCTTATAGAGGGAATAGGCCCGCTTGGTGACGGCCAGTCCCGCCTGGCGGACATCGGACTCGCTGACTTGGGCCTGGCGGTCGTGGGCGACCTCGCGAAGATAGTCATCCAGCCGGCCGATCATGATCACCGCGAAGCACTTGCCCGGCGCGAGCCCGTTGGCCTTCGCCCGTTGCAGGCCCCGGCGGTACCGCTCCGCAATCGCGATCGTCTGCGGCACGGTGTAGCTGATCGTCAGCGTGCACGTGATCCCTTCGGCCGCACAGTCCTCCAGCACATCGAGCCCGGCCGCCGTCGCGGGCAGCTTCACCGCAATGTTCGGGGCCCACTTGCTGAAACGCCGGGCCATGGCCAGCATGGTCTCGCGGTCGCCCGCCCGATTGGGATTCACCTGGGCACACACATACCCCGTCGCCCCGCCGGTCTTTTCATACTGTGGCAGCAACTGCTTGGCCGCATGCGTGACAACGATCCGCATCAGCCCCTCGGCACGCTCTTCGGCCTGCGAACGGCGGGACAGCACGTCCTGAATTTCCGCCGCCCACACGACCCGATTGGCCGAGAGCGCTACGCTGGCCAGGAAGGGATTGGTCGTAGCCCCGATGGCCCCCCGCTTGATCCCGAGCGCCAACTCCGCCGGGTCCGCCGAATCATGCCACCACGTTGTCTTCGTCTTGCTGGTCAACCATTGCAGATACTGTTGTTTCATGCGGGACTCCTGTCAGATCGGCCATAGAATACGCTTCCTCGCCTCGCCAGGCAAGGCCGGCGCCGGGAAATCTGAGTCTCCTCCGGCCTTTCCACCCCGAAGCTGGTTTTGCCTTGTGCGGCGTGTTGTCCGCCCCTATTTGCATTCCCTAGGGCCCGCCCCTACAATGCTGCTCTGGTTTTGAGATTACTGTGCACCGTGGGCAGGTATGAGCAAGAGGCTCCGTTCAATGGGTCGCCCAAACGAATCTGGCCGTAAACCACTTGTGGTTGTGGGGGTGGACCTTGCAGGCTCTCCTCGTCGACCGACAGGCGTGTGCATTCTGCGAGGGATGACGGCGCGGACACATGTCGCGTTCGCAGACGAGGAAATCCTTGACTTGGTGAACCATGCGCAGCCCAGAGTCGTTCCAATCGACGCGCCGCTCAGTCTGCCCGGCGGACGCAGGACAATTCACGACGTGTCAGGCGAGCATTTTCGGAACTGCGACCTCGAACTCCGCAAACGCGGCATCCGATTCTTTCCCGTCACGCTGGGCCCGATGCGGATGCTGACCGAACGCGGCATCGCATTGAAAACGAAAATAGAGAAGATGGGCTATCGTGCAGTTGAGTGCTATCCCGGCGGAGCCCAGGACGTGTGGGGCATTCCTCGTCAGCGCCGGGATCGTCAGGGGCTTCGCAGAGGACTGGAGGGACTGGGAGTGAGAGGATTGACAGAGGCGATGACGGGCGACGAGTTAGATGCGGTGACAGCCGCCCTGGTTGGCTGGTGGTTTCTCCTGGGCAAGGGAGAGATCCTCGGCGGCGAAGGGGGAATCATCATGCCCGTCTCATTCGCCACCTGACGGACCATTTTACTTCTTGTCCCGCTTCTGGTATCTTGTTGGTCAGCAGGTGCATCCAACGGACCTGCGCCTGCGTCGTGAGAGAACGAACCGGAGTATCTCGGTACCGTGGCAACAGCCGGCCGGTGAGTCGGCGGGAGGCACGTGGATGTCAACAGATCGGACGAGCTCGCGTCGTCAATTCCTCAAGGGTGCCGCGGCAGCCGTCACGCTGCCGTACATCATTCGGTCGTCAGCGCTTGGCAACGCCGGCGTCGCCGCTCCAAGCGACCGCATCGTGATGGGTTGCATCGGCCTGGGCATTCAGGGGACCGGGTTGATGCAGGCGTTCCTCGGCCAAAGGGATGTGCAGGTAGTTGCGGTCTGCGACGTGCGGCAAAGCCAGCGGGAAAGGGCCCAGGCCATCGTGGACCAGCACTATGGCAACAAGGATTGTACGACGTACAATGATTTTCGCGAGGTTTGCGCGAGCAAGGACATCGACGCCGTGTGCATCGCCACGCCGGACCATTGGCACGTCCGGGTCTCCCTGGAGGCGGCCCGCAACGGCAAGGACATGTACACCGAGAAGGCCCTGGGCCTGAGCGTCGCCTGGGACAAGGCGCTGCGCGAGACGTGTCACCGTTACGGCACGGTTTTCCAATGGGGCACGCAGCAACGCTCCGACCGCAATTTTCGCTTCGCGTGCGAGCTGGCTCGCAACGGCAAGATCGGCAAGTTGCACACGATCCTCGTCGCCGTCCCGTACGATTTCGAGGTCCCCAACCAGCCCACGCAGCCGGTGCCCGAGGGTCTGGACTACGACATGTGGCTCGGCCCCGCGCCGTGGGCCCCCTACACGTACCAACGTTGTCGCCCGTGGACGAAAGAAGAGAGCTACTCCATCTGGTATCACATCTCCGATTATTGCCTGGGCGGCATCGGCGGATACTGGGGCGTCCACCACGTGGATATCGGCCAGTGGGGCCACGGAAGCGATGACAGCGGCCCGGTCGAGATCGAGGGCACCGCTGTATTCCCGAAGGACGGACTGGCCGACTGCGCCACCAGTTGGAAGGTCCGTCACACGTACGCCGACGGCGTGACCATGATCTACATGGACGAGGCCCAATCGAAGCACGGCGTGACCTTTCAGGGCAGCGAGGGATGGGTGCACGTCACTCGCCAGGGCATTTGGGCCGAGCCGCAATCGCTCCTGACATCGGTGATCGGCCCCGACGAAATCCATCTGACCGAGAGCAAAGGCCACCAGCGGAACTTCCTCGACGCCGTGAAGACCCGTGGCCCGACGATCTGCCCCATCGATGTGGCCGTCCGCACCGATACGATCTGCCATTTGACGGACATCTGTACTCGGCTCGGCCGCAAATTGCGCTGGGACCCACAGAAGGAGGATTTCATAAACGACCCCGAGGCCAGCCGGATGCTGTCTCGCCCCATGCGCAGCCCCTGGCGGCTTTGATGCTCAGGAATGTGAAGACCACTGCAATGAGACCAGCTATCACGATTTGCATATCCTTCATCGCGCTTCTGTGTCCGAGCGCGGGGGCGGCTCAAGCGGACCCAACTGGTGCAGATACGCTCTATGTAGGTTGGGCCGCCGTCGATATTACGCCCGACAAGCCCGTCGCACTGGTCGGGCAGTTGCACAAGCGGATCTCGCAGAAAGTGCGCGACCCTCTGACGGCGACCGCCCTGGCACTGGAAACGCGCGGGCCAGAGGGTCGACGCGAGCAAGCCATCCTGATCTCGTGTGACTTGCTTTACATCCGAAAGACGGTCCAGGACAAGCTCCGGCAAATGCTCAAAGCGCAACTGCCGGACTTTGATGCCGAGAAACTGCTCCTCAACGCCACGCACACACATACTGGTCCGGGATTCGCTGATGAGGACTTCGGAACACTCTACGATGTCAGCAAAGACGAAGGGGTGATGAAGGCGTCCGAGTATGCCGATTTCTTCCTGGACCGCGTTGCCAAGACGGCTATTCAGGCGTGGCAAGGGCGTCAGCCCTGCGGCATGAGTTGGGCGCTCGGTCACGCGGCGATCGGCGTGAATCGGCGGGCACACTACTTCGACGGCTCTTCGGTCATGTACGGCTCAACGAACCGGCCGGACTTTGCCGGCGTCGAGGGCTCGGAGGACCCCGGCGTGGAGATGCTCTTCTTCTGGGATCAGAACAAATCGCCGGTCGGAATCGTCGTCAACGTAGCCTGTACGGCCCAGGAGACGGAGGGGCTGAGCGAAATCTCCGCCGATTTCTGGCATGATGTGCGTCTGGAGGTCCGTAAGAGGTTTTCGCGGGACATTTTCATCCTGCCCCAGTGTGCGGCGGCGGGCGATGTATCGCCACACCTGCTCTTTCGCTCGCGTGCGGAGGAAATCATGCGGCAACGACGGGCTCTGTCGAATCGCCAGGAGATCGCACGACGTATCGCGAATGCCATCGAAGATGTCTTGCCGCTTGCCAAGCAGGATATCCAAACCACCACGATTTTCCGCCACGCAGTTGCGAACGTCGATCTTCCGCCGCAGGAACCTGCGAAGGCGCCCTTCTACACAACGGACCCGATCGGTCCGATTGAATTCCACGTCATCCGCCTCGGCGACGTCGCAATTGCGACCAATCCATTTGAGCTCTACCTGGACTATGGCGTCCGGATCAAAGCCCGAAGTCCGGCAGTTTTGACTCTCCTCGTCCAGTTGTCCTGCGGGCACTGCGGCTATCTGCCGACGGAGAAGGGCGTAGAGGGAGGCGGCTACAGCGCCGATAAGTACGTCGTCGGTCCCAAGGGAGGCCAGGTCCTCGTGGACGAGACGGTTAGACAATTGACAGCGTTATGGAAGTGAGAAACCGCACATCTTGAGGAGCACCCGACATGTCGATGCACAGAACGATTTGTCTCAACGTCGCAGTGATTTCCCTGCTGTTGGCAGCGAACGTGATTGCATCGGATTGGCCCACGTACCGGCACGACATGGCGCGCACGGGCTGCACCGATGAGTCACTGCAGGCGTCGTTGGAGCTTCGCTGGGAGTACGCATCGGCCCATGAGCCAGCGCCGGCCTGGCCCGGCCTTGGAACTCGCCCTCGCGAAGGTGTTATCATGCGCCCCCGGGTGGATTTCGATGATGCCTTTCAGGTCGTGGCCTCCGGCGATCGCCTGTACTTCGGCTCGTCGGTCGATGATCGGGTGCGTGCTCTATCGGCGCAAACCGGGGAGGAGATCTGGTCCTTCTGCACGGGCGGTCCGATCCGCCTGGCCCCGACGATCTGGAATGGCCGCGTGTTCGTGGGTTCCGACGATGGCATGGTCTATTGCCTCGATGCCGCGACCGGCCGGATGTTGTGGGCGGTCCGTGGCAGTCCGGCGGACGAAAGGCTCCTGGGCAGTGGAAGGATGATCTCGCGATGGCCCATCCGCACTGGTGTGCTCGTCGATGAAGGGACGGCCTACTTCGGGGCCGGGATATTCCCTCACGAGGACGTTTACCTCGTGGCCGTTCGCGCCGACGACGGAGGGCTCGTCTGGCGAAACGGCACCATCAGCCAGGCGGAGGCTTATCGAAACGATTTGTCGCCGCAGGGATACCTGCTCGCGACAGCGACACGGCTGTTCGTGCCGTGTGGCCGGTCGCTGCCTGTCGGTTTTGACAAATCCAATGGACGTCTGGTGTTCGATCGCGATTATGGCTGGCGAGCCGAAGAGGCCGGCGGCGTGATCGGCGGGACCTATGCTCTGCTCGCGGACAACCAGATCTACACGGGCACCCAGGAGCACCTGCTCGCCCTCGACCAGGAGACCGGCAAGGCGGGTTTCGCATGGTTCCCGGGCCGACGACTCACCGTCTCCGGGAACATGGCGTATATGGCCACCGGCCGCGAAATCCGTGCCATGGATCGGGCCGCATATGCCGAGGCGAGCAGGCGACGCAACTCTCTCGAATTCCGGGCGAGAAGTCTGCGAACCCAACTGGCATCAGCAACGGCAGACGCACGCACGCCCATTCAGCAGCAACTTGACCGCGCCACCGAGGACCTGGGCCAGCACAATCGCGAGATAGTGGGCCCCACGATTCGCTGGCAGGTGGCGTCTTCCTGCGACGCGGAGCTGATCGTGTGTGACAATCTGGTGCTGGCCGGAGGGCAGGATGAGGTCTGCGCCCTCAGTCGCGACAAGGGCGATGTCGTCTGGAAAAATACAGTTGAGGGCAGTGCCCGCAGCATAGCCGTCGCAAACGGACATTTGTTCGTGAGCACGGATACTGGACGAATCTACTGTTTTGCCCCGGAGCAGAAGGACAAAAGCGCTCGCGTGGCAAAGCAAAGCAAGATTGTCGTCCGCGATCCGTACCCGCAGGACGAGTTGACGCCTGTTTATCGTGCGGCGGCGGAAGCGATTGCCATGGAGAGCGGCGTCACAAAGGGTTATTGCCTCGTGCTCGGCGCCGAGCAAGGCCGCCTGGCCCTGGAGCTGGCCCGGCAAACGGACCTGCACATCATCGGCATCGAGCCGGACACCTCCAAAGTGGAGAAGGCACGGGCGGCGCTCGATGCTGCCGGAGTATACGGCTCACGGGTCGTCATCGATCGAGGCGAACTATCCGCCCTGCCCTACTCCAACTACTTTGCGAACCTGATCGTATCAGACACGCTGTTGCTCACGGGGCAGCTTCCCGGGGACGCCGCGCAGTTGGCACGGCACGTGAAACCGTGCGGCGGCACAGTTTGCCTGGGAATGCCGGCCGATAGACTCGCCAAACTGAAGGCGCCGTCCGCCGACAAACTCACCGGCTGGCTGGACAAGATGCAGTTGGGCCGCTGTCGCATCAGCGAGACAAACGGTCTGTGGGCGATTCTGAAGCGCGGGGCATTGCCGGGCGCGGGCCAATGGACGCACCAGTACGCCAACGCCGGCAATACGGCGTGCAGCGACGATCGGATTCTGGGCGGATCGCTCGGGCTGCTCTGGTTTGGCGAGCCGGGGCCGGCCCCGATGGTCAATCGTCACGACGCGGCCGCCGCCCCGCTGGCCGTCAACGGCCGGATGTTCATCCAAGGTGAAAACGTTGTGATGGCCTATGACTCGTACAACGGCCAACTGCTGTGGAAGCGGGACATTCCCGGAGCGATGCGGGCCCGGCTCAAGCAGAATGAATGTGGAAACCTCGCGGCCTCTCAGGACAGCTTCTTCGTTGCCACGGCCGACAAATGTCTGCGGCTCGACGCGGAAACCGGCAAGACCCTCGCCTCGTATCCCCTGCCGTCCGGATCGGCCGGCGGCACCCCGCAATGGGGCTTCCTCGCCTGGGCCGATGGAATACTATACGGCAGCGCCATGCGGCGTATCGGCGCATCGGACGAGTTGTTCGCCATCGACCAGAACAGCGGCGAACTCCTTTGGCGGCACAAGGGCAGCAACATCGTCAATCTGACAATCGCGATCGGCGACAGGTGGCTGTTCTTTGTGGACAGCTCCATCACCCCGGGCGAACGGGAGCGGCTCCTGCGGCAGGACAAATCGCATCTGGCAAACCTCACGGGCGATGCCGTCAAGCAGGCGGAGGAGGCCATGAAGAAGCTCGACGTGCGCATGGCCGTCGCCCTCGACGCGAAAACCGGGGGCAAACTCTGGGAGACGCCGGTGGATGTCACGGATTGCAGCCGCATCGGCATCGGAGGCGGCGAGCTCACGGCCATGTACGAGAACGGCATCATCGTGCTGTGCGGGGCCAACGCCAATGGACATTATTGGCGGCAGTTCCTCTCCGGGGCGTTCTCCGAGCGGCGGTTGGTGGCTCTGTCTGCAAGGACAGGCGAGCGGCTCTGGACGCGCGATGCGAACTATCGCCACCGCCCCGTGGTCGTCGGTGACTTGATCGTAGCTGAGCCCTGGGCCTTCGACCTCAGGACGGGTCAGCAGAAAACGCGCCCCAATCCCGTGACCGGCGTCGATACTCCGTGGCAGTTCCTGCGGCCGGGGCATCACTGCGGCGCGATCTCCGCCTGCCCCCAGATGCTCCTGATGCGGTCAGGATTCACGGCCTATTACGATCTCTACGACGATAGCGGCATACGGCACTTCGCGGGACAGAGGCCCGGCTGCTGGATCAACGCCATCGCGGCCGACGGACTGGCCTTGGTTCCGGAAGCCAGTGCGGGGTGCCTGTGCCTCTTCCCCGTCGTCTGCTCGCTGGCCCTTGAGCCCCGGCCGGAACATCACCGCTGGGGAATCTACAGCGCGGGCGGCGCCGCTACGCCAGTCCAGCACATAGCTGTCCACCTTGGCGCGCCCGGCGATATGCGCGATTCCGGGGGGACGCTGTGGCTCAGCTATCCCCGGCCGACTCTGCCAGGCGACCGCGCGGCGATGGGATTCGCCCTCGACCTGAAGGTCGAGCTCTACCCTGGCGGGCAATACTTCGGCGGCGGCAGTGCGGCAGAGCCGGTCTCGAGCGCAGAAGGGCCGTCGGTTGGCGGCGCTTGTGCCAGGGGCCTCAAACGATGTGTTCTGCCTTTGCGGGGCGAGGGCGATGGCCCGGCGGAATACAGCGTTCGGCTCTACTTCCCACCGGCGGACACCTCCGGGGCTGACAAGGTGAGCTTTGATATCAAGCTGCAAGGGAACGTCGTGGCCAGGGCATTCAGCCCGGCGAAAAGCACAGCAGGCGCCCCGGTCGAGTTCACGGGCATACGTGTGGATCGCGACCTGGAAGTCGAATTGGCCTACGCCGACAGTGCGACGCCGTCAGCCGAACAGGCGCCCGTCTTGAGTGGCATAGAAGTGCTGTGCACCGACAAAGCGAATAAGGCGGACACGAAACAGGTTGCCCTGCGATAACGGCATGCGTGAAATATTCTCCCGCCCGATGCGACAACATAAGTGTAGGGCATCGTAGCGGCTGTGATGCTGCGCGTCCGTGGGCTCAATCACAAGGAGCAGGAGATGAATCGTGCCAACTGGTTGTCGGCCGCAAATTCGCTGACAGGCAAGGTGCTGCAACTCGGGCGGAACCTCTGGCGGCGGTGGCGGGTCACCGTGCTTGTCATCTTCTTCGTGGTGATCCCTGTGAAGTCGAGTCTGGCCGACTGGAACTGGGTCCCCACCGGCTCGATGAACCCGACCATACTGGAAGGCGACCTGATCTACGTCGACAAGCTCGCCTACGATCTGCGGATTCCACTGACGCTGCATCGCGTGACTCGATGGTCTGACCCGCAGAGGGGCGACATCGTAGTTTGTCTGTCGCCGGACGATGGCACGCGACTTGTGAAGCGGGTGATTGCCCTGCCCGGCGATACCGTGCAGATGCGAAATGGCCGGCTCCTGCTCAACGGCCTGCCGCTGACCTACAGCCAGGCTGAGCCGGATTACGCTGCCCAGTTGCCCCGCAAACTTGCCGCCCGATGCTTCTGCACCATGGAGCATCTTGATAGCGAAATCCATCCGGTTCTGGGCATCCCGACCATCCAGGCCATGCGCAGCTTCGGGCCCGTGACGGTGCCCGAAGGATACTACTTCGTTCTGGGCGACAACCGCGACGTGAGTCGCGACTCGCGATACTTTGGCTTCGTGCCCAGGCAATCGGTGCTCGGAAGAGCCCGGGCCGTCATCATCTCGTTCAACATTCTCGACATTTATCAGCCGAGACTGGAAAGGTTCTTCACCTCGCTATGACTGGGCGACGCCCGACCGATTCGATCTTGCCGCATCTATTGGCCTGACGGCGGGCTCGGAATACTGATCAGATCGGTTCGCGTTTGCCCATTTTCAGTGATCCGCGACAGCGTATACACCGTGCCGTCCCTGCCGACGGCGATGGAGTTGACATAGTAAGGCCGGTCGCCATTCCTGAAGAAGATCGGGCCATGATCGGTGTACTTGGCCGCCGGAATGTCATACGTGATCAGGTGCAGATTCTCCATCCCCTTGGATTCGCCCATCGCCGTTTTGGCCTTGCCGGTGACGCGCTTGCCGTCGACGTAGACGGGTCCGCCGGTCAGGTAGTGGATCGTCTTTCCATCGGGCCCGAGGGTAAAGCCGAGATACCCGTAGCTGAACTGGTCGAACATACCGCTTCGCTGCGACGGCTGCGACGTGATGCGGGCGACGATTTCCACCCGCGGCACGCCGGGCTCAAACCGGAAGAGATAGCCGGAATTGCCGTGCACGCCGTAGACAGCGTTCTCCGGCTCATACCAAACGGTCTGCCTCCAGTTATACGCCATGTGACCCGCCGAGGTCGGCTCGTACAATCCGAAATAATCCTTGCGCATATCCTCGCCGGCGACAGTTTCGATGGCATCGCGGTCGTACCGGTAGCGAAGAATGTCCCCGTCGCCGTTCGTGAAGTACACCGAGCCATCGTGGGGATCGACGACCAGCGAGCGGCACAGGGTACGGTAGTTGTCGCCCTTGCCGTTCTCGCCCTGCCTCGAGACCGGTCCGAGGTCCTTCAGGTCCCGCTTGGCCAGGTCGTAGCGGATGAAGTAGCCGGTGGGCCAGGTCAGGCCGTAGAGCCGTCCCCGCCCCGTATCCATCGTCATGGACAGTATCCCCTCGCCATGCGGGGCCTTGGCAAGGTCCTCGAACTTGCGTGAGGTGGTGTCAAAGGACAGGAAATGGCCGCCAGGGTACGGCTTCCAGCCCTGCGGCGGGATACCGATCTTCTCCATCCCGTCGATGATGCTGTAGTACCCGACGTGGGTCGCAAAGTAGAGCTTGCCCTGCCGCTCGACGAAGTTCACGTGGACTTTGCCTTGGACGATGGTGCGGGTGTCCTTCTCGCCGCACGCCTCCGTCATGTCCCCCATGAGCTCGATTTTGTCGGCGGCCGGATCGTAGCGGTACATCTGCGCTCCGACCTCGTGTGATTGAGAGGACAGGACGTAGTAGATTTTGCCGTCGCTCCCGGTGCCCATGCCGTTGTAGGTATCGTGCGCCAGTGCGAATCCGGAATTGTACGTCCGGGCGGTCAAACCAGCCCACGCGGAGGCGGCGCCAACTCCAAGAATTAGGAGGGCACGCAACATCTCAATCCACATCAAACCCATTCTGTGAGACAGTCGTGACTTCATCATAATGCACCTCTCAAGACGAACCGCTGCTGTGGTCCCGCGCGACGCCGAACGAGCTACTCGCTCTTTGCCGTCCTGACCTTATCCACCAATTCGTGCACTTTGCCAATGATTCGCTCCTCGACCGATGCCGTAAACGGCGTCCGTATCGTGCCGTAATACAGGATCGCGTCGCGTGCTTCGTACCCACCCTCCGTGAGGACCCGCTTCGAGGGCACGTAGCCGAAGACATCGTTGCAGTACCCCGCCACCCAGACCGGGGCGCCGGCTAATTCCGCCTTCAGCCGCAGCGAGTAGTCCACGACCACCTCGCCGGCCAATCCCACCATCGTCAGATCGTTGCCGAACTGGGCCACCTGCACAAGGTACGGGTACGTCGTGATGACCCCTCCGGTCTTCTGCAAATCCGCGATCAACTGCTCCGCATACCGTTTCTCATATATGTAGGTTGACGCGGCCCGCTGCTTGAGTTGCTCGATGCTCGCCGGCTTCTCCAACTCCAGGGTAGCTTCATCCAGGGCAACGTGCAGAGGGCCATGCACTGGCCGTGGACGCGTCAAGAGGGCCGCCTCCACGGCGTTCGCCAGTGCCTGCCCGTGCTGTTTCGCCCAGTCCAGCGTGCGCCGCGGCACCGGATTCTGATCGGCGCCGCAGCCAATCATGAACAGGGCCACCGCGCCCGGATGAGTCTGCTCGACATACTCCTGGGCGAACCCCGCGTAGTCGCCGCAGAACTGATAGAAGTCGAGCGTCGTGTTGTGGCAGGCATACTCGAACAGGAGTGCCCGCAAGGTTCCGTCGGGCTTATCCACCCGCAGAACGGGGACATCGTGATCGACCGGGCCGTCGGCGTTCGGACCAATCGTATACCCGCGATCGGTCTGCAATCGCCGGTTCATGCCGAAGCCGGCCCGTGCGTGCAGGTAGGACAACTGTGCCGGGGCAAGGTCCGCCAGCGCCCGGCCCACAAGCTCGACAATCTTGCCGTGGAGCACTTCGGCATACTGCTTGCTTAGCTCGATCTGCTCAGGCGCCAGGTCCCACGCCTGGGTACTCCTCCACGCCCGCAACTCCGGGCCGCTGTGCGTGTGGGAAACGCTCAGCAGAAGGCTCTCGCGGCCCAGCTTGTAGCGGTCGGCGGCCTCCTTTTCCATGCGGTCGCGAAACTCTCGCGGAAAGCCGATCAGGTCTGCCGTCACGATCACCAGGCGTGTGCCCCGGACATCCTCCAGGGCCAGGGCCTTGGCGTGCAGGTCGTGGACTTTGCCCTCGGATGGCTTACTCCGAGCTGCGTATCCGGCCATCCACATGGGCTGGTCCGGGGTGATGACCACGGTGGCGATACCCACCTTCCACTCGGCAGGCTTGTCCGGACCGGCAGCCGCAGCGCCAAGTGCCACAGAGCACGTCAGTACGACAGCCGCGACTCCAATGATTCCGACTGCCCGGTTCGCCAGAGATGGTATCCTTGCGAATGCTCGCCTCGATTGCGTGTACATGCCGGTCTCCTTGTTCGATGACACAAAGCCAGTGTATCGCGCGGTTCGGTCCGTGAGCACGGCTCGATGTCCACGGCCGTTAAGGATCGAACGCGCCCGTGTTCAAGTCCTTGCGGGACATTGTATCCGTGCCGGCGCCGGCAATCCAGGAATTCTGCACGTCGCGACCCATCCCGGAGATGGAGCACAGATGGCTATTTTACATGGCCGCGCTGTGGTGTCTCGGATAAAATTGAGCCCGCGTGGCTGTTCCGTGTGTTGCACCGCCAAGGCGGCAACGCCGTCACATGGGAACGGGCGCGGAAGCTTGCGATAAAAGGAGACGGAATGATGCGTAACCTGATCGTGGGGATTGTGGGTTGTTGCCTGGTAGCCAATCTTACCTGTCTCGCCCAGGAGAATCTGCGCGTTTTGCCGGAGACGATCGACGGTGCTCCCGCCGGGGAGATGATGGCGCGATACCTGCAGCAGCAGGCACGCGGGCAGTTCGAGCAGTGGCGGCAGCAGTACGAGCAGCGGAAGACGCCCGAGCAGATTACGGCGTATCAGAAAGACCTGCGAGCCAAATTCATCGAGGCGATTGGAGGCCTGCCCGCCAGGACGCCTCTCAATGCCAAAGTGACCGGCGTGGTCGCGCGCGACAGCTACAGGGTCGAGAAAGTGATCTTCGAGAGTCAGCCGCAACACTACGTCACCGCCCTGCTTTTCCTGCCTGAGGGCGGCAAATACCGTCCTCCGTTTCCAGGCGTTGTCGTGCCGTGCGGCCACGCCGACGAGGCCAAGGCATGGGAGTCATACCAGACTATGGGGGCGTTTCTGGCCCTCAATGGCATGGCGGCCCTTGTCTTCGACCCGATCGATCAGGGCGAGCGCAGCCAGTCGCCCTCGGCCCGGCCCAACATCCGGGGGACGACTGCCCACACCACGCTGGGGGTCGGCAGCATTCTGCTCGGCCGGAACACCGCGCGATTCGAGATTTGGGACGGCATGCGCGCGATAGACTACCTGCAGTCCCGTCCGGAAGTGGACCCGAACCGGATCGGCTGCACGGGCAACAGCGGCGGCGGAACGCAGACTTCCTACCTGATGGCGCTGGATGACCGTATCCGTGCCGCGGCCCCAAGCTGCTATATCACCGGCTTTGAAACCCTGCTCTCCATCAACGGACCGCAAGATGCCGAACAGAACATCGCTGGGCAACTGGCGTTTGGGATGGACCATGCGGATTACCTTATGATGCGAGTGCCGGCCGCCATCCTCATCTGTGCCGCCACGAAAGATTTCTTTGACATCGAGGGTGCCTGGAGGTGCTTCCGCTATGCCAAGCGGCTCTATACCCGGATGGGCGTCCCGGAACGGATTGGTCTGCTGGAGAACGATGCGGAACACAACTACAACACCCTGCAGCGGGAGGGCGTGGCGCGATGGATGTCGCGCTGGCTGCTCGGCAGCGACAAGCCCCTCAAAGAGCCCGCCATCAAGCTGCTCAGTGCCGAGGAGACTCGCTGCACGCCTGACGGCCAGGTGATGCACCTGCCGGGAGCACAATCCACCTACGATCTGAATCGGGACTTTGAGAAGGAGTTGGCCGCCAAGCGACGCAGCCGCTGGGCCACCGAACCCCGCGCAGACATGCTCCAGCAGGTCCGTCAGGTGGCGGGAGTCCGGGCCCTCACCGCCCTGCCGCAACCCAAGGTCGAAGAACAAGGCGGTCTGGGGCGAGGAAAAGTCGAAATCAAGAAGCTGGTCCTGACTCCGGAGAGCGGTATTTATCTGCCGGCGCTGATGTTTCTGCCGAAGGGCAGGTCACCGACTGGGGCCGTGCTGTATATTCACGAGAACGGCAAGGCGGCGGACGCCGCCCCAGGTGGGCCGATAGAGAAGCTCGCTGAGGCCGGGCGGGCGGTCATAGCCGTGGATTTGCGCGGCATCGGCGAAACGCAGTCGCGCGGCGGCTGGGGCGGCGATTTGCTGGGCTCCGATATCAAGGATGTCCTTACCGCATATCTCCTGGGCCGCTCCTACGTTGGCATGCGAGCCGAAGATATTCTCGTCTGCGCCCGTTTTCTCCAAGGGCGATCAAAAGGTCCGGTGGACCTCGTGGCGGTGGGTCACGTCTGTGTCCCCGCTCTGCACGCCGCAGCGTTGGAGCCGGGCCTTTTCGGCTCAGTCAAGCTGGTGCGCGGACTGATCTCGTGGTCGAACGTGATCGAGATGGGGCTGTCCCGCAATCAACTGGTCAACGCAGTCCAGGGGGCCCTGACCGTGTACGATCTGTCGGACCTCGCGCGGACACTGGGGGATCGCGTCACGATCGAGCAGCCTCTCGACGCGCTCGGTGAACCTACGGGGATCCCGGGCGCACCTTCAGGGAACGATGCCGCAAGTCTCAACGGCGTGGAGCTCAAGAGAACGCTGAACCTTGCCGACAGCGGAGAGAATCTCCTCAAGCCGGATGCCTGGAAACCATGGGGCGCAGGCTTCACGAAGCAGGACAATGTCTTCGTCTGCGATAACGGCGGCGACTCCAAGGTGCAACGAGGCGTTTCGCAGACCGTGACTCTCAATCAGACCCGCCCCGAGCCCATCGTGGCGACCGCCTGGAGCAAAGCTCAGGAGGTGGGTGGAAGCCGCGACAGCGATTACTCTCTATACCTCGATCTAACCTACCAGGACGGCACGCCGCTCTGGGGACAGGTGAGCACGTTCAGTGCCGGCTCGCACGATTGGGAGAAGGCGCAGGTCACGATCTTCCCCGAAAAGCCCGTGAAGGTGGTCTCGTTCTATATGCTCCTGCGCGGGCATGCCGGAAAAGCGATGTTCCGCGACCCCGAGCTGCGCCCGATCCGGCCCCCTGCAGGAGCATGCCTCTTCGACGGCGTCGCCGTGTCCGTGCTGCAACATGGGGCAGAGGGGTTCCAGGTCCGCGACGTGGCTGCCGGAACAGGATTTGTCGGCATTGAGGATGCGGCCCTCGCCTTGAAACTCAACTGCAAAACTGAGAAACGCGACGACGTCACGTTCCTTGATATGAATCTCGCGGACACCAGCGGAAAGGATCGGGCCGTGACTCTCGTGTACGCCATTCCTGTGCCGGCCGAGGGTTGCCGCTGGCTTCACGATCCGCGCCGCACAACGCCAGTAGAGCAAGGCCGCGAATACACCAACGCGAGCAGTTTCGCCGCCGGGTCCAACGGTCGGCTATCCCGCTATCCATTCGCGGCTGTCGTCACTTCGACCGGCGCCGTCGCGCTCGGAATCGATATGGCCGAGCCGGCATTCTTCCGCGTCAGCTACAACGCCGCAACGGAGGAACTGTTCCTCGCATACGACCTCGGGCTCGCCCCGGAAAAGCCGACAGCGCAGGTGCGCTTCTACAAGTTCAGCTTTGATCCGAAGTGGGAGTTTCGGGCGGCTCTGGACGGTTACTACAAAATCTTCCCGGAGAGTTTCCACCGGCGCGTGGCGGAGCAGGGTCTGTGGATGCCGTTCGCGAAAATCAGCAGAGTCAAGGACTGGCAGGACTTCGGATTCCGAATCAAGGAAGGCAACGACGAGACGGTATGGGACGATGCGCACGGAATCCTCACATTCCGATACACTGAGCCGATGACGTGGTGGATGCGGATGCCCGCGGACATGCCCCGTACGATGGAGGCTGCGTTGCGCGAGGCCGAGCGCCTTGCCAAAGACAGGCACGATGCCCAGGCCTCGGCGTTATTCACCAGCGGTTACCACGACGAGAAGGGACAGTACTGTGCCAGGTTCCTCGATACGCCCTGGTCCAACGGCGCCGTGTGGAGCATCAACTCCATGCCGGGAATTGCCGGCGAGATCACGGACTTCAAGACGAAATGGAATGAGGAGATCCGTCAGAAGCTCTACGGCCCGCGCAAAACCGCCGATCAGGACGGGGAGTACATCGATTCGAGCGAAGGATATGTCACGGACGAGCTCGATTTCCGGCGGGACCATTTTGCCGCCGCTGACAGCCCCCTGACGTTCTCGCTCATGGACCGCAAGCCGGCGATCTTCCGAGGGTTGATCGCGTTCGAGTACATTCGCGGGATCGAGCGCGACGTGCACGCGATGGACAAGCTGATGATGGCCAACGCCACGCCGATCGGGCTGTGCTGGCTGGCCCCCCTGCTCGACGTGATGGGCACGGAGACGGACTGGAACCCCGGCGGCTCCTGGCGGCCGATGTCCGACAACGATCTGCTCTTTCGCCGGGCCCTGTGCAAGGGCAAGCCGTACTGTTTCCTGATGAACACGGAATTCGAGCGATTCGGCCACGACCTGACGGAAAAGTACATGAAGCGAAGTCTCGCGTACGGCATGTTCCCCGGCTTCTTCAGCCACAACGCCTCACAAGGCCATTACTTCACGCGTCACGAGCTCTATGAGCGGGACCGCGACCTCTTTAAGAAATATGTCCCCCTGTGCAAGCTGGTTGCCGAGGCCGGCTGGGAGCCGGTCACCCTCGCGCATTCCAGCCGGCCGGATGTGCATGTCGAGCGATTCGGTGATCAGTATCTCACCGTGTTCAATGACGGCAAGACCCGGCAGGAAAGCACGATTACTATCGAAATGAATATCGCCGCGCCGACGCGAGAGCTTCTGAGCGGCCGCGAAGTCCGATGGCGCAATGGGCAGACAGTGCTGCCCCTTGATGCGGAAGACGTCGCAGTCCTCTCGCTCCGCTAAGGTTGTGGATTCGAGGTACTATCGTATGATCGGGCGAAGAGAATTCCTCAAAGCAGTTACGGTCGCAGGTGTCACGTGGCCCGCGGCAGGCGTTTTGGGTGGCGGTAGGTCCGGCGGGGCCACGCCGTTCACCGTCAGCACGAAGCGCCTCACGCTCCGCCATACCTGGACGATCTCGCGCAATTCGAGTGACTTCAAAGACAACGTATTCGTCCGCATCGAGCGCGACGGCGTGACCGGCTGGGGCGAGGCGGCCCCCAACGTCCGGTACGGCGAAAGCGCCGAGCGCACGGCTGCGACTCTCGAGCTAGCTAAGCCCATCTTCGAGTCCGGCGACTGGTTCAACTACGTGGACATGGCTCAGCGGTGGGAGCCCCTGATTGCGAACCAGCGGTGCGCCGGCGCGGCCCTGGACATGGCGTTGCTGGACTGGGTCGGCCGAAAACTCAACGTCCCGCTCTACCGGCTGCTGGGATTGGACAAGAACAAGGCGCCGATCACAACGTTCTCGATAGGAATCGACACTCCGGAGGTTGTGCGGCAGAAGGTGAAAGAGGCGGCGGACTTTCCCGTCCTGAAGATCAAGGTTGGCCGGGACAACGACGACGAAATCCTGGCGGCCGTGCGCTCCGTGACCGACCGGCCGCTGCGCGTCGACGCCAATGAGGGCTGGCGTGACAAAGAGACGGCGCTGGCGAAGATTCGCTGGCTGCAGGGTCTCGGCGTTGAGCTCATCGAGCAGCCGCTGCCGGCGAGTATGATCGAGGACACGGCGTGGCTGCGCGAGCGCGTGGACATGCCGATCATCGCCGATGAAGCGGTCAAAGGCGCCGCCGACATCCCAAAGCTGGCCGGAGCCTACGACGGCATCAACATCAAACTCATGAAGGCCGGAGGGCTCCAGGAGGCGATCCGAATGATACACGTGGCCCGCGCCGTCGGGATGAAGGTCATGCTGGGCTGCATGATCGAGAGCTCGCTCGCCGTGACCGCCGCCGCCCAGTTGAGCCCGCTCATAAACTACGCCGATCTGGACGGCCACCTGCTGATCTCGAACGACCCGTTCGTCGGCGTTGCAGTCGAGCACGGCAGGCTGATCCTGAACGACCGCCTCGGCCTAGGCGTCAGCGACCAGCCGCCGACGTGAGGCGATGCCATTGACCACAGAGCAAACGAGGCCCAGGAAGAACAAGGAGAAATGACGAGACATCCTGCGACAGTTGCCTTCGGCATACTCGCCCTGACTTTCGCCCGCGATGCATGTGCGGCTGATCCGGCGAAACATCCGGATGATGTGCAGATTTCCGTACCGGCGCCCGCAGCGATGGGAAAGGTGGCCGCGTGGGAATTCGATTCCGAGCGTGATCTGCAGGTGTGGCAGCCCAACGCGCACCTGAAAGATGTGACGATAGCCGACAGCACGTTGAGGGCCCGGGCGGTGGACTGGGACCCGTTTCTGTTGTGCCGCCAGGTTCAGATCGACGCCGGACCACGCCAGTACGTGGTTGTGAAGATGAAGGCTAGTCGCCCGGGTGTCGCGGAGCTATTCTGGTCGGGCCAGCTCGAAGGCCAGTACGGCGGCCTGACTGAGGCGAAGAAGCTGCGATTCTCCATCGACAGGGAAGACCAGTGGCAGGAGTTCGTGCTGTTTCCCTTCTGGCACACGGAGGGGGTGATTCGGCAACTGCGATTAGACCTGTACCAGGGCGCCGACTTTGAAATCGACTGGATTCGCATCGAAAGCTGGGGCCACGGGCTTGCAGAGAGCGGCGTCTGTACCTGGAGCCTCGGCGGCGATGTGAGCCGATGGAGGATTCACCCAACCGCGGCGGAACTGTTCTCACCGCCGATGAGAATTGATGTGAGCGATAAGAAGTGGGTCTCCATTGAGTTGACCTCGGACAGGGAGGATACGGCGGCGATCCTGTGGGCCTGTGAGAATCGGTCAGGCCTGCAGAGCGAGGAGTTCCCTGTTCGAGGTGACGGCAGGAGCCGCTTCTACAATATCCCGATGGCCGGCGCTCCCACCTGGACCGGCCGTATCGTCGCCTTCGGCGTCTGTCTGCCCGCTGAGGCGAATGCGCGAGTTGGGCAGATCAGAATCGAATCCGAGCCTTTCGGTCCCGGCGAGCTTGAAGTGAGCTACTTCGGCTTTGAGAACGGGGTCAATCGGGCGGGCAGGCCCTGCAAGCTCCTGGCTCAGATCACCGCCACTGGCGGGGACGGCCCGGGCATTCGGCAGGTCCATCTGCAAGTCGCGGAAGGTCTGCGCGTTCTCAGCGAACCGGAGAAGCTCAGCCATCCCGGCATCAACCTCGGTGACTATGCCCGTTTCATCTGGGAGCTTCGTGCCGACAAGCCGGGTGCATATCCGGTCAATCTCTCGTTCAGCGGCAAAGGAGTCCCGCCGGCCGTCGAAACGACTCTTGGGTTCACCACGCCCCCTGCTGTCTCACAAGCCGAGTATGTGCCGCCGCCGAAACCCGTGCGGACAGATATTGAGATCTGTGCCTTCTATTTCCCGGGCTGGGAGTCCGACGGCAAGTGGGACTGTATCCGCAAGACGGCGCCGAATCGCAAGCCACTGCTCGGATACTACGACGAATCGAACCCGGAGTGTGTCGATTGGCAGATCAAGTGGGCGGTGGAAAACGGCATCTCGTGCTTTTTGGTGGACTGGTACTGGGTCCAGGGACGCCAGCAACTGACGCACTGGTTTGAGGCATACCGCAAGGCCCGGTACCGCGACATGTTGAAAGTGGCGATCATGTGGGCCAACCACAATCCGCCGGGCACACACTCGCAGGACGATTGGCTCAAGCTCGCCGCACACTGGATCGACCGTTACTTCTCCTTGCCGGGCTATTACCGGATCGACGGCAAGCCTGCGGTCTTCATCTGGGACCCCAGGGGCATACGCAACGACCTCGGCGGCTCCGACGCAGTCCGCAAGGCATTCGACAAATCGCAGGAGATGGCTCGCACGGCTGGTTTCGGCGGCATCACGTTGATCGCCCTCGGCTACGACTTCTCCGAGAGCCACATCCGTGCCCTGAAGGAAGAGGGCTATTTCGGCGTCACGACCTACCACGAGTGGGGTCCGCACATCGATGGGCAGGTCAATCGAAAGGTCTTTAGCTTCGAGGACGTCGTTCGGGATAGTCCCGCGGCGTGGAGGCAAAAGAATACTGCGGGCGATGGCCTCGTGTATTACCCCCTGGTCGATACCGGGTGGGACAGCCGCCCGTGGCATGGGCACAAGGCCATGACCATCCGGGGCCGCACGGCACAGCAGTTCCAGGAGCTTCTTCGCGAAGCCGCGTCATTCTGCCGGGAGAACAACAGACGAATGCTGATCCTCGGCCCGGTCAACGAGTGGGGAGAGGGCAGCTACATCGAGCCGTGCACGGAATTCGGCTTCGAGATGATCGAGGCCGTGCGCAGTGTTTTCGCCATAGGGCCTGCCGCCGACTGGCCGGTCAACGTTGCACCGTCGGATGTCGGGCTCGGTCCGTACGACTTCCCGCCCCGCCCGTGACGCCCATCGATACCAGTCGATCCACGAAATAGTGCACCGGGTCTTCAACAGCTCGATGGCTTTCGGCAGGAACGTAACCCGGACCCCGTCGCCGACGATCTCGAATGTGAAATACCCATCGGTGCTGACTTCCGGCATGGCCGTCCACGCATCGGAGCAATCGACCCGCGTGAAATACGTCAGTCCCACCTGCTCGTTGAAGGGCTCGCCACTCAGTTTCACATGCGCGCCGGCCAGCGTGAAGTTCTCCAGCATGGCAGGCATGCCGGGCGAGGTGCGGATGGTCAGGAATGGTCTGTCCGGCAAATTCTCTGTCCTCGCCTGCAGCGTAATCGAGGCGATGTCGCCAATAAGATGATAGCCGGGCAGGTTCGGATCGTATCCCTCGTGCCCCTGAGCCCAGGCTGCTCGTTTGCCGAGCACCAACCTGAATGGCTCCCGGACAGAAACCGGATCGGTCCGCCACGAATTGGCGAGCCACGCAAAATCTGAGAGGGCCACCCAGCCGTCATGATCGACATCTTCCGCCTGCAGCGCGCTCTGGCTCAACCACGCGTGCGCGAGCATCAGCAGGTCCTGCATGTCGGCCGTCCCGCTGCGATCGAAATCGCCGGCGATTCCAATCGCGGACAGGGACAGGCTCGCCTGAGGCGTGCCCCCGTAGGCGCCCATATTGATTCGCTTGCCATGCGGCCACAGCTCGGCGAACCATGGGACATTCGGATCGCCGGCGTCGATGCATCGGCTGGTTGCTTCATCCTGCACCCAGCGGCGTCCGACGGGGTCCCACCGCCCCGCCTCTGATCTCAGGTGATAATCGCCCGGAGTGCTATCATCTCCCATCTGCGTGAAACACGGCTCCACCTCCATGTTCCCGGGGCCCCAGTTCACCTCCCCGTCGCCGAATATCATGTTGGGGCCATCTTCCACGATATCACAGTAGGAGACATTCACCGTCGCGCCGGCGGGAACTCGAATGGGAGCAGAGTGATAGAGGATGCAATTGACGATCGTGCAGGTCCCGCCCGGCATGACTTGGATCCCATCATGCACATCGACGAAGGTGCAATTGGCAATCAGCCCGTGACAGCCGACAATCGCCGAGACCGGCCATGCCCTCCGGCAGATATACCGGATGTGGGCCACGACGCAGTTGCGAATGATTCCATCGCAGCCCAGAATCAGTGATCCGCAGCCTGTCGTCACGTTTTCAAGCACACAATAACTGATCGTGGCGTGCGTGTGATTCACGCCGTTTGGATCGGTCTGCGAGTCGAAGCCTGCGACGGAACCCTCGATGCGAAACCCGGTGAGCGCACAGTTTGCGTCCTCCGTCCCGCGAAAATGAACTGTCCCCCGGATGATGGCACGCCGCTGTGGATCGGAGCGCGCCGGCTCGATGCTCGTGACGACGATGTTTTTGCCCCAGAACCAGACATCTTCAGCATACAAGCCACCGGTGACGACAACAGTGTCGCCGTTGGAGGCTGCATCGATGCCTTTCTGGATTGTGGCAAACGCCCTTGCCGGCATGGAGCCGTCATTGTTGTCGCTGCCGTGGACCGCGTCGACGAACACCTTGTCCGGGTAATCCGCCTCCAACTGCTCCATCCGACTACGGACGTACTCCCAATCCGGGTGGCTGTCGCCGAGAGCGTCGATGTAGCAGAACTTGCTCATGAAGACATCGAAATCGACGATCCGCGAGGTCGCCTGCGCCACGAGGTCATCCGTCTTGCTCCGCCAGTCGCCTATTCGAGCCTCAAGGACCCAGTTGTCGCGTTTGTACGTGCCCGGCGGAAAGCCTGAGCAGACGGAATTGGTCGGATGCTTGCCTGCGAGGCAATCCAGGCCCCACCCAATGCCCTGGCCGACCGAGGCATGCCTCAACAGGACCCGCAGGGACGATGCGGGCTCGAGGCAGCAATCGGGGATAGCGGAAAGGTCGGTGCAGTTGTGGTCGACAATGAAGCCGCCGGACGCCGGACGCGGCAGAAGCGCCATAACCAGCAGCACTACAGTCGCCATTCTCAACCACGTCTGACCGACGGTTCTTTGCATGCCGTCCTCCACTGCCCATGAATGGGAATCGGCACGTATTATAGCATAGTCGACCTCAGAATGCCACGGGACATCGGCGGACACTTGGCCTTGATTGTTGTGACGCGGTTCCTTCGCGAGTATACTCGTACAATCTGTTTATCGGTATGTCTGCCGAGGGCATTGGATCTACAGGAGGCTTCTGCCATGAAGAAGAGTCTTGGCCAAAGAAAGACAGCGTTGGGGGCGACTGGGAGCGGTTTTTATCCAGTGACCGTGCTTCTGTCGCTGGTTCTGACGGCTACCCTTTTCGCCGGCGAATCCGGGAAGTCGCCGGAGGGGATTCCCAGGGCTCAGGAAGAGCAAATCCGTGCGGCGGCGCCGGAGAAGCCGCGTGTGGCCCCGAAGCAGAAACGCCGCGTGTTGATCTGGAGTACGCCCGCGCATCTCGTGGACAAGGACCCCCACAAGGGCTACTGCGTCCCCTACGGCTTGTGCGCGATGCGAGTCCTCGACGAGAAGACGGGGGCTTTCGAGCCGGTCATCCACGACGACATTGCCGAATTTCTGCCTGAGAATATCCGCCGGTTCGACGCGATTGTGATGAACAATAGTTGCGGCCCGTGGATCACGCCGAGCGACGCCGCGATGGAACGGTTGAAGGCTTACGGCCAAACCAAAGAAGCTGTCGAAAAGGTGCTCCGGCAAAGTCTCCTCGATTTCGTCGCCAATGGCGGCGGGATCGTCGCCTACCATTATGCCATCGGCGCCAACGCCCACTGGCCGGAATTCCGCGAGCTTCTCGGCGCCACGTTCATCGGTCACCCGTGGAACGAGGAAGTGGCCGTGCTGGTCGAGGAGCCGGACTATCCCCTCCTCGCCACGTTCGGGGGAAAGAACTTCCGAATCGCCGACGAGATCTTCCACTTCGGCCCGCCCTACGACCGGCAGAACGTGCGCGTCCTTCTGTCGCTCGACACCGAACGGACAAACATGGGCGTCAAGTGGATTCAGCGCGAGGACAACGATTTGGCCCAGGCCTGGGTGAAATCTGTCGGCAAAGGGCGTGTGTTCTATTCCGGCTTCGGCCATCGTACCGAGGTCTGGTGGAACCCGACGATCCTTCAGTTCTACCTCGACGCGATCCAGTTTGCCGTGGGTGACTTGGATTCGCCCGTGGCGCCTCGCGGCTCCCAGCCGGTCCGTCGAGCACCGGGCGCCACCCCGCCGGATGTGCGAATGACCCGGATGCAGGAGCGCCAAGTTACGCCGCCGAGCGACGAGCAGATTCGCCGGATTGAGGCGGCGGCCCCCGAAACAGCGGCCAAGCCTGCCAAGCCTCGCAGGGTGCTCGTCTGGGGACATCCGTGGACGCACACGCCGAATCCCTACGCGGAGAAGGCATTCGAGATTCTCGGCAGGAAGACCGGTGCGTTCCAGGCCGTGGTCAGCGACGATCCCCGGCTACTGTTGGGCGACCGCCTGCCGAGATTCGATGCGCTGGTGCTCAACAATATTCACGAGCCGGAGCCGTTCCTGCCGGTGGATTTCGCTAAGCTGGACGCCGAACAGCAGACAGCGGCTCGGCAGTTCGACCAGGCCGTCAAGCAGAGCATTCTCGAATACGTCCGGAGCGGCAAGGGACTCGTCGGCGTCCACGCCGCCACCGCTGCGCTGCAAGGCTGGCGCGAATACGGCTCGGTGATGGGCGGCTTCTATGCCAGCCATATCCTCCAGGACGTGACCATCAAATTTGACGATCCCGCTCATCCCGTCAACGCCGGTCTTCAAGGCGGGCCGTTCAAGGTGAGAGATGAAGTGTATATCTTTGGCGAGCCCTATTCCCGCCGCAACGTGCGAGTCCTCGCCAGCCTGGACCTGAGCCAGATGGAAGACCCGCAGAAACGTCCCGACAAGGACTACGCGGTCTCGTGGGTCCGGGCCGAGGGCCAGGGCCGTGTCTTCTACACCACGCTCGGGCACGAACCGGACGTCTACTGGAATCCGCAGTTCCTGCGCCACCTGCTGGCCGGCGTGCAGTTCGCACTCGGCGACCTCGAAGGAGAAACGACGCCAAACGGCAAGTGAGCGACGGCGATGCTACGAGGCTTGTACTATCTTCGAAGGTCCTTCCCCCGATCTATCGAGCGGGTGTTGACCAAGTCCTGGTATCGGTATCTCTCCCGCATGGACCGGGAAGGGAACATGCTGTTCATGAATTACGGCTGGGCCGATCCGGACCCGGCGGCCCCGCAGATTCCATTGGATGCCCAGAACGAGGCAAACCGTTATTGCATCCAGCTCTATCACCATGTCGCTGCCGCCGTGGACCTGACCGGGCTCGACGTGCTGGAGGTAGGCAGCGGCCGGGGCGGCGGTGCGTCCTATATCGCACGATACTTGAAGCCGCGATCCATGGTGGGCCTCGATATCACGGACGGCGCGATCCGCTTCTGCAACGGCCGTTATCACATTCCCAATCTGTCCTTCGTTCGCGGCGACGCCGAGTCCCTGCCCTTCGATGCCGGCTCGTTCGACGCCGTGGTGAATATCGAATCCTCGCACTGTTACCGCTCGATGGACCGATTCCTCGCCGGTGTGTGCCGAGTGCTGCGACCGAATGGCTACTTTCTCTTCGCCGACCACCGGGAAAGGGGCGAGTTTGATGCTCTCCGGGGCCAGTTGCGCAACTCCGGATTGACCTTGCTGCGAGAACAAACGATCACTCCCAACGTATTGCGGGCACTGGATCTGGATAACGCCCGCAAGCAGAAACTCATCGAGGCAAAGGTGCCCAAGGTCCTCCAGGGCATTTTCTGTGAGTTCGCGGGAATGACCGGCACACGAGGCGTATACGCCCGATTCGTCAGAGGTGACAAGGAGTACTTCAGCTTCGTGCTTCAGAAACCCGGCCGGCCCGCAGAAGGTATGTCGTCCTGATGTCAAAGCAATCACAAGGTCTGAGGAATAGATGGATTGAAGGCGTCAGCCGGGTGGCAGCGTCAAGGCCGAAGGTCTTGGCGATGGTTTTGCGTCTGGGAAAACCGCCATCGCCAAGCTGTGCTTGACGATGCCACCCGTGTCTTAGGCGACTTTGCGTTCGTCCTGGCCGGGATGTAAGGAGGGCTGGCGTTACAGCCGATGAGAGCATATAGTATCTGTCCCGGTGGCTCAGGGTGCATACGTTTGCCTGATGAGATCCGGCAGGGGTAAGGAGAAGACATGAAGGTTGTGAAATTCGGCGGCACTTCGGTGGCCGACGCAAAGCAAATCCTGAAGGTCCTAGACATTGTGCGGTCCGATAATTCGCGGCGGATCGTCGTGGTTTCCGCCCCCGGCAAGCGGCACTCCGGGGATATCAAGGTCACAGACCTGCTGATCGCCCTGGCGAATTCCGTGCTGGCGGGCAAGCCTCACGAGAACGATCTGAACGCTGTGGTCGGCCGCTATGCGGAAATCCATCAGGAGCTGAACCTCAACAGTGACATCGTTTCCGAGATCGAAGCGGACCTGCGCCGGCGCATCGAACATCGGTCGGAGAACCGTGCGGAATTCATGGACACAATGAAGGCGGCCGGCGAGGACAACTGTGCGAAACTCGTGGCCCGCATCTTCACTGCCCAGGGTATTCCCGCTCGATACGTCGATCCGCGCGACGCGGGGATGCTTCTGAGCGATGATTTCGGCAACGCGCAGGTGCTGCCCGAATCTTATACGCGCCTGGCGACGCTCAAGGACATACCAGAGCTGGTGATCTTCCCGGGCTTCTTCGGCTACACCGTGAAAGGACAGGTCGCGACCTTCCCCCGCGGCGGATCGGACATCACCGGGTCGATCCTGGCGGCGGCGGTGAAAGCCGACGTGTATGAGAACTTCACGGACGTGGATTCCGTCTTCGCAATCGATCCGCGGATCGTCGCGGATGCCCGGCCGATTCCCCTGCTGACGTACCGGGAGATGCGGGAGCTGGCCTATGCGGGGTTTGGCGTCTTCCACGATGAGGCGGTCGTGCCCGCGGTCCAGGCGAAAATCCCCATCTGTATCAAGAACACGAATCGCCCGGAGGCACCGGGCACCATGATCGTCCCGCAGCGCAAGTATCAGCACGGCGAGATCACCGGGATCGCCAGCGCCAGCGGGTTCAGCTCGATCTCCCTCAGCAAGTACATGATGAATCGGGAGGTGGGCTTCGGCCGACGCCTGCTGCAGATTCTCGAACAGGAGCGGCTCTCCTTCGAGCATGTCCCCTCGGGGATCGACAATATGTCGGTCATTCTCCGCAGCGCGACCCTCACGCCTCAGAAAGAGGCGTTTGTGCTCCATCGAATTCGGGAAGAGCTGCAGCCTGACGACGTGACAATCGAGCACGACCTGGCCCTGATCATGCTGGTGGGCGAAGGAATGCGGTACGCGGTCGGCGTGGCGGCCAAGGCATGCGCGGCGCTCGCCGAGGGCGGCATCAACATTGAGATGATCAATCAGGGCTCTTCCGAGATCAGCATCATGTTCGGCGTCAAGGAGGCGGATCGCAAGAAGGCTGTCGAGGCCCTGGCCCGGGCCCTCCTGCCCAAGCGGGCCGATTCATGATCGATCCTGGGCCGACGGAGCCAGGGAGAAGTCCCGAAGGCCCCTGCCGTACTCCTCCAGCGGCGGCTCGCCGTACCGCCGCACGTAGTCCGCATCGATGTACACGGCAAATGAGGTGACGTGCCGAATCCCGCGCGACGCGTATGCGGCAATATCGTGACGAAACACGTCTCCCCGCCACGGCAGCTTCTTCTTGGCGTCCCGCTTCCACGAGCTGAACAGCGACACATCCAGCCAGTACTCCAGAACCTGTGCGCCTTCCCTGCCGAAGATCGCAAGATTGGCGTCCAGCGCGTCGAGGTATTTGCCGTGCTGGCCGTCTTTGGCTTCGCGGCGGGTGATCGGCTCGTCCCACGTGCGGCCGATCGGCGCGAACTCCAGGAATATGCCAGGCATCGGTTTGACCTGAACCGGCGGCTCCAACGTCCGGGCGTACGCCAGATGGGCAAGCGTGGCTCGACCATCGATCTTTCGCAAGGCCCTCAACATTTCATGTTCGAGGATCAACGCCTGCTCGCTGTCGGAGTAGACCCGGCATTTCGGGCATCTGCACATCGGACCGCCATCATCGACCCAGTAGAAGTAACGGCTCGTGGTCGGTTTCAGAACGCCGGCGTACCGGACGGCGTTCTCGCAGATGATATCCACCGCCCCGCGAGAGTGAATGCAGCAGTTGCAGTCGGGGCTTCGCTCGCCCCGCTCGTTCATGCGGAACATCGAGGAATCCTTCGCGAACAGCTCTCGCGGCAGCAGGTCGCTCATGGCATGCAACTCATGCTCCACCGCGATTCCTGCCTTGTCGCACTCGGCGAGGAACGCCCGGCCCTTATCAGACTGAATGAACCCCGACACCTCGTGCGGTGTGACATGCGTAGCGATTGTCGTCAGGCCCGCCTTGGCCGCCCGCCGGGGCCAGTCCAGTGTAGCCAGGTCCGGCGTCGTCAGGATCACCCCGCGTGTCTTGAAAAAGGGCTTGCGATCATCGGCTCGATCAGCCGCAAATGCCCCCGAGTTCGGCCGTCCCACAATCGAAGCCGCGACGCCCAGAGCAGCCTCCAGAAATTGCCGTCGTGACTGGTTCTCGTCGCATCGAGACGTCTTCAGCAGGCTTGACATCGCGTTCATAACCGGCTCCTATGACACGATTGTACCTCGCCTGCCCGGAACTATCGAGACATTTCAATCCTTGTGGTAAGGGGGAGGCTCTGTTATCATGCTCAGGCGTGACACACATGATCGGATGTTTTTGGACGTAGTCTGCACGGCTGCATTCGGATTGACCTGTGAAATTGAGGTGACGAACATGACCCAACACATTTCCTCCCCCGCCTCTCGCGACCCGTTTCCATCTCTAGCCCGGCTGGCAATCATGGCTGTCTGTTGCATGGGCGCCGCGCCGCGCGTGCAAGCCGTGACCTCGACGGCGATCGAACGGCAGTTTGCCCAGCCGCCGCGACAGTACAGCTCATCGCCCCTGTGGGTCTGGAACGATATGCTGACGGAAGAGGAAGTCGTCGGCACGCTTCGGGACCTGGCCGGCCAGAAGGTGAAACAGGTATTCGTGCATCCGCGGCCGGGACTGATGACGCCGTATCTGTCTGAGGACTGGTTCCGCCTGTGGAAGGCAGCACTGAACGAGGCCAAGCGGCTCGACATGAACATCTGGATCTACGACGAGAACTCGTACCCCTCGGGTTTTGCCGGCGGATTCGTGCCCGACGCCATGCCGGAATCACGCGGCAAAGGGCTGGAAATCCACGAGCAGGACTCGCCGGTCAAGCTCGATAAAGACTGCGTGGCGGTATTCCGGCCGACACAGGACGGGTACGAGAACATTACGAAGCAGGCGAAGGCGGACGGCCAGCTCCCACAGGGCAAGTATCTGGTCGCCTCCTTGCGGTGGGCCGGCACCTCGCCCTGGCACGGCGGCAAGTTCTATGTCAACCTCCTGACGCCGGGTGTCACGGAGAAGTTCCTGGCGATCACGATGGACGCCTACACTCGCAACATCGGGGGCCAGTACGGCAAGCGTGTGCCGGGCGTATTCACCGATGAGCCTCACCTGTCGCCGGCGGGCGGCCTGCCGTGGGCGGACGATTTGCCGGCGGTATTCAGGGAGCGATGGGGCTACGATCTGCTCGATAGCCTGCCGAGTCTCGTGCGACCGGTCGGCGACTGGAGGCGGGTGCGGCACAATTACGAACAGGTCCTGCTCAACCTGTTCATCGCGCGGTGGGCCAAGCCCTACTACGATTACTGCGACAAGCACGGCATCGAATTCACCGGGCACTACTGGGAGCACGAGTGGCCCAACTGCCTCATGTCGCCGGATAACATGGCCATGTACGCCTGGCATCAGCGGCCCTCGATCGACATCCTGATGAATCAATACGACGAGGGCACTCACGCCCAGTTCGGAAATGTCAGGGCCGTCAAGGAGCTTTCGAGCGCGGCCAACCAACTAAGCCGGCCCAGAACCCTGTGCGAGGCGTACGGGGCGGGCGGATGGGACCTGCGGTTCGAGGACATGAAGCGAATCGGCGACTGGATCTACGTCCTCGGCGTCAACACGATGGATGAGCACCTTTCCTATATCACGATCCGCGGGGCCCGCAAGCGTGACCACCCGCAATCGTTCTCCTACCACGAGCCCTGGTGGAGCGATTACCACGTGATGGCCGAGTACTTCACAAGACTGTCGCTGGTGATGTCCCAGGGGCGGCAGGTAAACCGTATCCTTGTCCTTGAGCCGACCACGACGGCATGGATGTACCAGGGCGACCCAGCGCAAGGCGAGCGGCTCAACGACATCGGCAACCGCTTCCAGCAGATGCTCGTGGCCCTGGAGCAAAAGCAGGTGGAATACGACATCGGCTGCGAGGACATCATTGCGCAGCACGGCTCAACTGAAGGACCCCGGCTGAAGGTGGGACAGTGCCTTTATGATACCGTGGTTCTGCCTCCGTTGACGGAGAATCTCAACAAGCGGACGGCGGACCTGCTGGCGGGCTATGTGCAGGCGGGCGGCGAGGTGCTCTGTTGTGGCGAGGTACCAAACCGCATCGACGGCGTTGCGTCGGAGTGGGGCAAGACCGCGGCCAAAGGCTCAGACTGGAAGCAGGTCGAAGCTTCACAAGTCCCCGCCCTGCTGTCCGGAGCAAAGGCTCAATTCGCCATCGAGCGAGACAAAGATGATAAAGGGAATCTGTTTCATCACAGGCGCGTAGTTGACGACGGCGAGTTCCTCCTGCTTGTCAACACGAGCATCGACGCCCCCTCGGCGGGAACCGTTGCCTCCGCGGCGCGAAGTATAGAGAAATGGGACCTCGCCACGGCGAAGACGGCCGGGTATCCATTCCGCAAAACGCAAACCGGCGTGGAGGCCCGCTTCGGGCTTCCGCCGTGCGGCAGTCTGCTGCTGTTCCTATCCGCGAAGACCCGCGCCCCCGCTAAGCAGCCCGCGTTCACCGTCAGGCAAATCACACCGAGGGACGATCTCAAGATCGCTCGGTTAGATGAAAACGTGCTGACTCTGGACTACGTCGATATCACGGCACAGGGCGAGTCGAAGAAGAACCTGTATTTCTACAAGGCGTCGCAGTTCGCGTTCGCGAAGAACGGCGCTACCCGTAATCCCTGGGACAGTTCCGTCCAGTTCCGCGATGAGCTGATCAAAAAGACATTCGACGCGAGCAGCGGCTTCGAGGCGACGTACCGATTCACGATCGAGCAAGACGTGCCGAGGCAGCTCTGGATTGTCATCGAGAGGCCCGATCTGTACACAATTACCTGCAATGGAACTGCCGTCTCGGCAGATAAGGGGGCATGGTGGCTGGACAAGTCGTTCGGGAAGATCGACCTCTCGAAGGCTGCCAAAGTCGGCGAGAACGCCGTAACGATCAAGGCGTCGCCGTTCACCATTTACCACGAGTTGGAGCCGGCGTACGTCCTCGGATCATTCAGGCTCAAGCCGGTTGAATCCGGATTTGTGATTTCCGGCCAGGCAGAGCCCGCTCTGGGTCTGGGCAGTTGGAAGGGACAGGGCTACCCGCTCTACGCCGCCGGTGTCTCATACAGTCGCCAGTTCGATATCAAGAAGCGTGCAGGCCGGTACGTGGTCGAGCTTGGCAAGTGGTACGGCAGCGTCGCTGAGGTGATCGTTAATGGAAAGCCCGCCGGAGCTATTGCATATCGGCCCTGGGAGTGCGATGTCACGAAGTTCGTCCGGGCTGGCACAAACACGATTGATGTTCGGGTGATCGGCACGCTCAAGAATACCTTGGGGCCGCACCACGCCGGGTCTGGCCTCGGCAGCGCCTGGCCCGGCTCGTTCCAGAGAGGCCCCGAAACCGGGCCGCCGACGGGGAACGACTATCACACGGTCGATTACGGGCTCTTTGAGCCATTCGTCTTGAAGCAACTGGTCGAGCGATAGCAGGAGGTTTGCGTTATGGTTGCACTTGGCGTTCTCCTGCACGCGATCGGCGGCTATGCGGCCGGGAGTTTCTATATCCCGTTCAAGAAAGTCCGCAATTGGGCGTGGGAAAGCTATTGGCTCGTCGGCGGCGTGTTCTCGTGGATCATCATGCCCTGGGTTCTCGCCCTGTTTTGGGTGCCCAAGCCCGTTTCGTTCCTGAGCGGCGCGCCGACCGGCAGCATCATGCACACGTATGCATTCGGCGTGCTGTGGGGGATTGGCGGCCTGACGTTCGGCCTGTCGATGCGGTATCTGGGAATGTCCTTAGGCTACGCGATTGCCCTCGGGTTCTGTGCCGCGTTCGGCACCCTGATCCCGCCGATCTACGACGGCACGTTCCCGAGCCTGCTGACCCACACTTCCGGCCTGGTGACCCTGGCGGGCATTGCCGTCTGCCTCATTGGAATCGCGGTCTGCGGCTGGGCCGGCATCTCCAAGGAACGGGAGCTATCGGCCGCACAAAAGCGAGAGATGATCCGGGAGTTCAATTTCTCCAAAGGTCTTCTCGTGGCCATTTTCGCCGGCATTATGAGCAGTTGCATGGCGCTGGGTATCAATGCGGGACAGCCCATCGCCGCCCTGGCCACCGACCATGGAGTCCCCGACCTGTGGAAGAACACGCCAATCTTCGTGGTCCTTCTGGCCGGCGGATTCACCACAAACTCAGTCTGGTGCATCCTGCTGAACATTCGGAACCGTTCCACAGGCGACTATGTCGCCGCAAACGCCGCGCCCTTGGCGAACAACTACATCTTCTCCGCTCTGGCGGGCATCACGTGGTATCTGCAATTCATGTTCTACGGCATGGGCATGACCAAGATGGGCAAGTATGGGTTTTCGAGCTGGACCCTTCACATGGCCTTCATTATCGTCTTCAGCAACATCTGGGCCCTGCTGTTTCGCGAGTGGAAGGGATCGAGCCGCCGCACGCTGACGATCATCACTGTGGGAATCCTCATCGTCCTGCTATCCACGGGGCTCGTCGGTGTGGGCAATTATCTCGGCGCGCAAGAAAAGTAAAATACGGGATCGAGCCACGTCAGGCCCGGTCATCAGGATGCGGGCGCAACAGACAAGAACCAACGGGAGAAGGTCGTCATGAGAAGAACATCAAAGAATGACACGTCGCGTCGTGAGTTTCTCAGAGATACCGGCCGGGTTGCTGCAAGCTCGGCGCTGCTGGCGGCACTTTCGCCCCACATCCACGCGGACTCGGACAATACGATCAAGGTCGCACTGGTTGGTTGCGGCACGCGGGGCGCCGGCGCGGCGGCCAATGCCCTGGCGACCAAGAGCGGGCCGATCAAGCTCGTCGCCATGGCGGACATCTTTGAGGATCGCCTGCAGCGCAGCTACAATGGCTTGATCGAGGCTGCCAGCGCCCCGCGGACCAGCGGCTCGGCAGATACCTGGGTGATGGGGTATCAGGCGACGCAGATCGACGTGCCCCCGGACCGGCGATTCCTCGGCTTTGATGGCTTCCAGAAGGCCATGGATTGTCTGCGGCCGGGCGATGTCGTGATTCTCACGACGCCCGTGGCCTTTCGTTGGGTCCACTTCCGCTATGCGATCGCGAAAGGAATCAACGTCTTCATGGAAAAGCCGGTCACGGTGGACGGGCCGACCACCCGCCGGATGCTCCAGCTTGGCGAGGAGTCGGTAAAGAAGAACCTCAAGGTGGGTGTCGGGCTGATGTGCCGTCACTGCAAGGCTCGCTGGGCACTCTACGACCGGATCAAGTCCGGCCAGATCGGCGATCTGGTGATGCTCCGCACGTACCGGCAGCAGGGAGCCGTCGGATTCACCGGGCCGAACCGGAGCAACGTGAGCGAGCTGCTCTGGCAAATCCGCAACTATCTCAGCTTCATGTGGGCCAGCGGCGGGCTTCTCCAGGATTATGTCGCCCATAACGTCGATGAGTGCTGCTGGATGAAAGACGCCTGGCCGGTCCGCGCCCAGGGCGCAGGAGGCCGCAACAACCGCGGCGACAACGTGGACCAGAACTTCGACCACTACGACGTCGAGTACACGTTTGGCGACGGCGCGAAGCTGCTCCTTTATGCCCGCGGCACGAACGGATGCCGCAACGAGTTTGCCAGTTACGCCCACGGCACCAAAGGCTCGGCCGTGATCTCGACCTACATGCACACCCCGGCCAAGTGCCGCATCTACAAAGGCCAGAGTCTCACTGCCGACAATCTCGCGTGGTCATTCCCGCCGCCGGAGCCGAATCCGTACCAGCTCGAGTGGGATGAGCTGATTGACGCCATCCGCAGTGACAAGCCGTACAACGAGGCCAAACGCGGCACCGAAGCCAGCCTCGTCACGTTGATGGCCCGGCGGGCCGTCCATACGGGACAGGTCGTGACCTACGATGAGATGCTCAATTGTGAGCAGGAGTTCGCGCCGGACTTGGACAAGCTGACCATGAATTCTCCCGCACCCTTGCTCGCTGGTCCTGACGGCAAGTACCCCTTCCCGCAGCCGGGCGCCCTCAAGGACCGCGAGTACTGAGCCGAGGTTCTGATGTCGGCGACAAACTGATACGAAGGGATTCGCTATCATGCGATTGTCAAAGTGTCTGTTTACCCTGTATGTACTTGCCTGCCTCGCGTCAGTCACGGCCGCAGAACACGCCTCGACTGCCGGAACACCGATCCCCGATTGGGCGAAGGCCGTGACATTCGCCTATTATCCCGGCTTGCGGAAGCTGGAGGTACGAGTGAGTGGCGAGTCATCTGAGACATTCAGCGACGGGAACGCCACCGTGCTCGTGTGCCGGCAGGGAGACGATCGCATTTTGGCCCAGAAGACGTTCCATGTGGCCGCCAAGGAAAGCACGTGCAGCATCGACTTGCCGGTGCTGGAGGACGGCACGTACGAACTGCGGGTCGCTCTGAGCGGCGAACCAGCGCAGACTACACGGAAATATTTCAAGCACAAGAATTTTGTCTGGCTCGGCAACACGCTGGGCAAAAGTGAAACGATCTACCCGCCATTTGAGCCGATTCGCGTGAACGACGGAGACGTCACGGTTGTGCTGCGGACGTATCGAATGAATGGCTTCGGGCTGTGGGACAGCGTCAGGAGCGAAGGAAAAGAGGTGCTCGCGCAGCCGATGGTTCTGCACGTTCAGACGGAAGCCGGGGAACAGCAATGGCAATTCGGCGACAGCAGGTGGACGACGGTCCAGCCGCATCTGGCGGTGTTTGAGGCTGTGGCGGCAGTGCCGGCAGTCCAGGTGCGCACGCGGTCCTCCATCGAATACGACGGTTGCATGAAAGTAGAGATGGACCTCCTGCCGGGCACGAGCGGGCAAACCATGCAGCGGTTCTGGCTGGAGATCCCGCTCAAGGACAAGGAGACTCCGCTCTTCCACTACGCTGCTTTTGAAGGCATGCGCCGCAATTACGCGGGCAAGACTCCACGAGGCGGGAAGATCACCTGGATGAGCCAGCCGTATGATAAGGACCCGCCGCCGTGGCCTGAGGGGGCTCTGCCGCCTGTGTGGAAAGCGGAGCCGGGCAGTGACGACGGCCTGGTCTGGACCTGCCGCGACATCCGACCGTGGAAGCACGTGATCCAAAGCGACTTCGTCCCCTATATCTGGCTGGGCGGCGGCCAGCGAGGGCTGGCGTTCTTCGGCGCCAACGACAAAGGCTACCTGCTCGACTCCAAAGGCCGCGTGCAAACCATCGAGCGCCGCGGCGATACGCTTTATCTTCGCATCGATCTGGTCAATAAGCCCTCCGTCATCAACGAGCCCCGCCACGTCATCTTCGGCCTCCAAGCCAGTCCCACGCGTCCCATGCCGGAGAATTGGCGCGTGCGCCACAAGATCACGCCCGGCAACGCGGGCCCGGTCGTCTGCTGGGGCGGGTACATCTGCGCCGACAAATACCCCGAAGGCTACCATTTCAATGTCGTGGACGAGATCTGCAAGGTGCGCCAGACCGGCGTCGTCGATCGCTCGATCTTCGAGATGATGGACAAGGAGCGTGCTGAGCCGTGGAAGAGGCCCTGGGGCGGGACCGGCGCTCCGGGTTTCGACACGTGGCTGGATCGCGACTTCTGGTGGTTCGTCAATCGGGCAAAGGAACTGCACGACAACAGCGATTGGCGCAAGATCGCCGCTGACGGCGTCTATTCCGAAGCGACCGCCAAGGTGCTGGCCGACCCCCCGTGGATCGCCTACACCGAGGAGCACGCCTCCGATGTCACCGAACCGGAATGGGAGGCGTTTCAGGATGAGTGGCGCGCGGAGTGGCCCTGGACAAAACCCCGCAATGAGACTGCGGGCCGGCAGCAGCCCGTGAACAACTCCGGCTATGGGCACCAGGCCTTTCCCGACAGCTATCTGGACTTCTGCCTCTACTGTCACAACGAGTGGTTCAAGCGAGGCATCGGCGTGTATTTCGACAACACGATGCCCTACGCGATGTATAATCCCCTGCTGTCCGACGCCTATTACAGCGAAGATGCCCATATCCAGCCGGCGTGCTCCATCTGGGAGCAGCGAAAGTATTACAAACGCGTCTGGCAACTGATGAACGAGTTGCAGCGGAAGGGCGTCCCGCGCCCGCTCACTTTCGCCCAGCACATCACCAACACCTTGCTGCTTCCCTGGAGCACCTGGAACACGATCGACCTGGACATGGAATGGAGCTGGTTTCCGGACACGTCAGATGCCTCGGAGGGACGCAAACGGTTGAATGTGCCATTCCCGCCGGACCTGCTGCTGGCGGAGACGGTGGGCCGACAGACCGGCAGCATGGGCGATTCCCACTTCGGCATTCTGGGCACCCCGAATCAGACGGCGTCGTTCCCGCCGACCTATGCGCGCAGCGAATGGGGCATGCGCGTCGTTCACGAGATCGGAGTTCGCGAGAACAACGCCCTCGAAAAAGCATTGTGGAAATTTGGCTATGGCACCGACCGCACGACGGTGACAAACTACTGGTCCGACGATCCACCGGCCACCGTGACTGATCCGGACCACAACAAATGGCTGCTGGTCGTCCGCAAAAACGACAACGCCCTCCTGCTCGTCCTGCAAACCTGGAACAAGGCAGACACCAGCGTGACGGTCACCCTCGACCCTGCGCGTCTAGGCTTCCGACCATCATCGGAGATCTGGGACGTAGAAACCGGCGAACAAGTACCGATCGCAGGCACCACCATCCAACTGACGTTGCCGGGTCCTTACGGCACTCGCGTCGTGACCGTCGGGGCAAGGCAGTAGCCGCGCCTGATTTTCTGATTTCTCCTGAGCTTCTCGTGCCGTAGATGATTGGGCGGTGGAGGATTCGAACCTCCGACATCCTGCGTGTAAAGCAGGCGCTCTGGCCAACTGAGCTAACCGCCCCGCCAGTGGACGAGAATATCGCACGCCGGCCCTTGCGTCAACATGCGAGGCCCTTTATATTCGCCCCATAGTCGTGCGGCAGTGGGACCGCCGGCTTGCGAACTGTCGAGGGGTGAACCTATGGATGTCTCAGAAGCTATCCGCAATAGATATTCGTGCCGGAACTACCAGGACAAGCCGCTGGAGCAGGACAAGTTGCGTGCGGTCCTGGAGGCGGCGAGGCTTGCACCATCGGCGAAGAATCTCCAGGACTGGCGTTTCGTCGTCGTGACAGACCGGCAGACGAAGAAGGCGGTAGCGGCGGCCGCCAACGATCAGACATTCCTGGAGAAGGCCGGGGCAGTCATCGTAGCCTGCACGATCAGCGACCACGTGATGCGTTGCGGCCAGGCCGTCGGGCCCATCGACGTCGCCATCGCACTCGAACACATGTGCCTGCAGGCCACGGAACTGGGACTGGCCACCTGCTGGATCGGCTCGTTCTACCCGGACAAAATCAAGGCCATCGTCGGCGTTCCGGAAGACGCCACGATCGTCGAATTGCTGGCCCTCGGCTATCCCGCCGATTCCCCCAAGCACTCGCGACGCGAGCCTCTGGATCGCATTGCCAGCTTCGAGAAATGGCAGTTCTGACGTGCCTTGAATGGTTTTCCGAGAAGCAGTTGAAGAATTCATTGACTTCTATTCGGTAAGCCGTAAAATACCGATCAGATTGTTCCTGGGGACGTGGTGTAACGGGAGCACACGGCGGTCGCATCGCCGGAATGAGGGTTCGATTCCCTTCGTCTCCATCCCCTTGTCCTATAAGGACTTGCGCCAATTCGCATGATGCATCGACGTGACACATGCGCCTCATGAAAGCCGTCACAGTCGAGCACTCGTGTGGTGTATCCATCGGCGGCAACCCGGTTAATCATCGAGATGAGTACCAGAACCCTTTCGAGGTTGTGCCTGCACCCTTATCCTCCCGCCGGATATATGCGTTAGCCCCCCAAAAACAGGTCTACATCGGGCAGGACGTCGCAATAAGAGAGCATGACGATAGGAATAATATGCTACCGGAGCTGAGCTGGTGCTGAGCACCTTGCGTATGCATCCGAGCCTTGGGCTCCAGGCAAAGGTTTTGAAGGTATGTTGGAAAGGTCTACTGCGAGGTTGGTCTTAGAGCGGATTGCGGCGGCAGTCTTCTGTTTTGACCGACTCGATTATTTTGGACTCCGACTCGTCAGCTCATGGATACAGTCCAAGCATACAGATTCTCCATTTTACCTTATGCCAATGCCGTCCCCCTAGTGCATTTTATCACGGAGGTCTACCCTGCCGCAGAGTTGCTCTACCGTACGCCGCATTTGGCGGCTGGAGTCCTGTCTGAGGGCGTGGTTGATGCGGCACTTATTCCCGTTGCAGACTACTTCTGCGATCCCAATCTCGCAATGATCCCAGGGTTAGGCATTTGTGCCGATGGCGACGTTACCAGCGTTCTGCTGCAGTGCCGCAGGCCGCTATCAGACGTCAGGGTCATCAGGCTTGATCCTGAGTCCAGGACATCGAATACCCTCGTCCGGGTGCTGATCCGGGACCCTTTCCGAATCACCCGTCCCATTGAATACAGCCTGGCTGCCGACGAGGCGGACGCCCATGTGTGCATCGGGGATCGCGCCATGTGTGCCACACCGGCGATGGAAACCTACGATCTCACCGGCGAATGGAAGAGAATGACCGGCTTTCCGTTCGTTTTTGCCATCTGGGCAGTGCGGCGGTCGTGCCCCCATATCGAGGAAATCTCGGGGATTCTGCATCGTGCCAAGGACCGCGGATGCCAATCCCTCGTCGAATTGGCTGGGCTGTGTGCACAGCGGCTGGGTCTGCCTGAGAACCACTGCTACGAGTACCTTGTGGACCGCCTGCACTACGGTGTGGGACCCGCGGAACGCGAGGGCATGGATCTTTTCCGAGGGCTCGCCGCCAGCCTCTTGAAACAAGGGGCAAGCCATCGAGAGGGGCAGGATACTCCGCTCCCGGGGTGGAGTTGACATGGCGCAGCAATGGAGTGAACGAATCTCCCTGGACGAAGCGCTGGACCTGCTGACAAAGGCGGACACGGCCGAGCTGATGGCCCGGGCCGACAAGATCCGCCGGCAAAGGCACGGCGCCAACGTCTACCACGTGCACAGTCTCAACCTAAATCCTACCAATGTG
>Ga0315277_10001113_pt1 | contig 39786 bp, 30 predicted proteins | sample YL17G05_15_MG_FD_203695 | JGI IMG/M metagenome (GOLD analysis project Ga0315277, IMG submission 203695) | Sediment microbial communities from Yellowstone Lake, YNP, Wyoming, USA - YL17G05_15 | ecosystem: Environmental > Aquatic > Freshwater > Lake > Sediment | place: USA: Wyoming | collected...
CTGCCCGCCGAATGCGAATTCCAACTGGCCGACGCGGATGGCCACCCCGTAATGGAAACCCAGAACGAACAGACAGGCGGCCGCAGCCAAAGCGACAGCCCAACGCCGCCGCGGCGCGATCCATTGCCGAATCCACGAGAACCGGTCGGCGGCTTGTTTTCGCGAAGCGATGGCCGCGCGCAATTGTCCCATGTCCACCGGCTCGTTGTCGGTGGCCGGCACCCCTTCAAGCCATGTCACCGCCCGGCGCAGTTCCGCAAGCCGCTGAGCGCAGGATGGACAGCTCGCCACGTGCGCTTCGACCCCCTTCGCTTGCGACTCGTCGAGCATACCAAGGACATGCCGCGTCAGTTGTTCTGAATCGCACTTCATCGTTTGACCTCCTGGCCGTCTGGCCGGCGCGCTGGGGCGAAATGGGCCCGTCCGGAAAAGGCGTTTCTCCTACAAAAGGTCGCCGGTCGTGAACCCCCGCTCGGCGATCATGCGACGCAGCCGTTCGAGCGCGCGGATGGCGCGCAGTTTGGCCGCGCTCTCGCCAATGCCGAGCACTTTCGAAATCTCTTCAAAGCGCAGATTTCCAAAGAATCGCAGCACAAGCACCTCGCGATCTCTCGTCGCAAGATCGGCCAGCATTTCGCGAACCAGGCGTGCCCGTTCATGGTGCTGCGCTATGGTGTCGGGCATGGGACCGCCGTCCACTGCCTCCACGGGCTCCGACGGCTCATCAGGGTCTGGGTCTAATGCCGGTGCTTGTCGTCTGGCCTTGGCGAGGCGGCTGCGGAGCAGGTTGGCCGCGACGCTGTAAAGCCATGCCACGAAACTCCCTTCGCCGCGGTAGGACTTGCCATGAACGTAGAGCCGAAGAAAAAGCTCCTGGCGCAAGTCCTTCGCGGTGTCCACGTCGCCAACCCCGCGATAAAAGAAGTTCAGCATACGCCCTTCCCAGCGCCGAACGATCTGTTCGAAGGCGTTGTCGTCGCCCTGTTGAAACCGGTCCATCAACGGCTCGTCAGTCGCCACCGCCTGTCCGTCCCTCGCCGATCTCTGGTGAATATGATTCGCCTCGCGGCCAAAAAGCTACAGGTGAAATGCACTTTTTTGAACGTCTCCCTACTTTGCTCCGACCGCTCGCTATTCCGATTGACCAACTCCTGCGCGATTCAGTCAAGAACCAGCCCTTGTCTAAAATCGCCTGGCTCTTCGTATGTTGTTGTGCATCGCCACTTCGACCTAGTGTTGAGTGTGTGCTTTTCACCCTGTGATAGGTTGGCAACCTGTCTAAAACCCTGGACGTGCCCCCACGCCAACGCTTTGAACAGGTTGACAACCTATCCTACCCGATTCTCGTAGGAATTGACACTGGCCGCTGCGACGGTAGAATCCGAAGAAGACTTTGGAGGGAACCTGAGGGCAGCGAACGATGCGCCAGAATCCGCAGGTTGAGCATCTTCGAGAAGAGGCCGCCCGGCGTTACGGCGTGGCAGCGTCCGCTGTCCGGGTGGTTTGGGCCCCGCTTCGGATTTGTCCCCTGGGCGCCCACATTGATCACCAGAGAGGTCCCGTGACCGCCATGGCGCTTGATCGCGGCGTGCTGTTGGCTTACGCGGCCTCTCCATCGCGCCAAGTCCGTTTGAGCAGCCTGGATTACCCCGGCGAGGTGTGCTTTGCGCTGGACGAGGTGCCCGAACGGCGGAAAGGTGACTGGGGCAATTTTGCCCGTGGGGCGGTTAGAGCCTTGCAGCAAAACCACCGGCTCCGAACCGCCATTGTCGGAGTCACCGCCGGCCAGATGAGCGAGGGCGGCCTGAGTTCGTCCGCCGCGATTGGGGTGGCTTATCTGCTCGCCCTGGAAAACGTGAACGGTCTCAAGGTCTCGAAAGAAGAGAATATCGCTCTGGATCAATATATCGAGAACCGCTATCTCGGACTGCGCAACGGCATTCTTGACCAGTCGGCCATTCTGCTGTCGCAGCGCAATCACCTGACCCTCATTGATTGCGCCACGGTGGAGCACGAGCTCATTCGCCGTGCCCGTTCCATGCCGCATTTCGTCATCATGGTTGCGTTTTCCGGCGTGCGGAAGGCTCTGGCGGCAACCGACTACAACCGGCGTGTTGATGAGTGCGCGGAGGCGGCGAAAAGCCTGTTGGCGGCTGTTGGCAGAGCGGCAGAAGAACCTTTCTTGGGCAACGTGCGCGCCGAAGAATACGCGGCGCACAAGAAGCGACTCCGAGGAGCACCCGCCCGCCGGGCGGCCCATTTCTTTTCCGAAGCAGAGCGCGTCCGGCAGGGCGTGGCCGCCTGGAGACGAGGGGACCTCGAGCAGTTCGGCCAATTGATGAGCGCTTCGGGCGCAAGCTCGATCCGAAACTACGAATGCGGGTCGCCACCGCTAATCGCTCTCTACCGCATTCTGATCAAGACGGACGGAGTGTATGGTGCGCGGTTTAGCGGTGCCGGTTTTCGTGGCTGCTGTGTTGCACTGGTCAAACCGGAAGCCGCCTCTGAGGCCGCGGATGTGGTCCGCAAGGCCTATGCCCGTCGGTTTCCGGACCTCGCCGAAAATGCGTATGTGTGCTTCTGTCACAGCGACGATGGCGCCCGAATACTCTGATCAGCACGCTCCTGCGGAAACCGGTTTGTAGTTCCCACTTTAGTGGGGCTCTTAAGTTCTTGCTCTTCAGTGTCCCAAAAACCAAGAGACCCACTAAAGTGGGAACTACGAACTTTTCATTTCTTTTTGGGTGGTGCGCTGCGCCCGGCGCCTCTTTACTTCCGGTAGCCTTGGGGCACATAGGCAGGCAATTTCTTATCGGCAAAAATCTTTTCAAACCGCGCAAATCGCTGCAGGCCGTCCACCAAGGGGATGGTCGGCCACTCGTAGCCAATCAACGGCCGCGCGTAACGGATGAAGTCGTCCGTCACGTCATATCGGCAATCAGCGATCCACTTCGCGGGGAAGAAGCGCTCGGAGTTCGCCACCTTCTCGAGCGACACTTTGTCGTAGCGCACGCTGTAAATGCGGCCGGGCTCGCGAAGGATTGTGCCCATCCAGCCCGTGCCGTCCTGCTTGGCGATCTCCGCGCACTTCATGCCGACCTTGTAGGCTTCGTCCATGTCCACTGTCGAGGCGTAGATCATGGCGTGGCGCTGATCGGTGCCGGGAATCTGGTAGCGCGCCTTGCCCGGAACGGGGAGTTTGAGCGAGTTCAGATAGTTGGTCACAATCTGTGCGGCGGCCATCTGCGAAGAACCGAAGGCGGTATGGCCGAAGCTGTCCTTCACTTCGCCCAGCTCGCCGACGTCCAGCCCCTCGCTGACGACCACGATGCAGCGGCCATGCTTGTTTAGGCAGTCCAAGACGTTCGCGCCAATCTGCTCGAGCGTCAGTTTCGACTCGCTCATGTAAATCTGCAACGGCATTTCGCGATTGGGATCGGCCAGACGCGCCGCCGCCGGAATGAAACCGATCTTGCGGCCCATTGCCTGAACCACGATCACCGGATCGGCCGGAGACGAGCCCATGTTCTCTTCATTGATGTTTCGGATATATTGCGCGAAGTAGCGCGCGGTCGAGCCGTAGCCGGGCGTGTGGTCAACCAGTTTGAATTCCGAGTCGCCCACGTCGTTGTCAATGGTCTTAGGACCACCCACAGCAACCAGGTCGAACCCCTTCTTGTTCGCGAGGGCGCTGACCTTGCTGGCCGTGTCCATCGAATCATTCCCGCCGATGTAAAAGAAATAGCCGATGTTGTGAGCGCGGAAGACCTCGATCACGCGGTCGAAATCTTCGGCGTTATCTTTCTTCAGCTTGTAGCGGCAGGTGCCGATGGAGCCGGCGGCGGGAGTGACGTGGAGCAGCTGGATTTCCTCTTCTTTCTGCGCGCTGATGTCGAGCAGTTCCTCTTTCAGCACGCCCTCGATCCCGTGCCATCCGCCGTAAATCCGCCCGAAGGTGTCGGGATAGGCCCTGCACCCTTCGACGATCCCCAGCAGCGTATTGTTGATAACGGGCGACGGACCGCCCGATTGTGCCACCAGTATGTTCCTTGGCATCTTGTTCTCCTTTCTTCAGGAAAGGTGATTTACCGCAGATCATCAATCTCGCGTCGGCCGCAACGCGTGTCCTCTCCATTCGGATTTACGAATTGCCCTATGATGTGCGGGCAAATGCCCGGCTTCCAGGACGGAAGACGAGATAGAGCGTTTCCGGGCGAAGTCGTGTTGCACTCGAGCGGCATGATAATGAAGTCTGACCTGAACGGCCTGTGCCGCGATTGCCACGCAATTACCTCTCATTTTTCGGCCTCGGCCAGAAGGGTTTGGAATCCGGCTTGCTCGAAATGGCGGTCGCCGGTAAGTGCATCAGTCAGGCCATATTCCCGCATGATCACGAAAGAGGTGCAATCGGTGAGCGACCAATCTTTATCGGGCCGGGACGCGTAAAGTTCAAGACCCCGTTCGTAATGATCATGACCGGCATGGACAATGCTTACCAACGGATGGCTTTTCAGGAACTCGAAAAGGGCAAAACACTTGGCGCGTGCCGGCGGCCTCGACATGGCGTCCGCCACTTCGGCCAATACCCACTCGGTGGTAACCAGGGCGGACTCCAACTGATCCAGGATTTCGACTGTCTTGTGGTGGTTCCGATCTTTTTCGGACAGGAGGGCAATGAAGAAGAACGAGTCCGCAAACCAGCGGTTCATCGGCGCGGCGTTCCATGAATATAGTGGTCGTGGTTTTCAGCCAGGTTTTCCGGAAGATTCCCCACCGTACCGGCAAGGTTCCTCAGTCCATCGCGCAAGGTTTCCAGATCATCCGCTGGTCTGACCGGTTCTACCTGCACGATGCTTCCTTCCGGTAGAGTGACCGGTTCATCCAGCACCACCACACCGTTTCGAACATGTCCTTTGTATGTCATCTGCCGTCCTTTGCTTCCCCATGAACGAACGGGCCTCAAGGTGGGGACAGATTGTTCATCTGACCTTATCTATTAGCCTTCGACCTGTCTGCTTTTGCCAATTCCCTTTGTGCCTCACATCGGATCAAAGTCTTACAGCAAAAATGCCTGCCGGTCAAGCCATATTGCCTCAAGGAGATTTCTTCCGCGCGTTTATCAGGGAAATGAATAGCCTGATGTCCTATTCCGTGTAATCTCTCATGCCAGCTCTTGCTTGAGTTTATCCACGACCGTCCGCAGCACTTTGATCCGGGCATACCACTTGTCGTTGGCCTCGACGACCGTCCACGGCGCGCCGTGCGTGCTGGTCTTGAGCAGCATGTCTTCGAGGGCGCGTTCATAGTCCTCCCACTTGCCCCGATTCCGCCAGTCCTCGTCGGTCAGCTTCCACGACTTGTATTCCAAGGACTCGCGTTGTTTGAACCGCTTCAGTTGCTCCGTTTGGCTCAGGTGTAACCAGAACTTGAAGATAATCGTGCCAAAATCCAGCGACTGTCGCTCAAACTGGTTGATCTCGGCATAGGCGCGTTTCCACTCCGCTTCCCTGCAAAACCCTTCCACGCGCTCGACCAACAAACGCCCATACCACGAACGGTCGAAAATGGCTATCTGTCCTTGTTCGGGAAGCCGCCGCCAGAAGCGATACAGGTAGTGGCGATTCTTGTCATCGCCCGAGGGCACTGCAATCGGCCAAACCACATAGCCGCGAGGGTCGAGCCGGGCCGTCAGGCGCTTGATCGCCCCACCTTTGCCCGCCGCGTCCCAGCCTTCGAAAACAACGACGACGGGCCGCTTCTGGACATATACCTGGTAGCCCAACAGGTGCAGCTCATTCTGCAAGCGCTCCAGTTGGCGGTCGTACTCTTGCCGTGTCAGCCGCAGCTTCAGATTCACTTTCTCAAGCATGGGCGGCTTCCTTCTTCCGGCGGGTTCGCTTCGGCGGCTCGGGCGCCGGTGGAACTCCCAGGCGCGCCTCCAGCGCCCGAATGAGCGTCTCGAACACTTTGACCCGCGTCCAGTAGCGGTCTGTGGCTTCCACAATTGTCCAGGGTGCAAACGGCGAGTCGGTGCGGGCCAGCATCTCTTCCACCGCGTTCAAGCATTTTTTATATGCCTTGTGCTGGGCCGCATCTTCTTCGCTCACTTGCCATGCGGTCAGCTGGTCTTTGAGGAGTTTCTTGAAACGGCGGCCCTGTTCCTTCTTGCTGATGTGCAGCCAGAACTTGACGATCACAGTCCCGTCGTTGGCCAACTGCTCCTCGAATTCTGCAATGTCCTGATAGGCGCGTTCTCTCTCGCGTTTGCTGATTGTCTTATTGATGCGCTCAATCAGCACCCGGCGATACCACGAGGTGTCGTAGATCACCATTTGCCCGTAAGCGGGTATCCGCAGCCAAAAGCGGCGCAGCCACGGGAAGTGCGTCTCTTGCGTGCGAGGCGGCGTGATGGCCACCACCCGAAAGCCGCGCGCGTCGAGCCGCTCGGTCAGGACGTTAATGGTGCTGCCTTTGCCTGCGGCGGCCCAACCCTCGAAGACGACCGCCACCGGCACGCCGGCCTGAAACATCGCGTGTTCCAGATCATACAGCCGCTGCTGCAACGCAGGCAAGCGCCGCTTGTATTCCGTTTTGGACAGAAACAGATCGAGATCAACTTGTTCGAGCATGGCGACCATCGCCTCTATAATGCGGAGACAGCATGTTCATTTCTCTGCTGACGGTCAACAAATCTCTGAAGCACCGGCAGCTCCATCCTGCCTTCCCATTTTCAAGGCGATAGTGCGTTTGACACCGCAGATATCGGTCGAATAGGTTCAGGATGGGGACCGCCTCTCAAGTCGAGCGCCTTTTGTTCGCCCCCGATTCGATCGGACAGACCGCCCTTCACACTTTCGGCAACTCGTAGCCTTTGCGTTTGGGGCGGTCGAGATAGGTGTTGGCTTCGTCGTCGCCGACGAAAACTTCTTTTTCGGGATTCCATTGGAGCTTGCGACCCAGCTCGCGCGTGATGTTGGCCATGTGGCAAATGCTGATCGAGCGATGGCCGATCTCGACGTCGGCGTTCGGCTTCTTGCGCGTCTTGATGCACTCGAGCCAGTTCTGAATGTGGGGACGCGAAATCCAGCCGGGGCCTTCCCATTTTTGGCGCACCGCGCGCTCCGGAGCATCCTTGGCCAATTCCGGCGGTTCGGCGGTGAAATCGTTGCGATCAATTGTGATCTTGCCCTTCTCGCCGATGAATCGGGCGCCGCCAAACGGCACGTCGCCGGCTTCGAAGTTCACGGTGATTCCATTGGCATAACGCATCGAGACTTTCCCACTGGGTCCCGGCTCGACGGGCCAAAACTCGACCGGACCTGTTCCGTCCATGCCCAGCGCCCATTGGATTTGGTCCACGCCGTGTGCGCCCCAGTTGGTCATTTCGCCGCCCGAATACAATCGCCACTGCATCCAGGCGAACTGAAGCTGCTTGTTGAACGGCAGCAGCGGCGTCTGGCCGCACCACGCGTCCCAGTTGTCCCCTTCGGGAATCGGCTCTTCGGGCAACCCTTCATATTTCCGGGGGCCGGGGTAGTTGGCCGCAATCACCTGCTGAATTTTGCCAAGGCCGCCGGTGCGAACCAGCTCGCAGGCATAGCGATTCATTTCCATGGTGCGCTGCTGGCTGCCGACCTGGAAGATGCGTTTGTATTTTCGGACGGCGTTGACCAGGACGCGGCCTTCGGCAACCGTCAGCGTCAGCGGTTTCTCGGCAAAAATGTCCAAGCCGGCCTGGCAGCAAACAATGCACGGCAAGACGCGGCCATGATCGGGCGTGGCCACGACGACCGCGTCCAATTTCTCCGCATCAAGCATCTTGCGGTAGTCCGGGTATTGCTTCCAATTCGCTTTCTTTTCTTTGAGCGTTTCTTCCATTCGCTTGATGTAGCAATCGCTGATGGCCACGATTTGACCGCTCTCCGGCATCTGGTCCATCAACTGGCGGGCGCGGCCGCCCGTGCCGATGAAGCCGATAATGACGCGGTCGTTGGCGCCCGGTTTTCCGGGTCCGGCCAAAACGCCCGACGGAATGATCATCGGCGCCGCGACGCCGGCGGCGACCGCGGCGGCGCTGCGGTTCAGGAATCTTCGTCGCGAGAGTCTCTTTGAACCGATCATTTGTGTGCCCTCATTTGATAGAGTTTACGCCGATCACTGCAAGACCGATCCTCAGCAAGGTGGCTGTTTTGTCAACCCTGCTTTATCCTTTTCCGGAGATTTGCCGGAAACCAAAAAGCAAATAATCCTGCTTATCCGGACATGTCTCTTGTTTTCATCTCCTGTAATGATCGGTTCGTAGTTCCCTCTTTGGTGGGCGAGAGAGAAAATAGACCCACTGAAGTGGGAACTACAAACTTTCAGTCCCACAAGTGACAGTTCGGAAAGGGACAAAGGTTACGCTTTGCGCGTTTGGGCGACGGTTTGGGCGAGCGAACGCAGGATGTTCAGATCCACCGTGGACTGCTCCGGGTTGCGGGCGAGAAACTTGATCGGAATCTCGCCGCCCGCTCCCAGCGCCAAGGGTTCGACCACCTTCTCATGAACAAGCTGCTCGGCTCCACGTCGCTTCATGTGGGTGTGATCCTCGAACTCGTATTCAATAATAAAATAAACGTGGCGGCCGTTAACCGTGTAGGATGTGTTGCGTTGGATGTTTGTAATCCGGCCCGCGGCTTCGATCCCCATCTTAAGAATCGCGGCGATCCGACTCGCGTTTCGCCAAGCGCCGACAAGCAATGCCAAGCCGATGAGGGGGAAAATCGAGCCAAATCCGGCACATAGGGCCGGTCCAAAGAAGCGCCATTTGTCGGCTTTCACGGCATTGGTGTCGGGATTAGCGGGATCATAAAGGATGATGATCTTGTCGCCGATTCCCGTGCGGTTGTAGAGACCTTTCCCGATACTTTGATCCGATGTGAAAACTCTCCCTTCGGCGGTCTTGAATTCATAGAGCACCTTATAGCTGTAAGAAGTATGGCCTTTGCTGTCGCGCGAGGTCGAGACGTGTTTGTTCTTCACGACGGCCTGGGTCTCGACGCCGTGGGTGGTCAAGCGGATTTGTGTGTTCAGCCACACCAGGCCGATGACGAGAAAGACTCCACCGACCGGCGAGAAAATCAGCCCGACGAAAGTTCGGACATCGCGGAAAAGAAGCCGCAAAAAGCTCATCGTCATTTCTCCTTTGGTCAAGCCATGGAGTGGCTGCTCTCAGGAGAACTCCTGATGTTCCGTTCGTGAGATGATTTCATTTTGCAGGTCGGTTCCGAGTCCGACGAAGTAGTCGCTGTAGCCCGCGACCCGCACGATCAGATCGCGGTGTTTTTCCGGGTTCTGTTGCGCCTCACGCAATGTTTCCGCCGTCACGACGTTGAACTGGATATGGTGGCCGTCCATTCGGAAATACGTTCGAATCAAATTGGCCAGTTGGGCGATTCCTTCTTCGTCCGCGAGCAGTTGGGGCGAGAATTTCTGATTGAGCAGTGTCCCTCCCGTTTTGACGTGATCCATTTTCGCCGCCGATTTCAAAACGGCGGTGGGGCCTTTCCGGTCGGCTCCTTGAACGGGGGAGATTCCTTCGGAAAGTGGTTCGAAGGCCTTGCGTCCGTCGGGCAGAGCGCCGGTCACGCTGCCGAAATACACATGAACGGTTGTGGGCAAGAGATTGATTCGATGATGGCCACCGCGGCAATTCGGCCTTCCGTCAACGGCCTTGTAGTAGGCGTCGAATATCCGCCTCATGATCTCGTCTGCATAGTCGTTGTCATTTCCATATTTCGGCGTTTCATCGAGAAAGCGCCGGCGCAGACGGCCATCCCGTTCGAGATTCGACGAGAGGGCGTCCAACAAATCCTTCATTGTGACATGTTTCTTGTCGAAGACATTGTACTGAATCGAGGCCATGGAATCGGTCACGCTGCCCAACCCAACACCTTGAACATAGCTCGTGTTGTAGCGGGCGCCGCCGTTGTGATAGTCTTTGCCTTTCTGGATGCAGTCATCAATGAGCAGCGACAGAAACGGCACGGGCAGATATCGGGCATACAGGCGATCGATGATGTTGTTCCCCCGGATTTTGACATCAATGAAGTGTCGCAATTGCCTTTGAAACGCGGCGAAAAACTCGTCAAATGTCTGGAACGTAGCCGGATCGCCGGTTTCGACACCGATCTTTTTGCCCGTGCGGGGATCTGCTCCATTGTTCAGCGTGATTTCCAATACCTTGGGGAGATTGAAATAGCCGGTGAGAATATAGGCTTCTCTTCCGAACGCACCGGTTTCGACGCAGCCGCTGGCCCCACCGCATCGCGCATCTTCGACCGTCTTGCCCTGTCGCATCAATTCCTGAACGATCGCGTCGGTGTTGAAGATCGAAGGCTGACCGAAACCCGTCTTGATGATCCTGAGGGCACGCTTGAGGAAACGGTCGGGGTTCTTCTTGCTCAGTTGAATCATGGAACTCGGCTGCACGAGCCGCATCTCTTCGACAACATCCAGAAGCAGATAGGACATCTCGTTGACGGCGTCCGAGCCGTCTTCGCGAACCCCGCCGATGTTGATCAAAGAAAAATCCGTGTAAGTGCTGCTTTCTTGCGCGGTGACACCGACTTTTGGCGGCGCCGGATGGTTGTTGAACTTGATCCAAAACGCCTGGAGCAACTCGCGGGCTTGCTCGGGCGTCAGCGTTCCCGCTTCGATGTCGCGTTTGTAGAAGGGACAGAGATGCTGATCGAGTCGTCCCGGATTGAACGAGTCCCACGGATTCAGTTCAGTGATGACGCCCACATGCACGAACCAATAGTATTGAAGGGCTTCCCAGAACGTCTCAGGCGCGTGGGCGGGAACCCGCCGGCAAATCGCCGCCATGTGTTCGAGTTCGCTTTTGCGCTTGGGATCTTTTTCCTCGCGGGCCAACGCTCGCAGTTTCTCCGCGTGGCGTTCGGCAAAGCGGATCAGCGCGTCGGCGGCGATGTCCATCGCCTTGAGTTCTTCCTTCTTGTCGTAGGCCTCGGGATCGTTAAAGAAATCAAGACGTCCGATGCTCTCGCGGATTTCCGCTTTCAGGTCGAGGAAGCCCTTCTTGTAGATTTTGTCGCCCAACACCGTGTGGCCCGGCGCCCGCTGTTCCATGAATTCCGTGAACATGCCCGCTTCGTAGGCGACTTTCCACTCGTCCGACATTTCCTGGAAAATACGGTCGCGCAGCGACTTCCCACTCCAATAGGGAATGATCGCACCCTCGTAGATCGCTCGGGTTTCGTCATCCACACGATAGGGAATTTTCTCGCGCGAATCGAGAATCTGAAGGTCCTGCAACGAGTGGGTGCAGATTTCGGGATAGGTCGGCGAAGCCTTAGGAGCCGGCCCTCTTTCGCCGACGATCAATTCCCCGTCGCCGATGGGGATGCTTTTTTTCTCCAAGATGTGTTTGAATGCCAGTGCGCGTTTCACCGGGACCGAAACTTTGTCGGCCAGATCGCTTTTATAAAACTCCGTGACGAGAATCGCGCGTTCCGGCGAAATGTTAGGTCGCGTCTCGATGCTCTGTTGCCTGAGTTGCTTGATTCTGTCGTCCATTGCTTATCCTCCAACGGAAACCCGGATACCCCGGTTCTCGAATTGTTCTCGGATTTCCTGGATTCGCTGATTTGCCGGCGCGTCAACACCCTCCATGGGGTTCTGTTGTCTTAGTCTCTTATACTTTCCGCCGGCTAGTTTGTGATACGGCAGCAGTGCGACCTCGCGGATGGTGTTCAAGGAAGCTACAAAAGCGGCGATGTCCGCGACGTTTTCTTCCGTGTCCGTGATTTCAGGGACGACGGGGAAACGAACAATTGTCCGCTTTCGCATTTCGTCGAGCCCTTGCAGGTTATCAAGAATCGAGCGATTCGACACCCCCGTGTAGTTGCGGTGTTGCTCGTCGTTCATGATCTTCAGATCGAAGAGAACCAAGTCAACCCGATCCAGGATTGAAAGAAACACCTTGCGGGAAGCGAAGCCGGACGTGTCCAAAGCGGTATGAAGGTCCTTTTCTTTGCATGCGCGAAGCAGGGCGAGCAGAAACTCCGGCTGCATCAAGGGTTCACCGCCTGAAACTGTGACCCCACCGCCGGATTCGTCGAAGAACAGAATGTCTTTCTCAATTTCTTCCATGATATCGCCGACGCTGACCACTCGCCCCACTGTTTCTGTGGCGCCGGACGCAGCCGTTTCCCCTTGCGGTGTGTGGGGTAGCATTGTTTCGGGATTGGGATTTCGGCCTTCTGGATTATGACACCACGGGCATCTCAGGGGGCAGCCTTTCAAAAACACCGTCACGCGAATCCCCGGACCATCGTGGATTGCATATCGCTTGACGTCGAATATGATTCCTTCCATGGTCAACCGCGTGTTCTCCCGAATTCTGCCCGAGGCGTTCCCGTCAACATCCCCGTCGCTTGAGCACCGTAGTTTCCCGACCACCTGCTTGCCACGCAAGCGAATAGTGGCCGCCCGTTGTTCCCACTTGTGGTCATCAACTATTCCGATGGACGGGGCGAATTGCGAGGGCCGCACTTTTCAAGCGGTGTTCGCGCCGGTCAAAAGGCGAGCGATGCTCGTCGTCGAAACGGGAATTCGGGTTTCCTCTACTCGTTTTATCAGTTGCGTTTCTTTCGAGTGTTCTCGTCGAACAACAATCTTTCCCGCTGGTAGTCCTCGGGACGGTCCATGTCGGAAAGCACGCCGGGATTTGCAACGCGCAGCTCCAAGAGATCGTCGGAATGGGCATGAAGCAGGCCGCGAAGCCCCACGGCGTCGTAGCGCTCCAGGATTTCGTCACGGTATCGCACGGAGAACAGAATCGGATGGCCGCGTTTGCCGCCGTAAAGCGGCGCAAGAATTCCTTTGTCGGTTTCGGCGAAAGCGCGAACCATCGCGTCAATCAACGCGCTCGTAATAGCCGGTTGATCGCCCAGCACAACCATGGCCGCCTTGCATTGTGGGGGCAACGCCTGAAGCCCGCAACGCACCGAGCTCAGCATGTCGCCTTCGGTGTCGGGGTTGGTGACAAATGTGACGCGGCGGCCCGTGAGCGCCTCGGTAATCCGGGTCGCTTCACAGCCCACAACCACATAAACAGCTCCAAGGGTGCTGCGGAGCACTTCGTCAACGACATGGGCAATGACGGTCTTGGAACCGAGAGGCAGGAGGAGTTTTTGCACCCCCATGCGGCGCGACTGACCCGCCGCCAGCACTATTGCGCAAATCATTGCAGTTCGTTGTTCCGGCTTGAGCCGGTTTCCTTTCTCCGCCTCATAGCGGGACTACAAACCAATTCGCGGCGCGGCACCCTTTCGCCGGACGGCGATCAACTGGGCAACAATACTCGCGGCAATTTCCGGCACGGTCACGGCGCCGATATCCAGACCTACCGGCGCGAAAACGCGGTCGAACTCCTCAACGACGGCTCGACCTGATTCAATGAATTCCTTGCGCATCAAAGCCACTTTCCGACGGCTTCCGATCATGCCGATATAGGCGGTAGGCCGATGAATACAGGCCGCCAACGCTTCGGCGTCGTGTTGGTGGCCGCGCGTGACAATTACAACATACGTGTCCGAGGCGACGGGAAACTCCGCGACCTCTTTGGGAATCTCGCCGCAACGGGTTGCGACTCCCGCTGGGAACAGAGCCGGGTCGGTGAATTCGGGCCGGTCGTCAAGGATGGTGATGTCCAAGCCGATGACACTTGCCTGCCGCGCGAGGGCTTGGCCAATGTGGCCGCCGCCGACGATCAGCAGCCGTGGCCGCGGAATCACCGGCTCGACGAGAACCTGCAAAGTAGGACAGGCTGTTAGCCGGTCATAGAGCGGGTTCAGGTGCGCAGGAGTCAGATTAGACAGGTTGACAACCTGTCCTACTTCAAAAAGTTGCGGCGTCTCGCGAGAAAGACACGCGCGAATAGCCTCGGCGCCCGGTAAACCAACATCAGACGGAACGGCATTTTCGGGAAACCACTGCACCGTCACCTTGGCGTTCGTACTTCCCGCTTCAGTCGGTTTCCCAGCGTTCGTAGTTCCCACTTCAGTGGGTTTGCCGCCTGAAGGCGGGACTACGAACTTTGCCACGCGCACCGTGGTGAGCAACACGCCGCGTTTTCGCTGCTCGATGGCTTCGGCAGCCAGAGCATACGCGGCTCGATCTTTTGCGGCCGTTGGATCAATGAGAATGCGCATGATCCCGCCGCAGATCGGCTCGACGTCCTCTGCGCAAGCGCCTTCCAAGAAAAAGTCGAACACAACCGGACGCTTCGATTTGCACGCCTCAACGGCGCGACGCTGAGTCTCGGCCTCAACCTTGCCGCCGCCGATCGTGCCCCAAATCCTGCCGGTCTCATCAATAACGGCCTTCCCGCCCACCTTGCCCGGCGTCGAACCTTCGGCCTTCAGAATCAACGCCACCGCGAACGCCCGCCCGCTCTCGGCGAATTCCACGATCATTCGATGAATGTCCATAGGTTGGTGATTTCTGTCCATTTTATCTTTCTATTGGTAGTCCGCAATGCGCCACGTCTGCTTCTCTGCGGCGAGGCGAATCGGCATTTCGCGGAGGCGGAGGTCGGTGACGTGGAAACCGGCGCTGGCAATAGCCGGGGCAACACACCGATTCAACCGGAGTCAATCCCTGGTCCAGTCCACAACATCCAATGCCGGGATTCTGGAAAACTCGCGAGTGTTTCGGGTTACCAGCACGCCGTTGTTTGCCAGGACTGTTGAGGCGATGATCAGATCATACGGCCCTATCGTTTCCCCCTTTTTTTCCAACTCGCTGCGCAAAACGGAGAAGACAACGGCTGAGCGCTCGCAGAACGGCACCACCTCATAGGGAGACAAGAACTTTTCGACGAGCGGCAACACTCTCTGAGGATTGCTGCTCTTCCGAGCGCCCAACAGAAGTTCAGCTTTTACCATCGAGGGAATCCGGATCAAGTCGGGGGTGAGGCTCTGCATCTGTCTGCGAATGCCGGGGAACTGCCCTTTGAGCGCATAAATGCAAATGTTCGTATCGAGGAACAGGATCATAGGGATTTCCTCGGTGTGTCGTTGGTGGATTTGCCCTGCTTGGGTCGCTCGAACCGTTCGCCCGCCAGACGGCCAAACAAATCAAAATATCCTTTTGGCCAATTATTTTCCAGCGCGCGCACCAACTTGGACCGTACCCATTTCGAGGCGGAAAGGCATTCTCTCCTCGCGGCGCGCTCAACCCGTCGCCGCGTGGTTTCGTCAACATATATGCTCAACTTTGGCATCTTTTTGATCCTCCTTCAATGGAGACAGGCCGCGCGTTCCTTCTCACATTTCCCTATGTTCGTCCCATCTTAGTGCGGCGTCAAGTTCATTGCAGTTTCTTCGAGGTCGGGAATACGAATCGGCATTTCGCGGATGCGGGCGCCGGTGGCGTGGAAGACGGCGTTGGCGATCGCGGGGGCGATGGCGATAACGGATGTTTTGCCGCCGCCGGCCAGCTTCCAACTTCGATCGAGCTAACTCATTCCCTCGTCCTTCAACTGTTCCAAAATCTTCTCCAACTCCGCAATGAGTGGCGGAAGATCCTCGCGCAAGATGTCCCAGAGGATCTCATGGTCCACCTTGTCATAGCCATGAATCAAACGATTGCGCAACCCAACAATGTCCGCCCAGGGGAGGCGGGGAGGCCGGCGAAACGTTCTTGCGTTTGTTTCGATACGCGACTTGCCGCTTCGCCGACGATTTCCAACAGGCGAACCAGCGACAGCTCCAACATGCGGTCGGTTTCCAGATCGAACCGCTGCCGATCCCCGGACATTGCAGCCGCTTCGCGAGCGTGGTCGAGCATGTGACGCAGGCGTAGGGAATCATCATGCCGCGACATATCGCACCTCTGCCTCGGCCAGCACTTCATCGCGGATGGAGTCGCTGAGAAAACCGGGAGTATTAAGGTCAACCTTTCTCCCAAACAACTCCGACAGCTCCCGCTCAATGGCAAAGAATCGAAGCCCCACCTTTGTCCCCGGCTCAAACTCCACCAGAACATCAACATCGCTATCTGCGCTAAAATCATCCCGGAGTACCGACCCGAACAATGACAGCTTACGAATGCGGTGTCTCCGACAGAAAGCCTTCAGTTCGTCCTGTGCCACTTGGATGACTTGACGGTTCATCGCGGCAACTCCATTTTCCGGCCCTTGCTCCTATCCCCTGCATGCGGGCTGTCTGACCGAGGACGATCCGATCATTCGCCGCAAAGAGAATCAAGTCCCGCCTCACTTGAGCGGTAATGCCAGCCTCGCTCCTCAGATTCTAAGGCTCGCGCCAATGCAGAATGTATCGCTTCGAAGGCTGCATCTATTCTGATGCTTGTTTATCCTCGCTTCCGTGTCACCGCCGCGCAAAATGCGTCACGTCTGCTTAGGCTCGCCGAGTCGAATTGGCATTTCGCGAACACGAACGCCCGTCGCGTCAAACACTGCATTTGCGATGGCCGGAGCGATGCAGATGATCGGTGTCTCTCCGCCGCCAGCCGAGGTCAGGTCGGGCCGGTTGAGCAAATGAATGTCCATTTCAGGAACATCTTTGAACCGCGGCACGAGGTATTTGCCAAAACTCGCGTTGAGCATCTTGCCGCCCTCGAAGATCATCTCTTCCCGCAAGGCGCCGCCCAATCCCATAATGATACATCCCTGCACTTGCGAAACGAGATTGTCGGGATTGATGACCGCGCCGCACTCAAACACCTCGCACACGTGGCGCACGACGATTTCGCCCTTCTTGCGGTCCACCGCAATCTCCGCACATGCGGCCACGACCGAGTTCTTCTCGGTTCCGCAGGCAAGGCCAATGCCGACGTTGGGACTTTTTTTCTTCCTGCGGCCCGCCCAATCGAACCGCTTGGCCGCCGCTTCGAGCACGGCGCGAATCCGGTCGTTTTCCAAATGCGCAAGACGAAATTCGAGCGGATCGGCGCCCGCCGCCGCCGCCAGTTCGTCCATCATGCACTCGCGGGCGAAGTTGTTGGCCGTCGCCGCCAACGTGCGATACGAACCCTGTCGCAGCGGCGAGTCCGACGGCACATGGCGGCAATTGGCGTTGGGGATTTTGTAGGGCGTCTGCACGGCGGCACCGCCCGAGTTGATGTTGATGAAGTGCCAGACCGTGAGCGATCCTTTCGCGTCCAACCCCGCCTCGATCTCAATCACTGCCGCGGGCCGATAATAAGCCCACGTGAACTCCTCCTCGCGCGTCCATCGGAGCGCCACCGGACGGCCCGCCGCCTGCGCCAGCCGCGCCGCCTCGACCGCTGCTTCGCCCGTGTGCTTTCCGCCAAATCCCCCGCCGAAATCGGGCACGATCACGCGCACACGGTCGTTGGGCAGACGAAAGGCGCGCGCGAGTTCCGAATGATAGCCAAACGGATTCTGCGTGCATGTCCACACGGTCAGATTCCCATCTTTCCATTCCGCCACGGCCGTGCGCGTTTCCATCGGCGCGTGTTGAAGATACGCCGTACGATAGGTTTGTTTCAAAACCTTGCCTGCCTTGGCGAGTTCGGCCCCGAAAGGGTTCTCCAAGTCGCGCGGCGACCGCGCACGCTCTTTGAGATACGCGAAGACTTCCTTGCTCGAAGGATGCGGCGCCGGTTCCCATTTGGCCGTATCGGCGACGGCTTTCAGCGCTTGTGTGGCGCGAAATTCGGTCGGCGCAGCCACGCCAACAAAATCCCCGTCGCGCACCACGACGACATCTTTCATTGCTTTCGCGGCCTCGAGATCAATCGAAGTGAGTTTTGCCCCATACGAAGCGGGACGCAGAACTTTCCCATACAGCATGTTGGGCCGCACGAGGTCAGAGGGAAAGCGGTGGGCGCCGGTGACCAGATCGCGCCGGTTTGGACGCGGAACAGAGGTTCCCATCACCTTCCACTCGTTGACCGGCGTAACGGCAACATCGGGAGGAATGCCTTGGTCAAAGGCTTTCGCGACATCCCCTGTCTTGGCCAGATCGGCATAGGTGATCGTTCGTTTCGTTGGGCCGTGCGTGATGACGCCGTCGCGCACGGCGATAGTGCTCGATTCCACCTTCCAACGTTCGCACGCCATGGCCATCAAGAGATTGCGGGCGGTTGCGGCTGCCGCACGCACCGGCGGAACCGTTCTCGGCGTTGTCATGCTGCCGGCGGTGGTCCCATCATCGGGGCACAGCCCCGTGTCGCCCATGAGCATCTGGATTCGGCCGGGCGGAACACACAATTCTTCGGCTGCCGCCTGGGTGAGTTCGGTGCGCGAACCCTGGCCCATCTCGACCTTGCCGGTCATCACGGTGATTGCGCCGTCTTCGCCGATGTGAAGTCGCGCCGCCACGGTTCGGTCCCTGCCACCGGATCGAGCGCCGCCGCGCTGAGCCGCAACAGTTCCTTCGAACGCAGTGACAAGAAGGCCCGTGCCGAGCATCTGCACAAAGCCGCGCCGGCTGAGGCCAAACTCGTAATCTATTCTCTCAACAGGTTCATCATACACGGGTTCTGCCGACTTGTTTGCATGGAAATCCGGGGTCATGGCTGGCTTACCTCCTGGCCTGCTTGACGGCACGGCGAACGGCGTTGAGAATCTTCGGATAATGGTTGCAGCGACACAGATTGCCATCCATCCAGTTGAGAATCTCGGCATCGGTGGGATTGGGCTTTTCCTTGAGAAGAGCCACCGTGGTCATAATCATCCCCGGCGTGCAATAGCCGCATTGAACCGCGTCCTCCGCAAGAAACGCCTCTTGAACGGGATGGAGCGAGTCACCCGCGGCCAGCCCTTCGATCGTCGTCATCGTTTTCTTGTCGGCGTCGGCCGCCGGCGTGATGCAAGACAACACGCGCTTGCCGTCCATCAGGACCGCGCAAGTGCCGCACCAGCCTTCGCCGCAGCCGTTCTTGGCGCCGGTCAGTTGCAGGTCCTCGCGCAACACATCGAGCAACGGACGCTGCGGATCGGTAGTGACCGTTCTCTGTTTTCCGTTCACCGTAAATGTGATGGTGATATCCATGATCAGGCTCCCATCGGTGAAAAACATTGGGATGAGGCGAATCTCCAATCTGACTTGCCAATGGTGATGTTGCCGTTCAGCCTGTCAAGTATCAGATCGCGTCTTGACTCGCCTGGCGAATGCGAGAGAGAATCGCGTTGATGGGAGCGCGCGCACAAAGGGTTCGAAAGACCCGGCTGATACCGCCGGAACAAGCGCTGTCTGAGATTCTGTCTCGATGTTCGCTGCAGCCGGTGGAAAAGGTCTCTCTCGACAGGGCGCTTGGGCGTGTTCTGGCGCGACCTCTTCGCGCCGACGGGGATTTACCGCCGGCGGACCGCTCGACCATGGACGGCTACGCGGTTCGCGCGAGCGATCTCGCCTCAGCGCCCTGTGAATTGAAACGAGTGGGCGAGGTGGCGACAGGTTCGAAATCGCGGCGGCGTGTGGAGCCGGGGACGTGTATCCGCATTCTCACGGGCGCAAATGTCCCGCCGCGAGCGGATGCTGTTGCAATTGTTGAAACCACGATCGAAGTGGGGCGGGGCATTGTGCGCTTTCAATCGGGAGTCGGGCGCGGCGACAACGTTCTGCCACGCGGCTCGATCGCCCGCAAGGGGCAAGTTTTGATGAAACGCGGGACACGACTGGATGCGCCACAGATCGCCTTATGCGCGGCCATCGGGGCCGATCCCGCTCCTGTTTTCGCCCAAGTGCGCGTTGGAGTTCTCTGCACCGGCGAAGAATTGACGGCGCCGAAGGCGCGTGCAGCCCGCCACGCACAGCGCGATTCGAACGGTCCGGCATTGCTGGCCGCCCTCGCGGCGTCGGGACTTGCGGAATGCAAGTCTCATGGCATCGTGGGCGATCGCTTGCCGGCATTGCGCAGCAAAATTAAAAAAGCGCTGAAGACTTGCGATGTTCTCCTGATCAGCGCTGGTGTGTCGGTAGGCAAGTATGATCTGGTTCCTCGGGTCGTGAAAGACCTGGGCTGTCGAACAATCTTCCACGGCGTCCGCATGAAACCGGGAAAGCCCTTGTTATTTGCCATCGGACCCGCGAAGCAATTGGTCTTCGGACTTCCGGGAAAGCCGCTGAGCAGCTTGACTGCCTTCTATGAATTCGTTGCGCCGGCCACCAGAAAAATGTCGGGAATGGAGACATGTGAACCAATCACAATTCGAGTGCGCTTGTTGAGAGCCGTAACAAACCGTTCAGGCCGAGTTCTGTTTGCGCCTGCGCAATTGCACCTCAGTTCATCCGACGGCATGCCGTCCGCTGTTGCCGTCGAATGGCAAGGCTCGGACGACGTTGTCTCCGGCGCGCGATGTCAAGGCGTCGTGGTCCTGCCCGAGCAGCGAGAATACAACGCAGGAGACCTTGTTGAATTCCATCCGTGGGGAGCCATAGCGTGACATCGCGAAGCGACATGACGGTGGATTGCCTGCGCGTGTCGGTCACCGACCGATGCAACATGCGATGTTTGTATTGCGTGCCGGAAGACGCCGTTGTTCCCGTTCGCCGGCAGCCGACTCTCTCGATGAGCGAAATCGCAGCTCTCGCCTGTTTTCTGCGCGACAGCTACGGACTTCGCACCGTGCGTCTGACAGGCGGCGAACCGTTGCTCTGTCCGGAGACCATCCCACTGGTTGCGGCACTTGCGGAAAAGGGTCTTGAGGATGTGGCGCTCACGACCAACGCGCAGCGCCTGGGGGATTTGGCTGAACCATTGCGCAGAGCCGGTTTGCATCGCGTGAACATCAGCCTCGACAGCCTCGATTCCGCTCGTTATGCCCACCTCACACGAGGAGGACAACTCGATCGCGCGTTGGCCGGGATCGAGGCGGCGCGCGCGGCAGGATTTCGTTCGGTCAAACTGAACACGGTCGTTTTGCGCGGAGAAAACGACCGCGAGGTGTGCGACCTTCTCGATTTCGCGATTGCGCGCGGACTCGAAATTCGATTTCTCGAACTCATGGCCATCGGCTGCGCGGCGCCGAATCATCGGCGATGGTTTGTTTCCTCGGACGAGGTCATCGAACGCTTGAAAACCCGATTTCAACTGGTGGCTCTCCGCGAGATGCACGACGACCGCGCCCGCGTCCATTGGGTCGAAGATGTGCGTGGACGCACAGGGCGCGTGGGTTTCATCTCGCCCGAAACGCAGCCCTTCTGCGCCGGATGCCGACGCCTGCGCCTCACGGCCGACGGCACTCTTCTCGGCTGTCTCATGGATGCCACGGGCTTTGCTCTCTTACCCTGCTTTCGCCACCCGAAAGGACCCGATTTCGACGGCCTGCACCAAGCCATTCGCGCAGCGCTGCTTTCCAAGCCCGCAATGCGGGAACGTTGCTCTCCGCAGCTCATGGCGGCAATCGGAGGATGATCGCATGACGGGCTTGGGTCTGTGGAGATCATTGCGGCAAAACGCCTCAACCGTCCGTTTCAACCGCACGGAAGCGAGCGGTGCGGTGGGTGACCTCGGTACGCTTCTCCCGCTGCTGCTCGGCATGGCGGGTCGGTGTGGGTTCCCTCTCGCCCATGCGCTGTTGTTCGCAGGGGTCGCCGGCGTAATATCCGGTCTGACGTTCGGCATTCCCATACCGATTCAGCCGATGAAAGCGATCGCCATTGTGGCGATCACGGAGGGGATGAGTGTTCCCGAAATTCTGGCCGCAGGTCTGCTGACCGGGGCGGTGATGTTGTTGCTGGCCGTGACAGGATTGATAGATCGGGTCAACCGCGCCGTTCCGCGCGTTCTGGTCCGGGCCATCCAACTGGCGCTTGGTTTGAAGCTGTTGTTCACGGGATTCGGTATGAGTGTCGGATCGCGGCCTTGGATGGGAAGCGATAGCATTGCTTTGACCGCCATCAGTTTCGCTCTGGTGCTGTGGCTTGGGTCATCGCGACAAGTGCCGGCGGCGCTGGCGGTTCTTGCATTGGGCTTTGTTCCACTTCTGATCTCGCAGCCCCATCTGTTCGCCTTATTGCACTTGGGACTCGATCCGCCCTCTCTCCACAGCATTTCAAAATCGGACTGGATTGCCGGCCTGTGGCGAGGGGCCGTGCCTCAAATCCCGCTGACCGTGCTCAACTCGGTCCTGGCGGTCTCGCTGCTCTCGGCCGACCTTTTCGGCCCCCGCTCCGCCGCGCCACGGAAAATCGCGTTCTCGCTGGGCTTGCTGAATCTGCTCCTTTGCCCGTTTGGGGCGATGCCGATGTGCCACGGCGCCGGCGGGCTTGCCGCCCACTACCGTCACGGCGGCCGAACCGGCGGATGTGTGATTCTCCTCGGACTGGTGACCATTGCTTTGGCCCTGCTATTCGGTTCGTCTCTCATGCCCCTATTGAACTACTATCCGCGAAGCGTTCTCGGCGTACTGCTGGCTTTCGCGGGAGTTGAACTTGTGACCGTCTGTCGCGACCAGAAGGCTCCACGGGACATTTTGGTGATGCTATTGAGTGCAACGGCTTGTGTCGCCACCAACTTCGCCATTGGCTTTCTGCTTGGGTGCGTCGTGGTGGTGCTGATCCGCACAAGAGAGCGGATTCTGGCTGCTCGGCCAACATCAGCCTGAAGAAGAAGGGTTGCCGCTTTCCACCCGGCGAACTTGAAATGACAGGTTCGTCGTTCCGCTTGCGGCGGGAAAAAGCCAGCGAGGCGCAAACTGTGGACTCCAAAGGACAAAGAGATCACCCGGTGCAACGAAAGAGGAAAACAAAACCGAAGAGCGAGGCCAAAGGGTTTTCGCACACGGATCCCGCTGGGCGGGCACGGATGGTGGATGTGAGCTCCAAGCCGATCACGCGGCGCTGGGCGCGCGCGGAGGGCGTTGTTCATGTGGGGCCCACAACCGCCGCTGCGCTTCGCAAGACAGGAGCGATGGCGAAAGGCAACGTCCTCGAAACTGCCCGGCTCGCGGGAATCCAAGCGGCCAAGCAGACATCGGCCTTGATCCCTCTGTGCCATCCGTTGCCTTTGGACGTGGTGGATTTGGACACGTTGCTGGTCGGCGACGAGGTGCGAATCCAATCCTACGTGGCGTGCGAAGCCAAGACCGGCGTGGAAATGGAATCGTTGACGGCCGTGGCGGTGACGGCACTGACCATCTATGACATGTGCAAGTCCGCCGGCAAAGAGATTGTGATTGGCCCGATTCGCTTGCTCGAAAAAGGCGGAGGGAAAAGCGGCCCATGGACCCGGAAGAAACGATGATGCAGGGCGTTCTTGAGTATGTGTGCGTGGGGGCAACGAAAGGCCAGCGAAAGCATCCGACGGACTGCGCCTCGCTTGTCGCCGATCACGGGATCGAAGGCGACGCCCACGCCGGCCGCTGGCACCGGCAAATCAGTCTTCTCGACATCGCGGACATCGAAGCGATGCAGCAATCCGGCTTGACCATTGCGCCGGGCGCATTCGGCGAAAACACGGCTCTGCGCGGGATTCGTCTGACCGAATTGGGCATGGGCTCCCGCCTTCGCATCGGCGAGACCGCGGAGATCAAAGTGAGTCAGATCGGCAAGCAGTGTCATACCCCCTGCGCGATCTACGAAAAAGCGGGCGACTGCATCATGCCGCGCGTGGGGCTGTTTGCGGAAGTCACGTGGGGCGGGCAAATCCGTCCGGGCGATCGCGTTGTCGTCGTCGAGCATGTTCCGCGTTCGCTTTTTCAGGCCGTTGTTCTCACGATCAGCGACCGCTGCTCGCGCGGCGAGGCCGAAGACACGGCCGGTCCCGCCGTGGAGAATTTGCTCGGCGAGACAGGCCGATTCCACGTCTATCGTCGGAAGATTCTTCCCGATGAGCGGGACACAATCGCGAACCACCTTCGCCATTACAGCGACGGCCATAGCATAGACCTTGTGCTGACAGTCGGCGGCACTGGTTTTTCGCCGCGCGACGCGACACCCGAGGCCACGCGCAGCGTCGTCGAGCGTTTGGCGCCGGGTCTCGACGAAGCCATGCGTTCGGCTTCCCTTGCCAAGACGGCTCATGCCATGCTGTCGCGCGGCGTTTCCGGTATTCGTGGAACCACGTTGATCGTGAATCTCCCGGGTTCGCAAAAAGCCGCGACCGAAAACCTGTCCGCCATCGTCTCCGCCCTCCCGCACGCTTTGGAAAAGACGCGAGGCAATCCCGTCCCCTGACACGCCGAGAACGAGATTGCTTCGTCGCCGGAGAATGGCTCCTCGCAATGACGGTAGGGCCCGGTGGGATCAGACGTATTCAATTGTGGCGGGAGGTTTGGGTGTCAGGTCATAGAGGCAATGACTGACGTCTTTTACCTCTGTGACGATGCGTTGGCAGATTCTCTCCAATTTGGGCCAGGGGACCGGCGTGGCTGTGGCCGTTCTGGCATCCACGCTGTTCACGCAGCGAACCACAATAATCTGCCCGAATTCTCTTTTGTTCTCGCGAACCCCGGTGGCACGATCACTCAGCAAAACCGCCAGATATTGAAACGCCCCGCTGTCGGCGAGTTCTTGTTCCACAATCGCGGTGGCGGCGCGAACGGTCTTCAGACGCTCTTCGGTGACCTCTCCGACGATTCTGGCGGAAAGGGCCGGGCCGGGAAACGGTATGGCTTCCGAGATACGGGACGGAAGACCCAGCTGCCGGGCCACTTCCCTCACACCGTCTTTGCGCAGTGTCACGAGAGGTTCTATCACCTTATATCCAAAAGCCTCTTCGGGGTTGATGCCCAGCTGTTCGAGAACGTTATGTTGCCGCTTGATCCGTGCGACGGTCTCCTCGATGTCCGTCAGGTTCGTCCCCTGCAAGACGAATTTCGCTCCCGTTTCTCTCACCAGCCGCCCGAACACCTTCGCGTAAAACGTATTGGTAATGGCCTCACGCTTCTCTTCGGGATCTACAATTCCCTTGAGGGCCGACAGGAACTCGTTCTTGGCATCCACCACACGGACACGAACTCCCAGCGTTCCGAGAGTCTCGACAACGCGTTTGGGCTCGCCTTCTCGCATCAGACCGCTATCCACAAAGAAAGTCCGCATCTTCTCGCCGAGCGCGCGGTGTCCGAGGACCGTGACTGTAGAGCTATCCACACCGCCACTGAGCGCACTGATGGCGACGCCATTTCCCACAGCGGTTCTGATTTCGACAACTGCCCGTTCGATGAAGTCCTTGTAATCCATGATCCGCTCCCTCTGTAAACGTTAAGCGAACACTGCGGCGCCGTAAAGCGCCGAAGTCAGCGTGTATCCTGCGCTTGGGTAGGTGTCAATTCCTTCTCATTCGAATGCCGCATGTTTTTCCGAGAGGGTTCGCCCTGGCGGTTTTACCGTCCGAAGCGGGATGAGCAAAGGCGCCGGAGCGAAAAAAAGCGGTCACAGGAGCAAAACCGGGAAGACAACGAACATTTTCGGGAGGGACAGGCTACAAAACTCCTTTGTCTAGAACCTGACGCGCCAAACATCCCCTCCCTTGACTGGGTTCTGCATGATCTGCTGAGTCGCAAAGTCCGCGTTTCGGAACTGGTTCGCGTCGTTCCATGCGTTTAGCGTTTGGCGCAAATCGGCGCGTTGTTGCACTTGGGTTCCGGGCTGCGGGACCGGAGGAGCCGCCGCTACGGGTGGTGGAGGCGGTACGAAACCCTGGAGCGGCGTCTGGCCGCGGTAGAAGACGTATTCGTCGCCAAAGCGGGCGATGATCGTGACGCGGCCGCGGATGTTATCGGCCACGAAGATGCCGCGAAGGTCCGTCTCGCCTGAGGTGAAATCGGGGTTACCTTCGCCGATGACTTTCACGTCGGCCTTGGCCAGGTAGAGTTTCGAGGCGCGCCTGTAAACGTTCGCGCGCACGCGCCCCGACCCCGGGTCTTCCTGTACGTCCAGACCCAGGTCGCTGCGCAGGATCATCGTCGAGCGGTTGAGCTCGTCGCCCTTGGCCATCACGAGAAACGCACCCTTGTCTTTGAGTTCGAGTGCGACCGATGTTTTTTTGTCCATGTAGTCCATGCCTTCGCCGAGCGCGACGGCCTTGGTGGCGTAGGGTTCGATGCCCGCGAGGTCCACGTCGGCAATGTTGTTGAGATTGCGTCGCGTGAGATACAGCTTCATCAGGTCCACCCGAAACGCGCGCAAATCCAACTGCTTGATGTTGCGATAGGTCACCGCGACCGCCGGCTTTTCGGCTGTCTTGAACTGCGCCACTTCGGCCAGTTCCAGCCGCTTTTCCTTGAAGTACTCGATCGCCTCTTTCGCGTCGGCGAATTTGTCTTTGACGCGATCGTACTCCGCGATCGCTTCGACCGGCTTGGTTTGGGCGTGATAGATTTGCCCCATGATGTAGATCGCCAGGTCGCGGTTGTCGCTGTAGTCCATCGCGCCTGTCGCCGTCGGATATTTCTCGGTTGCGACCTTTTTGCACAGCGCGAGCGCTTCGTCGTAACGGCCGTTGATGAAGTGGCCGTAGGCTTCCACATACTGATAGCCGGAGAGAAAGCTGCTCTTCGGATAACGCTTCTGGAAGCGCTGGCACAGCGCCACGACGTCGTTGCTCGCCTCCAGATCGAGATAGGCGTTGGCCATCGAGAACGCGGCCTCGCCAACGGTCGGGTTCTCCGGATAGTTGGCGATGTATTCGTCGAGCAGCGTGATCGTGCGCCACAGCAAATCTTCGCGCGTGACTTTCTTTTCTTTCAGCTCGGGCACCTCTTGCATCTTGTTCGAGGTCGCATAGACCAGCTGCGAGAGCGAATAGAGCGATTGTTGTACGATCTCGAGGTCGGGATAGGTGTGGATGAGTTTGTGGAGGAATTCGATCGCCGCCAGAAATTCGCCCTGTTTGCGCAGCTCGCCCGACATATTCGCTTCGGTCAGGAACGACGACTCGGCCATGCCGCGATAGACCTGATAGGAGCGCTCGAACTCGCGCAACTGCTCGTACGCCTTGGCCACGCGCAGAATCTGATCGAACGTCAGCACTTTCTTCGGATACTTTTCATAGATGATCTCGAAGTATTTGACGATGCGATTGGCGTCGTTGCGCGCGATGTTGGCCTCCAGGAGCGCCTCGACCGCTTTTTGATAGGGGTCGGGATGGAGTTCCCATTTCGTCGTCAGCGTTTCGAGCAATTCGTTCGTACGGTCGTAGTCCTTCCTCTCAAAGACGCGCAGGCCGAGGTTGTAATACTCGTCGGGCGTCAGTTCGTACTTGTCCGACGACTTCTCGGTCGCCGCGAGAACCTTGAGATTGTACGGGGCGGCGAGGAACAGGTCCGACGGGTCGTAGGCGTTGCGCAGCTGCGAGGGAAGGATTTGAAATGCCCCCTGTACATAGCCGTAGAGATCGTAGCGGATGTTCAAGTTCTGTTCGACCTCGCCGCAGTAGAAGGTGATCTCGCCGTCGCCGATTTCGTAGTGCAGGAAGTTGCCGCTGACGCTGTTGGGCAGCACGGTGCACCCTTCGGGGATCGGCTCGGTCAGAACGAAGTAGCGCCGCTCGGGCGGATAGCGGTTGGGATAGAAGTTGACGCCGACCTGCGTGTATTGTCCGGCGGGCAGCTCGGTCACCGCGTTGCGGTAGAACTGGGCGTTGCGCGCGACGCTGAAGCCGGCCGCAATGACCTTGCCATCATAGACCATCTTCGCGGGTTCGTAGGTGCGCTCGCTGCGGTAGTCGAGCGGGCGCTTGCCGTCCCGCGTCTCGACGCTCTTGAAGTCGCGCGTGAAGCCGCTCAGCACGCACGAGTAGGCGAACTCGCCGCGACCGTTGTATTGAAGATCCACGCGATTGGCGCCCTCGACAATCGCATCGGCGGGCACGTCAATCGTCAGCGTGCGCGTTGAACCGGTGACACTGATCTTTTTGACCGGTTTCTCATTCACCAGAACTTCGACCGTGTAGTCGTTGGTCGCAGGCTTGGCCTGGCCATAGTATTCGGCGAGCGCTTCGGTCATTGCCGCCACGCCTTTCGCCGAAATCGGCGGGATGTAACTTGAAACCTGAATCCTGAAACTTGAAACCGGTGCGAGGTGGCCTGATTTGTGTTGAAGCAGCCACGCCACGCCTTCCTCGACCTTCTTGTCAAAGCCGCCGACCTTTTCGAGCGCCAGCACGGTGAACGCGTTCGTCTCAAGTGGATCACCCGACCACGGGAAGGCCGCTTCTCGCGCCACGGGCATCTTGCCGGTGAACAGGTCCTTGGCCGCCAGAAGCTCGGCGACCTCCTTAGCCATCGGCGCGCGTTCGAGACGAAGTAAGGTTAGTGTCACCAACGCGAGCGAGCGGCTATCGAGATTGTTGCGCAAGCGATAAAGCCGGTTGGCGTATGTGAAATCCGCCTTGTTGACGAACGAGAGCGCGTAGAGCAGATCGGCCTTCTTCGCGTTCTCGGTTTCCGCCAACTTCTGATAGGCGTTCTCAATTCCCGCGATGGCTTTGGCCATCGCGTCGTCGGAGATCGCGACGCCAAGCGCTTGGGCCCGAGCAAGTGCACGAAGGGAAAGGGCGGAGACATACGGATCACCGCCGGCCTGGCCCGCCGTGTTGCCCGCAAACACCCAACCGCCATCGTCGCGCCGCGACGAAGCCAGCTGGCCGGTCAGTTGCTGAAGTTCAGCAACGGTGGTCCGATAGCGGGCCGTGTCGCGTTCGCCCGTGCGCGCGAGATACTCGACCAGCGCGGCATCGGCCAACACGCGCGAGGCGAGCGTGGTGTTCGCGCCGCCAAAACCCATCGGCGGCAGATCGAACAGCGTTTGCTCGATCACCGGACCGACCGAAATCTCCATCGAACGATTCGTGTAGGACTTTCCCTCCGGCAACCGAAGCGTGACATTCAGCGAATCGTGGGCCTTGCCGCCCTTGCTGTCGCGCACTTCGATTCCCCACGGCCGAATCGGAACCGAACGAACGACCTTGTCGCCGACGCCTTCACCGCGCGCCTCGGCCTCAATTTTGAGTTGTTCGCCCGCAACGATTTGCCGCTCGATCGAAACCGTCTCCGTCCCATGCGCCTTCACGGTCAATTTCTTCGTATCGGTCTTCTTGTCTGTCGCCGCTTGTTTCTCGCCGGCAACTGACAACTGACCGCTGACAACTGAATGCACGTTCAACTCCACCTCGCGCGGCTTGTCGCCGAGATTATGAACCGACACGCCCATCTTGATGGAGTTGCCTTCGGTGACCATGCGCGGCAGTTTGAGGTCCACGAAGAAATCGCGCCGGGCGACGAATAGACCGCTGCCGTCGCCAACGACGGTCTTGGCCGTTGTCCCCCGCGCCCGAAGCTTCCAGGTCGTTGTATTGTCGGGCAGCGTGATCGAAACCTTCGCTTCGCCTTTCTCGTCCGTAACGACTCTCGGATTCCAGTAGGCCAGTTCGAGGAACAGCGTCCGCGCGGTCGTCGCTTCGGCCACCGCTTTGTCACCGCCCACGATCCCCCACGCGCCGCCGTCTTTGTACCCGACGTAGGCGTGTGCATAAGACTCCATCGCTATCCTGCCGTTGGCGATATCGGTCAGACCGTCGAAATTCTGATCAAAGGAAACCAATTTGCTGGCACCCATCGCCTCAAACTCCCGGTTTAACGCCAATCCCGCACTCTGTTGCCCGAGCTGGAATCGCCCGCCGCCGACGGCCACGCCTCTCACTTCCTCGGGGGCTTTAATGCCTGTACGAAATCCCTCCATATCTTGGGCCAATCGCACGCCCAAAGCGCTGGCGTCATCCATCTCTTTTTCGCCGGCAACTTTCATGGATGAAGATGAACGGGCCTGTTGCATCTCCGCTCTTTTCTCGCCTTCGCCAGCCCTCGCGGGTGCATCAACCGGCATAAAGCCGAAGGTCGCGGTCGCGACGCCGGGGACGGGAGGCGCCGCCGGCTTCGCCGGTGCGCGAACTGTTCCCAAGCCAGAGCCGCCGCCAGGGCCGGCCGCGGGCCGACTCGCTGCCGTCGCATCGGCCAAGACGCGATGCTCTCTTTCGGCTTTCAATCGCTCTTCCTCTTCGCGAATTGCCTGAGCCACCTGCTTGGTCGGCGGCGTATAGCGAAACGTGGCCGACGAATCGGTGCGGACCGAGCGACCGCGCCGCCCGCCATAGAAGAACTCGCGAATGTCGGGCAGCGATTCGCCGTAGAGCGCAAACAGCGCCTGGTCCACCAGACCCAGTACAATCTGCGCGCGGACCGGTTTGCCTTCCTGATCAAATGCCCTCATCGTCACGTCGGCCTTCGATCCCGGCTCATAGGTTTCTTTGTCCGGCTTGACCTCGATCGTCAGGCTCTTGTTGACGAGGAGATCCTTCTCGGCGGTGAAAAACCGATTGCCGTGAATCCCCGACACCGCCAGAACGATGTTCGGCGCGTAAGCGTCGGCCATGCGGAATTCATACGGATTCTCGCCCTTCTTCAGCTCCTTGATCTCGTAATTCAAAATGCCGTCAGATTCGAACGTGATGAGGCCGAGGACCGTGTCGGTCGTTCGGCACACGAGATTGACCGTCGCTTGTTCGCCGACCTTGAACGTCTCGCGGTCGCCGAGAATGCGCAACACGACCTTGTCCTGTTCGCCGGAAACAAACAGCCGCTTTTGCGCGGTCACCGGCGTCCCGAAACGATCCTTGCCTTCCGCGCGAATCACATAGTTGCCGCCATCGGCCACCTGCACAGCGACGCGGCCCTCGCCCTTCTCTTTGCCAAACTTGACCTCGTGTGTGGCTGTTTCTTTTTCGGTCTCTTTGCCGTCAACAACCTCCAGTTTGACGACGTGGACCGTCGCGGTGGCCGTTGTCTTCTCGCCGGCGAGGTCAGCGGCCTTGACCGTCACGTCAAACTTCTCGCCGGCCAGATAGACATTGCGCACCGTCGAGACCGCGAGATTGAGCGCCTTCGTGGCGATCCAGAGGTTCTTGGCCTGCGCCACATTGTCCTCGGTCAAGCGCGCCTGAAGCGTCAGCATTTGCGATTCGACGAACTCGCGCGTGTCGAACTCAAATGCCACTTCGCCCGTATTGCTCGTTCGCGCTTCGCGAATGAAAAAGCCGGGAATCTCATACACGAGCGGATGATCCTTCACCGGCTCGCCGTAGTAGTACTTCGCGATGATCTTGCCTTTCACCTTGTCGCCGCGCAGAAACACCGTTTGCGGCAGGTCAATCTTCAACTCGATGTTTTCGAGCTGATAGCGCTCGACGCGAAATGTCCCCGTGAAACTCGGCCCTTTCTCTTTATAGAGGGCGATTTTGTACTCGCCGAGCGGCGCCTGGGCCGCCACGACGAAATCCGCGTTAAACATGCCGAACTCATCGAGCGCCACTTTCTTGCGTTCGACCAGGTCGCCGCGCGCGCTCGTCAGGTCGCACGTAAACTCCTCCCCCTTCTCAAACTCATACTGGCCGTCCCTGACCTTGCGCACGATCCCCGCCGCATGAACCAACTGCCCCGGACGGTAGGCCGGCTTGTCGGTGAAAATGTAAGCCTTGGGTTGAATCTCTTCAACGTAAGCCAGTTGGCCGATGTTCAAATCATTCGACGCATAGTGCGCGCCATCGAACGCGAAGAAGCGCGCCTCGCCGGCGGTTTTGAGCTCGGCCATTTTCTGTTGGAGAATGCCTTTCTCGTCGGTCTGGCCGCTGTAGAGAATCTTGCCGCCATCGCTGACAAGAATCTGTGCCTTCGGATAGGGCTTCTTGGTTCTCGTGTTTTGCGCGAATGCGAAAACCTCTTTTTTCGTGGACTTGGTGATCAGAGCCAGGTCGCTCACCACAAACATCGTCGTCGCTTCCAACTCCTCGTCGGTCACATTGATCGCCCACACGCCCGGCCCCGGCAGCGGCACCTCGGCTTGGATCTCGTACAGCCGGTACTTCTCATACTTGGGTACCGCATAGTCCCAACGCTTCACCGGCTCGATCAGCGTGATGTCGAGATTCTCGACACCGCGAAAACTGTGGTGGCGCTTGAAGTAGGTCTCCATGTTGATCGGATAGGCCGCGAATTTCAGCTTCTCGATGTTGCGTGTCGCCACGCGCAGCACCGGTTTCTCGTCGGTTCGCAGCACCCGCTCGGTCACCACCGACAGGCGCTTTTGCTTCAGCTCATTGAATCGCTGCTGCCCCTCACCCCATTGGTCCTCCTCGGCGGACTTCTTGAACATCTCATATGCCTTCGGAAGATTGTTCAGCTTTTGCTCATAGGTGGCGGCAATTCGATAGCGAGCGCGCTTCGCATATTCCTGCCCCGCGTGCTTCGACACGACCTTCTCCCATTGCGCGATGGCCTTGTCATATTGCTCCAGGCGGAAGTCAATGTCACCCAACAGGAACGCGGCCTGCGGCGTGCGCGAATCGAGCGGATATTGGACCAGATATTCTTCCAGCGCTTTGCGCGCCTCGTCATACTTTTTCAGCCGGAGCAAGTCCTCGGCGATTTGAAAACGCGCCGTGATAATCTCGCGTTGCACATTGTCCCACTGATTGTGCGTGGGGTGGGCCTTGAGGTATTCGCTCCAGACCGCAATGGCTTCGTCGAATTTCTTTTGTCCGCGCAGAACGTGCCCGAGATCAATCTTGGCTCCCGGCAAAAGTTCCTCATACGATTTCGTTTTCTTTTCGATGAACCGCCGCAGTTCGGCAATGGCTTGATCCGCGCGGCCCCGATTCTTGTACGACAAGCCGATCTCCAAATCGGCCCACGGCGCGCACGCATGATCGGGATACTTGGCCACGAATTCGCGCAACGTCTTCACGCCCAGTTCGAGCGCTTCATCGGACTGCGGGTTGGGTGTGCCATAGGTCTTGCGGGCAATTTCGTAAAGCGCCTGAGCCGCTTGCGTGGTATCGGGATAGTCGCCAATCAAGTCGCGAAAGTGAATGCGCGCCCGAACGGTCTCGCCTTTGTTGGCGCGCGCCAGACCCAACTGAAACAGCGCCGGCGACGCCCATTTGCTCTTCGGATGATTTTTTGCGAACGTGTCGAGCCGGGTAATCGCCTGATCGAACTGTCGCAGTTCGAAATGGCACAGTCCAATCCGATAGCGAATCTCCTCGGCCTTTGGTCCGGTAATTCCCAGCTCGAGCGCCTTCTCAAAAAACACCCGCGCCTTCTCATAGTCGGGCTTCTTGTCAAGATCGGCGGGCCGGAAGTTCGCCTGCGCATATTTCAAGTACGTCTCCGCCAACTCCATCTTGCGCTCGTTCGACACCAAATACTTCACCTGCTCGCCGGCCACCGTCTCGGCCTTGTCCCATTGCTTCAGCGCCGCCAGACACTGCGCCTTGCGAAACTGCGCCTTGCGCGTCCACTCCGACTGGGGAAACTTCTCCAGCAACCGATCCAGCGTCGCAATCGCTTGGTTATACTCTTTGTTGAGTTCATACGCCGCCGCCCACTTCAGCAAAAGCGTGTCTTCCTCTTTGGGATTCTTCGCAATCTCCGCCTCCAGCAACTTCGCCGCATCCGCATACGCCCGGTCGCCTATCGTCAAATCAATCCGGTGCAACGGATCATCCGGCTTGTACACAAGCCATCCCGCGCCGGGCAGACCAATCGCTATAACTAGAGCGAGAATCCATTTCATGCCTCTCATGGTTCCATCTCCTCTTGGTGCATAATATGAAATCAAAGTCTTCACCGTTTTATCGGTGGGAAGTGGAATCTATCTGATTGCGGCGGCCCGGCGAAAAGCAAAACGCGTTGCCCGAGACACTTTGCCGGATTCCCCGCTAATGGATAACATCTGTGCTCGCTTCTTTGCCCCGTCGCTTTTTCGAGAACTATCTCGCGTGGAAGATCGAAAGACAACAGCCAAATGCGTCTGTCGCCACTCTCTCCGTGCCAGAGTGCGGAAAGTCTTGCTGCCGTGTAACCCCCAAATGTCCTCCCCCTGCCGGGTACAGATCTCCTCTCTTCAATTGCCCACACCAAATTGGACTTATCTATTGGCAGAATTGTTTCATGCAATCGCACGGGTTTGGGATCTGTAGCCATTTGGCTCCGCCGGAGGGCTATAAGGTGCCCTAAAGATGAGGAATGTCTTGCGGGAAGGACACCCTTGACAAGACAATGCAGGAACAACTATTTCGTTCCGTCGGCAAGAGTGTTCGACCGCGAGGTATCAAGCTGGACGTGCTGGTGCGTTGCGCGGGTAAAAAGAAGCGATTTCTTCACCGTTGGCCGGGAGCCAGGGAAGATCAGCCTATGAAAAGACGGCGCGGCGCGGCATTCGCAGGATTCAATGCAGTGGGAATCCTCATGCTTCTCATGATGAGTGTCGGGCCGGCAAATGTCGGCAGCCTCAAGGGCTGGCCCGACGAATCGCAGGCCGCGGCCCCCGCGACGGCCCGGTCCGGGAAAGGAAAAGGGAATTTGGTCACTCCCAAACAAGCGCCCAAAACAGGTTTCCTGCATGATGAGATCTATCTTCGACACCAGACCGGCACAGGCCATCCCGAAAAACCGCAGCGGCTGGCGGCCATTATCCGGAGGCTGAAAGCGAACGGCCTTCTTTCTCAATTGACGGCACTTGCCTCCGCACCGGCCTCGCCGGAGTGGCTCACGGCGATCCACACCCCGCAATATGTGGAGCGGGTTAGAACGAGCTGCAAGAACGGCGCCCCCTATCTGGATTCGGGGGATACTCCAATTTCGTCGGAATCTTACGAAGTGGCCGTGGTGGCCGTCGGAGGCGTGCTGTCGGCCATAGACGCCGTGATGGAGGGAAAGGTCAGAAATGCGTTTTGCGCCGTTCGCCCTCCGGGCCACCATGCGCTGAAGGATCGCGCGATGGGTTTCTGTCTTTTCAACAATGTCGCTATTGCCGCACGCTATGTCCAGAAGAGGCACAACTGCCACAAAGTGCTGATTGTTGACTGGGACGTGCACCACGGGAATGGCACACAAGCGGCTTTCTACGACGACCCCACCGTGCTGTACTTCTCGGTCCATCGTTCCCCTTTCTATCCGGGAACGGGGTCCGAGGCAGAGAAGGGGTCCGGCAATGGTCTGGGCCTGACCGTGAACGCACCCTTGGCGGCAGGCTCGGGCGACAAGGACTACCAAAGAGTCTTCCAAGAGAAACTGATGCCGGCAGCTTTTGCATTCCATCCGGACTTTGTGCTCATCTCCGCGGGATTCGACGCCCACCGGGACGACCCGCTCGGCGGAATGAACCTGACCGCACACGGGTATGGAGAGCTCACCCGGATGGTGAAAGAGATATCCGAGAGATGCTGCAACGGCCGGCTCGTGTCCGTCCTCGAAGGAGGTTACGGCCTCGAGGGTCTGTCCGAATCGGTCGAGGCGCATCTTCGAAGTCTGATGGAATAGCCCTTTCCGAACTGGCGGCAAAGTGAAGGGACGCCGGGAATCTGCAAACGACAAATAGAAAAGGACGGAACAAAATGCCGCTCAAGGCCAAACCCGCAGCAACCGCACTGATCGCGATCGGAATCCTGCTGGTTGCCGGTCGTGCATTTTCGGCCGCGCCCGCTGCCGGGGTTGCGATTTCCAAGAATGGCGTGAACGTGTGGGTGCCGCAGAAGAAGTTCCAGGGAGATTTCGCGGTCCTGCAAAGAACCGACTGGCAGACTCTTTCGGCGGACGCGCGGCCCCGCTCGTTTCGCGGCGAGCCTGTGATCGCGGCTGCATCTGTCCTGGGAACGTTTGATTCGCAGAAAGGGTGTGTGGTTTTATACACTCGGACAGGGGACCATCTCGAGAAAAGGGCGATTGTTCAGCCATATCCCGGGCAGCGAGCGGTGGACTACAGATTGCGGAATGACGACGAAAAGGCTCGTCTGGGGATTGAAGTCCTCTCCGGGCGAAACCGACTCGAATACACATTGTACCTCGACAAAGACGGAATCATTGAGTTCAAGCCTGCACGCGTGCAGGGGCTGACGATTGCCGAGAGCGGGATGAAGTATGGAATCGTTCCCTCGTTCATCGGCACGGATTTCGTTTATGATCCGCGCCAATACACCGGCAAGGACCGGCTGTATATTCCGTCCATGAATCTATACACCGGCCTGGTCAGAGGCGGCAACTGCATGATGGTGGGCGTCTGGCCGCCGGGAGAGCAGGTGGTGAGTCTGAATCTGAAGGAAATCAGCGGCGAGAGAATCATAGACGGCCTCTCCCTTGAGTTCGCCAAAAAGAGTTTCTACCTCACCCTCCTAGAGCACCCGGATCTCTGGCACGCCGAGGCGCTCAAGGATACCTATCTGGAGACCGATACCGCAATCGGCTGGAAGAGACCGTTTCCCGCGCTGTGGATCGGCCGGTTCTTCATCGAATCGGAAGGAATACACTTTCCGTTCTACTTCCAATCCGAGAAAACAAAGATTTGGGGCCGCTGCATCCGGGGATGGTTTGGCTATCCCTTCTGGTTTGATGGCGACAAGACCTTCGTTCATTTCGAGAAGAAGTTCCCGCCCAAAGGGGAAATGCTGATCTATTTTTTGGAACGGGAGAAGGAGGCCGGGGAGATTGGTTCGCCTGTGGAAGTGATGCAGAAAGCGCTGGGCGCGCCGTTGGCCGCAAAGTTTTTGGATTTCGACGGAATCGAACTCAGGCCCCTTCTGGAGCACCACAACGCCGTCTGCGCCATGAGCGACAAGCTCCAGACGATATTCGACGGCGGCAATGAGATGAAAGAGAAGAAACAGGTCGCGCAATATGCTGCCGACATCGCCGCTTTCATCCGGATGATTCGCGAAAGGATTTTCGAATACGCCGACTTCGCCCGAGAAATGAAGGAGTTTCTCTCGACTCGAACACAAGCGGCCCCCGACCTTGCAGCGCCTTTGCAGGGTATCCGGCAGACCCTCGACGAGATGCTGCAGCTTCGGGAGAACGATATGCCCACGGCTTCTCTGGACGACGTTCGCGAGTGGACGGATCAAATCAAGAAATTAGCAAACGAAGTCCGCCCGGAGAACGGCAAACAGATCAAGGTTCTGACGATGGATTGCAGAAAGGTGGCGGGCGCTCAGGATGACCTGGACAGAGCCCTGAGCATTCTGACGATCCGGCTGACCGAAGAGGCGGCAGAATTCGGGATAGAGTCTCCAAAACGCGTTAAAGTCGCAGAAGCGATCATTGCGCGGGCAAGACAAGTGCTGCGATGCCCGACCTGGTGGGAACCTTACCGATGCCACTCACCCAAACCAAATCCGGGGGCGCCTTGATGAGCATGGCGAAGCACAATACAATGTGGGCACCCTTGCCGATCCTGGCAGCGGTGTGTATGGCCGCAATCATCAGAGCCATTTGCCCAAGCGGGCCTCTTGCGTCGGCGCAGGATCAGGCCAGGCAGGACGCACAAGGCGGACTGCGCAGCAAGATCGCTACGCCTTCCGGGGTCGAAATGGTGTTAATTCCCGGCGGGGAGTTTCTGATGGGCAAGGAGGCGGATATTGACGCCCGACCCGTGCACAAAGTTTCGGTGAGCAGTTTCTATATGGACATCCACGAAACGACCCAGGAACTGTATGAGAAGATCACGGGAGAGAATCCCGCGAGGAGGACCGGCAAGCAAAACCCGGTCGAACGCGTGAGATGGACAGACGCGATCAAGTTCTGCAATGCTCGTTCGGCCAAGGAGGGGTTGCAACCGTGCTATGACGTCAAGACGGGCGAATGCGACTTCAGCGCCGACGGCTATCGCCTGCCGACCGAAGCGGAATGGGAATACGCGTGCAGGGCGGGAACAACCGGCAACTACTATTTCGGCAACGACCCCGCGAGGCTGAAAGATCACGCCTGGTTTAAGGTTAATGCTCTGGGCAGGCACCATCCCGTGGGGCAAAAACGCCCGAATCCGTATGGGCTGTTTGACATGGCGGGCAATGTGCGGGAGTGGTGCAACGATTGGTATCAGGTGGACTACTATAAGAACAGCCCGGCGGTCGCCCCGCGAGGACCGGCGCAGGGCGCGAAAAAGGTCCTTCGTGGCGGCGCCTGGACCACCCAAGCCGAAAGTTGCTCCAGCTGGACGCGCTATTGTGACGATCCGGGCTTCACCGACGCGTGCGTCCCCAGCGACGATTATGGGTTTCGCTGTGTCAGAAGCCCCAGGCCGATCGAGAAGAAACCGTGATCTCGTCCGAATTGCGGAATCAACGGTAGGGTCAACCCAGCTTCTTTTCAATGCTGCGCAATAGATCGCCCACATTCTTGAACGTCAGCAATTCCTTTTGGCTGAAGCGTATGGCAAAGCTTTTTTCCACCGACAGGATCAAATTGACGTGGGAAAGGGAATCCCAGCCGTCCACGTCGTTGGCCGTCATTTCCGGCCGGAGGACGATATCCTCATTGTCAAAAACCGTTCGGAAAATCCCCGTCAGCTTTTCCTCAATTGTCATAGGGCCAATGCTCCATTGTATTTGTCCTTTATGTCGTTTACGTCCTTCGTGTCCCTTATGTCCTATATGTCCAACGTGCTCACATCGCCGACATCCGTCCCGAGATAGCGGGCTTTGAGAACCCGGCGCATGATTTTTCCGCTTTTGGTCTTGGGGATATTCTCCACCACGAAGAACTCCTGGGGTGTGGCCATGGTGGAAACCCGGTTGGAAATATGCAGGCGCGCTTTGAGTTCCAAATCGCTGCTCCAAACATACCCTTCGCGCACGGCCACGAAAGCCACCACCTTTTCAAACAGCAGGGGATCCGGCGCTGCGATGACGCCCGACTCGGCAATGCCCTCCACTTCAAGCAAGGCGCTCTCCACCTCGAAGGGACTGACCAAATGACCGGCCGTGTTGATGACATCATCGCTCCGCCCCATGAACCAATAGTATCCTTCCTCGTCCCGATAGGCCGTATCTCCCGTCCAATACCATCCGTGGCGGAATTTCTGCCGATAGACATCGTCGTGCCGATAGTAGGCAATGAACATGGAATCCCATCCCGGTCGCAGGCAAAGATTGCCTTGTTCATTGTCCGGCAGCGCCGTGCCGTCGTCGGCGACAATGCCGGCTTCAATGCCGTCCAGCGGCGCGCCCATGGAACCGGCCTTGACCGGCAACCCTGGCCGATTGGCAATCAGGATGGCGCCGGTTTCGGTCTGCCACCAGGTGTCATGAATGTCCTTGCCGAATACCTTCCTCCCCCAATGAACGATTTCCGGATTCAACGGTTCCCCCACGCTGAAAATATGGCGCAATCGCGAGAGATCGTATCCGGCGAAAAAGGCGGGGTCTTCGCGCATCAACATGCGCAACGCGGTGGGCGCTGTGTACCAGACGGTGATCCCTTCGTTTTGAAGAATCTCGAACCATTTCTGGGCGTCATAGCCGCCGCCATAATGAATTTGAGAAATGCCCAGGCTCCACGGACCGATGATACCGTAAGACGTTCCGGTCACCCATCCATGGTCCGCCGTGCACCAATACAGATCGTCCGGTTGCAGGCAAAGAATCTCGCGGGCCGTGCGATGCTGCAACAGGACGCTTCGGTGCCGATGCAACGCGCCTTTGGGCTTGGCGGTGGACCCGGAAGTGTAATGTAGCACGGAGGGGGTTTCGGGGTCCGTCGGCGGTGTGGCAAAGTCCGGCGACGCTTGGGCCAGAAGTTTCGGCAGACTGAGGATGTCCGCCGCCTGATCGTCTTCGGCATCGGTCAGTAGGATATACTTTAGCGCGGGAAGTTGGTCGCGGATGCGCAACAGCTTCTTCAAGTAGCTTTTCCGGGTCAGGACGCCTTTCGCCCCGCAATCGCCCAGGCGGTCCAGCAGTGCCTCTTCACCGAAATTGGAGAACAGCGTGCCGACAATGATCCGGGCTTTCAGGGCG